>Ga0193716_1002573_pt1 | contig 10134 bp, 10 predicted proteins | sample U2c1metaG_FD_145901 | JGI IMG/M metagenome (GOLD analysis project Ga0193716, IMG submission 145901) | Soil microbial communities from a riparian zone of the East river system, Colorado, United States - U2c1 | ecosystem: Environmental > Terrestrial > Soil > Riparian zone | place: USA: East River...
GACCACCACGACGACGCCGACCACCACGGAGACGACACCGACCACTACGACCACCACGGAACCCAGCTCGACGTCCACGTCACCGACCAGCCCGACGTCGTCCACCGGGCCCGTGCAGACGACGGTCGTCGATCCGGACGGCGCAGGCCCGATTTCGCCGCAGACGCTTACCCCGATCACGATTCCGACGTTCGTTCTTCCGACACTTCCCGGACTCGGGCCGGCGCCGACGACGCCCCCGCCACCGAGGTAGCGAGGTCTGATCGCGGGCACCGCTACACTGGCGAGCCGTGATGATCACCCTTGACCACGTGAGCAAGCAGTACAAATCCTCGGCACGCCCAGCCCTGGACAACGTCTCGCTCAAGATCGACAAGGGGGAGTTCGTCTTCCTGATCGGGCCGTCCGGATCGGGTAAGTCGACGTTCATGCGGCTGCTGCTCGCCGAGGAGACGCCCAGCACCGGCGACATCCAGGTGTCCAAGTTTCACGTCAACAAGCTGTCGAGCCGCCACATCCCCAGCCTGCGCCAGGTGCTCGGCTGTGTGTTCCAGGATTTCCGGCTGCTGCAGCAGAAGACCGTGTTCGAGAACGTGGCGTTCGCCCTCGAGGTGATCGGCAAGCGTTCCGACGTGATCAACCGCGTGGTGCCCGACGTGCTGGAGATGGTCGGCCTCTCCGGCAAGGCCAACCGCCTGCCCCACGAGTTGTCCGGTGGCGAGCAGCAGCGCGTCGCCATCGCCAGGGCCTTCGTCAACCGCCCGCTGGTGCTGCTGGCCGACGAACCCACTGGAAACCTGGATCCGGATACCAGTAAGGACATCATGGATCTGCTCGAGCGGATCAACCGCACCGGAACCACGGTGTTGATGGCCACACACGACCACCACATCGTCGATTCGATGCGCCAGCGCGTCATCGAACTCGAGCTCGGTCGCCTCATCCGCGACGAGCAGAGCGGTGTCTACGGAATGGATCGCTAAGTGCGCTTCGGCTTTCTGATCAACGAAGTCCTCACCGGGCTTCGTCGCAACGTCACGATGACGGTCGCCATGATCTTGACGACCGCCATCTCGATCGGCCTGTTCGGCGGCGGCCTTCTCGTCGTCCGGCTGGCCGACAGCTCCCGCAACATCTACCTGGACCGAGTCGAGAGCCAGGTCTTCCTCACCAACGACGTCTCGGCCAATGACCCGACGTGTGACGCCGACCCGTGCAAGGCACTGCGCAAGCAGATCGAGGATCGCGGCGACGTGAAGTCCGTGCGCTTCCTCAACCGCGACCAGGCCTACGACGACGCGATCAAGAAGTTCCCGCAGTACAAGGACGTCGCGGGCAAGGATGCGTTTCCGGCGTCGTTCATCGTCAAGCTCGACAATCCCGAGCAGCACAAGGCATTCGACGACTCGCTGATCGGCCAGCCGGGTGTGCTCAACGTGCTCAACCAGAAGGACCTGATAGACCGGTTGTTCGCGGTGCTCGACGGTTTGAGCAACGCGGCGTTCGCGGTCGCCCTTGTCCAGGCGGTCGGTGCGATCCTGTTGATAGCCAACATGGTTCAAGTCGCGGCCTATACCCGCCGAACGGAGGTGGGCATCATGCGACTGGTCGGCGCCAGCCGCTGGTATACGCAGCTGCCGTTCCTCGTCGAGGCGATGCTCGCTGCGTTCCTCGGCGTCGTGATCGCGATTCTCGGGCTGATCGTGGTGCGAGCGTTGTTCCTCGAGAAGGCGTTGAATCAGTTCTATCAAGCGAATCTGATCGCCAGGATCGACTACGCCGACATCCTCTACATCGCGCCCATCCTGTTGTTCGTCGGTGTGGCGATGGCCGGTGTCACCGGCTACGTCACCTTGCGGTTGTACGTGCGGCGTTAGCCATGGCGAAGAAGAAGGTCGACGAGGCCACCCGGCGCAACAACCAGGTGGTTGCGACCAATCGCAAGGCGCGACACAACTATTCGATCCTCGAGACCTTCGAGGCCGGCGTCGCGCTGATGGGCACCGAGGTGAAGGCCCTGCGTGAGGGCCAGGCATCACTGGCCGATGCGTTCGCCACCCTCGACGACGGCGAGATCTGGCTGCGCAACCTGCACATCCCGGAGTATCACGCAGGCAGCTGGACCAACCACGCGCCGCGACGCAACCGCAAGTTGCTGTTGCACCGCAGCCAGATCGACAACCTGGTCGGCAGGATTCGCGACGGCAATCTGACGTTGGTGCCGCTGTCGCTGTACTTCACCGAGGGCAAGGTCAAGGTGGAGCTCGCGCTGGCGCGAGGCAAGCAGACGCACGACAAGCGGCAGGACATGGCCAGGCGTGACGCCGACAGGGAAGTCAACAGGGAACTGGGGCGGCGCGCCAAGGGCATGACCTGATCGGGGTCGTCTTCGCGCTGGTGTCGGCGTTCGGTTACGGCATCAGCGACTTCGTCGGTGGCATGGCATCGCGAAGGGTGGCAGCCCTGCGGGTGGTGCTGGTGTCCTACCCGGTGGCCATGACGCTGCTCACCGTGTTGTCCCTGATCATCGGCGGCCACATATCGGCGCCTGCGGTGATGTGGGGCAGCCTCTGCGGCATCGGCCAGGCCTTTGGCATTTGGTGGTTCTATGCGGCGCTGGGCGCCGGGCCGATCTCGGTGGTTTCGCCGTTGACGTCACTGCTGGTCTCGGGGGTTCCCGTCGGCGTCGGGTTGGCGCTGGGGGAGCGGCCCGCAGGCATCGCGGTCGTCGGCATCGTCCTGGCGTTCGTCGCGGTGGTGCTGGTGTCGCGGCAGGTGCGCGACGAGGACACTGGGCCACTTTCCAAGGCGCACCGCTTCACCGCCAAGGTCGCCTGGCTCACCCTCGGCTCTGGTTTGGCGTTCGGAATGAACTTCGTGCTGATCGCGCAGGCGCCCGTGGATGCCCGGCTGTGGCCGCTGGTGTTCGCGCGGGCCTCGGCCAGCACGCTCATGGTGATCATCGCGCTGTTCACCCGCAATCTCGCGGTGCCGACCGGCACGCCCTTGCGGCTGGCGCTCGTCGCGGGCGTCTTGGACACGATCGCCAACGTGGCCATGCTGCTGGCAGTGCAGTCGTCGCTGCTATCACTGGCCGCGGTACTGATGTCGTTGTACCCGGTCGCGACGGTGGCGTTGGCGATGGTGGTGCTCAAGGAGCGGGTGACCCGCTGGCAGGCCGTCGGTATGGTGCTGGCGCTGCTCGCCGTCGGGATGATCGCGACCGGCTGACGGGCAGCCGGTCGGGGCGATACCGTCGGGCCGTGAACAGCCCCTCACGCCCCGCCACCCACCTCGACAAGTCGGAGGTGCTCGACGGACTCTTCGCGTCGTGGGACGCCATCGACCAGCTGATGACGGGTCTGCCCGACGCGCAGTGGAAGTCGCCAACGGCGCTGCCGGGATGGTGCGTCCACGACGTCGTCGCCCACACCATCGGCACCGAGTCGATGCTGTCGGGCGTCGCCAGCCCCGAGCTGGACGTCGACGTCTCGACGTTCAGTCACGTGCGCAACGGCATCGGCGAGCTCAACGAGTGCTGGGTGCAGCACTTTCGCGGCGAGACCGGCGACGACGTGCTGACGCGATTCCGCGACGTGACCGCCAATCGCAGAGTGATGCTCACCGACATGACCGAGGAGATCTGGAACGGGGTCACCGTGACGCCTGCCGGACCGGACACCTATGGCCGGTTCATGCGCGTGCGGACCTTCGACTGCTGGATGCACCAGCAGGACGTCCGGCACGCCTTGTCACGTCCGCCGTCGGACGCCGATCTCGAAGGCGCGGCGTCCCGGCTGGCGCTCGACGAGATCGCCGCCAGCATGGGCTTCGTCGTCGGCAAACTCGGCAAGGCGCCCGACGGCGCGCGGGTGGCGTTCGAACTGACCGGCCCGATGGCGCGCACCATCAGGGTGGCCGTCGATGGCCGGGCAGCCGTGGTGGACGAGTTCGCCGGAGCGCCGACGACGGTCATTCGACTCGACGGCCTGCAGTTCACCCGGCGGTGCGGCGGCAGGCCGCTGGGCGACGACCGCCCAAGTGACGTCGAGTTCGAGGGCGACGCCGAGGTGGGCCAGCGGATCGTCGACCACATGGCGTACGTGATCTAACCGGGACTTCTTAATCGGTGGACCGCGTTGAGCTGCACGGTATGATGGATCGTCCCACCGAACTTCGGTGGGGATGCGAGGGGCCGAACGGTTTCGACATCGCGCATCGAATCAAGGGAAGCGTGCCGGTGCAGGCAAATGACCACCGTAAGCGTCGTTGCAACCAATTAAGCGCCGATTCCAATCAGCGCGACTACGCCCTCGCTGCCTAAGCGACGGTGTGTCTGTCAGACCGGGAGCGCCCTCGGCCCGGACCCTGGCATCAGCTAGAGGGACAAACCCATACGTCCGGTCGCGGGATGTACGGGGACACCAAACAGCGACTGGGATCGTCATCACGGCTTGTTCGCGAGACCGAGAGATCCAAGTAGAGACTTAGCGAACTGCGCACGGAGAAGCCTTGAGGGAATGCCGTTGGACCCGGGTTCGATTCCCGGCGGCTCCACAGGAAAGGCCCAGGCCCGGAAGAAATTCCGGGCCTGAGCCTTTTTCAGCCGTTGTGGGTATCGCCGGCCCCGCCTCCGCCGCCCTGACCGCCCGCGCCGCCGCTGCCGTTCGCGCCCGGACCCGAGCCGGCGCTGCCGGCGCTGCCGGCGTCGCCTGAGGACTTGACGTCTGTTTTTCCGCCGGTGCCGCCGGTGCCGCCCGCACCGCCGGAGCCGCCGGCCCCGGTGCTGCCGGTGGTACCGGAGGTGGCGGTGTCTCCGGACTTGCCGAAGACGCCGCCCTTGCCACTCGTTCCGCTGGCGCCGCCGTCCCCGCCCGCGCCACCGTCGCCGCCCTTGCCACCTTGGCCGCCCTGGCCGCCGGTGCCGCCCGTTTGTATCTGTGTAGGCAAGTGACCCCCGACATTGGCGGACGCGTCGCCGCCCTTTCCGCCCTTTCCGCCGCTTCCGCCGTCCGCACCGTTGCCGCCGTTACCGCCGTTGGCACCGGATCCGGCATTGCCGCCGTTTCCGGAGAGAAGGCCACCGTTACCGCCGTTGCCGCCCTTGCCGCCGGCGGTGCCCGCCTGACCCGCTGCGCCGGCCCCGCCGGCACCGCCCGTACCGCCGAGCCCGCCGTCGCCCTTGCCGTTTTCACCGCCCGTGTTGCCGAAGCCGCCAATGCCACCCGTTCCGCCGGTGCTGCCCTGGCCGCCGACCCCACCCGCGCCGCCGTCGCCGCCGGTGGCGACAGCGTTCGGCGCCGGCGTCGCGTTGCCGTCGCCACCGTGGCCGCCGGTGCCGCCGGTGCTGCCGCTGGCCGCTGATCCGTCCGTTTGGCCCGGGCCGGGGTCCGGCGTGCCGGGCAACCCGTTCGCGCCGGCCTGCGCGCCGGTTCCGTCGTTGACGCCGTTGGTGCCGTCGGTGCCAGCGGCACCGTTCCCGCCGTGGCCGCCGTTTCCGGATAGGAGGCCGGCGTTGCCCCCATTGCCGCCGTCCTTGCCTACGGTGACGCCATCGGTTCCGTTGCCGCCGTCACCGATCAGCAGGCCGCCGTTACCACCGCTGCCTCCGTTGGCGCCGCCGTTGCCGCCGTTGCCGAACAGTCCGGCGTTGCCGCCGCTACCTCCGTTGGCGCCGTTGCCGCCGTTGCCGAACAACAGCCCGCCACTGCCTCCGTTGCACGCAGCTCCGGTGCAGTCGGCCGCTGCGTCGAAACCGTCGCCGATCAACCAGCCACCAGGACCTATCAGCGGACGGAACGGGGTCGGCTCAGCGAGCACCGCCGCAGCCAGCGCAGTCGGTGTCGGTGCACCACGAGATCCGACCAGGCTGGCGCCATTGCCCGCGCCGATCCACCACGGCTCCTCCGACGCCGGCGACAGCGGAACCAGCAGGGAGTCGAACGACGCCAACTTGACCGCCGCAGTAACCGGCGCTGGCTCCTCCGACAGTGCCGCCACCAACCCCGCTCCCGCAATCAACAAGCCGGCGGCGCTCAAGGCTGGGCGCAGGGAATTCTTCATCTTCACTCCCGAATAGGTGTCCAGGGGTCGACCCCCTCGATCCGTCGATCCTCACGCGGATGACAGCAAAGATGCCCCGTAGGTGACTACTTGGATTTCGGGCGGCTACGCCACCGACTACTTGGTTTTCCGCTGGTGCCCAGTTCGGCGTCAACTCGGATCGACAGTTGCCCCCGGCACGTGCCGCGCGACAGTCGCATCCATGATTTCGCGCAGTGCAGGTATCTCGGTCAGCAAGCGGTCGAGGTCATCGCCCGCAACACGCAGGACCTCGGCCCTACCGGTCGTCGTCACGGTCGCATTCCGCAGTTTCCCGTGGCGAAGCGCGGATTCGCCGATCACCTCACCCGGTCCCACCACGGCAACGCGGTCGTTTCCGACGTACACCCCCGCCTCCCCGCTGAGCAGGATGTAAAGGGCGTCCGACGGCGTCTGTTCCTGAATCAGGGGCCATGGCCCGGACGTCGAGGCGCGACGTGCTGCTCGGACGATCCGCTGTAGGTCGTCGTCCGACAGCGTCTCCTCCGAGACGAATTCCCGGAGCCGACGGGCGCTTTCTTGATACTCCGCTTCCTGTGCGGCGGCGGCTTCCTTCATGCGTTCACGCTCGTTCATAGTGGGCTCCCCATCCGCGACGTGACCCTGACGTCGAGGAGCGTAGCGAACGACCGTCGTCAACAAATCCGAATGAACAGTGTGGGAGGTGGAGCAACCGACCCTTGATCCATCGTCAATCGATTTGCCAGTCCTGGCCACCGTCGTTTTGCGTATAACTGCCGACGGAATTCGTGACCACGATGGGATCGCCGACCCCGAAGTTGTCGTAGAACCACTGCGCGTCTGCAGGGCTGATGTTGATGCAGCCGTGGCTCACATTCCGCTGCCCCTGGTCGGCCACCGACCAGGGTGCGCTGTGCACGAAGTTGCCGCTGTTGTCGATCTGCACGGCCAGCTTGACGTGGAGGCGGTAGCCCTCTGGCGAATCATTCGAAACTCCGTATGTCTCGGAGTCCATCACGACGTCGGAAAACTTGTCCTGAACGTAGTAGGTGCCGTCGGGGGTGTCGTGGCCCGGCTTGCCCATCGACATCGGAAATGTCTGCTCAACGTTGCCGTTACGCGTGATCGTCATCAGGTGGGTGTTGTTGTCGGCCGTGGCGACTAGCGCGTCTCCCGTGGTGAAGCTGGACGTGGTGCCCGCCGCGTCGATGTTCAGCGTGGTGTGTTCAGGCCAGAATTCGAAAGGCCGCCACCGCACCTGGCTGTCATTCATCCAATAGAACTTTCCAGCCACCGGCGGATCCGACGAGATGTGTATCGCGTCCTCGGCCGCCGGCCGGTCCGTGATTGGCGCGGTGAACGTGATGACGATCGGCTTGGCGACGCCGACGGTCGATCCGTTCGACGGATTTACCGACGCCAGACTGAAAGAGGCTGTGCCGGAAGGTGTCTCATCGACTGCTCCCGCAGTCTGCTCCAACGGCGCCGAGGTCCCCGATGGGTCAACCACTTCCGTGGGCGACGGATCGGTCGGTGAGTCAACACTTCCGTCGGGGTCGGCCAGCGCGTGCGGCGCCATCACCAAAGCCACCAGAACCGTGAGAGCTCCGATCGCGGCAGTTGCTCTGATACCTGTCGGACTTCGCATGTGCATTTCTCGCAAGGTAGATCGGCAACTGCTGCCGGTGCGGCTCGCAGTGAGGCCAGAGGGCCAACGACTACCGTTCCACATTCTGTCGGTGCTTACTCATATGCGGCACAACGAAATAAGAACGAATTGAACGCAGATTCGTATCTCCTGGGTCTGACTAGGGTGCGGTATTCGTGCAACCAATGGCCGCGGCTGCGGTCCTTTTCCGCGGATCGCAGGTGGTGGACGCTTAGTGTCGCGGCATGGACCGCATCTGGCAGTGGGCGTGGGATCGGTATGGACCGAGGTACTCGTGGGCGATGTGCGCAATCGGCTTCCCCCTCGTGCTTCAGATCTACCTCCTGTTCTCGATTGTCGTTCTCGCGTTCGAGGGGTCCGCTCACTATGTCGAGGCGGCCGCCGTCACCGTTGTCGTCGTGCTGGTGCAGCAGTACGTGATAGTTCTTCCCGGCCTGGGACGGATCCGCGTTGTGGAGCGGTGGGCAGCCGGTCGCGAGGTCGATCGGGGGAGGGCACTGGACGCTACCTACATCTGGGCTCGGGGGATGGTTGTTCGCGCGGTGGGGATCAACGCGGTGGGGGTCGCCCTGCTAGGGGTCGTTGTCGGTGTGATCGCTGGGGCGACCAGGTGGCGTCTCGTGCAGTACGGGCTTCTGGGCGCTGCCACCGGAGCTGGCGCCCAGCTGGTCGCTGTGCACAGCTTCGTAGAAGGATCAATGCGGCCGGTCAGGGTTGCCCTCGGCGGTGATACGGGGATCGGTGACGCCCTGCCTCGCACGCGCCCGACGTTTGCGGCATGGTCAAACGCGTCCATGCTCGCGGTCGCGTTCACGTACGCGATCGGTGCCGCGCTGCTGGCAGCCCTGCTCGATCGCGTTACTGAGATCCCAGTGCTCGCCTTAGTGATCGGGTGTGCGTTGACCCTCGGCTTCGCGGTAACGATCGTCGGCGCCGTGTTCTCACCGTCTCTGCTCCCCATTCGCGACCTCGCCGAAGGAACCGAACGTGTCGCGGCCGGCGACTACAGCCAACGCCTGCCGGTCGTCCAGGACGATGACCTCGGCGCGCTGGCGGCGTCGTTCAACCGTATGCAAGCGGGTTTGGCTGAGCGGCAACGACTTCAGGCGGCGTTCGGGACCTATGTCGACCCCGCTCTGGCGGCGCGGCTACTCGAGCAGGGTGATGACATCTTCACCGGGGAGCGTCGCGAGGTGACGGTGATGTTCGTCGATGTCCGTGATTTCACTCCGTTCGCGGAGGCGAATTCCGCCGAGGACACCGTGGCCCGGCTCAACGCCTTGTTCGAGATCGTCGTGCCTGCGGTCGTCGATGCCGGTGGGCACGTCAACAAGTTCCTCGGCGACGGCGCGCTGGCCGTGTTCGGTGCGCCGAACGATCTTGCGGATCATGCCGATTCAGCGGTAGCTGCCGCGGTGCTGATTCACCGCCTGGTCGCCGAGCGATTCGACGGTGAGCTTCGGATCGGCATCGGGATCAACACCGGGCTGGTGATCGCCGGAACCATAGGCGGCGCAGGCAAGCTCGAGTTCACCCTGATCGGTGACACCGTCAACGTCGCTGCCCGCGTCGAGCAACTCACCAAGACCACCGGCGACCCAATCCTTCTCACCCACCACTGCGTCGACGCGCTGGCCTCTCGACCGACCGGACTCACCGACCGCGGATCCCATGCCCTGAAAGGAAAGTCAGCCGAGGTGCAGGTCTTCGGCCTCGACCCACAGAGCACCTCGTCTTCTTGACGCCACAGAGCTGACATCTACCCCGCGGTGTGGACGATCAGGATGTCGACCTTGGCTCTGCGGGCGACCTCGGCGGGCACCGAGCCGAGCAGCCGTCCGGCGGTCGTGTCCAGTCCCACGTCGCCGACGACCAGCAGGTCTGCGTTGGTCTCCTTTGCCAAATGCACTAGTGCATTGACCGGTGCACCCTCGATCGCCCGTTCCTCGATGGCCTGAGCGCCGGCGGACTTTGCCCGCTCGCGGGCCTCTCGAAGGATTTCATACACCGGGGCATCCCCGTGCAGCTTGTAGCCCTCGCTGCCGAGGGCGTCGGCGGCGCGGGGGTCAACGACGTGATCAGGCGATGGCACCCTTGACCAGCCCCCCTTTTCGGCAACGTGGGTGTGCGCGCTTGCGACGATCAGTCGTGCATTGTCGTGCGCCGCGACTTCGGCTGCGCGCTCAACGGCTCGCATCGACGAGGCCGAGCCGTCGGTCCCGACGATCACCGTCCGATAGCCGCTCATGTTGCCTCCCGTAGCCGGTTGCCGACAACAGAACACTAACGCTTGCCGGGTGAGCCAGGTTCGGCTTTGCGGCGGTTGCGAACATGCCCGCTCCGGGGTGCTCGTGAATCACGGGGTCGGTCCGTGTAATCACATGTGGGATCCGCAAGGGGTC
>Ga0193716_1002574_pt1 | contig 10133 bp, 11 predicted proteins | sample U2c1metaG_FD_145901 | JGI IMG/M metagenome (GOLD analysis project Ga0193716, IMG submission 145901) | Soil microbial communities from a riparian zone of the East river system, Colorado, United States - U2c1 | ecosystem: Environmental > Terrestrial > Soil > Riparian zone | place: USA: East River...
CTCGGTTAGATCGGTCAGTGCACCGCAAGGCCAAGTGCGGCCACGGTGGTGCTCACCTCGACGACGGCACCCAGCACGTCGCCGGTGATGCCGCCGAACCGTCGGACGCAATGGGCCACCACCCACGCGGCGACCGCCAATGCCACCAGCACGGCGACCGGCCCCTGCCACGGTCGCGGCGTGGCGAGCGCGCCCGCCGCCGCCAGGGCGACGATCCACCCCGCCGCCACCCAGGCCGGCTGGGTGCCCGCCACCTGCGCGCCCAGTGAGCTGCCTGCGGCGGCGGGTACCGATCGGCGGCAGGCTAGAACGACGGCCACCCGGCCCGCGGCGACGGCGACCACGATTGCGACCAGGCTCGCCGTGGAGAACGCCAGGCCCTGCACCAGGATGGTGATGACGACCGCCGCCACGCCGAACGGGCCCGCCGTTCCATCTCGCATCACCGCCAGGGCGCGTTCTGGCGGTCCGTAGCAGCCGAGGCCGTCCACGGTGTCCGACAACCCGTCGATGTGCAGGCCGCGGGTGACGAGCAGCAGAACGGCCACCGCAAGGATGCCGGTCAGGGCATTGCCCTCGCCGAAGGCCTGGGCCGCCACCCACGTCGTCCCCGCCACGAGTCCACCCAGCGCAACCCCCACCACGGGGAGCGCGGTCAGAGTGCCCCGCCCAAGCGGTTGCCTGGCGCGGACCGGGATCACCGTGCCGAAGGCGAACGCCGAAGCGAGGGAACCGATCACGGCGCAGGGTCGGTGACTTGCTCGGATACTTGCTCTGTTACTTGCTCGGACACGCTGGCCTCGCCGAACGTCGCCATCGACGCCAGCGTGGCCACCGCCGCCCGCAGGACCGGCAGCGCTATGGCTGCTCCCGTGCCCTCGCCGAGGCGCATCCCAAGATCGATGATCGGGTCCAACGCCAGCTGCTGCAAGGCCAGGGTATGCGCGGGCTCGGTGGACAGATGGCCGGCCTGCCACCACCGCTTCGCGCCCGGCGCCAACCTGTCGGCGACCAACGCCGCGGCCGTCACCACGACGCCGTCGAGCAGCACCGGCGTGCGCCGCACGGCCGCCTGCGCCACGAATCCCGCCATGGCCGCGAGGTCGGCACCGCCGCAAACCCTCAGCAGCCCAACGGGATCCGATCGGATCGCGCGGGCCCGGAACAGGGCGTCACGGATGGCCGCGGTCTTGCGGGCCCAGCCTGCGTCGTCGACGCCCGTGCCCCGGCCCACCACGGCGACCGGCTCGGAATTGGTCAACGCCGCAATCAACGTCGTTGCGGCGGTGGTGTTTCCGATACCCATGTCGCCCGCGATCAAGAGGTCGGCCCCCGCGTCCACCTCTTCGTCGGCGATGCGGCGGCCCGCCTCGATCGCGGCGTCGGTTTCGTCGGCGCTCAACGCGTCCTCGACGGCGATGTTTCCGCTGCCGCGGCGCACCTTGTGCGCGCCGATCGACGGCGACAGCGGTGCTTCGCTGTCCACCGCCACGTCGACCACCCGCACTCCGGCGCCTGCCAGCTCGGCCAGCACGTTGATGGCTGCCCCACCGGTGTCGAAGTTGGCCACCATCTGCGCGGTTACCTCGGCGGGGTAGGCCGAAACCCCCGCGGCCGTGACGCCGTGATCACCTGCGAAGACGACCACCCTTGGCCGTTCGAACTGGCGTGGCGGACACACGCCCTGGCACGCCGCCACCCACACCGAGAGGTCCTCGAGCCTGCCGAGTGCGCCGGACGGCTTGGTGAGCGTCTCCTGACGGGCCCGCGCTTCGGCCTCGACTGTCGCGTCGGGTGCCGCGATGTCGGGAAATTGCGTCATGATTCTTCCTCGCGCGTCGATGTGTCCTTGACCGTCAGCGGCTGCCCGGCGACGACGAGCACCACCCGGTCGCACTGCGCGGCCAGGCGTTGGTTTAGCACGCCCAACTCGTCGGCGAAGCGTCGTCCCGCCTGCGTCGCCGGGACCACCGTCAGCCCGACCTCGGGGCTGACCAAGGCGAGCGGTCCGCGGAACGCGCCGATGGCCGCCACCAGGTCGTCGACGTCCATGCTCACCGCGCCGCCGGTCCAGGCGTCGCGCCGGTCCATCACCGCGACCAGCCAGCCGCCGATGTCGTCGACCAGCGTCGCGGTATCGGATTCGGCGCGCAACTGCGTTGCCACGTCCTGACTTTCGACGGTCGACCAGTGTGCGGGGCGTCGCTCCCTGTGAATGGCGACCCGTGCCGACCATTCGGGGTCGTCTGCGGTGACGGTTCCGGTGGCCAGGTAGCGCACCGGCTGGGTCGGGGTCACCGCCCGTTCGATCGCGCCTTCGGCCCACTGCGACTTGCCCGAGCGGATTCCGCCGAGAACCAGCGCACGCACCGCGGCTCAGGCGATCTTGTCGCCGCGGTTGACCTGCGGGCGCGGCGCCCGCATCCGGCGCAGCTGAGAGGCACGGCTCGCGGCGTAGAAGCCCAGCTTCCAACCACTTTCGACGTTGTCGGGGAACTTCGCGTCGACCGCCTTGTTCACCCGACGGCCGATCATCAACCCGTCGATGGCCATGATCAGCACCAGCGCCAGCATCGCGGGCGACAGCAGGCGCTGAACCTCGAGCGACGGTATGGCCAGCATGATGAACACCAGGCCGAGCGCGGCGGGCATGAAAAGGCCGAGGATGTTGCGCCTGGAGTCCACGATGTCGCGGACGAAACGGCGGACCGGCCCCTTGTCACGCGGCAGCAGGTAGGCGTCCTCGCCTGCCATCATCTTCTCGCGACGCTCGGACATGGCGGCGCGACGGGTCAGCTTGTCCGCCTTGCGCTCGTCCTTGCTGAGCTTCGGACCGCCCAGCTCCTTGCGCCGCTTGCGGGCCTCGGAAGACGTCATCGGCGCGGGTGCGACCGGTCCGCGCTTGCGTGCGGCCTCGCTGCGCTTGGGAGTCGGCCTGCCCTTCGGGGCCGTGGGGGTGGCCTCGCGGGTTGCGGCATCGTCCTCGACGCCCAACTCGACCGCTCCGGACTCGTCCGGTGCGGGGTTGGCCTTCTTGCGGCCCAGCAGATTCACGTGTGCCAGGTTACTTCAGTCCCGTGCCGGTTATTTCCGCCCGGGCATGCACCTCGTCAACCCGGCACCTACTCTGCTGGCATGACGGGCCCCGTACTGCGCGTGCTGATCGCCCCGGACTGCTACGGCGACAGCCTCACCGCCGTGCAGGCCGCCGACGCGATCGCGACCGGCTGGGGAAGCGCCCGGCCCGACGACGTGCTGATCTCCGCACCGCAGTCCGACGGCGGACCCGGCTTCGTCGGAGTGCTGGCCAGCCGTGTCGGCGGACTGCGCACGGCGACCGTGCGCGGCCCCCTCGCCGATGACGTCACCGCGGAGTGGGTGTTCGACGACGCGTCGGCGACGGCCTACGTCGAATGTGCCCAGGCGTGTGGCCTGGCGCTGCTCGGCGGACCGCCCACCGTCGATACCGCCGTCCAGGCGCACAGCGGGGGAGTCGGACAGCTCATCGGCGCCGCGGTCGATGCGGGCGCCGAGCGCATCGTCGTCGGCCTCGGCGGCAGCTCGTGTACCGACGGGGGCCGCGCGCTGGTCGACGCGCTCGGCGGTTTGTCCGCCGCCAGGGCCCGGCTCGTAGGCATCGAGCTGATCGCCGCGACCGACGTCGAACATCCACTGCTCGGCCCCATGGGGGCCGCGGCGGTGTTCGGGCCGCAGAAGGGTGCGGACCCCGACACCGTCGCGTTCCTCGAGGCCAGGCTCGCCGCGTGGGCCGTCGAGCTCAACGCGGTGGCAGGCCGTGACGTCGGTGCCGAACCCGGCGCTGGTGCGGCAGGCGGGATCGGGGCCGCGCTGCTGGCGCTGGGCGGCCGCAGGGAATCCGGAGCCGCGGTGATCGCCGAACACACCGGGCTGGCCGCCGACCTCGACGTCGCCGAGCTCATCATCACCGGTGAGGGCAGGTTCGACGATCAGTCGCTGCACGGCAAGGTGGTCAGCGCGCTGGCCGCCGGCGCACGCGACACACCCGTGCTGGTCCTGGCAGGCCAGGTCACGCTCGACGCCGATGCGCTGCACGCCGCGGGAATCGCCGCCGCCCACTCGATCACCGACTACGCGGGCTCGATCCAGCTGGCCATGGACGATGCGGCGAACCAGTTGACCGGACTGGCGCGCAGAACCGGGGCCGGCTGGGCGCTGGAGTCGGGAATAGCGCCGCAACAAGGTACCGTTGAGACATCCGAGGCATGAGTATGCACAGGGAGAAGCCATGACTGTTCAAGACGAAGCGACCACTACTACCACCCATGGCGTGGTTATGACCGATGCGGCCGCGTCCAAGGCGAAGTCGCTGCTGGACCAGGAGGGTCGCGACGACCTCGCGCTGCGCATCGCCGTCCAGCCCGGCGGGTGTGCGGGCCTGAAGTACAACCTCTTCTTCGACGATCGGACGATGGACGGCGACCTGAACGCCGACTTCAGCGGCGTCAGGCTGACGGTTGACCGGATGAGCGCCCCCTATGTGACGGGCGCCACCATCGACTTCGTCGACAGCATCGAGAAGCAGGGTTTCACGATCGACAACCCGCAGGCCACCGGGTCGTGCGCCTGCGGCGACTCGTTCAACTGAGCGCAGCGGCCTAGTACTGGCCGGTTCGCGGTAGGTACGAGCACACCAGGACTTCGTGGCTCTGGATCAGCAGCTGAGCCACGGCCTGCCGTGATGATTCGGTCTGCGATCGCCCGGCCTGCGTCACCTCCATGGTGAACAGCACCTGAGCCTGATTGGGCGACCACGTCACGATCTTGTCGATCGACGTCACCTTGGCACTACCGAACTGTCTGCGGAAGGCGTCGCTGGCCAAATTCGCCAGCGCCATGTCCGACTTCTTGTCCTTGATTTCGTCGAAGACGCCGCACGACGCGTGCCGCGCGATCTCTTCGTCGTCGCCCCTGCTGAGTGCGTCGAGGAAGCCCTGGATCGACGTCCTCGCCGACGCCTGGGTGAGCGGGGCATCCGCTGCGTCGTCGCGCCGAAGGGCGAAGAAGATCGTCACCGCGGCGGCGCCGAGCGCAACGACCACCAGCAGGGCGATCCCGGCAATCAGGAAGCCACGGCGGCGCGGCTTGCCCGGGTAGGGCACGGGCGGCGGCAGCGCACCTGGATACGGCGATGGCACCTGATTCGGATAGGGCGTGTGCTGAGGGAACGATTCGGGGTACGGGTATGGGCCTGCCATGTCGTTGTTAGGCTAGCGCACCGTCCTACGGAGACCGCGGGTCCAGCGCAGCGGCCCGCCTCGGTACGCTTATGTAGACGAGCTTAATGAAATGAAGGGTGACGTTTCGTGACCATTGCTGTGACCGGGTCGATCGCGACCGACCATCTGATGAGGTTCCCGGGCAAGTTCTCCGAAGCGTTGCTGGCAGACCATCTGGAGAAGGTGTCGTTGAGCTTCCTGGTCGACGATCTCGTCATCCACCGCGGCGGCGTCGCGGGCAACATGGCGTTCGCGATCGGCGTGCTCGGGGGAGACGCGACCCTGATCGGTGCGGCTGGCAAGGACTTCGACGACTACCAGGGTTGGCTGACGTCGCACGGGGTCGACTGCGGGAGCGTGCTGGTCGCCGAATCGGCGTACACCGCGCGGTTCGTCTGCACCACCGACGAGGACATGGCCCAGATCGCGTCGTTCTACCCGGGTGCGATGTCCGAGGCCCGCACCATCAAGCTTGCCGACACCGTATCCCGAACGGGCACACCGGAACTCGTCATCATCGGCGCGAACGACCCTGAGGCGATGTTCCTGCACACCGAGGAGTGCCGTGCACTCGGGCTGCCGTTCGCCGCGGATCCGTCGCAGCAACTGGCCTACATGGGCGGACCGGAGATCCGGCGGCTGATCAATGGCGCCGCCATTCTGTTCACCAACGACTACGAGTGGGAACTGCTGCTGCAGAAGACCGGCTGGAGCGAAGCCGAGGTGATGAGCCAGATCGGCCTGCGGGTCACGACACTCGGCCCAAAGGGTGTCGACCTGGTGTCCTCCTCCGGCGGCGTCGTCCCCGTCGACGTCGTCCCCGAGACGCATCAGGCCGACCCGACCGGCATCGGTGACGCGTTCCGGGCCGGCTTCCTCACCGGGCGCAGCGCCGGGTTGAGCCTCGAGCGAGCCGCGCAGCTCGCGTCGATGGTCGCCGTGCTGGTGTTCGAGGCGCCCGGCCCTCAGGAGTGGACGTGGGACAAGGCAGCGGCGATCACCAGGATCTCCGATGCCTACGGTGCCGACGCAGGCGCCGAGATTGCCGCTGCGCTGGCCTAAAGCTGCACCGGGTAGGTCGGCTCGCTGATCACGGGAGTCACGCTGTGCTCGACGAAGATCGCGTGCCACAGCATGAAGATCAGCACGGTCCACAGCCTGCGGCTGTGATCCGTGACGCCGTTGCGGTGTTCGTCGAGCATCCGGCGTACGGCGTCGAGGTCAACCAGATGGCCTGCCTGCGAAGCCGCCACCGTCGCATAAGCCCAGTCGAGCAGTTCGCCCGCACGAAGCCAGTGCCGGATCGGCACGGGGAAGCCGAGCTTCGGGCGGTTGAGCACGTGCGCGGGCACGATCGGCTCAAGCGCGCGGCGCAGCGCGTACTTCGTCGTGGACCGGGTGATCTTCTGGTCATACGGCAGCTTGCTGGCCACCGCGAACACCTCGGGGTCAAGGAACGGCACCCGCAGTTCCAGTGAATTGGCCATGGTCATCTTGTCGGCCTTGACCAGGATGTCGCCGCGCAGCCAGGTGAACAGGTCGATGTGCTGCATGCGCGCGACGGGATCCCACCCGTCGGAGGACGCGTAGAGCGGCGCGGTGACGTCGGTGTGGGTCCACTCCGGCCGGAATCCGGGCAACGCCGCCCGCAGCTGCTCGTCGGAGAAGCTGCGCGCGTTGCCGTAGTAGCGCTCCTCGAGCGTCAACGATCCGCGGTGCAGCAGGCTCTTGCCCCGCATCCCGGCGGGCAGCGGCTTGCTGGCCTTGCCGAGGGATCGGCGCACCGGCCGGGGCAGATAGTCGAAGGCCTTCAGCGACAACGGTTCCCGGTAGATCGTGTAGCCACCGAACAGCTCGTCGGCGCCCTCACCGCTGAGCACCACCTTGACGTGCTTGCGCGCCTCTCGCGCGATGAAGAACAGCGGCACCAGAGCGGGGTCGGCGACGGGTTCGTCCAGATACCAGACGATTTCGGGCAGCGCCGCGACGAACTCGGCCTGACTGACCACCTTCGTCACGTGCCGCGCCCCGATGGCCTCCGCCGATGCCACCGCGACGTCCACCTCGGAGAAGCCCTCGCGCTCGAACCCGGTGGTGAACGTGATCAGCCGCGGGTTGTGCCGCATGGCCAGCGCCGCGATCGCGGTCGAGTCGATGCCGCCGGACAGGAACGCGCCGACCGTGACGTCGGCCCGCATGTGCTTGGCGACCGAGTCCTCGAGGACCGCGGTGATCTCGTCGTAGCGCTCCTGTTCGGCGCCCGCGACGAAGGCGACGGCCTTGAACTTCGGTTCGAAGTATCGGGTCACGACGGGTGCCTGCCCTGGCCGGATGCGGGCGTAGCTGCCCGATTCGAGCCGTCGGATGCCTCGCTGCAGCGTCTCGGGTTCCGGCACGTACTGCAACACCGTGTAGTGCTGTACGGCGCGCTCGTCGATGGCGACGTCGAAGCCTGCGGTGGGCGCGAGGTCGAGCAGGCACTTCTTCTCGCTGCCGACGGCGGTGCCGCCAGGACCCGTCGCCATGTACAGCGGCTTGATGCCGAAGGGGTCCCTTGCGCAGAACAACTCGCGTTCCACCGTGTCCCACAGCGCGAAGGCGAACATGCCCCGCAACCGGGTCAGAACCTCAGTGCCCCAGTAGTGGTAGCCGGCGAGGATCGCCTCGCCGTCGCCTTCGGTGGCGAACACCGCGCCGTGGTCACGGGCGAGCTCGTCGCGAAGTTCGAGGTAGTTGTAGATCTCGCCGTTGAACACCAGCACGTAGCGGTCCGGTGCCTCGGGCGGGCCCCAGCGCAGCGGTTGGTGACTGTGCGCGATGTCGATGATCGACAGCCGGTTGAAACCCAGCACGACGGAGCCGTCCGACCAGGTTCCCGGCTCGTCGGGGCCGCGATGACGCATCAGGTGAGAGGCCTCCGACACCGCGTCGACGGGCTCGGTGGTGACCTCGACGGACGGATCAGTCAGATAGGCCAGAAGTCCGCACACCGCGCCAGTATGCCGGTTCGGTGAGGTGTATCGAGACTCGGTTCCTCCGGTGGTCTACGCTGCGTAGTATTCGCCTAGCTTCACCGACTTCTAGGAGGCGCCAACGTGTCCGCTCGTGGGCTCCGATTGGTCGCGTTGTCAGTGGTTTTGGGTGGGACGACGCTCCTGCTCAGCGGGTGCAGCTGGTCGGAGGCGCTCGGCCTCGGCTGGCCGAACGGCATCACCCCAGAAGGCAAGCTGAACCGCGAACTGTGGATCGGTTCGGTGATCGCCTCACTGGTTGTCGGCGTCATCGTCTGGGCCCTGATCTTCTGGACTAGCGCGTTCCATCGCAAGAAGAAGACCGACACCGAATTGCCGCGCCAGTTCGGCTACAACATGCCGCTGGAACTGGTGCTCACCGTGGTGCCCTTCCTGATCATCTCGGTGCTCTTCTACTTCACCGTCGTGGTGCAGGAGAAGATGCTGCACAAGGACCCCAATCCCGAGGTCGTGATCGACGTCACGGCATTCCAGTGGAACTGGAAGTTCGGCTACCAGAAGATCGCCTTCACCGACGGCACGCTGAGCTACGACGGCGCCGACCCGGCCCGCAAGGCCGCCATGGCGTCCAAGCCCGAGGGCGTGGACGCACACGGTGAGGAAATCGTCGGCCCCATCCGCGGCCTCAACCCCGAGGACCGCACCTACCTGAACTTCGACAAAGTCGAGACCATCGGCACCAGCACCGAGATCCCGATCCTGGTGCTGCCCAAGGGCAAGCGCATCGAATTCCAGATCGCGTCGGCCGACGTGATCCACGGATTCTGGGTGCCCGAGTTCCTGTTCAAGCGCGACGTCATGCCCGACCCCGCTGCCAACCACTCGGACAACGTCTTCCAGATCAGCACCATCGAGCGGACCGGCGCATTCGTCGGGCGCTGCACCGAGATGTGCGGCACGTACCACTCGATGATGAACTTCGAGGTGCGCGTCGTTGAGCCCAACGACTTCAAGGCCTACCTCCAGTACCGCGAGGACCACCCGAACGGGACGAACGCCGACGCGCTGCGGGCCATCGGTCTGCCGCCGGAGGCGGTCACCACGCACCCGTTCGAGACGCGTCGCGGCGAGCAGGCACCCCAGGCGAGCAAGTAGGGACATCGCATGCACATCGAAGCCAGGCTGTTCGAGTTCCTGACCGCGTTCTTCGCCCTCTGCACCGTCTTGTACGGGACGCTGACGGCCCTCTACGCCTACGGCGGCATCGAATGGGCGGGCACCACCGCACTGGTGCTCACCACTGGCCTGACCCTCATCACCGGCACGTTCTTCCGGTTCGTCGCGCGCCGTCTCGACACCCGGCCCGAGGACTACGAGGACGCCGAGATCTCCGACGGCGCGGGGGAGCTCGGCTTCTACAGCCCGGGCAGCTGGTGGCCGCTGCTGATCGCGCTGTCCGCCTCGGTGACCGCGGTCGCCGTCGCGCTGTGGTTGCCCTGGCTGATCGCCGCGGGTGGGGTCTTCGTCATCGCGACGGCCGCCGGCCTGGTGTTCGAGTACTACACCGGACCCGAGAAGCACTGACCCGCATCGGGCCGGGTCACGATACGGCCCCAGTTGACCGACGTACGGCGTCACGAGATCCGCTCAACCGTCCCGTTGGGTACTGTTGCCGAGGCACGGTCAGTCACAGTCTCCGAGGTGGCGTCGCGCCGATTGGCAGTCGAGAAGGACAGGCGTAGATGAGCGGGCCGAATCCTCCTGGGTCGGACGAACCGGCGCAGGAAAAGACCAGCACCGGCGAGACCGAGATCTATTCGCGGGCGTACTCCGCCCCCGAATCCGAGCAGTTCACCAGCGGGCCCTACGTTCCGCCCGACCCGGCGCTCTACGACTACGACAC
>Ga0193716_1002575_pt1 | contig 10130 bp, 6 predicted proteins | sample U2c1metaG_FD_145901 | JGI IMG/M metagenome (GOLD analysis project Ga0193716, IMG submission 145901) | Soil microbial communities from a riparian zone of the East river system, Colorado, United States - U2c1 | ecosystem: Environmental > Terrestrial > Soil > Riparian zone | place: USA: East River...
TTGTGACATGCTACAAATGTAGCCGATTTGCCGGCGACATGGCAGCGTAATCCCGGACCAGCCATGGATTGCGGGAATTTGCAGGGAGGATCATAGTGCGGCCACGGCGTTGAGCTTGGAAAAGCGCGCAAGCCGGCATGTTATCTCTAATTTTCGAGGTGTCTCATGGGCGATAAGTCAGAAGACCGCAAGCGGCGCCGGCGCGCACCGCTCGATACTCCCACCGATCTCAAGCCGGCTGCCACGCGAGACATTGCCGGCGCCATGAATGCGATATTGGCGGATGTCTATGCGCTGTATTTCAAGACGAAGAATTTTCATTGGCATCTGAGCGGTCCGCATTTCCGCGACTATCACCTGCTCTTCGATGAACAGGGCGATCAGCTGTTTGCGATGGCTGATCCCATTGCCGAGCGCATTCGCAAAGTAGGCGGATCAACGATCAGATCCATCGGGCATGTCGGCCGCCTGCAGCGCGTGAAAGACAACGACGCAGACTATGTGGATCCGAAGGACATGCTTGCGGAGCTGCGCGAGGACAACAAGCAACTGGCAGCCCGCCTGCGCGAAGTCCACAATGTGTGCGACGAGCACCGGGACATTGCCACCGCCAGCCTGATCGAGGTCTGGATAGACGAAACCGAAAGACGTACGTGGTTTCTCTTCGAAGCCGGACGGCGCGGCGACTCCGGCAAGTGACGCGAACCCGCAAGGCTGGCCCAGCGTCGCCTTGGCTGAAGATTATGGCCGAGTGGTCTGTTCAACTATGTAAAAATAGTTTCACGGACCGCATTTTCGAACGGCAGTAGCATCCGGAGATCTATAGATAAGTTCTTGAGTCACAATATGGAATCACGGAAACCGCTGCAGTACTGCACTGCGGAGGCGTTCACGGCGAACCCACGATTGGCAAGCCGACGCTCGTTGATCTTAGGGATTGTGAGCAGCGGCTTCACCTCGGTTCTTTTCTCGAGTGAACGGGCTCTCTCGGAGATTTCGAGACTCGTCGGCGGCTCATCTGGTAGTTCGGTCAAGTTTTTGGACGACGCGACGAGCACCGCTTGGATCAATTTTGAAATGCCTGACTATCGTCGGGTGATACTCCCAGCGCGGATCAACGGCAGAGCAGTCAAAGTGCTGTTGGATAGCGGAATAGGAAGTCTGATTCTGGACGGAAGTCTCGCCGAAGACCTGGGTCTGAAAAAATTAGGGAACGTCAACGGGGTGGGGGTCACGGGAATCGCGCAAGGACAACTCGTCGAAGGGGTGACCCTTTCCCTCGACAACTTATCGATCGGGACGTCCAAGTCGGAGCTCTACGATATGACGCCGTTCGCCGGCCTATTGAGCGAGCCTATCGCGGCGCTGATCGGGCGAGATCTCTTTGATTCCCTCATCGTCGATATCGACTTCGCCAACACCCGTATTGCATTTAGGGATCCAGGCAGTACCGTGGCACCCCCGCATGCATTCCATCTGCCCCTGCAGCAAGACAGATTCGGACTGCGCAGCGTACCCATTTCGTTGGAAGGCCGACCCCCCATTCAGGCGACCTTGGATTTGGGCTCGGATCGCCCATTGAGCGTCGCCCCACAATACGCGGCGTCGCAGAACCTCTTATCGAACAGAAAGACATCCACTACCTTGAGCGCGGGGGTCGCGGGAAACCAAGAGGGCCGGATCGCGGTATTGTCAAAGCTGACGTTGGGTTCCGCGCTGTTCAGCCAAGTGCCTTTTCAGGTTCCTAAAACCTGGACCTTCGAGAATCAGGCAATTTTGGGCCTCCCGGTTATCCGGCGAACTCGCATGGTCATTGATTTCACGCATGACCGAATCTCGGTGCTCCCCAATCAGACGGCCATGTCGCAATCATTCCGAAAAGACCGCTCGGGGCTCGGTGCGAAACGCTTGAAAGATCGACTCCAAGTGATGCACGTTGCAAAAGATAGCCCCGCCGCCGCGGCCGGAATTCACATTGGCGATGAGATCATCGCAATCAACGATCAACCACTCGACGCCGACTACTTCAAAGAGCATCCGCGTGACTGTAGCCAACCAGCAGGCACTGTCTTTTACTTCACTCTCTCGACCCATGAGCGAATCAAGCTCACGCTGGCTGACTATTACTAATCGAAGACGGCGTCGCATCGACGACACAGTGAGCACAGCTGCCCGCCCCGTTTATTGAGCCAATCGGGCGATGTCACACGATCGTCACAATCATTTATTACCTTAGCCGCTTCCGAGGCTTGGGCCGATCAAGCACGCGCCCGCGCCTCTCATCTTGGCAGCTGATTTCGCATCGAGGAGCCTATGTTGTTAAAAAGTAAATTGTTTTTCGGCAAGCGACTGATTCAGTCGGTTGCGCTCGCCGGCGCGGCCATTGCCTTTGCGCCGTTGGCGACCGCTCAAAACAATTCATCGGATATCGACCGCCTGACCAAACAACTTCAGGATATGCAGCGCCAAATCGATGCGTTGCGCGAAGCCGATCGGGCTGCGGCTGCCGCCAAAACCGCCCCGGTCAGCGCACCGGCGGCACCGGCGGTGCCGGCGGCGCCGGCATCGGCGAAATACGACGGAATCCAGGCGGGACCTCTTAACATCAAACTAGGTGGATTTTTGGAATTTGCCGGCATCTATCGCAGCCGCAATGAAGTCTCGGACGTCGGCTCCAACTATAACGCCATCCCCTACGGCAACGTTTCCAGCCACTATCTGAATGAGTTTCGCGAAACGGCGCGTCAAAGCCGGTTGTCGATTCTGGTGAGCGGTCCCGACGACGGACACCAACACGCCGAAGGCTACTACGAGATGGACTTTCTGGGAGCCGCCCAAACGGCCAACTCCAAGGAAAGCAACAGCTATAACTTGCGCATCCGGAATATATACGGCGCCTACTACAATAACGATTCGGGGTTCTCAATTCTTGCGGGACAGAACTGGAGTCTGCTCACCCAGGAAAAGAAAGGGATGACCCCCCGCAACGAACTCATCCCGATGACCATCGATGCGCAATACGTTCCGGGCTTCAACTGGACGCGAAACGCACAAGTGCGCGCCGTTGAGAAATTCAATGACGCGGTCTCGGTTGGTGTGTCATTGGAAAGTCCTCAGGCGCTGTTCGCCGGCAAAGCCCCCACGGGCGTCATCACGACGTTGACCGGCGGAGGGCAGTTCAATAACGCCAACAGCTACTCCTTCGATTCCGCGCCGGATCTCATTGCGAAGGTGTCCTTCGACCCGGCTTGGGGACACTACGAGCTGTTCGGAATGAATCGCTGGTTCAAGGATCGCGTGGTCGGCAGCGCCACCACGACGGGCGAGAACCACACCAAGAGCGGCGCCAGCGTTGGCGGGAGCGTGCTGCTACCGTTGATCCCGAAAGTGCTGGAATTCCAAGCGAGCGCGTTGACCGGCAAGGGCGCGGGACGTTACGGCTCGGCTCAATTGCCGGACGCGACTTTCGATGCCAGGGGCGACGTCGAAACCATTCGCGAAACCACCGTGCTCGCCGGTTTGGTCGGACACCCCACGGCGGATCTTGATCTGTACGGCTATGTTGGTCAGGAGAAAGTCGACTCCCGGTATGACGCCGTCGCCGCCGGAGGCTATGTGGGCTACGGCATTCCGACCATCGATCTAAGCGGCTGCAATACTGAGGGCGGCACATGCGCACCAAACACCGGCAAAGTGTCTCAAGCAACTTTGGGCGGATGGTGGAAGGTCTATCGCGGCAGCATCGGCTATATGCAGGTCGGCCTACAAGCCTCCTTGACCAAGCAACAGGCACTTCCCGGCTTGGCGGGCGTGCAGCCCGATGCAAAGATGACGGTCGGCATGGTATCCATCCGCTACTATCCGTACCAGAATTAGTTCTTCCCTCTTGCGATCCGAAGCGCCGCCACGCGGCGCTTTTTTTTTTGTAGACCAAGGTAGCCGGCGCGGCGTTTACCGCTCAGCCGGCCGCCAGTGCGCGTGGGGCCAACACTCCAGCCGCAAGTGGGTACCCGCCGGCGCATCCATGAAAGCCAGCTTGAAATGATGCAGACGGACAATGGCAGACACGATGCTGAGGCCCAGGCCAAAGCCCTCGGCCCCGGGCGCGCTAGAGCTTCGATAAAAGCGCTGCAGGACCGCATGCCGTTCTTGAACGGGAACTCCCGGACCGCTGTCGAGAATATCAATTTCAGGTCCCAAGCTGGTGGACTTCAAGATCAACTTCACAGATCCGCCCGCCGGAGTAAATTTGATTGCATTGTCCATGAGGTTGCTGAGTGCCTCAAACAGTAGATCCGGATCCGCACGAATAGTAGCTACAGGTTCGACGGATGCGCAAAGTGCGACCCCCTTCTCTTCGGCCAAAGGCTCGAATAAATTTCTGATCTCATGGGCAACCTCGCGCAGATCGACATCCCCAAATCCGGCGTGCCTTTGCCGGTTCTCGATTTCCGCGATGCGCAATAGTGCTTGAAAGCGACGCAGCAGGGTGTCCGTTTCGACGACCGCTTGTTCGTAATTGGCAAATTCACTGGAATCCTCGTCGCATTCCTGCAAGGTCCTGTATAGCTGAGCGCGAAGTCGAGTCAGAGGAGTGCGCAAGTCATGAGCGATTGTCTCCGTCACACTTTTCACCTCTGACAAGAGGCGCGCGATCTCATCGAGCATGCGATTGACCGTGACGGCAAGGATATCGAGTTCATCGTGCTTGCCCGACTCCGGAATCCGCAATTGCAAGTCACCCATCATGATTTTTTGGGTGATCTCTCTAATATCCTCTATTCTCCTCAGTGGGCGAATGCTCGAGGCGAACAACCCTGCCAACCCGAGCAATAAAATGCCGCTTCCGCCGACGATCAGGGAGCGTTCGATGACATGACGCACTTCGGTGAGTTGCGTGACATCTCGACCGAGAATCAACCATTCGCCGCTCGGCAGAGGAATCGCGCCCGCCACTGCCACGCCGGGCGCGGCAAAGTCGCGCCGCAGCGATGCATCATAAAAGAACTCGTGCAGCGTCCTGTCGCCTTTCAAGAGATCGGGTATGTGCAAAAGATTTCCGGCGATTGGCTTACCATCTTGATCGAATAGACCGATCAAGAAAATATGCCGCGCGTCGTACTGGATTGATTCCTTGATTTGCTCAGCCAAACTCTCGCGCGGCATGCCGGCGAAAGTTGTGACCATGCCGTTCAACACTGTATCCACCTGTCCAGTCAGGTAGGACTGCGTCTCCCAATAAATAAATCCCAGCAATAGCGCGACGGCGCTGCCGAATATTGCTCCGAACACGACCATCATCCGTAGTGTCGTGCTGCGCCAGCGCTTAAGCTTCATACGAACTCATTTTTCCGGCAATTTAGTGCCAAGCCGATACCCCGATCCTCGCACGGTGTGAATCAGCGGCGGCAATCCCGCGGTATCAATTTTCTTGCGCAGCCTGCCGATGTGCACGTCGATCAAATTGGTATACGGATCGAAGTGATAGCCCCACACCGCCTCGAATATCATGGCACGGATCACCACCTGTCCGGAATTTCGCATGAGAAACTCCAGCAATCGAAACTCAGTGTGCTGCAATTCGAGCAGCCGATCGCCGCGCCGCGCACAGCGGCTCACCAGATCGAGTTCGAGGTCCTCGACCCGCAGCACCGTAGTCACTGACGGCGTGGCGCGGCGCCGTATCAGAACTTCCAACCTTGCAGCCATTTCTTCCGAGGCGAATGGCTTGGTCAAGTAATCGTCGCCGCCCGCGCGCAGCCCGCGAATCCTCTCATCGACATCGCTGAGCGCACTGATCATCAGCACGGGCGTATCGATGCCGGCCGCCCGCAGTCTGGTAACGATGGTCAAGCCGTCCGTCCCCGGCAGCATCCTGTCCAAAGTAATGACGTCATAGGTCCCTTGCATGGCCTTCTGCAATCCGACGTCGCCGCTGTCAACCACGTCCACGGAGAAACCGCGAGAGACGAGCTCTGCGCGGATCTCTCTAGCAGTGGTCTCATCATCTTCGATTGTCAGTACTTGGACCATTGGCGACGAAACGGTACTGGATTTGCGGGGTTTTAGCGAGTACCGGATCCCGCGGCCATAAAGCGAACCCAGCAGGCAAATCATTGGAATTCAAGGCTTTTACAATTCATGCATTGGTGAGGCCTGGGCACCTTAAATAAAGTTTCACGGACCGGCGGAATCGCCGTTGCTAGCATTTCTCACGCAATTTCGCGAATCAGATCGACTCTCTTGCGGAGACATCTATGACTACGAATTCACTATCACAGGTCTTGTCAAAATCGGGCCAAGGATCGCGAGGTGTCGCCAGGATTGTGCAGGCCACGCGTTCCGGAATGCACCACAGGCGCTGGGGTATCGGCATCTTGCTGAGCCTGACGTCTTTGGGGATGACGGCATGCGCCTCGACCGCGAGCGTCTATAACCCGGATCATTTGCGCGATGATCAGGCCGGTACAATTGCGAACATTTGCCAGGGCACCCTCGGTCTAAATCCAAAAGAGTCTCCGGTCCTCGGCGTCTACATGGGAAGTCCTCATCTCGACGCTCAAGTGAGCCACTATCAAGCGTGCATTGCGAGCCTCTCCGATTCCGTGCAGAGGGTGACCGATGCCGCAACAGCAGGTCAGGCCGACCAAGAATGTCGGGCGAGAGGTTTCGGGTCCGGTAGTCCGGCCTTGGCCGAGTGCGTCCTCGATCGGCTTCACGACGAGCGAAATTCGATTTCCGCTTCCACATCGCCGGCGGGGGCTATCACGGCAGCCGACAGTCTTCAGCACCCTGTCGGCAGCTTTTTTTATGCCTCTGCCGGCGAGACTCGCCGCCGCGAGGAACTGGCGTGTGCGCAGTTGGGCCTGGAGCCTCCCAACGGACATTTCGCGGACTGCGTGAAGCTCCTCAACGATAACTTCTACGCCATCGACAATCCGATTACATGAGGGAAAACGGAGGTTGGACGCATGACTCGCGATGACCTGTTCGCACGACTGCGTCGACTCCATAAAAACCCTCCTTACACCAGCGCCCCATGACAGTGGTTGAAGTCGCGCTCAAGCGCCCGTACACCGTGGTCGCTTCATTGATTCTCGTCGCACTGATGGGAGTCGGCGCCGCCTTGCGCATGCCTATCGATATTTTTCCAGAGATCGATATCCCCGTAGTCGCGGTCGTCTGGACCTACAACGGGATGAGCGCGCAGGATATGCAAAATAGGATCCTCACCCTCCACCAGCGGCAGCTCGCATCCCTTGTCGACGACATTTCGAGGATCGAGGCGGTGAGTTACGAGGGCGTGGGCGTCGAGAAGGTGTATCTGCATGAAGGCGCCGACGTCACGCGCGCGGTGTCGCAACTGGCGAGCAGCGCGCTGGTCGTGCTGAAATATATGCCTCCCAATATTACCCCGCCGCTGGTTCTGAGGTACGGGGCTACGGATGTTCCCATCATCCAATTGAGCTTGTCGAGCAAATCGCTGCCCGACTCCAAGCTCAATGATCTTGGGCAGAATATCATCCGGCCGGCGCTCGCCGTAGTGCACGGCGCCGAAGTGCCGTATCCCTACGGCGGAAAGCCCCGCGTAATCATGGCGGATTTGGACCTGGAGGCGCTGTCGGCGAGAGGACTGTCGGCCTCCGATGTAAGCAATGCTCTACAGCGGCAGAATGTCATATTGCCGGCCGGCGACGTCAAGATCGGCGATCGAGATTACGCCCTGTCCATGAACAACTCGCCGAGCGTCATTGAATCCATCAATGCGTTCCCAATCAAGCAAATCGATGGGCGAACGGTCTTTATGCGCGATGTGGCGCACGTGCACGATGGCTTCCAGGTTCAGACAAATTCCGTCTCCGTCAACGGAACGCCTGGCGCGCTCATGACAATACGCAAAACGGGGGGCGTATCGACCCTGGCGGTAATCGACGGCGTGCGGGCAGCATTGAACGATATCAGGGCCGTGCTCCCTAAAGACGTCACTATCAAGGCCCTATTCGATCAGTCGATTTTCGTCAGAGCGGCGCTTCACAGTGTGCTATTGAGCGCAGGCATGGCGGCGGGCTTGACCGCACTGGTCATCATTCTGTTTTTGGGAAACGTGCGATTGTCGATCATCATTCTTGCGGCCATTCCGCTGTCGATCATCACGGCAGTTTTGTTTATCAAGCTGATGGGCCAAACTCTCAATACGATGACGCTCGGCGGCTTCGCGCTGGCCATCGGTATCCTGGTCGACAACGGCACCGTCGTCATCGAAAACATCGAGCGCCACGTCGCTACGGGAGAGCCGCTTCACGACGCCATCGTCAACGGAGCCGCCGAGGTGGCGATCCCGACGTTCTTGTCCACGCTATGCATTTGCATCGTGTTCGTTCCGGTATTCCTGCTTGAGGGTACGGCGAAGTACCTATTTTCACCCTTGTCACTCTCGGTCATCGGTTCCTTGCTCGCAAGCCTCGCACTCTCTTTCACGATGGTGCCGGTCCTCTTTCATTATTTGATGCGCCGCGCGGTGCATGAATTCGGTACGGGAGCCGTCCACCCGCGAGATTCGGCGGAGATGGCTGGAGCAAAGAACCGTCTAGTGCGCTTTCAAGCCGGATTCGAACATGCGTTCGAGAGATTTAGGGAGGCCTATCGGAATATTCTGTCGTGGACACTCTCCCAAGCGCGTGTGACGGTACTGGCGTTCGTGGGGCTTATCTTGATATCGGCACTCCTATTTCCCTTGCTGGGCCGCGATTTCTTTCCCCAGGTCGATGCCGGTCAAATCCGGCTGCATGTCAGAGCGCCTGCGGGCACCCGATTGGAGAACACCCAGCAATACTTTGCACAAGTCGAAACTCAAATTCGCCAATTGGTCGGCAACGATCAAATTGATGTGATGCTGGACAATATCGGTTTGCCATACAGCGGCATCAACGTGGCGTTGAGTGACTCAGCGACCGTGGGGCCGATGGACGGTGAGATTCTGATTTCGTTGAATGAAAAGCATACCGCGACGGCTCAGCTTATTGCGATGTTGCGCCGGGAGTTGCCCAAAAGATTCGCTGAACTGCAGTTCTTCTTTCAACCCGCCGACATTGTCGATCAGGTGCTCAATTTCGGGCAGCCGGCACCGATTGATGTGCGCATCTCCGGTCCGGACCAGGACGCTGCATTCGCGCTGGCTTCCGAGATTGCGCGTGCGTTGCCCCGCATTGCGGGCGTCGTGGATTCGCATGTATTCCAGGTGCCGAACGCACCCGCCTTGACCGTCAACATGGACCGTACCTTGGCCACCGAAACCGGTGTGACCCAACAGGAAGCAGCCAACAACGTACTGGTTGCCACCAATTCAAGTGCCCAGACCGCTCCAAATTTTTGGGTGGATCCCCGCAACAGCGTGAGCTATCCCCTCGTAGTTCAGGTACCGACTTATCGAATCAAGTCGTCGCAGGATCTTCAGACCATGCCCGTGACGTCCGGCGCCGGGGTTACTTCCGGGCAATTGTTACTTAATTTAGCGTCATTTGGTCGAGAATCAGTGCCGATGGTGACGTCGCAGCTCAATATTCGCCCGGTTTTCGACGTTCATGCGGATGTGCAGGGCCGCGATCTGTATTCCACCGCGCATGACATCGACAAGGTCATCAAAGAGTATCAGCGGCATGCATCGAAGGCGATGAAGGTCACGCTGAGCGGTCAGGTGGAAACCATGCGTGAAAGTTACACGGGTCTGTTCACCGGGATCGCGCTAGCAATCATATTGGTCTACCTTTTTCTCGTCATGAATTTCCAAAGCTGGATCGATCCGGTCATCGTATTGATGGCGGTACCCTTTGCATTGGCGGGGGTACTGTGGATGCTGTTCCTGTCTCAAACGCCGATGAGTGTGCCGGCGCTGATGGGAACCCTGATGTGCATCGGTTTGACCACAGCCAACAGCATCTTGGTGGTGAGCTTCGCCAATCAGCGTATGGACGCGGGAGATGATCCCTTACGGGCTGCGACAACAGCGGGTTATACACGCCTGCGGCCCGTGTTGATGACGGCGGCCGCCATGATTCTTGGGATGGTCCCGATGGCTCTTGGGATCGGCGAAGGAGGCGAACAGAACGCGCCGCTGGGTAGAGCAGTCATTG
>Ga0193716_1002576_pt1 | contig 10127 bp, 12 predicted proteins | sample U2c1metaG_FD_145901 | JGI IMG/M metagenome (GOLD analysis project Ga0193716, IMG submission 145901) | Soil microbial communities from a riparian zone of the East river system, Colorado, United States - U2c1 | ecosystem: Environmental > Terrestrial > Soil > Riparian zone | place: USA: East River...
GCACAGTCAGACTTTGTCGGGCATATCTCTATCCAAGAATTGTCAACAGGATAGGAACCGAGCATAGTGGTAATAACATACCTCTGATGCGTCGGCTAGCTGTTTAAGAATGATATCCGGTTTCTGTAGTGCGGCCCGCAGAATCATTTTGGCCACAGCCACGGAAGCAACGAAATCGTTTTCAGATTGCACTTCTGACCAGGTGTGATTTTGCAAGAAAAAGAATCCATCTTCTGCCAAAGACATAAAAGCATCAGGAAATACTTGAGCGGGGGGAACGTATCTAGTGTCTGCAGACATGATGGCCTGTAGAGGCACATCATTAGATATAAGAGAGATATTACACAAGAGGGGCATTTGTGTTTACCTCGATGACGCATGCTACTGTCGACGGTGTAACTCGTCCTTCTTTGTGCAACCCTTCCGCTAGGATTTCGAAGATAGTCATAGCAATGGTATTAGGTTGCGCTTGACCTGCTGTACCAGGGCGAGATTGAGTTTTCCGGAAAAGAGTCGAGGTGACATGGAATATGTGCGATAAGCACTCGGTGCCGACGTTGAACCTTGTCAACGCAGCTCGTAGTACCGTCTCCACGGATGAGAGCAGCTCCTGAAATTGAAGCTCTTCAGAAGTCGTTACAATGGCAGGAAATAGAAGAAGACTAACACGACTGTGTACTTTGTTATGTTGAAGAATCGTCGACGACATAAGCAGAATGGGCCCGGGATCAAATGATATGGGCCAGTCCGACGATCGTCTTGCAATGTTTGTCAAGGCAATACCAATAGCTGATAGTATCATTAGGACCACTTGATTGCACTTACCGTCTAACTCACCTTGCATGAGATCTGCTGTGTAACCTAGATGGTGTGCGACTTCGATATACGTATTGATGTTAGTCAGCATAATCTGACAGACTTTGCTTTCATTGTCAGCGATATTCGAAATGGCATCGCGGAGAAGAGCGTCACGGAGACTCTCCGGAAAAGAGGCCATAGATTTGGCGTTGATATCAGTGATATGTTTGATTACAATGAAGAAGTCACGGTTGAGCGGTCTCTGAGATACAGGAGCTTTTGTCAAATGTACGACATTAGACAAACACAAACGTCCTTACCTTGCAAAGGATGCTGAAGATACCGTTGGCAGAGAAACTACATAAAAAATACTCAGTCTTCCTAGTGTTACAAGCAACGTCACAACTCACGCAGTGAGACTAGCTTCTAAGAATGATCTTGCTTGGGCAACAAGTATGTCTTCCCCGTCATGGTTCAATGAGACGATGAGCTTTGCGGCATTCTCAATGGCATCACTGTAGAGTTTTGAGACCAAGAGGTGTTATATGCGGGAAAATGGCAAAACGTACAAGACAAAGGCACTGCGTGACGTTGGCCACCGTTTAACGTAAGCTTGGACAACCGATAGAGCTATTTGGCGAATTTCGTAGCTGATATCTTGGAATACAAGGTCCATGGCTCTCCGGACAGCTCTCGTCAAGGAACTATGAAGATGTTTCAGAGGCTTGGCGTCAAGATCGTGTTTGTATATGATTATCATCAATGATTCCAGCATGCTCTTAATGGTAAGAATCGGCAATGAGACTAGGTTGGTGGTTTGGGACAGGATGGCAAGGGACACGTCGACGAATATAGCCCCAACAAGAAGAGAGGACGGTGTGTCGTCCTCCACATATGGTCCACCGACAGCGGAAGAAGCGAGGTCGAATGGATGACCAGCATCAAGAACCATGGGAAGCCGGTTGACACACGGGATGCTTTGCTCAGACATGTCAATTAAGTCACCAAGACGGACATGAAATGCATGGCCACTGGAGGCCGGGATAATAGAGACGTCAGAGAAGCCGATGACCTGGGCTAAATGGAATTTGATCTTCAAGAGCGAGAAGATATCGATGTTGACCCTGTCTTCAATCATCTGTAGGCTGAGTAAGATGATGGAGACCTGCAACAGGATCAATTTCAAGCCTGTCGACGAATATCTGCGACATACACGCAATGTTGCCATATCCGGATCTGCAAGCGCTTGCAGGGCTTGGTCGTCTTTGGAAGACAGTCCATACATCGACTGTCAACGTACAAATTAATAAGGATGTTAATTTGGTATTGGGGAAGGTGACCGTTACTAGATGAGCAGCAGCAGCCCCATCGTCATTCCCTCCATGCTTTTGCAAATAATCGTCCTCTAGAAGAGTTTCGATGATCGCATCCCATGATAATACTAGGGATGATTTCATGAGTGGACAAAGTGACAAAAAAAAACAAGGTTTAGCCTCACATTTCCAATTTGGAAAATGCGGGTGTAACTGTACAAGGAATGAGACAAGGTGGACGCGTTCCGGAATTGGTGCATTTGCCAATGACTCGTTCCAACAAAGAGAGATGGCTTCGAAATGCGCAGGAAGCAAACTTTGTGACCAAGTATCGACAGCTAGCCGGATTTCTTCCTGAAAAAGCGTGACTGAATTGTTGATTACTCTCAATCGAGTTGGTAGGACTCACCCTTTCATCCATCCATATAGCGCCGAAATAGCGATAGAAGACTTCAATAACACTCGATCTCCATTGTCGATCTTCTACGTGGAAAAAGGGGCTTATCACGTCCAGGACGATTCGAAAAAGCCGAGTCACGGCAAGGAAACTACAAACACTGTCAACACAGAAAACTTCTTGAGTTCTAAAAGCATACCGTCGTTCCCAGTTCCCGCCAGGCTGGAATATGTCTTCCATCAACATTTGAAACGGCTGCGAGTCGATAACAAGTATGCGAAGCAGAAATGAACTCCGAATACTCGAAAGCTCGTGGCGTTGGATATCGTAGAATTCCCAGGCACTGAGGAGATGTCATTACGATACCAAACGTCAAAGAGATCATGCATACCATGCACACAGAACTCGCCCATTGCGAAGGATGAAGTTATCGACTTCGTAAGGTTCGAGAAGCGACGCATCAGTAACAAACATATTCAAGAATTTGGCAACAAAACATGTGACGTCGTCGACGTTTGCCGCAACATAGCGTTCGAGGGCGTTCATGAGATCGAGGTCTATGATGATCGGATCCGACGCCATTGAGACTCGGGCATTCATTTTTCTCCTGTGAATGGCATGAAGAAATTCAAGACGAAGTACAAAATATTTGGACAAACCGTGAAGGAAGGTCCTTGACTTCATTCTCTGTGATCATCTGGACCTCCAATAGCGAGTTCCTCTCGCATCCGTAGAGAAGCAGACAGGTAGCCAAGGACCGTCGGATAAAACAGAGACTGATGGGAACCAATAAGACTGTTTCAGATTCAACACAAATAATGCAGACTCACGCCTCTGAGAGATGCACCTTTGATCGAAAGGAGTCCAATAGTTGAGGGGCAAGACGGGAGTGAAGCGCAGAAAACATAGTTTGCAATTCTTGTCGACCCATCGATTTCAGCCAGGTGGAAGATAGCGCAGCTTCCACAAGCAAAACGCATTCGGGGAGCTCGGCTTCAAATTTGTTTGCCAAAGATGAGAATGCCAAGTAAGTGGGAACTGGTATGTCGACGCCCGAACGTGCAAAAACACAGAGCCACTGCAAGCTGCGACTCCAGCTGTCTTTGTCTGTGGATGCAACTCTCATGACCAAACGCCACGATTCGACAACCGCCATACCAACGGCATCAGCGGGACCAAGAGAAGCATCGATCAAAACACTAGACCGGTTTCCTCCCTCGCCTTCGCGGTTGAATAAACGATACAAAGACGACATGGGCTAGAGCAGAAGGCCAGACGGTGAAATTTTGTGTGCGCCATATATATGCAGCAAGTACCTCGTGATATAGATCCATAGTAGAGACAGTCTCCAGCCACATGAGGAAGAGGTCATCAAATACACTAAATGTCACAGTTGCCTGGCAAAGTTTGATAATACAACGGAGAATGCTGTCAGCATACGCCGCGTTCCGATTCTGTGAAAGAATTAGCACATACCGCCATGCTCAAATTTCACAGGCTCACCCTTTCATCACTGGCCTCACGCTTTCCCAACAATAATCTGTCATGAACTGACGCATCTCCAGCAAGGTCTGTGCAAATTTCGTAAAGCACTTGGGCATAGACTTTGATGTCCTGGTCATGGAAAGCCAAAAGCCAGCGTGCAACGTATTGGTTTAACAAGGCGCGCCGCGACGCGACGTAGTCACCTCCGTTATTCACTGTACTCGTAGGAGTAGGCCTTGTGCTATTGACGGATGGCCAAGGCAGGGACTCGAGTCCAATGCGAACACCAGGCAACTGTCGACCTTGTGCCAAGTAATCGCGCAGAATGGCCGCGAGATTGGCATCCTGTATAGCATCATTAGTCAATGTTTGACTAAGTATCAATCCCATCATTACCTCAGCAAAGATCCAGGATATAAGGTTCATTGCTAGTCGACGTAAAGCATATTCAGACGCCATGCCGTTGGGCCATAGCCTCCTTACAAGCAGGAGCAAGCCTTGTTCATTGACGGACAGGTCCAGATCTGAAAGACAACCTTCGATAGCTGCAAAAAGTGTCTCCACGTCCGTAGACAAATCGAGCCCTTGTGGGATTGGGAAAATACAGGTTACGTTTTCATTCGAGAAAGTGCCTTCGAACAGGACTGAATTTAAGTCTTGTCGGTCGAAGAAACCAAGGTGATGTAGATGGGCCAGAAGGTAACCTGCAGTTGCATCGGAAAACAAATGCAATTCATAGCCAAGGGCGTCCCGCATGTGAGACAAAGAGACGAGTTCGAAATGATGGCGTCGTGCCTCATCCGCGTCGTCCGTTAGCACCTGTGGTGGGTTGACATTGAGAAGGTCACGCGATGCAAAGATGGGTTTCGATTCCTCGAACGACGACTTGACGACTGTGGAAATATACGCCAGATGTGACCAATCAAATAACATGAAGTGTTCCGCAACACTTCGACGACTCTCCTGGAGATACTCATCTGTCGCCACTGAGACTGGTAGTCTACCCGATGCAAGATAACGTTCGCACGAGTCGAGTACGTAATGAAGCTCCCATTTATCGGGATCCTTCTGCGTTGAACTGGGGAAAATAGACTTTGTCTCCTGAATTACTACCGAGCCCAATGCAATACCGTTGTCTAGAAGTTGTAATTGCGCCCAGAGAACTGCAAAAATCACGGAAACCTCCTCATACGTCCGCATCTTAAGATCTTTGACCGCAATAATATCGCGATAATGATCTAAAAATGATAGTCGCAGCGAGTCAGAGTCGATAGTCATATGACTTGAGTCGATCCTTGTGGAGCGGCATCGGGGGAGATCCGCAGTGGAGGCCGTTGAAAGACATGACGAGTGAACGAACTGTTGGCATGAAGAGCACTTCAATCCTTGAATGACGCATCCCCAGAGCGGTTTCCGGCATATAAAGCAAAGAGAAAGGGTGAAAATGTTGACGGCTTTAAATGCATGCCGTTCCTTCTTGACAACTTGTGGGTCCCAGTCTCTTCTGGGCGACAAGATATGGCAGAATCGATGTACTGCAACTCTCTGAGTGTTAGGATCGGAAGCCAATGTGTACTGCGAAAGAAAACTGCCTTCGGGATAGTCATAGCAATCAAAATGGACTGCACACATGCAGAACGGGCAAAGGAGCCCAAAGCCAGCAATGGCAACAGAGCAAGACCTGCAGGCCTGTTGCGATGAGATTTCGAACAATGCGGGTTTCGCAGCAGCTGCGAAACGCCATGGAACGAACTGGTGCGCATACGGATGGTCGACACGTCTTCGCAGCATTGGTCCTGTGCCTCCTGTGCGTTGTAAAGAATCGACATAGCTAAAGATTGGTAAGGGCTGGCTGATAAAGACATGACCAAGAGCACTGGGCCAAAAAGTTGAAAGAAGGCAAAGAGCAGATCGTCTAGCTTTAGTGGTATGATATGCTACCACTTCGAGCACATCGAGATACGCATCAGGCTTGCAGGTCGCAATAAGGGTGACTAGTTGGCATAGACGATGCAAAGTCGGTGGCGAAGGCGAGGCAAGATCGATACTTTCCAAAATAGCAACGAGCAGCGGCGGGACCAAGGATGACAGATAATAGACAGAAAGTGGCTGGAGTGGTGCCTTAGTTGATTGGATATTAACTGTGTCGGAGGGAGTGAGCGATGACGACCAAGGAGTCCAAAGAGGCGCAACAGGAGAGGCAGCAGATGTATCATCCTTCGGCCCTTCGATTTGAATCGATACCAGGGGCGGTTTGACAACGTCCATATTCGTAATTTTATCTGTTTATCCATATGAATCAGCACAGATATAGATGAACGCTTGGTCGATCAAACCGGCCTCTGGCTGACGACGCTCCGATCTGACTAGAGCCCTGAATCCGACTGATATCCTCGAGAACATCCCTGATTATGGCCTCTTCGAAAAAAGCAAGTAGTCGGGGCTGCATCTCAACATGAAAAGTTGAGAACGCTGGAATAAGAGCAAATGCAATTTGCGAGATTGTTTTGGGATCGTGGCGTTGTGTATGGATAAGAAACAGTGCTACGTCAAGCACCACAGCCTGCAAAGCATTCGGCGGTCGTGAAGGCCTGGGTGAGGAAATTTTGAACCGGCAGTCCTCGGACACAACTGAGGCTAGAACTGATATACATCGCGACAGTAATTCTGGAGCCTGAACAGAGCCACCGGGAGCCGGAGAGGGAGAACGAGAACGCCGTCCCCCTCCTACTTGAAGACTGTTCCTGCGGAGACGGAATGGAGATCTTCCACCAGATGCATGGCGATCTTCAATTCCTTCGGAAGATCCGCTGCTTAAGCTGCACGTTTAAAATGGTCATTCCGCAATTATTTCAAGTACTCATACCTATCATGGAAGATTTGCCAATTCTGCAGTCGAGAAATGAGCAAGACATCTTTGAGTTGCGTCATGAGGGAGAACGTTGCGTCGGTTGAGAACGTTTTTTCTGTTTCGGCTTCCTCGTCACTGTCATCCCTCTGCGGTACATGAGTCTGCCCATCTCTCTTCCCACCCTTGAGCCTCACCGCAGCCCTGACCGTCTGTACAACATCAGCAAGTTTTGTGTCATTTAAGCTGCCGTTAATGTCCTTGAACGCATCAAAGACTGAAGGGGGTAGCGGTCGAGTTTGAAGCTGATTCAATAAATGTGCAAGAAGCTTGCGTGATTCATTGAGCGCTTTAGATGTGCTGGGGACAGATACGTTGGGAGCAGGAGGAGTTCTGTCGGGAAGCGTCTGTATTTGCAACGCAGGAAGGTTAAGAGTCCTGTGGCCGCCTGTGCGGCGTGGAGATGGTGTGGTCAATTCCACAGTAAAAGGCGCATCGCTGTAATTAGTGTCCTCAGTATCAATTCGGAGGTGTGGAGGGCCCGGGAAAGACTCGTCCGACAAATTCATCTTGTCGCGGTCGTGTGGTCGATCTGTCGGCTAGTAGATCGGTGTGATATTACAGAGCATTCCAAGGGTGTCCTCCACTATTCGGTGCACTCGTCCATCAGAGTCAAAATGTTGAGCTCGAAGTGACGGTCTGAGGGTACAATGACTAAAGGAAAGTTTTCGTGGGACTATTTATGTATTACATGTTTGGCGCTCTCGACGCGTTCGTTGATCATCATCAATCTTTGTACCAACATTCACTTCTTACCATGCCACGCAAAGCAGAATCTTCGTCTCCCAGCAAACTTAAACAGAAAACGTTGGTTGGATTCTTCAGCTCGCCCCCCGCATCTTTCCCTACCCCACAAACACCAAAACGCGCCAAACCCAAATCCCGGAAGCGCGGACGCGTCGTAAGCCCTGAGTCCGAGTCCGATTACGATGTAGACAATAAGGCTGCTGGGAGCGACGACAGCGATGTAGGTGCCATTCATTTTGAACCGGAGGTCATCGATGTGTGTGACGAGGATGAATCACCTCGTCGACCGAGGGCGATACGACAGAAGCCCCGCCTTGGGGCAGAAAGCAGCAATTCGGACGAGAAAAATAACTCTGCTGCACTTCCTGGTGTATCTTCAAAGAATAAAACGCGACGGAAAAGTGGCAGGTTCGGGAAGAGGAAGCAAGTCGAGGAAGACTCCGGATCGGAAGAAGAGGTCCAGCCAAAAAAGCGGAAATTTATCAAAGGAGTCAGACCTTCGTCACCAGAAGAAGACGAAGAAGATCTTTTAGATGAAGTGGACGAGCATCGTGAGCATCTGTTGCATATTTTATTTGTCTTAAAATGTAGTCTCTGTGCCTAGATATCATCGAACCTCGTTTACGAAACCGTGATAAGAAGACAGCTTTCCAAAAGAACTTGGACAGACTCAAAAGTAGGTTCGTTCGTCTGTATTATCACAAGCATACAAGCTTAAGTGGGGGTGATCAGGAAAAAAGCGCGGACTAGCCCCCTCGGAGTCTTCGCAATCCTCGGAGTCAACAAACGAAGACGAATCAGACGAAGATGATAACTTTGTCACTCCCTTTGCGGGTGCAAGACCAGACACAAGCGACGATGCAAGCTCTCCGCATGACAAGAGCTTACAGGAACCTGAAGATGACAGCTTTATAGTCGAAGATGATGGGGCACCAACTGCCGAACTACCTATGGAGTATAGCATGAATACGCATCAAGAGCTCGCACATCACTTCAAGATCATCTGCCAACTGTTTGTTCATTTGGCTGTGCGACCTGTGGCCGAGCGACGGTCTTTCATGGTGGATGCTATGAAGAGTGAGATCCCCTCCCTGCTCATTCATTGATCGTAATGTGAATAGGCTGTCGTGTACTAGATGAAGAGTACTTCTCCGTGCCGCTCCATATCGCTCGCCGCAAGCTCTCCGGCCTGCGAGATTCTCTTGTGACCTCATCTGTCTGGCGACCTGACTTTAAGAAGCAGTTACAGAAATACCCTACATTCGAGCTGACTGGACTTGACTTCGCTGTTCCTGCTTGCGATGCATGCCATTTGGGTGGACGCATGTCGACTCTTCTGGGAAGAGTCAGCGGGTTGCCTTATGACATATTCGGTTTCGAGGTATTATATTCACATTGGGCGCAAACGATACGAGCACTGACTTCTATGCAGCCTTTAGTTACAGCCGAATCGTCAGAATCTGAGGACAGCGAAGAGGATTTGACCAAGGAGTTTAATTTGGGTCGTTTCTGCGCAAAACGTACCCAGGTCTTCCACAGATTTACTCATTGGGAGGTAGGCCACCTCAACCGTCCTTCCGCGACATTTTGCTGATAACCCTTTTGCACATCAGTACTCGCTGTATCAAACGTTGTCTCGCGAGATAGAAGAACTTCGGTCTAGTGACGGCGCACGCGGCTTTGTCCGTGTTGCATTCGCCAAAGGTCGCAAGCCCCCAAAAGACCTCACCGATGCAGATGGTATCATGGATTGGCTTGACCAGAGGGGAATTATTGATATGGAGTGGCAAACCGTTCGAGAGCTGATGGGGAGTGCAAGAAATCTTGAGATGGCTGCAAAGAGGGGGGAGGATGACATTGCTTGAATATTTGACCAGACTGACACACTGCTGACACACATGATAATATTCATGTATCCGTTGGGCATATTTTGTTTAGACCAAGCACCATAAACTGTTACCTAACAGGTCCCGTCATTTCCGCATCAAGTTAATACGATGTTTCAAGCCTAAATATAGTCGAGCTTCAGTAGTAGTATCATGTATGCATAATGGGAGTGATCGACTATCATCACTTGGTTACCAGTGGCCGACAATGTCGTCCAGCACCTTGCTTCGGCGTTTTTGATAGCCAACAGTGGTCGAAGAACAGGTAATAAACGTGAAATTTTACAAGTCATATAATCATTTAATAATAAGTATCAATTTGTTGTCAATTTGTAATATATTTCTGAATCAAAAAAGGATAACTGTCTATTTTTCGAAGAAGCTAATAACCATGGGCCGTAGACACGAACGGATAATCCATAGTGTGTTATAGGATTCCTACCCAAGCCGACTTTCGAGCCAGCCATCCGGACTCCGGAGGTCAAATTGTGTTGTGCTATCAATCTATGTGCAACGAGACCTATACTTTATATTTCATATATCCTGATTGCATATAGAAACTGCTATAAAGAGTCTTTATATAACATGATTCC
>Ga0193716_1002577_pt1 | contig 10126 bp, 10 predicted proteins | sample U2c1metaG_FD_145901 | JGI IMG/M metagenome (GOLD analysis project Ga0193716, IMG submission 145901) | Soil microbial communities from a riparian zone of the East river system, Colorado, United States - U2c1 | ecosystem: Environmental > Terrestrial > Soil > Riparian zone | place: USA: East River...
CACGTGATGTTTACATCTACCCTTGACTTACTTTGGCCTAAATTGCGCTTCCGGGCATCCTGGTTTTCTTTCTTATCTTCTCGTCGACTCTGCATATAGCGTCATTGACGATGGAGCCATTGGCAAGCAAGAAGAGGCGAAAGGTATGTGTTCCATTACCTATTTGCCGATTTGCTGTTGACTTGGCACAACTGGACAGGTTGATATCCATCGGTTTTTGGATATTGAGGCGGCGGAGGTTGACGAAGAGGAGGACGAGGACGAGGACGAGGATATGTTTGATGATTTCAGTGAGTTTATCCCCTCTGTCTAATGTACGGGACTGATTTATGTGAGCAGTCCGAGACGATGGCAAATTGAACGGGTCTGATGGCGAGGACGGTGCAGATGGTGATGTAAACATGACCACCATAGAAGATGATGGGAATACTCTAAGTTCCCACCGTGGACGTTTTTTGGAAAACAAAGCCGCTGACGCTATGTTAGAGCACCAAGAATCAGAAAATTTGGCGGCTCTATATCGCGAACGAGTTCGTCAGCAATCAGCACCCCAATTATTGGAAAGTGATCATGGCTTTGTGGAACGCTCGCAGGAGCTTTTTGGGGCTATGCCATCTTTGGCAATACAGGTAGATGACGCGCCATTGTGGCGAGTACCAGTTAAGGTGAGCCTTAATTCGCCGCCTGCTGTTCTATTCATTTTTAAAACATAATACAGACTGGGAGTGAGGATGCTGCGGCTTGGTACATCCTGGAGCACGTCGAAGCATTCAAGAATCAATACCCTCCATTAACGGTGAAATCTGCGTTCGCAAGGTCTATCGCACCGGGCTATGTGTATGTCGAGGCTTCATCCGCGCGAGACGTTCGGCTTGCTTGCGAAGGCTTTGTTGGCTATCGAGGGCGTACTCAGGATATTGTGTTGACTTCCGTGGATGATGCCATCGCTTTGTTGAAACACTCTCCGTTGCACCCAGAACTTTGTGAAAGTTCTTGGGTCCGTATAAAGCGGGGTGACTATAAGGAAGATCTGGCGTACCTTGACCGACTGGTCCTGCTGAGCCCAGGAGAAGAAGCACATCGAACTCGAGGTACAGCGTGTGTACGGCTCATACCTCGTATTTCAAATGAGCCTCGCTCGCCTACAGGAAAGACCAGAGGCAAGGCCAAGTATGTGTCTGGAGAAGCACGTCCATCAGGCGCTGAACGGTCGTTGAAGCGCAATTATGGGATTGGGTCGGTTCTCCGTCCTTCCCAACAGCTTTTTAATCCTTTGGTGTGGTCCGAAGAGGCAGTTGAGCGGCCGCATCAACCTGGAACTTGGGTTTTTCGGGATGCCCTCTACAAGGATGGACTTCTAGATATGCATGTTCCTATCAACCCACTTAACCTCACACCCGCTACTCCTAGTCGCAATGAACTGCTTCTTTGGACGGAGTGTGAGGACAAAACAATCAGCGGTTTTGCCATGTATTCACAAAAACATTTGGTTGAGGAATTTTGGGAGAATGATCGAGTTGAAGTGATTAAGGGCGATCGGCACGGGACTGTGGGCATTGTCCAATCGGTTAATGAAAAAACCTTGTTGATATTGATTTGGGGGGATGTCCTTAACGGTGACGCGCCTCATTCGAGTTCCTCTTTGGAAATCGAAATTCAAACATCCTCCGTCCGCAAAGTGTTCAGGGTCGCAGATTATGTGGAGGCTATCCCGGAAGGAGAAAATCCTCGACGAGGCTTTGTTGTCGGTATTAGTCAGGAAAATGAATTGCGGGACATCGTGACGATACTAGAACACGGTTGCGAGAACGAGGTGAGTATTTCAACATCAAAGTTGGGCGTTATCTCACCCACCGTTAGTTTTCTGTCAGCTCGACTGTGCTACACCTGCGAGACCCTCCGCAACCGTATCAGCCTCTCCCACTCAGTTTGTCACAGGGCCGTCGAAACCTTATACGTCTTGCTCGTCTCGATACAAGGCCAACCCTTTCCATGCCACTTGATCACCTACAAAACCTTTTGAAAGGCATGCCTGTTGTTATTGCGGATAAACTTGCTAAAGGGTACCGAGGGGACATCAGAAGTGTTCACGAAAAGTACAAGAATGGCTGCAAAACATACAATGTTGGTGAAGATATCCAGCACCAGTGTGTTTCCGCTTGCCGGCATTGCGCCGGTTGGACCTTTATACCGCATGATTGCGACCTGTATTGCCAGCGTTGTAATTTAGACAAACAACCCACTTTCAAGGAAGGGGGATCGGGTACAGAGGCTTTGGAAGAAGTGACAGTTGATGTTTACGTGCCCGCTCAAAGCAGGATTCACACGATTAACATTGTGGATATTCGACCTACAGAGTAAGTCGGTTTAAAACGCCAAAGCTTTATATCTAACCAGCCTCTATAGTGACATTCTTTCAAAACTTGCATATCTTGCGGCCTGCAAGACGATAGGGCCTAGATCCTCATTGAATTCGTGAGCAGAGTCATTTTAATTATTTTCCCTCATGCTAATATCTATGATTAGTAATATGGTCCGTTGGACCAGCGCAACCGCAAAAGCGTGAGCACTCTAGAAATGTTTATTTGAGATCACATTTCTAATGCTCATTACAGGCTCTGGCAAGCGGCCACACTGAAACTGATAAAAATTCAGTTCATATTCGGTTCGAAGTCCTTTGATATTTTGTGTCGGACAATTACGGTCGCATGTGAGCAACGGCAATGTGAAAATGGCCCCAACCTAGACAATACGAATCCTCTGACTCCATGCAAGCACGACATTGCCAGCCACGACGAGCGCATCAGAATGCGGAACAAATTCGGCCTTACGCCATTTTGGTACATAGCCGAATTTGAAGCTCTGCACAGGACAATTGTCAGCGATTGCGAGGCTCGTCGGTGTGAACTCGAAACTGATGAAGGCGAGCCATTGCCGCGATGCAAACATGATGCCAATAGCCGTGATGCACGCGTTGAGGCGTTGTGGCGTCACAGATTTGGCCTTGTCCCCCTTTGGCACCGAGCAGATTCTCATACCGGAGAGAGTCTCTCTTACATGCCTATCGAGTCGGAAAACGAAGTCCAGCTTCACCCGCATACACCTCAATGGGCGCCAGATCATGAGTACCCCAGTGATCCTGCCTGGAACCCAAATTCTTCGGCCGATCCTTGGAAACCTGAGTCAGATGGATACAGTGCGTATAACCTATCTCTATTGAAGAAATATTGTTGATTTCGGGAAACATGTAGCTGTAGATGCCGATTGGCTTGACGAGAGTCTACGTGGCCTTCAAACAGTGCTTCATTTGAATATGGCCAGCGGCTCGAGGTCCCACTCTCGCACCACTGCGGGGGTAAGTGCAAAACTGGTTCCATCAAGAGAACGTGGAAATCTAGTCAATGTCCAGCTATTATGGGATAACAATCCTAAACTACTCAATGACCTACCGATTCGCTGTGTTATCCCAAATCATCCAACACCGGAGGACATAGGGCTACCAGTTCTTTTCATACGTGGCCCCTCAAAGGGCAAATTTGGTGTCGTGCAAGCTATCAATGGCGAGCGGGCTACAGTCGCGGGACATACTAAGAAAAAAGACCGTCGCAAGCGCCCAGAAGTCACCGAGCATTCAATACACGATTTAACGACCTCTCAATGGCCAAAATAATCACAGCCCACCGCTTGCGCACACAATGTTGAATACCTCAAGGACTTACATTTTTTTTAAATCTCATCTTACTCATACTGGCGTAGAACAATGGTTACGAGTAGCGCCATCGCTCATTCGGATGTATCCGCCCGTAATATATTTGATACAATTTCGCCACTTATGAAATCTATGCCTGACCGTCAGCACCCTAGCCTAAGCACGTAGCGAACAACACCACATGCAGTTGTTCTATCGAGTTAGCGGGCATCGAGCCCTCATATTATGATGGTGAAAGCTCAGAACCACTATAATAGTGGGGAAGCGGAACAGTGGTTTGACTGTTCTGACACAAATGAGACACAACTACATGTATCATGCAACACAGGTCAATGTTTTCATCAATCAGGTATGAATCATATTTAAAGCTAATACAACAACTGTAGCGAAATCCGTGTAATGCTAGTTTGCGTGCCGAGCCGTATCAACATCGACTCCATTGGCATCCCCCCAAGCTACCAACCTTCGAAGTAGCCAAGTGTACAAAGGCTTCCAAACAAATGGCATGTATGGCAAAGCAAAGTGAACAGCAACCGAAATGACGGTCAAATTAGCAAAAAGTTGCCAGGTGTTCCAGTTACGGTTTACCGTGGTAGCTTCGAGCGGCTCAGCATCTCGCTGAACCTGTGCCTAGATACCACACATGTAATTGATTAATTATCGAAATTGGCTTATATAACAAGATGGATTACCAACCGGCTTATACGACCAAACTTTGATATTCGGGAGGCCTGGGCCTGTGGAACCACTGACAACCACACAGCGCTCACCTTCTGAATACGACTTGGGGTGATGGGTGAGTTGTTTACCTGTACGTCGTATAGCTTTCACTCACCGCAACAGCTTGCACGAGTGCTTCAACTGCAAGACAGTAAGTATAAAATAAACTTGACACAAATTGCCGCATACCATCACTATGACGCAAGGACTTCAGAAGTTCCCCACTACGTTGATCGAAAATTCTCACGGAACCGTCGTCGCTGCCGCTAATTACCCAGTTACCTTGCATTGCAGAAGTAACTTGAAGCGGAACATTGGTGCGAATGGGATGGCGGAAAGACTGTACCAATGCGGGAGACAGGCCAGGAGATACTCCCGCGATTGCATATGAGTCGATGCCATTGACAAGGTTGGAAATCAGAAGCGTCCGTTGATCTTGCAAAAATGTTGCGTATCCACTAAAAACTACATGTCTCCTTCAATGCATAAAAATATAGCCGTCACTACGCACGTTCTGGTTGGGATCTCGGTGACCCATTTTTCACGAAACGGCTCCACATCGTACGCAATACTGTGAGAACGACATTAGTCCCAATGACATCGACGAATTTATTATACATACATTTCGTGGCTTTCCAGATAGAAAACAAGCACAACCTCACCGCGATCACAAAATTGCACGCTCCTGGCAATGTATGGCTTCCTCCCGATCGGCGGGTGCATTTCCTGAATGGAATCTGAATAAACTTAGTATCGCATAAGTGCAGCAAGTTGAGTGCTACTCACAGTCTTCGTTCACAGTCCACAATTGAATAGTCCCTTGGGCCACACTTGCAAGTCTCCTGTGTGTGTGTTCGAATGCGATATCTTCAACGGGTCCATCGTGAAATCTCCTAAACGCAACTTGACGGTAGCTCTATGCGATATGTTATTTAAGATTTTAAAAAACTGATTATAATAGGATATACTTCATGGTCAAGTTTATAGATGTGAATCGAGCCATCAGCACAACCAATCGCAAAGGCCTTGGCGGCATCATGTACAGCGGGAAGCCAGCAACCCGCCGTCACAAAGCCATTGTAGGGGCATGAGAACTCCTGCAGCAGATCCCCAGTATCCAAGCTCCAGAGCACGATGAGAGCATCCTCAGCTATGTAAGTCTGTTATCGTGATGCTGGCCTGGCCACTATAAAACTTACCAGCACTAAGGAGAACTTCTCCATCGGAACAAATAGACAAAACGGAAATGGGTTTGGAATGACGGTTGAGAGTACAGCGCAGTGTAAACTAGTAAACTGTCAGCATATAGCTCGATCGACGAAGAGATTCACCAACCGAAGGTGACATAGCTATTTCGAATGCAAAGTTATGACCTCTTGTCCCACATCTCCACATTTATATTTCCTACTAAACAATTGAACGTCATAAATAGAGATTTGGGGACTAGCGGATGTTGATTATTGTTTAAGTCTCGCATAATAAACTAACAACTTGACGACGGCAGGCCCGCAAAGTGAAGCGGGCCCACCGCCGTCTGGTGGAATCAGCGGAAGACAATAAGTGGAAGAACGGAAAGGGTCCCGAATAGGAAGTCAGGTGCTTTTGTGCAGGCGGAACTCATGGGTGGGTGGAATCGCTATTGTTAGCGATTCCACCCACCCATGAGTTCCGCCTGACAAAAGCACCTGACTTCCTATTCGGGACCCTTTCCATTCTTCCGTTTATCCTCCACCATCGTCTCGCTTTTGTTACTGTAGTAGTTTGGTTACTTGGCAACATGGCACGTATTGTAGTCTGAATCATGAGGATTGGTAAAATTTAAGAACAATAGACGGTCGTCATTTAATTTCGCCCATTTTTCTCATCATGAATGTTACTTGTATATTGATTGGCTGTACTCCCTCGTGTACCGGTTCTGACTACGTTGCTGTAGAATGAGCAGCGATAGTAATCATTTTTTTGCAGAGAATAACCAGGCAATGGAAGAAGGCGAGGCGATGGAGGACGAGGCGATGGAGCAAGTTGACATGGCTCTTTTTGACAGCCTACCAAACCAAATCGCTCTCGAATATGCTAATGGTATACAACTCTTCAGCCGAACGCACTCATGGAGCAACCCATATTAACGACACGGTGAGGGTACATAAAATATTGTCCAAAAGCGCTGTTACAACCAATTGTTAACACAATATCAGTCTACAGCGGCTGCGCTGAAGCTCAAAAGTCCTTTGGATATAAATAAGTGGCTTGGTATTTTATTTAGCCATGAGTTCATTAACTTACTCGATCGATGGCACACAAAACGCGCACTCCTTCTTCCCATGGTCGAGACACCGCATGGCATATCTTCTGCGAGGATGTGATGATTTCAACTGGACCAAGTTCTTCAGACCACAGACGGGCACCAAATCCTGTGTAAAGTGTAAATGGATCGGCCACTCTATCCGATAGCGGTTTATATCTGTGGATCGCAAGGAAAATTGCCTCTTGTTCACAACCATTCTGGTGTCGAGGCATGGAAAAGATCTTCCGAACCACGGCCGGCACCAACTCTGCGTCTGTTGTCGGTTGAAAGAAGATAATACTATGCCTGCCTTTTGTATTTTTCGCACCTGCATTAATTTCAGCAATTTTTAGCCCACGAATTTCACGTTCCTTGTGAAAGAGTGCATCGGTCTCTGCCGTCCAGCCTTCTATCGAACGCGATTGGGAGAACCTCACTAACGCTTCATGGACGAGAGGCTCGATGCGGTCAAATTTTTGTCGATCGTAATCCCAGGGTTTCTCCTGATCGGCGAAATCACCCAAGGTGCGAAGATCGTTCATCAGAGTACCGCGTTGATCCTGACCGTAGCAGTCGTCTAGGAGATGTGCGCAGGATTGAATGATGTCTGGACATCCATGACTTTGTACCAATGCCCTGAGATTGGCTGCAGCGCAGAATGATTTTAGCATTGTGATTTCGAGTTCTCCTAATGAAAAATAAGCGAAGAGTGGGTGAAGTGAGAAGTTGTAATCCATACCCATCTTATAATTGATGTTGATCTGCTGCAGCAATCCGATAATCCTTTCGAAAGGAAACATCCACCATCCATGGATGGGGCCGAATCTAACTAGCATTTCTCCAATGAATAGGGCGTTGTGATGGCAGGTGCGCAGGTCCGTGTTTGGGAAAAGATCGCGGAGACTAGCCAGGTAGGCCCGCATGTACTTCATATATTCAGCCGCATGCTTTCCCGATGTACGATATGAGGTCGCCCAGTGCAGCGCTGCATGGAGAAGCATGGTGCTGTCAAGTGTTTTCCCATTCCTATCAATTATTTTGTCATCGATGCCACTTTCCCCGGTTGACTTCATTTCTGACCACAGTTTCACCAAGGACACAGGGATATCAAACTCAATGGACGAGCGCCACTGATCCGCTTTAAGCTTGCCACAACCTTTTGTACCAAGTTGCTTGGGAGGGCCGCTTTGCCAGCGAGGACGTATCGTGTTGGAGATGTCTTGTTGTATCTGCTCTAGTTCATCTTTACTGAGGCGGCGATAATAATCACAGTCAACAGGAACGGTCGTGTCAGCAGAAGGATTGTCGACAGTAACATTTTCGTAGGTGCTTGGGAGAGCGTCTGCGAAGGCCGCTGCATCGGCGTTTTCTTCCACGTCTTCGGTCAGTCCACCACGGTGTGCGTCCACCTCTTGGCTGCATGATTTCTGCGAGAAAATTCAGTGACATTGCTCAAAACTGATATATGACATACCATAAGCGCCGCTAGGATAACGGATCGTTTCAGCCTTCGTCCTTGTGGGTTTGGCAAAGATACTTCATTTTCCGCACAGAGACCTAACAGCGCCGGCACCTTGACCTTCCTCAACTGGCTCTCTCTTGTCAGCCCCTTCGCCCACACCTTCCGTGCTTCCACCATCTCTTCTCTTGTCGCTGCCGGAAAAACAGCCTTCACTTCCTCACGTAAGCCGACAACTGTCTCCATATGGTACTTCACCAAATTGAGAAACAGGTTGTGCATGCCATCGACTACAATTGAGCGTGTTGGATCCCAATACGTCAACCTGAGCAATTCAGACCATCGAACCCCAGTCTTCTTAAAAATCTGGTTTTGTTCGGTCTTTGAGGTTGCGGCCAACCACTCCTCTGCCATCGCTTTGTATGTCTGCTTGTCTCGGCGGACCCAAGTCTACATCATCGAGGGTGTAAGTATTGGTTGTTGCCTGTGAAATTCTGCAGTACTCACAGTTTCATCTATGTTGTTGATGTCCTCCCTGCGCTGGCTAGTGTAAAATGGCGAAATCCAACCCCCGCTAGTGCCAGTACCACCACCAATTTTTCGAGCAGCTGGTCCGTCAGCAACCGAATGGCATATTGCCGAACGCACGAGTCGCCCATTTGGGTGTCGACTTGTCTTTGAGTACCAAATGCCGCTAAACCAACATAGTTGAAGATCGTCGACGAGCGGTCGTAAAAAGTTGTTAATTTGGTCATTTTGTGGCTCTCGTGGACCAGGAATAACGCTCAGATACACATTCTCCGGCCTGCTGCGAATGCTGGGTGGCAGATTCAAACAGGTCATAGCCATCGATCCCACGGATGCGGACTTCCCGGCTGTCTTGTTATGATACGGATTGAACCAATCGATAGAGAGGCACCATGCCAAACGAGCTTCGCCATTTGGTGCGTCAAAGAATGGTTTGCCATCCGGTCCCTCAATTTCACACGTCGCACTTGCATCCCATATATCTAGAATATCTCCGCCATCATCCCCTCCCCGTTGCCTTGCTCGATCCAACATATCCTCGATCCCTGGGCGACTCAGCAATCGAGCCACGAAGTCTGGGAAGCTTTGATACGGAAATGGGCGAATTGGAGACCTTACGCTTTTCCCATCTTGCACCCTCTGTTTGGTTATTCGCGTACCGCATTTCTTTTGACCTTGGAACTGGATGTATTGGCAACGCGACGGATAGATATCGATTCCGGATTCAGTGCGAGTTGGTTTGTGGGTGAAGCTGCACTTCGGACATGTAGCGTAAATGGATATGGTCGGTTCGATGTCAAACGCATTCCGGACGCTTCGAACATCGGTAGGAAAATCCTTCAACAGACGCCGGTGCGAATCCTTGAGGTTACCGTCGCGCTGCTGCAAGGTGCATTGCACCATACATTTCAGAATCCGAATGGCAAAGTTACACGATGGTCGTGCAAGGTGCCCCAATACATTTAACACCACCACAAGGAACATTGCTATAACAACCACCGGGTTGCCATTTCGAAGAGGATGGTCGTGATATTTTTCTAAAGGTGGTTCTTCAATACCACATAGACGGCAAGAACACCGACCACTCACCTGAGTTAAAGACATTTTGTGAGGAGCCTACATTGGCAACATGTCCGCGTCTCCTTCTTTCCTCCTCAATGAGCGCAAGCTGATCTGCAATTCGATCAATCATAGCCTCTCGCAGGACGCTGGTCGCCTTGTCACCACACGGATTGAGCGCATAGATGTTATGGAGGACATCTTCGAACCACCTTTCCTCCTTCATAAGTGAATTGTAGGCGCCATCTTTGGTTATTATCCCAGCGACGATATTAACATGTTCCTCTATTTCATGATCCGTTTTGACGGCCAGATTGAAAAGGGCTAGAATTTGACCAGACTGTGGGGATGCTGGAAGTGTCTTTGG
>Ga0193716_1002578_pt1 | contig 10125 bp, 10 predicted proteins | sample U2c1metaG_FD_145901 | JGI IMG/M metagenome (GOLD analysis project Ga0193716, IMG submission 145901) | Soil microbial communities from a riparian zone of the East river system, Colorado, United States - U2c1 | ecosystem: Environmental > Terrestrial > Soil > Riparian zone | place: USA: East River...
ATGGGCGATCCCATTGGACCTGCCGAACTCGGCGAAGCCCTGGCGTGGGAGTTTCTGGAGGATTGCGACGGCATGGCGGTCTCTGCCGTGTTCTACCAGGTCACGCCGGAGCGGCTGCCTTTGTACATCGATTTGGGCTTGAATTTGAGCAAGCTTGGCGAAGAGGCGCGGGTCCCGCTCGAGACCTTCTCGCTGGAAGGCGCGGCACGGGCGGATCTGCGCCAGACACACCGCCGCGCCGGCCGCGACGGCGCAACCTTTGAATTGGTCGCGAGCCGCGACGTGCCGGCGATTCTGCCGGATCTGCGCGCGGTCTCGGATGCGTGGCTCGCAGAAAAGAATACCGCCGAGAAGCGCTTTTCTTTGGGGTACTTCGACGAACGCTACATCGCGCATTTCGACGTCGGCGTGGTCCGTCACCAGGGAGCGATAGTCGCCTTCGCCAACCTATGGCGCGGCGGCTCGAACGAATTGTCGGTGGATCTCATGCGCTACAACGCTGCCGCGCCCAAAGCGGTCGTCGATTTCATGCTGATCGAATGCATGCTGTGGGGCCGGACGCAGGGCTTCCGCTGGTTCAATCTCGGGATGGCGCCGTTGTCGGGATTGGAGGAGCACGCGCTGGCTCCCGCGTGGCACAAGCTCGGGCGCATGGTGCAGCGCTACGGAGAAACGTTCTACAACTTCGAGGGTCTGCGCAAATTCAAACAGAAATTCGATCCGGTTTGGCGCCCTCGATATCTGGCGGCGCCGGATGGTTTCGCCATGGCGGGCGCGCTGCTCGACGTGACTGCCCTGATATCGGGCGGCGTGCGCAACGTGCTGCGAAAGTAGCTTTAGAGGAACTGGCTCTCGATTTTTTGGGCGACCTCGCGCATCTTCGGCAGAAATTGCTCCACGGCCGTTCGCAGGGGCACGGCGGTGGCCGCGTATCGGACCGTGACGGTGGCGAGGATTCGATCCTTGGCGCGGACCGGAATGGCCAGGCTGGTTTCTTCCGATACGCGCCGTGCGCGATGCGCCATGCCGAAGCCCTGCGTTCGCGTTTCGCTCAGCAATCGCTCGACTTCAATTCGATTACGCGCCAAACGATCTTCCGGCAGCGACGAGCGCGCCAGTAACTCGAGCATGGCATCGCGCTGTGGCGTCGAGCAGAACGCCAAATACGCGCGCCCCGCGGCTGAGGCCAACATCGGTACGCGAACGCCGGCACTGTACTGTTCCAACGCCAGAGGACTTTGGCGATCCGTGGTTTCGCGGATCATCATGGTCGAACCGGATGGCGTCGCGACCGCCACGGGCCAAATAATTTGGGCGCCGAGGGTGGCGAGCAGCGGTTTGGCGATGTGCGCGACCAACGCTTCGTCATCGAAGCCGTCTGACAGGGCCCGCACCATAATCGTCGGCCGGTAGCAGTCATCGTGTGCGTCGCGGGCAACATATCCGGCCAGGCGCAAGGTTTCCAAAATGCGATAAGTCGTGGTGCGGGGCAGGCCCACGGCGGCGGCCAGCGTGTTGATGGCTGCGCGCTCCAGGCGATTCAATTCCGTTAACACGTCCAGTCCGCGATTTAGGGCCCGGATAGGGCGGGTCGAATCCCGGCTCCCGTCCTCGTCCGAAACCAAGTGTAGGTCAGAATGCGGGGTAACTTGTGCGTGCATCATCCCAATATCCTTCAGGCTGGGCGGTTTTGGCTTACCAAACAAGGGCATACGCATCGCACTGTCTTCACTCAGCGCGCGCGGGGACCCAGTCTCTTCATATGTACCTTCTGGATGGAATCTGGTTGCTTGAGATTGTAGGGTTTCGCCCTTACCCCAAGACTGCAGCGCATTCAGCTACAATCCGCGGCCCGAATAATGCTGAAAAGTAAGGAATCAGGCTTTAAATGTCGGAACAATACGTCGAAACTGTCGTCATCGGCGCGGGCCCCGTAGGGCTGTTTCAGATCTTCGAACTGGGCCTTCTCGGCATCAGCACGCATATCATCGATTCCCTGAGCTTGCCGGGCGGTCAGTGCACCGAGCTCTATCCGGACAAGCCGATTTACGACATTCCGGCGCTGCCCATCTGCGGTGCGCAGGAGTTGATCGATCGCTTACTGGAGCAAGTGAAGCCCTTCAACGCGACCTTTCATCTGGGCCAGGAAGTGACCGAGCTGCGCGTGCTCGGCAACGGCAAGTTCCATATCGCCACCTCGACGGGCACTCGCCTGACGGCCGGTGCGGTGGTCATTGCCGCCGGCGTCGGTTCCTTCCAGCCGCGGCGCTTGAGCATCCCCGGCATTGAACAGTTCGAGGGCAAGACCGTGCATTATCGCGTTCGGTCGGCCGGCGATTTTTTCAATCAGGATTTGGTGATCTGCGGCGGCGGCGATTCGGCGCTCGATTGGACGGTGGCATTTTGCGAAAAAGCACGCTCACTGACCTTGGTGCACCGGCGCGCGGACTTTCGCGCAGCGCCCGCCACGGTTGCCCGCATGCGCGACTTGGTCGCGGCCGGCAAGATGCGATTGCTCGAGGGCAACGCCGTCGCAACTCATCAAGAGGCCGGCAAACTCACGGGGCTCGACGTGCACACGGCCGATGGGCAGACGCGCAAGGTCGCGGTGGATCATGTGTTCGCTTTCTTCGGCTTGCACCCAAAACTCGGGCCCATTGCAGAATGGGGCTTGGAACTGGAGCGAAAAGCGCTCAAGGTCGACACCGAAAAATTTCAGACCAGCGTGCCGGGAATCTTCGCCATCGGCGACATCAACACTTATCCGGGCAAGAAAAAACTCATCTTGAGCGGCTTTCACGAAGCCGCACTCACAGCTTTCGCGATACAGCATCATTTGTTCCCCGAGAAGCGCCAATTCCTGCAGTACACCACCACCAGTCCGATCATGCAGAAGCGGCTGGGCGTGGGCGGCGCGGATTCGGCCTAGGCCCTAAATGAATCAGCTACTCGAAGACCTGATCAAGGTCATGACTCTCGAGCGCCTCGAGATCAATCTGTTTCGAGGACAGAGCCGCGACATCGGCAGCCCCCAGGTTTTCGGCGGCCAGGTGTTGGGCCAGGCGCTGGTGGCGGCGACGGCGACGGTGGAAAATCGCCAAGTACACTCGCTGCACGCTTATTTCCTGCGTCGCGGGGACTTCAATTCGCCGATCGTCTATGAAGTGGACCGCGCCTGGGACGGCAAGCATTTTGCCACTCGCCGCGTGGTCGCCATTCAGTACGGGCAGCAGATTTTCAACATGTCGGCATCCTTTCAAATGCCGGAGCCCGGGCTGGACCATCAGTTTGCCATGCCCGATGTGCCGCAGCCTGAAGCGCTGCCCGACCTCGAACAGTTTCTGGCCGCGAATCCGAACCTGCCGCCCGCGCTGCTGAAAATTCTGCAGCAGAAGCGCCCCTTTGAATTCAGGCCGGTCGAGCCGCCCAGCCTCATGCGCGCGCCGGAGGCGCCGCCGCTCAAACACGTCTGGATTCGCGCCGTCGATACGCTCCCCGACGACGAGGCGCTGCACCGCTGTCTATTGGCGTATGCTTCGGACTTCCAATTGCTCGACACGGCGCTCAAGCCTCACGGACTGTCCATGGTGCGAGATAAACTGGTGATTGCGAGCATCGATCATGCGATGTGGTTTCATCGCAGCGTTCGGGTCGATGACTGGCTGCTGTATGCCATGGACAGCCCCAGCGCCTCCGGAGCGCGAGGCTTTACCCGCGGCAGTGTGTTTGCGCGCGACGGCCGCTTGGTCGCCAGCGTCTCGCAGGAAGGTTTGATCCGGGTCTTGGCCCGGGAGACGGGCCCCTAGTGCTCAAAACCATCATCATCTTCCTTCTGGTCATCGCCGTGCTGGGGGGCGGACTGCTGACCTTGCGCAGCAGCCGGCGCAGCGGCATGCCGAGCGAGGATGTACTGAAGCGCGCCGCGGAGCGCGCCCGCGAGCAGGCTGCCAAAGACGAGGCCGATCGCTAGCGCGCCAAGGGCCGGTCAGCCCTCGAGGCTTCCCATACCTCACGCGGCAATGTGAACAGGTGGCAATCCCACCAGCGATTCTTGGCGCGGCGATGCTTGCGATACACCGCCTCCCACCGCATGCCCACTTTTTCCAGCACCCGAATCGACGCGCCGTTGTTGACGTCGACGGTGGATATCACCCGTTCGGCGCGCAGCTCGAAAAACGCGGCATCGATCAAGGCCAATGCGATTTCCGTCGCGTAGCCGTTGCCCCACTGTTCGGCGCCGAGCATGTAGCCCAAGTCCACCACCTTCGCCTCGATCAGAGACAAATCGCAAGCGCCAATCAGCCGCGCCGTCGCGATTTCCTCCACCGCCAGTTCAAATCGCGTGCGCGGCACTTCACGCTGCGAAGCCAGCAGTTCCTCCAGATACTCGGTCGTGCTCTCCTCATCGCGCGGTCCGAAGAAAAGATAACGGGTGACCCGCGGATCCGATGAGTAGGCGTGGACGGCGTCGAAGTCCGACGAGACGAACTCGCGCAAGTTCAAGCGCGCCGTGCGAACCGGCACGGTCAATTTGCGCACAGAACCTTGCCCGGATTCAAAATGCCTTTCGGATCGAGGGCGCGTTTCAATTCGTGCATGACGCGCAGTTCCACAGGATCCGCGCGGCGCGCGAATTCCTCGGCCTTGAGCCGCCCGATGCCGTGCTCCGCGCTGATGCTGCCGCCGAGACTCTCGACCAGATCGAACATGGCGTGCTCGAGGGCGTGCGTCCTGCTGTGGAAGAGCTCGAGGTCGGCGCCAAACTTTTGGCTCAAATTGAAATGCAAATTGCCGTCGCCGGCATGTCCGTAGGAAACGACGTCTCCCTCGGGAGCCAATTCGTTGGCCAATGCGGTGCCTTTCTCGATGAGTGCCGGTATCGCGGACACCGGAACCGAGACGTCATGCTTGATGCTCGCGCCCTGGCGGCGCTGCGCCTCCGGCACGGATTCGCGCAATTTCCACATGGCCTGTGCCTGTGCCAGCGATGCTGCGAGCATCGCATCCTTGACGGTGCCGGCGGCCGCGGCGTCCTCGAGTTGCGAGGTCAAGAGGCTCGTCAGGTTTTGATTCGGATTGGGCGAGCTCAACTCGATCAGCAGGTACCAGGGGCTCTCGAAAGACAACGGGTTCGCGACGCCGCTTACGTACTTCACCGTCATCTCCACCGCGACCCGGGGCATCAACTCAAACGAGGTCACCTGATCGCCGGCGGCCGTGCGCAGCCGGGTGAGCAATTCGAGCGCGTGGCGCGGCGAGTCGATGCCGACCAGCGCGGTCGCCGTATCGGCCGGCAGCGGAAACAGCTTCAAGGATGCCGCCGTGATGACTCCCAAGGTGCCCTCGGCGCCGATGAACAGAGATTTGACGTCATATCCGGTGTTGTCTTTGCGCAGGCTCTTGAGCGCCGCAAGCACCCGTCCGTCCGCCAGAACCACTTCCAGTCCCAGCACCAAATCGCGCATCATCCCATAGCGCAGTACCGCCGTGCCGCCGGCATTGGTCGACAGATTGCCGCCGATTTGGGCGGTGCCTTCGGATCCCAAGCTCAAGGGAAACAGTCGATTCGCGTCGCGAGCTGCTGCTTGCACGCCGGCCAGCGTGCAGCCGACTTCAACGATCATCGAATAATTGGCCGCGTCGATATGTCGCACACGATTCAGGCGCCGCATCGACAGCACGATTTGCGAGCCGCTCTCGTCCGGCGTGGCGCCGCCGCAGTAGCTGGTATTGCCGCCGTGGGGCACAACGGCCACTTCGTCGCGATCGCAGAGGCTGAGGATTTTTGCGACTTCATCGACGCTTCTCGGCATGAGCACCAATGGCGTCGCGCCCTGGTACAGATGCCGAAAATCGGTCAGGTATGGCGCTACGTCGCCGGCGGAGTCCAGCCAACCGCCCGGGCCCACCGCTGCCTTGAGTTCCGCGAGGATCGCTGAACTAGGCGGCCGGGGCATGGACGGTGCTGATTGCAGTGCGCCGCAAAGTGGTCAGAGCCGCTTTCCCCCGCCGTCCCGCACCGCCGCCGGAACGGGTTTCAAGTCCCAGATCAGTCCAAAGAATGACATCAGCTTCAACAGATAGAAGGTGACGTCGAATTCCCACCAATAAAAGCCCTGACGCACCGACGCTGGATAGTGGTGGTGATTGTTGTGCCAACCCTCGCCCAGGGTAATGATCGCGAGCCAGGGGTTGTTGCGGCTGGCATCACCGGTCTTGTAGCGCTGGCGGCCGAACACATGCGACAGCGAATTAATGGTGTACGTGCCGTGATAAACCAGCACGGTGGAGATGAAGAATCCCCAAACCAGCATCTGCCAGCCCGTGGTATGCAATCCCGGGGCGACATGCTTGAGGAGCACGCCGAGCAGGAATACGCCGACACCGAGGAGCGTTGGCACCACGATATCGAAGCGATCCAGGAACCGCAGCTCGGGGTATTTCAGAAGATCTTTGACGCGCGATAGATCCGCCGCAAAGTGCTTGTGGGACATGAACCAACCCATGTGGCTCCAAAAGAAACCGTGCTGCACCGGTGAGTGCACATCCTCGGGCTTGTCGGAATGCACGTGATGGTGCCGATGATGTGCCGCCCACCATATGGGGCCGCGCTGGACCGCGGAGGCGCCCAACATGCCGAAAATGAACTGTCCCACGCGCGAGGTCTTGAAGGTACGGTGCGAAAAATAGCGATGATAAAAACCCGTGATGGCGAACATGCGCACCAGGTACAGCGCAATCGTCACCGCCAGCGCGACCCAGCTGAAGCCCACCCAGATGACCGCCAGGCAGGCCGCATGCATCAACAGAAACGGCAGGACGCGAGCCCAATCGATGTGATGTCCCGAATCGAGCAGCGCCGGTTCCCGCGGCCGCGTCGCAAAGTCGCTGTTGCCAAACCACCGCGAGAGCTCATGACCCACGCGCACGGCGGCGGGAGGCTCGATCACGTTTTCATTTTCTGACGTCATAGCATTCCTAAGTCTTAAGTGCCGCGATTCTTTCATCCAACGGCGGATGGGTCATGAATAAGCGCATGATGCCGGCCGAGCTGCCGGTATTGATACCGAAGGCCTGCAGCTGCTGCGGCATCGGCTCTCCCTGGCTGCGTTTCAGCATCTGCAGCGCATCGATCATGTTGCCGGCGCCGGCAAGATCTGCGCCGCCCCGGTCAGCGCGAAATTCACGCCGCCGTGAATACCAACAAACAATCACGCTCGCGACGATGCCCAGTACGAACTGCGCCAACATGGTGGTCAGGAAAAAACCGATGCCCGAGCCCTGCCTGTCGTTGCGCAGGATTGCCCGGTCGACAATGCCGCCGATGATCCGCGCCAGAAAGATCACGAACGTATTTAGCACACCTTGCAAAAGCGCAAGGGTAACCATATCACCGTTTGCGACGTGCGTTATTTCGTGACCCAGTACCGCCTCGACCTGCGTGCGCGACATGCTGCGCAGAAGTCCGCTGCTGACCGCAACCAATGCCGCGTTGCGCCGTGCGCCGGTGGCGAAGGCATTCATTTCCTCGGCGTCGAAGATGCCGACTTCCGGCATGCCGATACGGGCTTGCTCGGCCAACCGCTTGACCGTGCCGACCAGCCATCGCTCCAATTCGGACTGGGGATTCTCGATGACGCGCACGCCCATCATGCGCTTGGCGGTCCACTTGGACAGGGCCAGCGAAATGAGCGATCCGCCAAAGCCAAAAATGGCGGCAAAAACCAGCAGGCTGCCGGTGCCGCCCTGCATCAAGTGCACGCCGAAGGCGTTTTCGACGATGAACAGCACGACGCTGAGCAGCGCCAGGACGGCAAGGTTGGTGACGATGAAGAGAAAAATGCGTTTCATGGGACTTTTGATCGCAATAAATAGCCGCAATATGGTAACGCGGCATAGTAAAGATCGGGCCGTTGCGGTTCAATTTCAAGGCCGATACGCGGACAAGTTCGCGTATGTGCCTGTAATATCAAGCATTAACTTTTCAGAGTTGGGGCATGCAGTATAGGGATTATTACGAAATTCTCGGGGTAACCCGCGGCGCCGATGCCGACGAGGTGAAGCGCGCCTACCGCAAACTGGCGCGTAAGTATCACCCTGACGTCAGCAAGGAAAAGAACGCCGAGGACAAATTCAAAGAAGTTCAGGAGGCCTACGAGGTGCTGCGCAATGCGGACAAGCGCGCCGCCTACGACCAGCTGGGCCGCGATTTTCGCAACGGACAGCAGTTTCGGCCGCCGCCGGATTGGTCGCAGCGGTTTGGGCAGCCGGGAGGCCAGCGGTTTTCGGAAATGAACGGTTTCAGCGATTTCTTCTCCAGTCTTTTTGGCGGGTCGGGTTTCGGCGCCGGCGCCTCGGGGCACGCCGAGTCGGATGCCGGCCATCTGGACGTCACGGTGGAAGAGGCCTTCGCCGGAACGAAGCGCCGCCTCACGCTCAGCGAGAATGGCCGTCAACGCCAGGTCGATGTGCAAATTCCCGCCGGCGTCACCGAAGGACAAACGCTGCGCATTCCGGGCGTAGGCGGACGTACCTCATTGATATTTCGCATCCGCTTGCGCCCGCATCATCTTTATGAGGTCGTCGGCAAAGATGTGCAAATCGAATTGCCGCTGGCGCCTTGGGAAGCGGCCTTGGGCGCGAAGGTCGCCGTGCCCACACTCAAGGGAACCGTGGAATTGACGGTGCCTGCGGGCGCACAGTCGGGGCAAAAACTGCGGCTGCGGGCGCGCGGGTTCCCGGGCACTCCCAGCGGTGACCAGATCGTCACGATCAAACTGGTGACGCCCGTGGCGCAAACGCCGACAGCGAAAGAGGCATACGAGCGCATGAAGCGCGATTTCCAATTCGATCCTCGCGCCGACTGGCCGTAGGAGACTGCCGCCGGGCGCGGTAGACTTTGCCGACCGTTCACTTGAGGAGTTGGCCGTGCGATACACAATTCAGATCAACGGGAAGGCTCGCGAGGTCGAGGCCGATCCGCAAATGCCGCTGTTGTGGGTGCTGCGTGATTTGCTCGACATGAAGGGCACCAAGTTCGGCTGCGGCAAGAGTTTTTGCGGGGCCTGTACCGTGCATCTCAATGGAGCCGCCACGCGGTCCTGCGTAACGCCCGTCTCGTCGGTGGGCTCCTCATCGATCACCACCATCGAGGCAGTTGCCGGCACACCGACGGGCCGCGCGGTGCGAGACGCCTGGCTGGCGCTCGATGTCATGCAATGCGGCTATTGCCAGGCCGGGCAAGTCATGTCGGCCAGCGCCTTATTGGCGAAGAACCCCAGGCCCAGCGACTCGGACATCGACAAGGCCATGTCGGGCAACATTTGCCGCTGTGCGACCTACACGCGCATTCGCGCGGCCATCAAACAAGCCGCCGGAATGCCGAGCGCCGATAGCCGGGACACCTTCGTATGATGCGCGCCAAAGACAAGGTGGCTTCGGCGGGGGACGAATCGCGGCGCGCCTTTCTTCGTGCCGGCGTGGCAGTGGGCGGTGGGTTGCTGCTCGATTTCTCGCTGCCGGGCGTCCTCAACGCTCGCGCGAATGCGTCCGGCTCTCCCAGTACGCTCAATGCGTTCGTTCAAATCGCGAATGACGGTGCCGTCACCATCATTTCCAAAAATCCGGAAATCGGTCAGGGCATCAAGACCATGCTGCCCATGTTGATCGCGGAGGAACTCGACGTCGATTGGGCGGATGTTCACATCGAACAGGCGCTCAGCGATCCGGCCAAGTACGGTGTGCAATTCGCGGGCGGCAGCCGCGCGACGCCGCTGAATTGGGAGGCGCTGCGGCGCGTCGGCGCCGCAGGCCGGCAGATGCTCGTGAGTGCCGCGGCCCAAACCTGGTCCGTACCGGCCGCCGAATGCGAGACGGCATCCGGCAAAGTGGTGCACGTGCCCACCAAACGCTCTTTGAGCTACGGTCGTTTGGCGTCGAAGGCCGCAACCCTCCCGGCACCGGATCTGGCGCAGGTGCCGCTCAAGGACCCCAAAAATTTCAAAATCATCGGCAAGCCGCATCCCGGCATCGACAGTCCACGCGTGCTGGCAGGCGAACCCCTGTTCGGCATCGACGTCACCGTGCCCGGCATGCTGCATGCCGTGTTCGTGAAGTCGCCGGTGT
>Ga0193716_1002579_pt1 | contig 10122 bp, 12 predicted proteins | sample U2c1metaG_FD_145901 | JGI IMG/M metagenome (GOLD analysis project Ga0193716, IMG submission 145901) | Soil microbial communities from a riparian zone of the East river system, Colorado, United States - U2c1 | ecosystem: Environmental > Terrestrial > Soil > Riparian zone | place: USA: East River...
GCGCCGCTCGAACGGCGCGACCGCCATTCCGAGCGGCGCTGCGATCTGGAGCATGCCCCAGTTCACCTTGGGCCACACGATCAGCAGATACGCCACCAACACGACCGCGAAGATCACCTCGGCCAGCACCAGATTGAACATCACCGAGCCGGCTAGGTAGTCGTTCCCTTCTCGCTCGATGAGGATACCGCAGCTCGGGCAGCGCTCCACCATCTTGAACCAGTTCCGCATGAGCCCGCGCGAGCCACAGTTGGGGCAACGCAGCACCAGTGCGCGGCCAACCATGGTGACGAGGCGACGCGTGCCTCCCTTGGCGAAATGGCTTTCGACGTCTTCGGGATTGAGCTGGACCATTGGGCGTACCGAGCGGACGCGATGTGCGGGCAGCGGCGTCGCGACGCGACGTGCACACCGCCCACGTCCGGAAAACTAGCCCAGAAAGCTCTCGAGCGCTCTGGCGCGGGAGACGTGGCGCAGTCGGGAGAGCGCCTTTTCCTTGATCTGACGAACACGCTCGCGCGTGATCCCGAGTAGCGCACCGATCTGCTCGAGTGTCATCGGCTCTTCGCTGTCGAGGCCGAAGTACAGTCGCAGAATTTTCGCTTCGCGCTCCTTGAGCGACGACAGCGACTCCTCGATGGCTTCGGTGAGCGCCTTCTCGAAGGTCTGCTCATCAGGCGTGGCGTTGAGCGTGTCCGGCAGATAGTCGAGGAGCCGGTTGTCCTCGCCCGGCGTCATCGGCGCATCGAGCGACAGATGCGTCTGCGAGATCGAGATCGTCTTCGCGACCTCTTCCTCGGTGATGTCCATCTCGAGCGCGATCTCTTCGTGCGTGGGCTCGCGGCCGAGCTCCTGGAGCAGCGCATTCGCGCGTTTGCCGATGCGGTGCAGCGTTCCCGCGCGATTGAGCGGCACGCGCACGATGCGCGACTGTTCGGCCAGCGCCTGCAGAATCGCCTGGCGGATCCACCAGACGGCGTAGGAGATGAACTTGATCCCCTTCGTCTCGTCGAATTTGTGGGCGGCGCGGATGAGCCCGAGGTTCCCCTCGTTGATGAGATCCGAGAGGGCGACACCCTGGTTCTGATATTTCTTGGCGACGGAAACGACGAAACGAAGATTGGAGCGCACCAACTTGTCGAGCGCCTCCGCATCCTTCACGCGGATGAGCTGCGCGAGACGGACTTCCTCGTCGCGATCGATCAGCGGATACGCGCTGATATCGCGAAGATACTGGTCCAGCGACCCTTCGTCGTACGAGGACTTCTTATGCGAAGGTACGGCCATACTGGGCGGCTACTCCTGCGGGATCCAGCACGAATGCGCGTCTGCGCGCTTGCGAACCGAGCGTCGAACCATCGAACCGATCAGCGAACCCGCGTGCCCAGTCGGCTCCAGCGAATGTCGGTGAGCCAGGGAAACTTGTGCGTCGCGTCACGCTCGTAGCTGTAGTACACGATCAACGGCTTTCCCTTGATCAGAGAGTCCGCCACGAAGCCCCAATACCGGCTGTCTTCGGAGTTGTCTCTGTTATCTCCGAGCATGAAGTAGCTCTTCTCAGGGACGATCAGCGGACCCCAAGTGTTACGCGACGGATGGTATCCGACGCTGGCCTGCGCCGTACGTACGAGATACTGATCCTGCCACCGGAATTCCTCCTCCAGGGGCTCCCCGATTGGGTGTGAATGGATGACGTACTGCTCGTTCAGCGCGCGCCCGTTCAGTATCAGCTCGCCGTCCCGCATCTCCACCGTATCGTGCGGAAGACCGATGAGCCGCTTGACGTAGCTCTGTTGCGGGTTGAGCGGATACTGGAAGACTATCACATCTCCGCGTCGCGGGGAGCGAATCGCGGGAAGTCTGTAATCGGTGAACGGGATTTCGGCGCCGTAAAGCGCCTTGTTCACGAGGAGGAAGTCGCCGACGAGGAGCGTACGCTCCATGCTCCCCGACGGGATCTTGTACGCCTCGACGCCGAACGTTCGGATGACCACGAACAGCGCGACGGCAAAAATAATGATCTTCGACCACTCCCAGAACCCATCCATGCGCCATCGCGAGCGATTCATCGCGCGCAGGACTTCCGCCCGATGTTCATCGGTAACGGTGCGAGTGCCGGATGGTGTGGGAGACTGAGACATCGGCGTCCATCGTGTGGCGGCGGAGTGATCCGGCGGATGTTCGCACGGCGGCGAACCGCCGCTCTCCGGGTGACTGATCAGTCGACCGCGAGGCAACTGAGGTCGAATTTCCCTGAGGCGCGGGCTGAAGGCAAGGCGTGCCCGCGCCTCCGGGGGCTACAAAAGCGTCGTGGCGTCGTCACCGTAGTTGTCGATCTGTGCGCGCTGCAGCGTTCCGGAGAAGTCGACGTACCCGACTTTGGTCTCCGAGTAGAACTCATACACCTCCCATCCGCCTTCGCGATGACCGTTGCCGGTCTGCTTCACGCCACCGAACGGCAAGTGCGCCTCGGCGCCGATCGTCGGCGCGTTGATGTAGGTGATACCGTTGTCCAGCTCGGTTAGTGCACGAAAAGCAACGTTAACGTCACGCGTGTACACCGATGACGACAGACCGTAGCGTACACCATTGTTCACTGCGAACGCTTCGTCGATCGAGTCGACTCGCACGACGGACAGGATCGGCCCGAAAATCTCCTCCTGCTCGAGCCGCGAGCCCGCCTCGACACGCGCGAATACGGTCGGCTCGAAGAAAAAGCCATTCTCGAGACCCTTCCCCGACGGACGCCTGCCGCCGCAGAGCAAATCGGCGTTCTGCGCCTGCCCGATGTCGACGTACCGCTCCACTTTCGCACGCGACGCATCGTTGATGAGCGGCCCGACATCCGTTCCCTTCTTGCGACCGTCGCCCAGCTTCATCGCCTTCGCGCGATCGACCAGCACGCCGAGCAGCTTGTCGTGAATTTTCGATTGCAGGATGAGCCGGCTCGTCGCCGTGCAGCGCTGCCCCGTCGTTCCGAACGCACCCCACAGCACGCCCTCGAGCGCGAGCTCCGGATCGGCATCGTCGAGCACGATCATCGCGTTCTTGCCGCCCATCTCGAGCGAGAGACGCTTGTGCATCCGGCCGCACGTCTCGCCCACGATCGATCCGACGGCCGTCGAGCCCGTGAACGAGATCGCGGGGATGTCGGGGTGACTCACGATCGCCGCGCCCACATCTTCACCCGCTCCGTGCAACAGCTGAATGACCTCGGGCGGCAGCCCGGCCTCGAGCAGAATCTCCACGAACACGTGCCCCGTGTGCGGCACATCCTCGGCCGGCTTGAAGATCACCGCGTTGCCGCACAGCAGCGCCGGGAAAATCTTCCACGTCGGAATCGCGAGCGGAAAATTGAACGGCGTGATGATGCCGCAGATGCCGATGGGACGGCGAAAGCTCATCGCCCACTTCGAGCGCAACTCGCTCGGCACCGTGTGCCCGAACAGCCGGCGCCCTTCCGTCGCGGCGTAGTACGCGGTGTCGATCCCCTCCTGCACGTCGCCCTTCGTTTCGGCGATCGGCTTTCCCATCTCGCGCGTCATGAGGTCCGCGATCTCGTCCTTTCGCTTGGAGAGCAGATCGCCGGCCTTGCGCAGCACGTCGCCGCGCGCGGGCGCAGGGGTGTTTCTCCAGAGATCGAATCCCTTTTTCGCGGATTTTACGGCGCGCTCGACGTCAGCAGCAGCCGAAAGAGGAAAACGGCCGATCAAGTCGGTCGTGTCGGCGGGATTGATGTTGTCGAAGTACTGGCCGGAGGAGGGCTCGACCCAGGCGCCGGCGACGAAATTCTTGAATGTTTTCATGCCGTAATATCGCTAGAAACGGCGCACCGCGTCAGGAGCACATCCATGTAGCCGGATGCTGCGCCGTGGGCGTCGCGTAGCCCGTGCGCGGAAGAATCTCCAGACCGGCGAGCACGAGCCCCCAGATCACCAGCAGCAGTGACAGCACGTGTCCCTGCGCCGCGCGATGGCGCCACGTCCACACGGAGCTCCAGACGCCGCCGACGACGAGCATCCCACTCGCGAACAGGAAAGCGAAGAGCCCCGGGCCACAGCGCGCGCTGTACGGCCAGAAGAGCATCCCGATTCCCAGCAGAATGACGAGTATCAGCCGCGCGAACACGCCGAGCGTCGTCGTCGTGCGCTGCACCTCGGCCACTCGCGACTTCTCCGCGGGCGACTTCGCGCCTGCGGTAGAGATCAGCGCATCATCGGAGATCGACTCGAGCTGCTTGTCGATCTTCTTCATCTCCTTGTCCCAATCGGTGCCGGCCATGGGGATCCTCTAGCTAGGCGTGCTCGCGCGCCAAGGCATACCGCTCGATCTTCTTGTAGAGATTCGAGCGCGGCATGTCGAGCAGGCGCGCAGTTTCGGATACGTTCCAATCCGTTTCGCGGAGCTTCGTGAGCAGGAAGGCGCGTTCGGCCGCCTCCTTGAACTCCTCGAAGGTCTTGCAGTCGGCGAGCGAGCCGAGGCTCGTGGTGTCCGCCGCGCGTTGACCGAGCAGGCGATCGACATCGGCCGCGCCGACGCGCGGACCCGTCGAGAGAATCAGAATGCGCTCGACGGTGTTCTTCAGCTCGCGCACGTTACCGGGCCAGTCGAACTCGGCGAGACGATCGACGGCGTCCTGGCTGAAGGTGCGCGGCGGCATCCCCTCGCCTTCGGAAAGAATTCCGGCAAAGTGGTGCACGAGCAGCGGGATGTCCTCGCGGCGATCGCGGAGCGGTGGCACCACGATGGGGACGACGTTCAATCGATAGAAGAGATCTTCGCGGAATTTCCCTTCGGAGATCTCCGTCTCGAGCGCCTTGTTCGTCGCGGCGATGACGCGAACGTCCACTGAGATCGTCTTCGAGCTGCCAATGCGATTGACGACGCCGTCTTCGAGCACACGCAGCACTTTCGCTTGCGCGCTCGGGCTCATGTCGCCGATCTCGTCGAGGAAGAGCGTGCCGCCGTTCGCCTGTTCGAATTTTCCCGTGCGATCCGCGATCGCACCGGTGAACGAGCCTTTGATGTGTCCAAAGAGCTCGCTCTCGATGAGCTCACTCGGAATCGCCGCGCAGTTGACCTCGACGAAGGGCTTGGCCGCGCGCGGCGACAGGCGATGAAGCGCGCGGGCGACGAGCTCCTTGCCGGTGCCATTCTCGCCAGTGATGAGCACGCGCGCAGGCGTGGTAGCGACACGCTCGATCTTCTCGATGAGCGAACGGATCGCGAAGGACTTTCCGACGATCTCGTAGCGCGACTCGATGCTCGCGCGCAGCCGGGAGTTTTCCTCGCGCAGCACGACGTGCTGGAGCGCGTTGCGGAGCGTGACCTGGATGCGATCGGTGTCGAGCGGCTTCTCCAGAAAATCGTAGGCGCCGAGTTGCGTCGCCTCGACCGCCGTCTGAATCGTCCCGTGTCCGCTGATCATCACGACGATCGCGGCACTATCGAGCTCGCGAATCCGCTTGAGCGCTTCGAGCCCGTCGATGCCGCCCATCTTCACGTCCATGAAGACGAGATCGGGGTGCCACTTCCCGTATTCGGCGATCGCATCCACCGCGTTGGCGACGGAGCGTACTTCGTAGCCGTCGTACTCGAGGAGCTGGCCGAGCGCGGCGCGAATTCCTTTTTCGTCGTCGGCGACGAGGATCTTCGGGCTCACCGTACGACCTTGTAGAGCGTGATCTGGCCGTTCTTGATCCGCACATCGCCGATGTGGGAGGGCGTGACGAGCGGCAGTGCGTCGTCGGCGACGCTGGCAGGGCGCACGCCCTTCTCGTAGCTCCTGATCATCCGCGGAATCAGAGCGTGCGGGAGCGAAAAGTCGTGGATGCGGAACGACAGCACGTGGTACTGTGCGAGGCCCGGCTTGATCACATCGAGCGTTCCGCCGAACTGCACCTGCTCGCGGCCGCTGAGCATCTGCGACAGGGGGCCGAGCTGTGAGAGATCGCCGAGGTCGGATGTGTTGACCGAGCAGCGTACGAGGAGCTGGTCGCCGAGCACCATGGCTTCGACGTTCTGCGCCGACGGCGGGAGCTCGTGCGAGAGCTGCTGGAAGATGTACGCGATGAGATCGCCGCTCTCGATGTTCGCGTACACCGGACCGTTGCGAGCGGCCAGCTTCTCGATCGCGGCCTTCGCGCGCGCCGCGCCCATGGGCGTTGCGAGCTGCCACGTACCGGGCTGTGGCGCGGGCGAGTTGGGCGCGGATGCCGTGACGCGGTGCAGATAGGGTGTCCAGAGCGCGCGCGTGAACCACGCGCCCGCGGCGAGCGCGATTGCGACGACGAGACACCCGATCGACTTGAAGCATCCTCCCATGGCTCACCCACCTCCGAGTGGAATCGACGCGACCATCGTGTACTTCGGGCCGCCTGGAGCGAGCGTGCTCTCCAGAAGTGAGAGCGCGATCACCTGTTGCACGCCCTTGTACACCACAGCGCGCGCGGCGGCAGCAAGGGCGCGGGCGTTCGCGAGCGGCATCTCCTCACGCACGCGCGCGAGCGTGATGTGTGGCCGAAAGGCGCGCGCGTCGAGCGGAAAGCCATTCGCTGCGCAGGTTGCCTCGACGTCGTGATGCATCAGCTCGAGCCTCGGATCGTGTTGCACGCCCATCCATACGACGCGGGGTGCCCGAAGGTTTGGAAAAGCGCCAAGTCCGCTGATCCGGAGGTCTAATGGCTGATGCGCTGCCGCAACTGATGCGAGGACACGGGCGATCTCGGCCGGCGCGGCGTCGGGCTGCTCGCCGAAGAACTTGATCGAGAGATGAAGATTCTCCTCCCACACCCAGCTTGCGTCGGGCGCGGCCTTTCTCATTGGCGCGGTCGCGTGGCGAATCGCCTTGCGCTCGCGCGGACCCAACTCAAGTGCCAGAAAAAGGCGCACTGGTTCCGGGATGAGTGACGATGCCTGCGAGCACGTTGAGTGATCCCGAGCGGAAGCCGCGCGGATCTACTATGACGTTCGCGAAGCCAGCGCGACGAACGGCCTCGGTGATTTTTGCGGAGTTCGCGTCATCGCTCCACCGCTGGAGCTCGGCCAGATCCATCTCGACGCGCGCCGTCTCGCCGTGGTGGCGAACGCGCAGATTGCCGGAAACGCCGAGCGTGCGCAGCGCGCGCTCGGCCCGTTCGATCGCGGAGAGGCGTGTGACCGTGACCGGCGTGCCGTACGGAAGGCGTGACGAGAGGCACGGCGACGACGGCTGCGACCACGTCGGGATTCCGCGAGCGCGCGAAAGTTCGCGAATCTCATCCTTGGTGAAGCCGAGCTCCGCGAGCGGCGAGCGAATGCCCTGCTCCGTTGCGGCCTTCTTCCCCGGTCGATGATCGGAGAGATCGTCGGCGTTCGTGCCGTCGATGATCGTCGCGATCCCGCGCGCGGTCCGCACGCGCTCGAGTACGGACCAGAGCTCGGACTTGCAGAAGTAGCAGCGATTGGTGGGGTTGGCGACGTAGCGCGGGTCGTCCATCTCGTGCGTGTCGACCTCGAGCACCTCGATGCCGGCACGAGACGCGACGTCCCGTGCGGTCTGCCACTGCTCGGCCGGATAGGACGCGCTGCGACCGATCACCGCGAGAAAGCGCTCGGCGCCAACGGCCTCGATGGCGACGCAGGCGAGGTAGGCGGAGTCTACGCCGCCGCTGAAGCCGAGGAGCAAAGAGTCGTGCGACTGGAGCCATTCGATGAGCTCGCGCTCGCGCTGCTGCGCGCTGGGCGAGGACGCGAGAACGTCGGGGGAGCTCATGAGTGAAACGTAGCCGTGAGGGCGAGCGGGGGAAGGATCAGCGCGGGGCGAGGAGCGCCGGGTGCACGACACGTCCGCTCGCGTCGCGTAGCGCGACATCGAGCGAGTCGACATCCCACACGACGACGAGGACGCGATCGGTGCCACCCATGAACGTCATTAGGTCTTGTTGGGACAACCCGGGCTCCTTGAGTGGCAGCTCGCCCGTTGGCGCGGCGCGATACGGGTGCGTGTGGAAGGTGCCGATGGCGCCTGGAACGCTGTCGCAGCTTCCGGTTACCGCGAACTGAAAGCGCTTCATGTCGTGCGCAGGGATCCATCCGATCACGCGAAAGGTGTCGGCCTCGGTGCTACCGATGAGACAACCGAGATACTCCTTTTGCGTTGGCTTCCCGGTGCCAAGCGCCTGTGTGAGCGTGTTCTGATCGGATATCTCGTTCCAGTGCATGTTGGACTGCCGCCAGATGCTGTTGAGCGAATCGCGCACGGAAGCGGGGATGACGATGACCGGATCACGCGTCACGCGCGCGGCGGCGAGTGCGACGAAGGGAACGGCCGCGAGCGCAATCAGCCTGATGGCGGGACGAACGAATCGTGGCACTGCGAACCCAGGTGTCGAGTAGTCGGCGCGGTTGCACGGGCGGGCTGTTCTATATTACCCGCTCGCGCGAAGTCGTTCGGTCACCCTCCTCTTCCACTGTCCATGCCAGTCATCGTCAAGACGGCGCTCCTGCTGATCGCCTCGAACTGCTTCATGACCTTCGCCTGGTACGCGCACCTCAAGAATCTGCACAACAAGCCGTTGTACATCGCGATCCTCGTGAGTTGGGGAATCGCGCTGTTCGAGTACGCGCTGCAGGTGCCGGCGAATCGCATCGGGAGCACACAGCTCGAGCTGGGACAGCTCAAGATCATGCAGGAGGTGATCACGCTCGCGGTTTTCGTCCCGTTCGCGGCGCTGTACATGAAGGAGCCGGTGAAGATCAATTACCTGTGGGCAGCGTTGTGTATGGCGGGGGCTGTGTATTTCATGTTCAAGCGGTAGAGGGCCATATCGATCACTGAGCGCGGCTTTCCTCCCAGTGCTTTCGTAGCCCGTCATTGAACACGGACGGGCGTTCCTCGGGGAAGAACAGACATGCGCCCTCGAGCTCGACTCGTTGCCTCGTCCCCGGAATGTTGTCTGCGAGCCAGCGCGACCATTCGACATCGAAGTAGATGTCGTTCGTTCCCCACATGATGAGCGTGGGTGCGTGCAAGGCATGTAGCCCGGCTTCGATCGCCACCGTGTGCGCGGAGTCGAACGCCGCGAGAAATCGCTGAAGATCACGCGTCCGCTGCTCGGTGCGCACCAACGGTCGAAGGTAAGTCTCGATGGTTTGATCCTCGACACGCTCGGGATGCTCGTATGCGGGCCCGAGCGCCTGTGGGCTGCGATAGAAGTCCTTGTCGGCGAGCATCGCGTCGAGGGCGCCGCGCAATCCTCCTGCCGCTGCGTTGGCAAGGAAGGGTTTGAACGCTTCGGGCGGCCAGTTGTCGTGCGCGTCGCAATCGGTGAGCGTCAACGATCTCACGCGATCGGGGTTGCGCGCGGCGAAGATCTGCGCGATTCCACCGCCGCTGTCGTTGCCAACCAAGTCGACGCGATCGATGCCTAGTGCATCGAGAAATTCGACCAGCATCGCGGCATTCGCCGTCACCGACACGTCCTGCGCCGGCGCGATCTCCGTCTCGCCGTGCGCCAGAAGATCGACAGCGATACAACGCCGCACATCAGAAAGTGCAGCGAGCTGATGGCGCCAGAGGTGGCCGTTCAGCAGCACGCCGTGGACGAACAGCGCGACGGGCCCACTGCCGCATTCCAGATAGCTGATCTTCCCCGAGGGAGTGTCGACGCTGCGCCGAGTGAGCGCGCGCTTCGTGGTAGGCATGGCTCAGGCTCCCTTCTCAATCGATTTACGGGCTTCGTTCAGCGCGATCGCGCACTCATCGCAGCACACTTCGACGGTCTTGCCGCCGATGGTCACGCTGATCGCAGTGGCATCCAGTGGGCAGTCGCACGCCGCGCAAGTCTTCGTGTTCATGGTCATCTCCGTAGTGACGGTTGGAAGGAGTGACCAAGATGCGCCGAGCATCTACTGCAGCGCTGTCGAAATCTTCAGCGATTTTCGCGCTTTGTGAGTCGCGCTCAGCGAAGATGTGCGGATCGCTGGAATTCGGCCGGCGTCCTGCCATAGAGCTGGCGGAAGGCCGCGCTGAAGTGGCTGTGACTGGAGAAGCCAAGATCGAGCCCGAGCATCGTGAGGCTGTCGTACGAGCCGAGGAGATCGAGCGCGCGTGCAAGCCTGAGATGCAGCTGATACTTGTAA
>Ga0193716_1002580_pt1 | contig 10122 bp, 7 predicted proteins | sample U2c1metaG_FD_145901 | JGI IMG/M metagenome (GOLD analysis project Ga0193716, IMG submission 145901) | Soil microbial communities from a riparian zone of the East river system, Colorado, United States - U2c1 | ecosystem: Environmental > Terrestrial > Soil > Riparian zone | place: USA: East River...
GAACTGGGGATGGCTGCGCGACAGGAAGATCTGTGGTCCGCGCGGCTCTTCGCGCACGTCGAAGATATAGGCGCGCACGCGGTCGTTTACGCGCAGCGATTCGCGCGGGATCGTCTCGTCGCGGCGGATCACGCCTTCGGCGCGCTGCAGGTCGATGGTGATGTTGCCGTAGTCGACGCGCTTCACGATACCGGACACGATCTCGCCGATGCGGCCCTTGAATTCCTCGTACTGGCGCTTGCGCTCGGATTCCCGCATGCGCTGCGTGATCACCTGCTTGGCGGTCTGGGCAGCGACACGGCCGAAATCGATCGGCGGCAGCTCGTCGGCCAGATAGTCGCCGACCTGCGCTTCCGGATTGCGGCGCTGCGCTTCGGCCAGCGTCACCTGCACGGATTCGTTCTCGATCGGATCGGCGACCTGCATGTAGCGCAGCAGGCGGATTTCGCCGGTCTTGCGGTCGATCTCGGCGCGGATGTCGTGCTCCAGCCCGTACTTGGCGCGACCCGATTTCTGGATCGCCTGTTCCATCGCCTCGAGCACTTCCTCGCGTTCGATGCCCTTTTCGCGGGCGACCATGTCGGCCACCTGGAGCATCTCCAGACGCGGGATATCGGCGGTCGTTGCCATGTCTAGTCCCTCTTCTTTCGTTCAGTTCGTTCAGTGGGCTTCTGCCGCGCCCAATTGGGCGAGGCGGTGTTCTTCGATCAACGCGGCGGTCATTTCGAGCTTGGCCTTGGAAATGGCAGCGAGCGGCACGAGTGCCTCGGCGCCGTCTTCCAGGCGAACCTTCACCGCTTCGCCGTCCAGGCCCAAGAGCTTGCCCTTGAAGCGGCGGCGGCCTGCGATCGGCTCGGCGGTCTCGAGCCGGGCGGCGTGGCCGGCCCAGCGCGCATAGTCCTTGGGGCGGGTGAGCGGCCGGTCGATGCCGGGCGAGCTCACTTCCAGCGTATAGCCTTCGGAAATCGGATCCTCGACATCGAGCACGGCGGAGAGCGCGCGCGACAGCGTGGCGCAATCCTCGACGGTCATCACCCGGCCATCGGCAGGCTCGGCCATGATCTGCAGATTGCCGCCACGGCCAAGCGCAACACGAACCAGCTCGTAGCCCATGCCGACGACGGTCGGGGCGACGATGGCTTCGATTTGGCTTTCCAGTTCAGTCACGCGGTCTTTCGTCTCGCTGTAATCTCGACGGTCGGGCGTGCCGGCGAGGGGCCAAATGAAAAGAGCGGGTTTTCGGCCCACTCTTTTTGCTTGGCTCGTCCTGCGAACCCGTATGAGGATGGCGCGGATATAAGCGCAGTACCGGCAACTAGCAAGCATTTCCGGTGTGCCTGGAGAGAGAGATGGCCCGCGGGCACTATCACGGCTGGTGGGTTGTTTTTTGCGCTTTTTGCATCGCCCTCTATGGGTGGGGGTTCGGTTTCTATGGCCTGAGCCTATATCTGGTATCGCTGACCAAAATTCATGGTTGGTCGGCCGCCACGATCTCGCCCGCCATCACTGTTTATTATTTAATCGGTGCGCTGCTCGTTCTGCAGGTGGGCGACACGATCGAGCGGCGCGGGGCGCGACCCGTCGTTCTTGTCGGTGTCGGACTGATGGGGCTGGGCGTCATCGGCCTCACCCTCGTCCGCCAACCCTGGCAGCTTTATGTCGCCCTGCTGGTCATGGCGCCGGGCTGGGTCGCCATGGGCGGCGGCTCGATCAACACGATCGTCGCGCAATGGTTCGACCGCCGCCGCGGCCTTGCCGCCAGCCTGGCGCTGAACGGCGCCACCTGCGGCGGCCTGTTGTTCGCGCCGGCTTTCGCCTGGGCCATCGATACCCATGGCTTCGCCGCGGCCTGTTACGGCGCGGTGGCGGTTGCGCTGGCGACGCTGTGGCCGCTCGCCGCTTTCGCATTGCGCCCGCGCCGCGCCGGTGAAAGCGATACGGGCGACGAGGCGGCAGCGACGGCCGAGCCGCCGGCAGCCCCCCTCAGCCGCCGCGCCTTGATGGCCGACCCGGGGTATCTCACGATGGTCGGCGCCTTTTCGCTCGGCCTGCTGGCGCAGATCAGCTTCATCGCCCACCAGGCAGCCTTCCTGGAACCGACGCTTGGCCTCAAAGGCGCCGGCTGGGCGCTCAGCGCCACCGCGCTCTCCGCCCTGGTCGGCCGCATCTCGGTCGGCTTGGTCGTCGACCGCATCGATCGCCGTGTCGCCGCCTGCGCCAACCTCCTGGTGCAGATCGCGTCGATGATCGTGCTGCTGTCGACCGATTCGGCGGTCGGGCTCTATGTCGGCTGCATCCTGTTCGGCTTCGGCGTCGGCAACCTGATCACCCTGCCCGGCCTGATCGTCCAACGCGAATTCCCGCGCCGTGATTTCGCCCGCGCCGTCAGCCTCAACGTCGCCATCACCCAGTTCGTCGCCGCGATCGGGCCTTCCCTGATCGGGATGCTGCACGATCTGTCAGGCGACTACCGCACCTCGCTGATCGCCTGCCTGGGGCTGCAGGCCGCGGCAGCGATTCTGATCCTCATCCGACCAAGGCGCACGGTCAGTTCCTAAAGTACCACCGTCATCCTGAGCGCAGCGAAGGATCCTTCGCTGCGCTCAGGATGACAGCGGGGCCGCATCAACGCCGGCGCAGCCGCAGAAACACCGGCTTGTGGCCGGCCAGCATTTTCTGTTCGTAGCGCGTCGGCGGCCAATCCGCGGGCCGGCCGCGCCAGTCCGCGGGCTGTTCGGCCAGCCACTCGAAGGCGGCATGCGTGCAGGCATGCTCGATCATCCAGGGCAGGTAGCTCGGATCGTCGGTCGCCAGGCGCAGCTCGGCGCCCGGTTTCATCAGCACCGCCAGCACATCGAGATTGTCGCGCTGCACGAAGCGGCGCTTGCGGTGGCGCGACTTGGGCCACGGATCGGGGAAAAGCACGAAGGCGCGGTCGAGCGAGCGCGGCGGCAGCGCCGCCATGACGAAGCGCGCGTCGTCGGTGAACAGCCGGACATTGCCGACGCCGGTCCGCACGATATGGGCGAGGCATTTGGCGACGCCGTTGATATAGGGCTCGCAGCCGATCAGCCCGACATCCGGATTGTGCTCGGCCTGCCAGACCAGATGCTCGCCGGCGCCGAAGCCCACCTCCAGCCACACGCCGCCTGCCGGCAGCGTGCCGCCGAACAAAACCGCGAGATCGATCTTGCGCGCGCTCTCGCCGACGATGCCTTCCGGCGAGATCGCGGGTTCGGCCGGCAACGCGACGGCGATCGTGGGCAGCAAGGTCTCGAGCAAGGATTGCTGGCCGGCGCGCAGCTTCTTGCCCCGCCGACGCCCGTGCAATGTTTGCCGGCGGTTCTCGTTCATGACGGTCCTGTCGGCAGGTCCTACATGATCACGTCGATCAAATACGGCCCCTTATGCGCCATCGCGTAGGTGAGCTGCTTGGTCAGCTCTTCGAGGTTGGTGGCCTCTCCGCCTTCGACGCCCATGCTCTTGGCCATGGCGGCGAATTTCAAGGTCGGGCGGTCGAGCGTCAGCATGTCGATGGCGCGCGGGCCGGGATTGGCGGCGCCGACATCGGCGAGCTGGCTGTAGAGGATGTTGTAGGAGCGGTTCGAGAAGATCATCACGCAGACATCGAGATTCTCGCGCGCCATCGTCCACAGCGACTGGATCGTGTACATGGCGCTGCCGTCGCCGATCATGCAGATGACCTTGCGGTCGGGGCAGGCCACCGCGGCGCCCACGGCCACAGGGCCGCCGAAGCCGATCGAGCCGCCCATGTTGTTCAGCCAGTCGTGCGGCGGGGCGCCGGCGCTGAACGGAAAGAAGCCGCGGCCCGTGGTGACCGATTCATCGACCACGATGGCGCCTTCCGGCATGGTGGCGCCCAGCGCCTGGCCGAGGCCGTCGAGGGTGAAGGCGCCGGTCGGGCGGTCCGGCCGGTTGGGCTGGGCGATGCCCGCCGGCTTTTCGTTCAGCGCGCCGAGCTCGGCCGCCAACGCCTCGAGCGCGGCGATCGGATCGCCCTCGACCGGGCACAGGGTCGTCGTCTCGCAGCCGTCCGGCGTCAGCACGCTGGGCTTGCCGGGATAGGCGAAGAAGGCGAATGGCGCCTTGGCGCCCACCAGCACCATATGCTCGGTGCCCTTCAACTGGGCCTGCGCCGCCTCGATGACGAAATGCAGGCGCAGCACCGGCACGCGGCCGACGCCGCGCTCGATGCGCGCGGTGCCGCCGGCGCCTTGCACGCGGCAGCCGGTCTTGGCGGCGATCTTGCCGGCAAGCTCGAGGCCGCGCGCGCGCAACGCCCGGCCGCCGATGAACAGCATCGCCGTCTTGCCGTTCTTCAGCGCCTTGGCGGCGGCGACAACAGCGTCGTTGGTCGGCTTCTCCGGCGCCGGCGTGGCAGGCGTTTCGGAAACGCCCTCGGCCTCGCCCCAGGCCGTGTCGGCGGGCAGGATCAAAGTGGCTATCTGGCCCGGCGCCACGCGCGCGGCCTGGATCGCCAGGGCACCATCGCCGGCCACGGTCTTGGAGGTGGGCGAGGTCTTGACCCAATGCGAGAAGGGCCGGGCGATGCCTTCGATGTCGGCGGTGAGCGGCGTGTCGTATTTGATGTGATAGAGCGCGTGCTCGCCCACGATGTTGACGACGCCGGAGCCGGCCTTCTTGGCGTTGTGCAGGTTGGCGGCGGCGTTGGCGAGGCCGGGGCCGAGATGCAGCAGGGTCGAGGCCGGCTTGTCGGTCATGCGGTAATAGCCATCCGCCGCGCCGCTGCAGACGCCCTCGAACAGGCCGAGCACGCAGCGCATGCCCTCGACGCGGTCGAGCGCGCCGACGAAATGCATTTCCGACGTACCGGGATTGGCGAAACAGACCTCGACACCGCCCTTCACCAGGGTCCGAACCAGACTTTCCGCTCCGTTCATCAACTTTCTCCCCGCGCCATGCGCCTCTCGTCAGGCGCGGCAAACTACGACATCCGGGCCCTCAAGCCGAAGCGATTGTTGGCCCGAGTCCGCTTCGACGGGCATTGCTATCCAGCTTTCCCGCTCATTGCCAGCTTCTTGGAAGAGGTAAATGGCTGCCGGAACTGGCGCTGCATGTCGCCTTGCCAACCGCGCAAGCCGCCGCTTAAGAGTCCGGCGACGCTTTGCTCGAAGTGGCACGACGGGGGCCACGCCCAGAGGGATTCTTCAATGTCGCTGATTCGCATCGCGCTCGCTGCCGCAGCGCTGATGGTGGCCGCTGCGCTGCCCGCAGCGGCGCAGGCGCTCAAGATCGGGCTCAAGGCCGAGCCCAGTTCGCTCGATCCGCAGTATCAAAATATTGTGTCGAACAATCAGATCGCGCTGCACATCTTCGACCCGCTGGTCGCCAGAGACGACAAGCAGCGGCCGATTCCCGGCCTCGCCACCTCGTGGAAAGCGATCGGCGACACGGTGTGGGAATTTGCGCTGCGCCCCGATGTGAAATTCCAGGACGGCTCGCCCTTCACGGCGGAGGATGTGATCTTCACCTTCGACCGGGCGGCCAAAGTGCCCAACAGCCCCTCGCCCTTCACCTGGATCACGCGGCAGATGACGCAGCTCGAGATCGTCGATCCGCTGACCCTGCGCATCCACACGGCGGCGGCGGCGCCGTTGCTGCCGCTCGACCTGTCGGGCCTGCCGATCCTGTCGCACATCGCCGCCGCCGGCGCCGCACCGGAAGGCAAGACCACCGCCGAGCTCAATCGTGGCGAAGGCCTTGTCGGCACCGGCCCGTTCAAGTTCGTCGAATGGCAGCGCGGCGCGCAGCTCGTGGTGGCGCGCAACGATTCCTATTGGGGGCCGAAGCCCGCCTGGGAGAAAGTGATCTTCCGGCCGCTGACCAGCGGCGCCATCCGCGTCGCCGCCCTGGTCGCGGGCGATATCGACCTGATCGAGGATCCGCCTACAGCCGACCTCGCCAAGCTCCGCAAGGAACCGAAGATCACGCTGGCCGAAGCCGTCTCCGGCCGCATGATCTACATCGCCCTCGACCAGTTCGCCGAGCCGTCGCCCGGTATTCCCGACACGGCAGGCAAGAATCCGCTCAAGGACAAGCGCGTGCGCGCCGCCCTCAGCATGGCGATCGACCGCAGGGGCCTTGTCGACAAGATCATGGAGGGCATCGCCGTCCCGGCCGGCGACTTCCTGTCCTGGCCGGCTTTCGGCACCACCAAGGCCACGTCGATCGAGAAGTTCGACCCGACGGCCGCCAGGAAGCTGCTGGCCGAGGCGGGCTATCCCAAGGGATTCTCGATCACGCTGGGCACGCCCAACGGGCGCTACATCAACGATCTGAAGGTGGCGCAGACGATCGCCTCGATGTGGAGCCGCATCGGCGTGAAGACTGAAGTGGAGGCACCCGCGCCGCCGGCCTTCTTCAAGAACCGCGACGAGTTCAGGTACAGCGCCTATCTCGCTAACTGGAACGCCGATTCGGGCGAGATGTCCAATCCGCTGCGCGCACTGGTCGCCACGCCCAATCGCGAGAAGGGCATGGGCGGCACCAACCGCGGCCGCTATTCGAACCCGGCGATGGACGCCAAGCTCGAAGAGGCCTTGCGCACCGTCGACGACAAGAAGCGCGAGGCGCTGCTGCAGGAGGCGAGCAAGCTGGTCATTTCGGACTACGGCGTGCTGCCGCTGTATTTCGAGCTGTCGTTCTGGGCGATGCGCAAGGGCCTCGCCTATGTCGGCCGCGCCGACCAGATGACGCTGGCGCAGTTCGTGACGGTGAAGAAATGACGATGTCAGGGCGGCAGGCCGGCGCGCAGCAGCGCGTTGCCAAGCCGCTCGGCGTCGGTCGCCCTTTTCCATGGTTGGCTCGACATGAAGGAAGCGACCGTCAATTCGGGACGCAGCGCCAGCGCCGCCAGCGCCGCCTGCCGCGCGGCATCGATATTGCCCGCCGCGCTGTGGCACGCCGCCAGCAACACGGGCGACTCGTAATGCGTACGTGCCAAACTTTCGAGGACTTCGACCGCTTCGACATGCCGGCCGGCGACATACAGAGCCCTGGCGAGATCAAGTTCGTATCGGCCGGCTGAAAACGGATCGGCCCGGATCGCACGCTCGATCCATGCGATAGCCGCGTCGGGATCGCCGAGATACGTAAGGTTTATGCCGCGCTGGACGATCAGTCGCGGATCGTTCGGCGTCAGCGCCAGCGCACGATCGAGATGATGGTCGCTTTTCGTGAACTGCCGTCGGTTCAGCGAGAGCCTGCACATGATGCGATGGCACTCGGCGTCATTCTCGTCGATCTCTAGCGCCGAGCGGACGAGGCGGTTGATCTCCGCATACTGCTCCGGTTCGCGAGGCCGAAACTCCCGATTCCATGCCTGTCCCAACGTGCAAGCCTTCCACGCAATGGCCGCCGCGAAAGTCGGATCCTTCTGGATCGACTGGGTAAAATGCTCTTCCGCCTTGAGATTGGCTTCAGGAGTCTCGAGGTGATGGTAGTACTTGCCGCGCAGCAGATGGTCGTACGCCTCGAGCGACTTGCTCGTCTTGCGCGCGGCCAGATCGAGTTCGACGCTCTCAACGCGACCGGGCAACACTGCGATGATGTTCCGCGTCACTTCGTCCTGAACCGCGAACACGTCTTCCAGGCTCCGGTCGTAGCGCTCCGCCCAGACATGGACTCCATTGCTCGCGTCGATCAACTGTGCGGTGATTCGGGCACGATTTCCCGACCGCCGCACGCTGCCTTCAAGGACGTAGTGGACACCGAGTTCGCGCGCGGCCTTGCGAACGTCGACGACCTTGCCCTTGTACATGAAGGTGCTGTTTCGCGCGATGACGAAGAGCGAGCGGATGCGCGACAGCTCGGTGATGATGTCTTCGGCAATGCCATCGGAGAAATATTCCTGGCCGGGTTCACCCGACAGGTCGACAAACGGCAGCACGGCAATCGATGGCCGGTTCTGCAGCGAGGGCGGGCGGAACCTGTCGCCGACCACAGGTTGCTCGGATGCGATTCGGAACACGCTCACCGATTCGGCGATGTTCTTCAGCTTCTGCGGGCCCATGTCGGTGAGGGTCACCTGCAATTTGCCGCGCACACTTTCGGCGACCATCCCCGACAGGGCGATACCGCCCGGCTCCGCAAGCTGCTCGAGCCGGGCAGCGATATTGACGCCGTCGCCGAAAATATCGTCGCCGTCGATGATGACGTCGCCGATGTTCACACCGATCCGCAGCACCATGCGCCGATCGTTCGGCAGATCGGCATTGCGAGCGGCCATGCCCTCCTGAATTGCAATCGCGCATCGCACCGCATCGACGGCGCTCACAAACTCGAGCAGCAATCCGTCGCCGGTGGTCTTGACGATCCGGCCGCCGTAATCGGCGATCTCGGGATCGATCAAATCGCGTCGATGCGCCTTGAACGATGCGACGGTGCCAGCCTCGTCCAAGCCCACGAGACGAGAATAACCGACCATATCGATCGCGACGATCGCGGCAAGCCTGCGTTGTTCTCGAGACTGAGCCATTCGCTCTCCCGCTTCCGCCTGGCGCGGCGGTGTCTAGTCTCCCAGCTCGAGCTGCACGAGGTTGAGCCAGTAGGCGGCGCCTGTTGTCAGGATCTTGTCGTTGAAGTCGTAGAGCGGCGTGTGGACGTGGTGGCAGCCGCGCGGCTCTTCGTCGCCGCCGTTGCCGACCATGATATAGGCGCCGGGCTTCTTCTCGAGCATGAAGGCGAAATCCTCGGCGCCAGTGATCGGTGCGGTGTCGCCATCGACATTCTCCGCCCCCACCGTCAGCGCCGCCGCCTCGACCGCGAGCTTGGTCTGCTCGGCGCTGTTGATCAGCGGCGGGTAGCGGCGAAGATAGTGATAGTCGACGGTGCAGCCGCCGGCCTGGGCGATGCCGGCGGCCACCTCGCCCAGGCGGCGCTCCAGCAGGTCGCGCACGTCGGGCGAATAGCTGCGCGAGGTGCCGCGGATCAGCACTTCCGAGGGAATGACGTTGGGCGAGCCGAAGGTGCCGGCCTGGATATGGCCGATGCTCAGCACCGAAGTCGAGGTCGCCGGCACATTGCGGCCGACGATGCCCTGGACCGCGACGATGAATTGCGCCGCGGCGAAAGTCGGATCGGTGCCGCGGTGAGGCATGGCGCCGTGGCCGCCGGTGCCTTTGAAAGTAGCACTCCAGGTGTCGCTGGCGGCCATCATGGCGCCCGGCCGGATGGCGAAGGTGCCGGCCGGCACGCCCGGCATATTGTGCATGCCGTAGACGACATCGCAGGGGAATTTGTCGAACAGCCCCTCTTCGATCATCACCCGCGCGCCGCCCTCGCCCTCCTCGGCCGGCTGGAAGATGAAATGGATGGTGCCGGCGAAATCCGGCTCGGCAGCGAGATGACGCGCCGCGCCCAGCAGCATCGTGGTGTGGCCGTCATGGCCGCAGGCATGCATCTTGTTGGGGATCACCGAATGGTGATCGAAGGTGTTCTTCTCCTGCAGATGCAGCGCGTCCATGTCGGCGCGCAGCCCGATGGTCTTCTGGCCCGGCCGCCGTCCCTTCAAGGTGCCGACCACGCCGGTCTTGGCGAGGCCGCGATGGACCTCGATGCCCCAGGAGGCGAGCTTGTCGGCCACGATCTGCGAGGTCCGCTGCTCCTCGAAGGCGGTCTCGGGATGGCGGTGGATGTCGTGGCGGATGGCGATCAGGTCGGCATGCTGGCCGGCGAGCAATTCGGGCAGGTAACGGGTCATCGGGATTCCCAAGGTTGGACGCGCAAGACTAGCCGCCGCCGTCGCGTCTTGCCATAAGACTTGGAAACTTCAGGCACGGGTGGCTCATGTCGAGAATCGGTAGGATAGCCGCGGCGCTCGCCGTCGCTTTTTCGTTGAGCAGCGGCGGCGTCCTCGCTCAAGAGCTGAAAATCGGGCTCAAGACCGAGCCCAGCTCGCTCGACCCGCAGTTTCACACGCTGACGCCCAATCTGCAGGTCGCGGCCTATATTTTCGACACTCTCGTCATGCAGGACGAGAACCTGAAGCCGCGGCCAGGCTTGGCGCTGTCCTGGAAGGCGATCGGCGACACGGTCTGGGAATTCAAGCTGCGGCCGGGCGTGAAATTCCACGAGGGCTCC
>Ga0193716_1002581_pt1 | contig 10118 bp, 9 predicted proteins | sample U2c1metaG_FD_145901 | JGI IMG/M metagenome (GOLD analysis project Ga0193716, IMG submission 145901) | Soil microbial communities from a riparian zone of the East river system, Colorado, United States - U2c1 | ecosystem: Environmental > Terrestrial > Soil > Riparian zone | place: USA: East River...
ATATGACGCGTAAGAGATGTGACAGTGGTATTAAAAATACAAAACTAACCTTGCGGTAGAATTCTTCAGATTAGTGTTGGCGGTAAACGATGAGTGACTAAAACCTCCGAGATACGCGAATTGTTATTGTTTCGAACGACTACCCAACCTATATATTATTTGTGAGTGAACTACTCCCTGCTCTGCAGAGGTGAGTACTTAGGGAATACTTTCTACGTCCGCAAAGTCACGTACTTTGTTCATCTGGATCCGGCCTTCCTCAACGTCATCCGAACAGCCTTACGTGCACTTACCAGATATCCACAATGACTATGAGGTTCGGCTTGATATTGAGGCTGCAAGATCAAGGATTATAAGTGCAGTACACTGTTGCACAATAGGAAAACTTCCGAGCATACCAGCGACTCGGTTGTTCATATGGTGGCGGACTGGGGCAGAATTTACACTAATTTATATCGTTTTGCAAAGTCTGCATGTTGAACAACGTCGCGCTAATTTCCTGATCACTAGCGTAATTGCAGAAGATTTACAAGCTATCTACAATGATTGAACTGCACGGATGGCCGATGAGCAGACTACTAGAAGAATTAGATCGTCAGATCAGTTAGATCAGACTACCAGAAGAATTACATCGTCAGATCAAGGTTCACCGGCGTTATACAATGATTGAACTACACCGATAGCGAGATAATATTAATGTTTTGCGATGTCAGCACATTAGAACAAGAATTTCCCAAATAGGTAAGTGTTTGGCCATTTGTGGTTGATCAGGTACCGGTGTGCTGTTAAACCAACTAAGCAAAGTATGGTCGATAAATTCGTTTAGGGTTAGATATTCAGAGCCAGAATTAAGCATTTCTTGAACAATTTATTGAGTCGGAGTCACGAGTGAAAGCTTTAACGTATTCTCTATTAGTTTGGATGAGCCAGTTGACCAAGGAGGCCAAGGCCCTCAACTAGGTAAATAGGGACTCTTTCGTTCAACTCTAACGTCTGATATCATGCATACAGATGAAAAGCCCTGATATCACATTCTCGTTCCTATACCGGAGATCTTACTCGTATAAATGTCAGGGTGAGATCTACAACTCGCGGTCCCGAAGCTGAGCATACAAGGCTACTGCCAAGCTTGCTCCGTTCTATCCATAAAATGGTCGATAAAGAAAAACAGAACATTTTCGACTAACTCACAAATGATCCGGAGTTTATGAATAACTCTAAGATTTTGATGCGCGTGCACGGTGCTGATCCCACAGGTCCTATCAAGACAATCGGGTACGTAAAATTCACCCCACTCATTATCATATACCCACAGGCGCATGTGCCAGATTTAATTCCCTACAACATCTCCATTGGCAAATGTACCTCAAATTATCCCAGGGTTGTCAGCTCCAAAGAGGCCACATGAGGGGTGGCGGTGCCTAGTCACATTTAAGTAAATACGATTGCTACATTTTGCTTCTTTCATACTCATTTATTCTTAGGTGGTATCTTGGAGTTTGTTGAAAAGGAGTCTCGTTATTATTTTATCTTTAAAGATGTGCGAGTTTTGACATAGTGGTTAATCGAAGACGGTCAAAGTCGACCGACTCATTTGGTGTGGAAGGGTCGAGGACCAGATGGGCGGATGAGTGAAAGGTCCGGCAGAAGCGAGCGAGAGTTTACCGGCTTGTTCTGACGAATGGAATGGCTGCACGTTGGTTGACCTCAGCCGCCATTTGGACCCGATTCACCGCAAGAATATATTACGGCTCGCCAGCGGGTTTCTTCCATAGTTTTACGTGTACTGACCAGTTCGCCATCTACTTCATGATCTATACCCTGATTAAATATCTCGTCGATGCACGCGTCTGTAGACCCATTGAACTGATGCTACATGGTTATAAGAGATATGTTCACCGATTAGGACGTGGATACTACCAAGGCCACGCATGTAGAAATCTTGAAAAATTCATATTTTCCAAGACTACATCTAATCATAAAATGCCAAAGAAATAAGTAAAGAGAATTGAGCTGGGCAGACGGAACTGCAAAAAGGTGGCTCGGTGATAGTAGATGCCGGCTTGATTTCCATTTCGGCCACTCATCCATCCCAATTGGGTAGCATATCCGAAGCCCTAAAGTAGGGTTAGGGTTCGTATATTGGAATCCGGATTAAAGGCGAGAAACGTCATGGGCAAGCGATAAGTCTTTCTTGATTCACAGAAATCCAAGTAACGGGATCGGAAAGTACGAGGTTAGGGAAGTGCATACATAGCAAAGTTTGCCAGCGGCGGAATCTGCCGTACGTTCACATTTCCTAACCCACGCATTCCATCCATCTTCACCAATTGATTCTATGAAGTCATTGCTTGCAACTACGTCCACAGGCTCTTTATGTGACCAATAATAAGATTCGTGTATATTTATGTACGGGCATTGGTTCTCTATTACCAAGTAAGTATCGTGTGCCCGAGGACTACCTAAGGCTGCGACAGCCGTAAGTGTTGAGGGAAGCAGTATTCCCGAAGGAGGAAGAAGAATAGTTTTTTCGTTGAGATGTACATGACACGTGACCGTGTTTATTCCGCTCAATGGGGGGCCTCGCTGAAGCCTCGTGGCCAATAACTTCTTATCGATGGACGACATCCAAGAGAACTTGAAAGTACTCTCTATCGGTTTGGATCAGCTCATGGATCAGCTCAAGGACCAAGGAGACCCGACTCCACGGCCGACTAAAAAAGGTAAACGGTAACACTTTTATTTGAATCCAATATCTAACATTGTGTATCGAGATAAAAAAGCCTGGTATTGTATTCTCATTTCGTTCCAGAGAGGTTACTCATGTCAATTTCAGGGAGAGACCTAAGACTCGCGGTCCAAAAGCTGAACAAGCCAGGCTTTCGTCCCGACTGCTGAGTTCCATCGGTAAGATGGTGGAGAAAGCGCAGAAGAACATCGGTAAGCCCGAATCGATATGGAAAATACGTAAACCTCATAATCCACAGTGAGATTCGAAGATTTTTCCGTCAAAGAGGCTATGCTCGAACCCACGCCGAGAACCGACTGGCCCTTGCCAATGAGCTGGGTTGATTGGGAATACGATCCGAAGGACCCTAATCCCACGCTTGCAGTCGATCGCGATTGGATTCCGATCGTCCTCTGGCTACCAAAGTTTCTTGCCGATGCCGGACATGTAAGTTTCGGTTGTATATTGTACACTATTTCAATCATATCGGCTACAGACGGCCGTCCAGATGGTTCTCGTCGAGTTTGGGAATGCAATAAAGTCGTCCCTAAAGATGGGTTGTGGGGCGGATTCAACGGGAAGGAATGCAAAGAGTGCATACAGGCTAGCGAAAGGGGAGGTTTCGGGTTGCATAAATGTGGCCGTTTGGCATGCGGTCGCGCATACGGTATTTTTTCCCCGTTTCCATTTGATCCTTCCGCCGGTCTCATATCGTATATGTTTCAGTCTACCCCCGCCATTCTTTCAAAACCCCAGCTGGGTTCTTGTGTCAACTACTCCGCATGCGCCCTTGTCGTTAGCGAGATATCTCTACTATCCGAGAGAGTCAACGAAACCCTCCGCTGTCTCGATCCCGAAGCTCATACTTCCCACCAAGAATTGGCGCAAAGCTTATCCAAGGCTTACCCTCACGTTCGAGCGAGAGCCGCAATCGACCCGATCCTTTTCCAAGGGAGGTCGATCATATTTAATAGACAGACTCCCAATCACTTTGATACAAAAGATCCAAAGCTAGGGTGGAACCCTTTGACCGTCGCAGGTGCATTCACCGGTGGTCGGCTGCGTATTCGCCGTCTTGGTTTGCGCATGTGGTTTGGTGGAGGCGCTTGTGCCTTCGTCAGGGGAGCAATTCTCGAACACGAGATCGAGGAATTTGATGGTGGGCAACGAATCTCCATTGCGCACTTCTGCCACGATTCTCTGTGGAAGGAGATGGGGATTACTTTACGTTCGTCTGGCATAACTGAATAGGCATCCGTCACCCGGATAAGTAGTTTTTTGGTGCATTCAACTGCACATAAGTTGTTGTAAATGCACGATCTCTGGCATTGATTGATGACAAAGTGAGATAAAATTTGGGCAACTGAAGTAGGTCAAAAAAGTCCTCCACTACAAAATGTGCCATCATAGCAGACCCAATGTTCCCCATGAAACGTGGTGTGGTGTTTTAGATCATGCTTTGCCTAATTATATTAGTTAGTATGCGAGGATTGTAGGGAATTGGATGAAAACTGACCATCTTCCCACATGCGAGCGTCCCCTTCCACACAGCACCAAAGCTACCACGCGAAAAACTTACGTCAGCGTGCTGGTCGATCGTTCCCGCCTCCTTTGCTAACCGGTGTGGCGGGAGCGGACTTAAAAAAAGACTTCGATTACCTAATCATTCGGCTAAGTCCTCCTTCCTCATCAACCACCACCACGACTCCTAGTTATCACAACGATGCCCCGTAAATCACCCCAACGCACGCCCCGTAAATCACCCCAACGCATGCCCAGGATGACCGCCAAAAGCATCGCCAGTTTCGGCGTACAGGAGAAGAAGCGGAAGCTGAAGCAGATTGCTAACAGACGCGGTCGTGGAATTAGTCGACCCTTCCGCCTCGAACCCGTCCGGGATGGACTTACGTGGGACGAATTCCAGGCCTACCCGTTCCTCATTTTCTTTGAACCGGAGAGGAAGACCTATAAGGGACACGGTGGTAGCGACGACTTCGACAGGTTTCGCGTAAGGGTTGCCAATCCCAATAAGCACGCAGACTATCTTGGCTACCTTCCTCTCCCCACTAAATATTACGAGCCTTGGGTTAACCTCTGCTACATCATCGTCTATCATCGCAACGCCTTTATCACCCTTCACGACATCATGGAAGAATCGGACAGCGAGGAGACCTTGGACGCCATTACACCTCACTTCTGTTCCGTCGCCGCCGTTTTGAAATACCATATTTACTGCCGCGGCAAAATCATCGCAGAAATCCTCGGTATGAAGGGACAACTTATGGAGAAACTGCCGACGTTCGACGAATACATCATCAAAAACAGATTCGACTATTCCTGGGACGATGACGACGAGGCACGGATTCGGCCATTCATATTCAAGGACCCATTCAGTAAGGACATGAAGTTCCATATGCGTCCGTACATCATCTTTCCTGTTCGCCACTCGTAGCTAATCGATCACCCGCGCAGGTCTTCGGAAACGTGAGTACATCGAGGAAATGTACCCCCCAATAGGTGAATGGGACTGGGTCGAGGGGACTATCACCCATTACGACATGACGGAGGATTTCGATGACTGCTTACAAGCAATTGTCGACGCACACAACGATGTCGGTCCAGCAAAATCGGAGTTCTTTCACCGCGACGATCCAATGGAGACCATGGATTGGGAGGACTTCCCATTCCGTTGGTTGACCCAACGGCAAGATGCCCAGTTTCATTTCCCAGGCCCCATTTCAGCTGGCCGAAGTGAGTCCTCCTTTTGTCTTCTTCTTCTTCCATTGATCTCACGAATGCCCGCAGTTCCATCACCCGGGGAAGAGTACAACCAATGTGTTGCACGTCTTCGTCGCCCAAAAAGTCACTCTCCTTCTCCCGCACCCGCCGTCGATCCGAAGGGAAAGGGCAGAGCCCGAAGTCAAATATCATCTGCCCACTCGCGTTCCTCTTCTCTTTTGCGTCTTGAGACTTCTCCTCGTCCTCCTCTCCATCAGGAAGGCCCTGAGGCTTCTTCCATGGACCATTTCGGCTCGGCTCCTTCTCCTCGTCCTCCTCTCGACGAGGGAGGCCCTGCAGCTTCTCCTCGTCCTCCTCTCGATGAGGGAGGCCCTGCAGCTTCTCCTCGTCCTCCTCTCGATGAGGGAGGCCCTGCAGCTTCTTCCGGCAACCCTCTGGCCTCCGCTCCTCTGGAAGGTGCGGCGGCATCTTCCAGCGACCGTAGGTGTCTCCGCGGTATTCCACGTCACGTAACTGACGCATATTTGACAGAGACGGACGTCATGGCTAGACTCCTTGAGTCCCAAGTCCATCCGTCTGAGCGAATCGCCCAAGGTAAAATAACTGCTCTTTGACATCTAAACCTTTCTTACCTGCGATAGGTGCTCATCAGGGTGACGTTCCGATGGCGGAGAAGGGAGACGTAGTCCGGGTAAGGCCCATTATTACCGTCCAACGGCTGACGGTGTAATCGTTTCTTTTTTTATATAACCACAGGACGACGAAGGTCAAATTCTATGGGATGGAATACTGAGATTCATCACGCAGGGCGACTTCGACATGAATCTCGTATACTACGAAATGGAACGAATCCTCGGATCAGATAGGTTGAAGAAAGAAACGCCCAAATGGATCGGAATTTTGAATCGCCTTTTCCCCGAAGACCGTTTGGCGCCCGACGCGCTTCAAATGTACGAGGGAGAGCGGGAAAAATACTTCGTGAGTACTTTTTCCAAGCAATCCTTACTCCATACGATGATACAACCCCATCAGGGATGATCGCCGAGGGTATCCGGGTTCGCGTGAGGGCGATGTATGGACATTGAACGGTGGCAAGCTTAGGGCGTCGAATATTCACATCGATATTATATTACCGGACATTTTGTACGCAAAAATTCTAGTGCCTGGGCGTTAGAACGTAGATGGAGTCCCCGTCGAGCCAATCCTACGTGGTGTTTATATTGTTACGTTCCCAGGCTTGTGCGGTGAAGCATAAAATCATCGGTCAAACGTCGTCTCGGACTGCCCAAAGTTTTGTGCGACGTTCTGCCACCCAACATCCTGCTGGGGTTCCCGAATTGGGATGTCAGTACAGTCCTATGTCCGAGACCAACCTCACCCGCGTTCCATATCCGGCGGACATTGAGCGACGTTTAAATAAGGATCAGCCAAGTAAATGGGTGGCAACGAGAAACCCCTTTTATACGCCTGTTCCCTAATGACAAAGGTTACATTTATAAGTGTGATATATGGTAACCCAAGTCACTTTTAAACGCCAAAATGTCGATTCGGTGGAGCAGGTTGTAGGGTTAGTTTTTAGCGTTTAGTCGAACCTTCGCTAGGAACGCCAAGTCTATCACTTCCTCTCCGGCCTTGGCCCAATCAACTCCCCCAACGTCCAATTCCTTCTCGATTTCCTCTACGTCTAGTTTGTATCGTTTCATGATGGAATTCACGATCTTTAAGGCGCAGGCGTGGTCGGCTTGGGTCTCCAGTCGCATGAGGTCCCACCCAGAGAGTCCAGCTCGTGTGCTAGAGTCCAAGCGGTGGGGTTCATAGTCCGCCGGTTTGAGGATCATAAGCATCAGTGATAGAATGGGCCGTCTCAAAAACTCTGCAAATGTGTTCAGAGTGACGTGATTGTTAAATAAATGTTACCACTTACTTCTCGACCTACAAGCGTACTTCAAACTCATCGCCATTCTACACATATAACGGAACGCGCTTTCGTGGTCCGCATTCGTGGCCAGGTGTGAGTAGAAGAAGTCGTAACGTCGTGACCATTCGGTGAGATGCAACATGCACCAACTGTAAAAGTGCCCACCGGAGGCGATGCAGTTGATGGGGGTATAGACTTGATGTATAGTATTCGGGGGTTGTATCCTAGGCCAACGGTGAGCCGGTTAAAACAGAATGATGGAAATGGCTCACAGAACATCCCCTTTCATCAAGAAGAAGCTATAGAGCTCCGTGCGGGGCATGTAGTCCAGAATGCCGTGTTCCCGTAGAATCCCCCTCATCACATCATATACCTTGGAACGATTATGGTGGGTTTCATTGACCATGGGCCGATGTATTCCCCATATCTTACAACCTTCTCGGACGAAAGCGTACGTCGCAAATCCGCCGGCGTCGTGATGTACGTACGTGAAGAAACCTGCATGGGTGAACAGGTCCCATATGCACGATTTCCACGCATCCCACGACACCGTGAAAAATCCAAAGTTGTAGAAGAACTGGGCGATGTGGCCCTTCCAGCCTAAACTTGAAGACTCCGTTGCTGGGTTGGGTGGTTCGACCTCGGCATATTCCACGCTCTGTCCAGATTCCCCGTGGTGCGGTGCGGTTTCGTCATCTTCGTCTTCAGCGACCAGGTCCTTGTTGTGTTGCTCAAGGAGGCGGCTCCTCATGGCTGCGATGTCCTGGCAGCGACCACATCTTGTCTTTGTATCTCCGGTCACCTTTCTCTTGAGTTTGGCGATCCAAGTGTCGACTTCTTCATTGGCCCCGTGTTCGGCGCAGAGGGGGAGTTGGACGCCGTTGTCCATACGAGTTAACTCGAGAGCGCGGGTACAGTCCGCGAATGGTCTGGTTTTGATCATCGAACAAACGGCACAAGGTGTGAGGACAAATGAACGTACAATATGAACGGTGGGTATTCCGCACGTAAACCGGGGGAGTCCAGGCAGTTGCCGGAGTTCATCGGGTCTCTGGTCCCTTTTTCGATGAAATCTTCGAAGGTGGTAGTTTTATGAATGTTAGTTCGTCGCTGAGAGTGATACGACCGCATACGAGCCGTGGCATCTGGGGCATATCTTTAGGTAGTATTTCTTGAAACTACGTCGGACGTACCTTGGTATTCTACCGGCTGACTCATGGACCCCTTGAATTTCGAGATACTGGCGACGTCCCAGGTCGTCGTAGCATTGGGTTTCCACCCACGAACCGCGACTATTCGTCCGGCGGCAAGGTGAGTTTCAATTACCTGGAGCCATGCTTCGTACTTCTCCCTGTGAGTATCGATCTCTGTTTGGTTGAAACCGGTGACCTCAAAGTCGCTTCGGGTAGACTGGGGTGACTGCAGGTCATAAGTCCAGTGTACGACCACTACAACCGGGTCCGCATTGAAGCTCTCCAAGCGTTCGTCTCCGGGTGTGGCGCGTATGTCGTCTGGGTTGGTCACATCCGGCGCAGAAGCCATGTGATTCACGGCATCGACGTCCTGTTGGTTTGTTATTACATTGACAGTGAAGGAAATGGGGAGTAAACCCACTGGATTATCGTTCTCTTTTGCGTCGGTCATCCACGGGGTCACTATCGAAATTCCAGACGCCCATTTTGCTATGGTGGCGGTCTTGGGAAATTCCTTTCCAGCCCTGCTTAGCCAACCCTCGGGAGCGTCTCGTAATTGTTGGAAAGGTGGTATCGTTTGACGTTTCTCCGGGGTTAACCCAACCGCGGGAGGAATGCTATCTCGCAGGTGGGGGGAGTCGTGGCTCACCTCGGCGGGGTGGGTATCCAAGGCTCTCGAGGTGGATGGGAGAGTGAAATGTGGAGCTTTCGCGGGGATTGTGATGGTGATTTTCTGTGGACTTCTGGTGTTTGTTTGACTCGTCTCTTTTTGCGTCTTCTGTTTCTTCTTCAGTTTGTCACCACCACCGAGGGCTCTCTTTCTCTTCCCCTTTGTGCCTTCCGACCGCGGGTCCTTTGTCTTCCCCTTCTTCGCGGCTCTGACACCTTGACTTCTGTTAGTGCTTTCTTGATTCTTACTCCGTTTCGGCGTCCCGAACACCCCCTCATCGCTACCAACTTCTTCCCTCATTTTCACCCCAACTCCCTCCTCATCATCCCCCGCATCTCTCTTCCTCTTCTTGTTGTGTTCACCGTTTGATTTCCGTTCTTCTCCATCATCCTCCTCCGGCTTATCATTCGCATCCTCGGTCCATTTTATCTTCAATTGGGCAAGTAACATGGAGAGGTCTGGCCCGTCGAGAGCGAGCTGGGGGTGGCACGCCAGGGTGAGGTTGACGCAATCCTCGATGGAAACGACGCCTGAATATCTAGCCTGATCTATGAGGAACGAGTTCCTGGTTCCCCATCGAATTCCCGACCTGTGTTGTGCGACGAGCTCGAATTCGGGAAATAAAGGGTTTGAATGAACGGTGGCGGTATTGAGCCATTGCCTCCACCGATTCGGTCCATCCCTGTGCGAAAAGATTGATTTAGACCCGAGATCCAAGTATATGTCCATGACGCTTCCTAGAGCGTCGGGAGGAGGACCCGAGTCCGCAAAGATCGTACATCCGCATAGATATCCTCTGGATTCTAGCGTTGGCTGCCCTTTCAGTTCAATATATCGCGGGGGAGGTGGTGTTCGGGTAAAAAATTCAAG
>Ga0193716_1002582_pt1 | contig 10116 bp, 17 predicted proteins | sample U2c1metaG_FD_145901 | JGI IMG/M metagenome (GOLD analysis project Ga0193716, IMG submission 145901) | Soil microbial communities from a riparian zone of the East river system, Colorado, United States - U2c1 | ecosystem: Environmental > Terrestrial > Soil > Riparian zone | place: USA: East River...
CCAAAATGAGCGAGATGGGTGCTTCTATCCCAAGTAGCCTCGATCGCTGGATCTATGAATCGCTTTAGGAATCTTATTAGGGTTCTTCCATCCCGAATGAGCCATGTACGTATGTACACTGTTGTCACTCGTTTTACGTACTTATGTCGCTCGGAAGAAAACGTACTCTATTTACTCATGGCTAGTACTTACTGTTAGAGAATCCATGGCCACAGGAAGTAAAAAAGCCGAGTTTGAAATGTCGGCTGACGCGTGCATTGGTGTGTTATAATTACACGAAGTGCAGAACGCAAAACGAGTCACCATGCCTACTATGTCGGCACTGGGAACTCAGCACATGAGCTCCGGGTTTGGAAACCGAGACTTCGGCTAATTCGGGACGAAAGAAGCACATAACCGATTAATAGGTCCCGCGATCGACATACGATCGAGGCTAATTGGGATAGAGAAGCTCCCATCGCACCTTTTCCCACTGATTAGATTAATTCTGCCCCATAATCGCGGATGCGATGTCAGCAGCCTGGCTTGCAAGCGAAAACCTTCCAAATCTGTGCATGCTGCTTCTCGCTAGCACTATTTCCTTTTCCAACTGCAGCCTGATTGCTTCTCAGCCGCTGAGTCCCCCAGACATTATCCAAAGACAGCATAGTGAGCAGCAGCTTGCCCACCAAAAACTGTCTAAATTTGTGCGTTGTGCTTGTCAGCATTATTTTCTTTCCTAAATGCGGCTCTTCGCCACTGACTTCCCATGGCATTTTTAGAGGCGGTATAGTGAGCACGATTGCTTCTCAGCCGCTGAGTCCTCAAGACATTATCCAAAAACAGCATAGTGAGCAGCAGCTTGCCCACCGGAAAGGGTCCAAATTTGTGCGCTGTGCCTGTCAGCACTATTTTCTTTGCTAAATGCAGCTCTTTGCCACTGACTTCCCGTGACATTTTTTAGAGGCGGTATAGTGAGTACAATCACTTCTCAGCTGCTGAGTCCCCAAGATATTATCCAAAAACAGCATAGTGGGCAGCAGTTTGCCCATCGTAAACTGCCCAAATTTGTGCGCTGTGCTTGTCAGCCTTATTTTCTTTCCAAAATGCAGCTCTTCGCTGCCCTCCTATAACCTATTTAATGCCCGTGCTCCCCAGGGGTTGGAGCGTCCCCCTCATACATTTCCCTCCGTGCGACATGATTCATTTAACACCCCCTACATACACACCAAGCCCTACACCCACAACTCATTATACGTGCTCTTATGTAGAAGGAAACCAGGAGGAATTGTTTGAACGTGTTGGCTATCCGGAGTACATACCAACCGTCTTCTCGAGTCCCAGCGCGAAAATAAATGAAGCTAGTATGCCTGATCAGCATGAAAAGGTGCGGTGAACTGTCCCTTGCATATAACTTTCCGCTCAGTAGGTTGTTATCTGTGCAGCTCCGCTCACCAACCCTCAAACGAAAACATTCATCTTCTGAGCTTAGTGATGGAGAGTCTTCCAACAAGGAAAATATCCCTCCATCGAAGCATAAAAGAGCCCGAATGATGGGTGAGCTCCGAAACCGCATCATACTGGATTTGTTGGAGGAAGATTTTGATAAGCGTTCTCAATTTGAGCAGAGAATGGTGGAGGAAACTCGGGCAATACATAGAGAGATTGAGCGATTAGTACAGTATTTGATTCCTGGAGCAGAAAAGGACGGTCAACATTGAGTAATGATGGATGTTATCTGTTTCTACATAACTGACTAAGGTCCTCGCGGTAACACACACAGTTAAGGGTCTTAGGTACTCCCCCCTAAATAAGGAAATTTGTTGGCGTATAATCGTAAATGTACCGACTGGAAACTCTTCAAACAGTGTGTTTAATTCCATGGTATTATTTTTCTATGCAGCGAGGCTGAGGATAATCCGTTTTGATGGATATCGCAGCGCAGCGATGGAAAATTATGGGCAGCTCATCAACCACTGCGTCGATGTCATCGCAGCTTGGGGTGGCGTTGGTGGAGACATGCTGGAAACACAGAGGTTCCATGTAAAATGGGGGCGCGATTTTACCAGTAGAAACATTCAACCTGGACCCAAATTTTTACAATGTTGTCACAAATGTGGTAATCAAAATGTCTACAATTTTATCAACATCGAACCAAGGCTTAAATTATAGTGCCAGTTTAAATATCACAACCATGCACCATGTATCCAAGGTAACATCAACCAACGTCCCCTGGTGAACAGTCAAAATCGCCAAGGTAGAGCAGAGTTTTAGACGAAGCCACAATTGTCAGATCCCTAGATTAGATCTAAAATTATCGGGTCCGGACGAGATCGGGTGCGATTTTAGAGGGCAATGTTCGATCATGATAGAACGACAAAGCCCTCCTCTCCTTCAGAGAGTCGGGGATACATAAATCACGCGACATTTCGGACCCAGACTGACATTCCTATTTTGGACCTTAGATGCTCGCTTAAATTTCGCTTCCAAACTCCTCTCAACAACATACGCGTTTTTGTGCTGCTTCAATGGGGCAAGGCAAGTGCATTCTCACTTTGTGACCATTAGCCTCTGCAAGGAACGTCTCGTTGATTCAAGCCTGGACCTTCGGGCTGACTGCGCTGTGGGCTAATGGTCCAAATTATTTCCTGTATTTCCAAATGCTGACTCTTAACATCCTTTTTTTGTTGTTTTAGAAACAGCAGGGGATGCTTTTGGTGAGTTTTGAGGGGCAGCTGTACCCCCATTTCCACTATGACGAATTCACTGACATGCGCTTTTTGCTGTTTCTTCTAGATTTCGTTTTTAGGCAGGTAGGTGGTTTTCTATTGCTCCCGTATGCCCGGTTGACGCGCCTTTCCCCATTAGACACGCTCGGGGGGTGAGTTCTCGCCATGGGCGGCAGGAGCTGTCGCGCGGGCAATCGTACCGGGGCCTGGGTGTGAGTTCGACTTCGAACAGCTTCTTTATGAGGCCGTGATTCGAGAGGGCGAACATCCTGACGGGGATGATACCGAGGGCTACCCCTTCGATCCCATAACCCCATCCCTATCATCAACCCCATCTGCCCCCACCCCTGACTTTTATGCGTATTCGCCGCCGCCATCACCAGGGCCATCAAATCCCGCTTACCCCACAGCACCTGCCCTGCCTTCATTTCCTCTGGATCCGCCTATTTTGACACAGCACCAAATGCCATTACCTTCAACCCCAACCTCATCCGCACAAGCTCACAAAACTCCAAAATGTACCCCTGGCTCCGCCGACGATATTCGTCGCAAGGGGCGTGGAAATCAAAAACGCGCCATGCGTCGGCTTGAAGAGAAGCGTGCGGCTCCATATGGCGATTATATTGTGAAGCCTCGCGTCATCAATAAATATATCCGGCCTGCTATAGCAGTTGACGTAAAGCTCGACGCGCTTAAGCTTAGGCATACTAAGTCGGCCTATACAGGAGGGAGGCTTAAATCGGCCGCCAGGAGAGTGTACAGCCTTGATGAGCTTGTTGGCGAGGATTCGAAGTTCAAATTTAAGCTTGAGAAGTGGGATGGCCGGTGGGTTGCATCGTTCGCAAAATATTTTACCCAATAACAATCCCTTTTAGATGTACGATCCCCATCACAGATACGAAAAGCAGAGTTATTGGTGTCTGCGCTGGCTCACCGGACGATTCTTCTTGGGAAAGGGTTCACCGGCCATTGGCGTCTGAAATTGAGGAGGCGCGTAAAGCCATGCGCTTTGCCAAGAAGGATCTCAAGCATCGGCGCGCTGATACCCCCGCTGCGGCGGTTGGGGTCTCATACGGGGGTGGGCAGACTGTAGGTTTATTTCAATCACCTGTGAGCCCTGGTTCTAGCTGATTGCGCCCTCAGGTTCCAGGTGTACTTGTGAACTATGGCATCAACGCAGCTATTCTAGCGTCACTTCTCAGTAGTGTCAATGCGATCCGCATTGCCGGATTCGCATCAGGTTGGCCTTCTTTTCTTCATCATATTCATCCGGGCTGATATTCCATGCAGCCTGCTTTGCGGCGTGGGCACCAAGCCTATTCTCATATTACGTTGACCACCTCCGACCTCTTTATGCGAAGCATCCAAAGCTTAAGCGGAATTTCATGAACAGCGTTTTTGCATGCGCTACATTCAATTTTGGTCCAACGACGTGCACCTTTGACCACACGGACCCGGGTAATCTGCCCTTTGGCTGGTGTGCCATCACAGCGCTTGGAAACTTCGATCCCAGGCGCGGCGGCCACTTAGTCCTTTGGGATCTAAAACTCGTCCTTGAATTTCCACCGGGAGCTACAATTCTAATCCCATCGGCAGCCCTTCGCCATTCGAACACGGCGATTCAGCAGGACGAGACGCGCTATTCATTTACGCAGTACACGGCAGGAGGGCTCTTTCGATGGGTGGATCAAGGGTATCAAACCTCTTATTCATATAAGGCAAAACTTTCCAGGGCACAAAAATCAAGGGAGGCAACAAGGGATGAAGAGCGTTGGAAGATGGGTGTTGGTTTGTTCTCGACCCTGAATTCCCTACAACAGCCTCCGAATTTTGACAAGGTGGAATAAGGGTTAGCGGCAAGGCGGAAGGAGGCCCCTCTCGTTTGAGATTCGTACCTGTATATATTGTTAGATGAATTATCCAAGGAGTTTACAAACTGACACAAGCGCATAATAAGGGATACATTTAACAAAGCTAAAGGAGGTTACGAACCAATACATAATCAAAACACTAAGACAGGTGGCCTTGTTTCGAATCACTATATGATGAAGAGGCTTGACTACTGGATATTCGGCAGAACAAGTGAGCGTGGTGTCAGAAAGACTTTATGTTGGACGCGTGTTGTGCCGGGAACCATCGTTGAAAAGCGCAAGCGCGTGATTCATGACGCGAAACCCATATTTGTATAGCTCTGCTTCTCGTTAGCTCCCCTTGCCATTTGCAGTCCGGTTGCTTCTTCGTTGCTGAGCACGACATTATTTAATGGCTGCACAGCTTAGCCAGCCAAAACCTTCCAAATTTGTGTGTTGTTCTAGCACCAATTCCTTTCCTGCAGCTCGAACACAGAACAGTGGACAAATTTGGAAAGGTTTTCGGTGCTCAAGCTGCTCGCTATACCGCCTCCGAAAAATGCCATGGGAAGTCAGTGGCAAAGAGCTGCATTTAGCAAAGAAACAATGCTGACAAGCACAACACACAGATTTAGATAGTTTTCGGTGGGCAAGTCAGAGTCATCACGCTCGATTTGGAATGCAGTGCTTCCTTTTTGTAGGCTCCCAGCACAAATTTGGAAGTTGTTCAGCAGAGCAGAAGCTTCACTGGTGAGAAGGACGAAGCAAGGCAAGAACAAGCCTAGGATGACTGGATAGATGTGAAAGTATGCACCCGTTCTATAAAGCTGGGCTTTCATCGGCCGGCTGCCCAGCAACAAGATGCCTCCCCAGCCTCGATCTCGCTTGCTTGAACGCATTCACCATCAACAGCAGGAGCTGGTCCCGACATTCGTTCCTCACTATGACCGAGTGTCTGATGATCTTCTTGCGTGGTGCTGGTAAGTTTAAGTATTTGTCTTTTCCTTCATCATGATGTCTCCTAACGACTCTTCAACTTAAAGGCCTATCAGCGAGGCAGGCCATCGTATTACACCGACCGGTTTATCAGATCATCGTACAACTAATAGCTTCAAATTTCCATGCTGTCTTTGCGCAACGGACAGATCTGAGCCCGACTACACTGAATCGGCCATTTACCTACCTATATTTGGCCCACACGCTGGAAGGTATGTGGCTGGCTGTGTCACTAATAGTTGTGGCTACTTGGGTACGTGCATACTTGTTGACGTTTTTTTCTTACAACATAATTGATCACCGGGTCTTGTTTCCGCTTGTAGTTGATATGGAGCGTATGTACTCTACGCTGGGCTTGTTGGTGCGCAAATATCAAAAGCGAGGTATGATTGTACGTTGCACTAATTTGTTGAAATGCTCATTGTTTTGCATGGCTTTAGCTGCCACGGCGCCGCTCCCGCCTCCAGTAATCTACATGCCCACCATCGGGCAGCGTGGTAAGCATTCTCTTCTAATAATTGTGCTGACGTTTAATACGTATATAAGGTACCCCGAATCTCTATGCTATGTTGCCGTTTTACGAGCCACCCAATAGAGCACCCGAGTCATCCCTTGACAGACTCCTCAGGTTGGACTCTGTCGCCAGACCTGGGCTTTCGGAGATGGAATTCAGGAAACTTTTCTGCAAATGCCGTTGTGGGAAGGTCATGACATGTCGAGTTTTTAAAGAACACATTTATTTGATCGCAGAGGAACCCCCTGTCATCATTGATCTAACTCACTCTGAAGATAATTCTGTTATAGATCTCACTTTAGGTGGTTAGTTAAATTTGTGTTACAGCATGCAGTATGCTTATGATGTTGCTGGTATGCGTTTAAATAGGTATTGAGTCAATGCAACTGTTTCTTTACATGTCCTCTCGGCACAGGCTTCCTAGCATGTCAAAGTTTCTGTTTCCATTTTGTGAAGTCGATGCACTATTAATATCGTCAAGGAGCAGAACTATTAGGCCACGTCAATTCGTGTGGGCTGCTTGTGGCAGAATTGCAGAGTCAGATCACGATCACTGAAGCCCCATTATCAAAGAATATAGCAAATATCAGACTGGATTTGAGCTCGTGAAAGCAATGTGCAGATACTTTCTTATTACGAAACACACCGACGAATAAATGACTAGAACGGAATACACGATGGTTTAATAATCAAGATGAAAGCCATGGTACAATTCAAACCCTTTAGAATCCTCCCCTGGCACGCACAGACGGTTCAAGAGCTGATCTGGAAAATAAACGAAGAAAGAATCAGACAGTGAAACGGCAATCATCACCGCTGACGCATGCGCACACAAGGCGGCGCGATTCACCCTAACGGATGATTTCTGAAAAGAGAATTTCTCTTTTGAGTGTGGGAGGGGCGGAAAGTCGCCAACTAGTAGCATCATGCACAGATTTGGAAAGTTTTCGGTGATTCGAGTTGATCTAGAAGTCGGGCTCGATTTGGAATATAGCGCTTCTCGACTTTGGAATTGCTCAGCGAGATCGTGAGGAAGGCAAATACAAGCCCTGGATGACTTGTTGCGCATGGAAGGATGCACCAATCCTATAAAGCTGGCTTTTGGTCGACCAGCTCTTCAGCATTCTGATGCCCGTCCAACCTCGTCCTCGTCTACTTGAACGCATTTACCATCAGCAGCGCGACTCTGCGCCGGCATTCGTTCCCCACTATGACCGAATGTCTGGCGATCTTGTTGGATGGCGCTGGTAAGTTTACTGTAATTTTGTTCTTCACAATCTCTCCTAACAACCTTGTATAATTAAATTATAGGCCTGTCAGCGAGGCAGGCCATCGCGTTACTCCCACCGGTTTATCAGAATACCGCATGAGTCACAGGTTTATGTTTCCATGTTGTCTCTGCCCGACAGACGAATTCGAGATCGACTACATTGAATCGGCTGTTTACCTACCTGTTTTCGGCCCATATGCTGGCAAGTACGTGGCTGGTTGCGCCACCAATAGCTGTGGCTATTTCAGTACGTGCATACTAATGAAGCTTACAACATAATTGATCACTGAGTTCCCGTTTCCACCGTAGTCGATTTAGAGCAAATATATTCAAGACCGGGCTTGTTGGTGCGCAAATATCAAAAGCGCGGTATGTTCATTTATTGAGCTACTGCGCGTGCGATGCTGATTATGTTCGCTGCCATCAGCGGCCACAGCGCCTCCTCCGCCTCTAGTGATGTACATGCCTACCATTGGGCGGCGTGGTGAGCGTCGTGATAACCATGTCTTCCTTCAAATTTCTAATGTGCACATAAGATAATTCGAATCTCTACGCAAACTTGCCACTTTACGAGCCACCCAACAGAGCACCCGCGTCCTCCTTCGACCAGCTTCTCAGATTGGACTCGGTCTCCAGACCTGGGTTGTCGGAATTCGAATTCAGAAAACTCTTCTCCAAGTGCCGTTGCGGGACAGTCACAGCACGTCGAGTCTTCAAAGAACGTATGCGTTTGATTGCACAGGAACCACTAAATCCAATGATGATTTCGCCATGGATTTCACTTCCGATGATTAGTACATGTACAACGGATATCTGAATATGATCACTTATGGCAATGTTTTTAAACAAATTCTAACGAGAGGCATGTTCGAGTCAATAGAAGCCTGCATTTGGCTGAAAAGTGCTAGAAATAAATGAATTATTGCCTGGTACGTCGTCTCAGGTTGACATTAGCACTGATGTTGATAGACCATACGTCTTTCTACCGTGAACTAGACCCTGGAGATAAAATATCTAGGGACAGAGAGAGTGCTCTGAAGCTCGCAGCTGCTCAGCATCTGGCAACCCCTCGCGACTAAGCTTCTCGGCTAAAACAACGACACGCCTCGAAGTCAAGCGTGCTGGGCTCTAAAAGAAAGAATCACCGAAGGTGGCTGGAATTGCATGGGGCCAGCTACAGAAGTACCTCTCCTTTCACTGCCAGTAGATTTTGGTGGTCTTCGACCTGTGAAATTTCCAATCAACGACACCTTCCGTCCTAGATAGCGCTGAAATATATCTACAGCTAAAGAAACTCACAAGCCATGCGCCGTTACTATATTATTAGCTATGCAATTCAGTTGTATAAAGCGTTGGTGGTGGCGTTCGATGATGTCTTTGTCTTGTGTTTGGGCCTTGAATTCAAGTTTCAGAATCCTTTGATACTTTTGACCTTGACCTCATGCTCCTAGCTTGAGCATGCACTAATAGTAGTATTTTCGGACGTCCTTCGCGATCACGTGCCACGTGGTATAACTTCTTGAGGAGGAAATTTAAATATTTAAAGTTGTCTTGACTCGGACTCCGACGTCGTGAACGCGTGAACCGCTTTGAACCAACCGCGCGCCAAGTTCTATGAGTGCTGAGCGCGAGTTTGCACAGCTCCTTGGCTCCTCGCGTAAAGATGGAGGTGAGTAGATTCAAAAGTTGGCACTTGAAGTCGAAGCTCGGTGGCCGTCCTTTGCGCATGCAATCGGCCCACTTTGGGTGCCCTGGGCTTAGACTTTGAGTGCCTTCCATCTGCCTCACTCTTGGACTAACGACTCGGATATCTAGCGCAAGCAATACTTGAAGTTTTAAACAGGAGGTGAGGGCTTGGGGTTCGAGGGTTTGAACGGGCACTTACGCGTTTGGTATCCAGCTTCCCTCTGCCCGTTACTGAGCCAGTGGTGGCTGAATCAGTCCAAACTTACGACGTCGACAACTTGGCGATTTCGGACGTCATCTACCTCAGGCACGCCTCCGACTGGGACGAGGACCGTAATCAAGACCCCGAGGTTTTGGCGTTAATGGAGGCGTCCTTGGGGTCAGAGAAGCCCATAGCTTCCAGTTCGCCTGATGGGCAGAAAAAGTAAGAGACCCCGCTACGTGACGCCTTGGCTTACCGCTGACACGAGCACGCCGCGCTTAGTTTGGAAAAGGGCAGGGGCGAAAGTCGAGCCAGCCCCAAGCTCCCTGCCAAGCGAAGCCAATCCAAAGCCTCTATTCCAATTCCTGCATCCGCCACCCCCAGCTCACTTTATGAGCACAAGACGTAAGCTATCCCACCACTTGGGGCTTAAGCTGGCATGGCTGACCCGCGCGTGTCGCGGTTAGTTTGGGCAAACGCAGGGGTGAAAATCAAACGCCTTCCACGCGTCCTCCCCAGCAACGCCGATCTAATTCCTCCGTCGCGATTCCTACTTCGGTTGGCTCTTCCAACGCGCCGACGCAGCATGCCAACGGAAGCAAAAGGCGAAACAGACGTCGTGACAAGCTTCGTGACCCAAGCCGTAAGGCTGAAGAATACCGATCGGCGGCTGGTTTAAATGCAAAGACGTTCCGGGTGTCATCGAGCGGATGGCAAGGGACCAATTTCAATTCAACCAGGGACGGGAGGCAGCTAATTCAGGAGTGGAAGGCTGGCAGAATAGTCCGTCGCCTGCTCGACTTCGTCAGGATACCGTACGAAGGGTAAGCCGAGGCATAGCTACTTGTGCTCCAAGCTAAGCGGCTGCTTCAGGTTAAAGACCAGGATAC
>Ga0193716_1002583_pt1 | contig 10115 bp, 10 predicted proteins | sample U2c1metaG_FD_145901 | JGI IMG/M metagenome (GOLD analysis project Ga0193716, IMG submission 145901) | Soil microbial communities from a riparian zone of the East river system, Colorado, United States - U2c1 | ecosystem: Environmental > Terrestrial > Soil > Riparian zone | place: USA: East River...
ACCGCAGTGGCCAATTCCCGCTTCACCCTCATGGATATCCGTCGCGCACCTTTCTGGGTGCGGCCCGACATTGGCTGTGCTGCTTAGATGAGTGATCTTCATAAAGATAATCGAACCCGGTATCGCGGGCGCTATGTCGCGACTAACTCCGCAATGACGGTCTTTAGGTCGGTCGATCCCTTCCTGTGTTCGGCCGTGCCGCCTTCAAAATCCACCCAGCCTTCGTTGAAGCCATCGATCATCCTGATGCGGGGCATTGGATTCTTCATGCCTTGAGACCGGAAAAGCGGTTCCCATTCATCGCGTGGAACGGGGTGCATGCGGACAGGGATGCCAAGGACCGAGGAGAACGCCTTCCCGATATCGTCCGCGGAGTATCTGCGAGGCCCTTCCAGCTCCACGATTCGGATGCCGGTCCAGCTCTCACCAAGCATTGCGGCCGCCGTCCTTCCGATGTCCACCGTCGCGACCATCGGAATGGGATGTTCGAGTGGCTGCAGGAAGCTAGGGAGAATGCCGGATCGAGCCGCTCCAACGTCCCACTTCGCGTTTTCCATGAACCAGCCTGCTCGGAGGAAGCCGATAGATACGGGCGCCGAGCGCAACGCTTCTTCCATCATCTTCGAGTTGTTCAGCAACATCGGTTCTGCAACGTGGGCGCCCACGGTTGACAGGAAGACGACCTTCTCTGGGCGAGCCACGTTGATGGCGGCGGTGACGGCGGCGATCGACTTGACGGTCTGCGGAAAGCCCGGTTCGGGGTCATAGTTCGGCGGAGACATCAAGAACACACCCTTCGCGCCGCTGAACGCCTTGGCCAGCGCATCGGTATCCATAATCTCCGCGATTGCGATCTCGCATCCCCTCGCCGCCCAAGGCGTTCCTTTCTCGGAACTGCGGACGACTGCGCGGACAGGAAGGCCAGCTGCCAGCAGAGAGTCTGCAACAACGCTCCCAACCTGCCCGGTGATACCCGTTACTACGTACATTTCATTCTCCGTTTCCAGCTTTCCGGACAGTCCATGGACGTCCTTCGTCCCATAACTGTTGGCTCATGGCCTCCAACTGGCGGGGGTCACTGCGAACCATCGCCCACATATTTTCGGCGGCTTCATCCGCGAAGACATGATTCGAGCCATTTTGAACGCCATCCAACGTCCGATTAGCGACTTGCGCAGGAGGCGTCTTATCTCCGCTGACCCGCGCAGCCATGTCCGTATCAATGAATCCGGCGTAGACGCCCACAACCAGCGTTGCTTGCGCCTTGAGCTGGACCCGCAGAGCGTTGGTCACCGCGAGCGCTGCATGTTTCGATGCGCAATAGGTGGCGTTGAACGGATAGACGTACCAACTCACGACAGACAGAACGTTGGCTATGCATCCGCCGCCATTTCGCGCGAGGATCGGTGCGAAAGCATTCGCCATGCGAACGACGCCCAGCACATTCGTTTCCAATTCGGTGCTCAAGGCAACGTCCGCTTCGGGGTCGAGAATCGGCTTCGCCATCATCGCGCCCGCGTTGTTGATCAACAGGTCGACGTCGGTGCACACGGCCGCAGCCGCGGTGATCTGATCCGAAGACGTGACATCCAGCCGGAGCGGCGTGACGCGACGGTCGGTGATCGAAGCGAGGTCTCTGACGCCCGCATAGACCTTTTTGGCACCCCGCTCGTAGAGAGCGTCGACATACGCCCTACCTAAACCGCGGCTGGCGCCCGTCACCAGCGCCGTGCAACCCTTGAAATCCATCGTCGCCCTCATTTCCAGGAGGACCATTGAATATCGTACATTGCCGCAAGGCTTTAGCGCTGCCTTGTCAAGACATTCGTGACAAAAAGTGCGAAAAGGAAGCGGAAGGGATTCTCTATCCGTATCGCCTCCATCGTCTTTTCCTTCCTCGTCCGCGCGTTATCGGAAGGCGGCAATTCGGGAGGAAATACCATGGCCGTGACGATGAGCGGCAAAGTGCAACTCGCTGCGTAACGTGAAATGGTGTGGACCAAGCTCACCGGTCCCACGGTGCTGAGGGCTTGCATCGCCGGCTGCGGGGATCTCAAGGTGACGGACGAGGCTTCGATTTCCCTGGGACCTTCGCGGTACGCACTATCTCATTGCAGAAATCGACGAACGCGCGGACCTTCGCGGCAGGGTGTCGGCGAGAAGGATGCACGATGTGCAGCGGAAAAGTCTCGTCCGGCCAGTCCGGATAGATTTCGGTCAGCTGTCCACTGTCGAGCAGGTGCTGAATTCCGAGAGCCATGACCTGAGCAATACCCGCTCCGGCGAGGCACGCGCCCAGCATGGTGCCTACATCCGTAACGAGGACCGGGCCGCTTATCTCGACTGGAACGATCTTGCGCCCGCGATGGAGCTCCCATTGGAAAGGGCGCCCAGTCAAGGGGTCGCGATACTGGATGCATACGTGTTTTGATAGGTCCGATGGGACGCTCGGTCTACCGTGGCGTTCGAGATAGGACGGCGCGGCTACCGTCAAAATGCGCGTTTTGAGAAGCAAATGCGTGACCTGCGATGAATTCGGTTGGAATCCGAACCTCACGGCTACGTCCACACCTTCGGCAACCAGGTCACCCATTACGTCGCTCGTAAGCAACTCGAGGCGAACATCCGGATAGCGCTCGAGGAATTCCCCGAGACGCGGTGCAAGGACGAGGCGGGAAAAGTAGGGATCGACATTGACACGCAGGCGCCCACGCACGGTCTTCGACGATCCCGACACGAGGATAGCCGCTTCCTCGATGCTGTCGAGATGTGGACCTACCTGCTCGTAAAAGCGTGCGCCTTCGTCGGTGAGATGGAGAGCCCGGGTGGTCCGATCGAGCAATCGGACGCCAACTCTTTCCTCGAGACGCGAGACGGCGCGGCTGACGCCTGATGCTGAAAGCCCAAGTGCTTCGGCGGCATTGACGAAACTGCCGCTTTCGACCACGGCGGCGAGCACGCTAACACCCGCCAACAATCGTCCATCGAAAGCCATTGAGTATTCCTCAAAATTTGTCACTTATCATGTGACATAAGCGCACTTAATTCAAAGATTCTTTTCCGACATCATGTGGCGTTCTTTCCAGGCGGAAGGCGGACTGTCGTCCGAAAGCAACATGGCATCGGGAAAAGAGTTGATAGTCAAAGAGGCGTCCAACTTCCGGGACGACGGCACGCAATGTGTCGATTTCGGCGGCTCAACTCGGTCCGTCCTGACCAACGTCGTCGTTGGCATGTTGACCGGCGGCACGGCCATCGTCGCGGCCGGCCGCTATTTCGCGCAGCCGATTGCTGCCACGATTGGCCGTGACCTTGGCCTCTCGTCGGAAATGCTCGGGCTAATAGTGACCACAAGCCAAATGGGCTACGTTTTCGGGTTGCTGTTCATCGCTCCGCTTGGCGACAAACTCGAAAACCGACGCCTGCTCTTTAGCATGCTCTGTGCTTCGGTTGTTGCTCTCTCGGCGGCCGCGCTTGCGCCTGATGGAGCGATATTCCTTGCAGCATGCTTCGGGATCGGCATCTCATCGATTTCCGTACAGATGCTTGTGACCATGTCAGCGTTCATGAGCGATCCTGCGCGACGAGGCCAGGTCGTGGGCTGCGTGACGAGCGGTCTGCTTACCGGTATTTTGCTGGCATGGCCGGCCGCAAGCTTCGTTTCAGCTCGGGTCGGCTGGAGGCCCCTGTTTGCGCTCGACGCCCTGGTCGTGTCGGCGTTGGCGCTTGCGCTGCGACATTTCCTGCCGAGGCGCATGCCGGCAGATTCGGCTCCATACGCGGCCATGATCGGCTCGCTCTGGAAAATTCTACGGGACACGCCCGAGCTCAGGCGGCGCGCCTTCAGGCAGGCACTGCTCTTCGGGGGATTCAGCCTCTTCTGGACAGCGGCTCCTTTTCAGCTCCGCTCGCATTTCGGCCTGGGCGAGGACGGCATCGCATTGTTCGGTCTCATCGGTGGTTCGGGCGCCCTGATCGCGCCGATAGCGGGGCGACTGGCGGACGTTGGCCGTGGGCGAATAGTCGGTCTGGCCGGCATGGCCGCGGTGATGGCGGCGTTCCTGCTGAGCGTTCTCATTCACGACATGTGGGCGCTATGCCTCGCTGCTGTCCTCATCAATGCAGGTGTGCAATCCAACCACGTCGTATCGCAACGCACGGTCCTTTCGCTTGCGCCGGATGCCGCGAGTCGGCTCAACGCGATCTACATAGCTATCTTCTTTGTTGGTGGCGCTACGGGGTCAGCGTCGTCCATGCTTCTTCTTCAGTTCGGGTGGACCGGCGTCGGCATGGTGGGCTGCGCCGCGGCAGCCCTGGCGCTTGGTCGTGGTATCGCACTTCCGTCCGTACAAAGAGTTTCAACCCTCACACCTGTCCGGCGGAGTTAGGCATGCCTTCCCAACCCAGTATCCTCATTATCGGCGCCTCTCGTGGTCTGGGGCTCGCGATGGCTGAGGAATTCCTCAGCCGAGGCTGGAGGGTGCTCGGAACGGTTCGGAAATCCGCCGGCACCAAGCTTCACCGGCTACGCGATCATTTCGGCGAGACATTAAAGATCGAGACACTGGATATCACCGAGATCCGGCAGATCGCGGATCTGCGCCAACGCCTTTGTAATTCCCATTTCGACCTTCTGTTCGTCAACGCCGGCATACTCACGGATACGGAGCATACGGTTGCCGAAGCGACCACCGAAGGATTCAACAACCTCATGGTCACGAACGCTCTGGGACCGCTACGTGCGCTCGAAGGATTTCAGGATCTGGTGCCGGACAACGGCACGATCGCCGTGATGTCCTCGGGCCTCGCCAGCATCACTGAAAACGTCGACGGTGTTTGGGATGGATACAGCGCCAGCAAGGCCGCCCTCAATATGCTGGTCCGGGGATTTGCGAGCCGTTACTCCGAGAGTAAGCGCGCGGTCATCCTCATGGCGCCTGGCTGGGTACGGACCGACATGGGTGGGTCCGAAGCCGACCTGGAGGTTCACGAGAGCATTCCTCGCGTCGTCGATACCGTCACCTCGCAGATCGGAAAGCCGGGCCTACGCTTTCTGGATTACACGGGCCGTACGGTCGCTTGGTAGCCGCTAAAATGGGTGGATCGAATGTCTGAAGATGGAACAAAGAAGCTCTCGCGTCGCGAAGTGATGCGGGGAAGTGCATTGGCGGCAGGCGTCGCGACCATTGCTCCGATCGGCGCCAGGCAGGCCACGGGATCGGTGACGGATCGTTTCGAGCATTCGAACCACGTGGTCATGGAGATAAACGGCGTAGACCATCAATTCGATTTGGAATCGCGGGTTACTTTGCTCGACCTGCTGCGCGAGCGGCTGCACCTCACCGGAACTAAGAAGGGCTGCAACCGCGGTGAATGTGGCGCCTGTACCGTGCTCCTGGACGGGCGACGGGTCAATGCATGCCTGTTGCTTGCGGCGTCCGTGAACGGTCGCAAGGTCACGACGATCGAGGGTCTCGCAGACGGACCACGACTTCATCCGGTGCAAAGGGCGTTCATCGAGCATGACGCCTTCCAGTGCGGTTTCTGCACCTCCGGCCAGGTAATGTCCGCGGTGAGCTGCATTGCAGAAGGCCACACAGGCACGAACGCCGAAATAAGAGAGTGGATGAGCGGAAACATCTGCCGCTGCGCGGCGTATCCGCAGATTGCGGCCGCCGTCGAGGCGGCCGCAAAGGAGAGAATCTGATGCGTGATTTCAGCTACGCACAAGCCAAATCCCGCGCCGACGCAATCCTGCTGTCCGGGCAGCCGAATACGATGGTCATCGCGGGTGGAACAGAAATTCTGAATTGGATGCGGATCGGGATCGTCGATCCCCCGCGTCTCGTCGACATCAGTCGGGTCCCGGGTATCGAGGGTGTCGAAGCGCTGCCAAGCGGCGGTGTCCGAATCGGTGCGCTGACGAAGCTGAACGATGTGGCCCAGCATCAGCTTGTCCGCAAGTCCTACCCGGTACTTTCGGAAGCGATTCTCAAGTCGGCGTCCCCCCAGATACGTAATCTCGCAACCGTCGGCGGCAATCCCATGCAGCGCGTGCGCTGTCCTTATTTCCGCGCAGACGAGCCGACCCCCTGCAACAAACGCTCTCCCGGCTCCGGATGCGCGGCATTCGCAGGCTTCAACGAAAAGCACGCGATCTTCGGATGGACGAAAGATTGCGTGGCGGTCCATCCTGCCGATCCACCGGTCGCGTTGGCCGCTTTAGATGCCGTCTACGTGACCGACGACGGACACGGTGGCCGGCGCATACCCGCGCGCAGCTTCAATACGTTGCCGAGCCAAGACCCAGCCGCTCATAACGTTCTCCGTGCCGGTGAACTCATCGTGGGAATCGAGATCGAACCGGCAGAGGCGACGTCAGCCTACCTCAAGGTTCGAGAACGCGAGAGTTATGAATATGCGACCGTGTCCGCCGCAGTCGTTATCGATTTGGATGGAGATGTAATCCGCCGCGTTCGCATTGCGCTCGGTTCGGTGGCAATGCGTCCCTGGCGCCTCAGCGAAACGGAGCGACGCCTGGCAGGAAGGAAACTGAAATCCGATGCCATCGATTCCGCGCTCGATGCGGGCTTCGCGGATGCGCGCCCGCTCTCTTCCAACGGGTACAAGATCAAGCTGGCCCGGAACGCGGCCAAACGTGCGATCGAACTCGCAGCAGGCGTAACATGAGCATAGTCGGGCAACCAATGAATCGCGTGGACGGGCCGATCAAAGTAACTGGGTCAGCCCGTTACGCCGGCGATCAGGCCCTACCGGGGCAGCTTTATGCCGTCCTCGTTTCCTCCACCGTTGCGGCGGGGCGGGTGATTTCCGTCGAAGCACGTGAAGCGCTCTCAATGCGCGGAGTGACACACGTGCTCACGCACTCCGCCCTGCCGAAGGCTCACGCCGATCTTGAAAAAGTCTCGGTGCCTCCACTTGCTACGCGATTTCTGCCGATGCAGAACGACCGTGTCGTTCACGAGGGTCAGCCTGTCGCCATCGTGCTCGGAGAAAGCCTCGAAGCAGCCGAAGCGGGTGCAGCTGCCGTACGGGTCGACTACGAGCGCACCGCGTTCGTCGTCCCCGAGATAGCAGCTGAGGCGGCCGTCGATCCGGCGAAGGGCAATTATTCGAAGGCGAACGCTCTGGCGTTCCAGAAGGGCAACGCGGCTTCGGCCATCGCCGCGGCGGCCACTCGCGCCGGTGGCGCCTACACGCAGCCGTCCCGCCATGCAAACCCAATGGAGCCTTCGGCGATCGTCGCGGTGTGGAACGGCGATAATCTCACGGTATACGATGCCGTCCAGCATCTGCCGGCCGTGCAACAAGCGATGGCTGCCACGTTTGGTTTAGCCGCGGAGCGGGTTCGAGTTGTGGCGCCGCACACTGGGGGCGGGTTCGGAGCGAAAGCGTTTATTTGGCCGCACGAGATTCTCGCAGCGATGGCAGCGAGGGTCGCTCATCGGCCCGTCAAATTGACGCTCACCCGACAGCAGATGTACGGAATGGTCGGTCCCCAACCGCAGATGGTCCAGGACGTCCGGTTAGGTTCGAATGCCGATGGGGTGCTCAGCGGCATCAGCCACGCCGTATGCAACATTACCGGAACAACCGATGACTACGTCGAATTCGGCTCCGTGCCCAGCCGGTCCTTTTATGCCTGCGATAACATCTCTACGAAGCAAACCGTTCGTCGCGGAAACGTGACCTTGCCGACGTTCATGCGGTCGCCGTGGGACGGTCCCGGGTCCTGGGCCTTGGGATCTGCCGTAGATGAAATCGCGCGACAGCTAAACATCGACCCGCTAGATCTGCGTTTGAAGAACTACGCCGAGGTCGATCCGGAAAGCAGCAAACCTTGGTCATCCAAGAAACTACGGGAAGCCTACGATGAAGGATCGCGGCGGTTTGGTTGGAGAACGCGTCCGAGAGGCGGAACTCGGGACGGTCATTGGAGGATCGGGTGCGGCATGGCGGATTGCAGCCAAGGGCAGGCGCGCTTCCATTCGACGGCGCGCGTTCGCCTGAAGGCGGATGGAACGGCTCAGATCGAATCCAGCTTCTGCGACATCGGCACCGGTGCCGCAACTATATTCCCGCAAGTCGCGGCCGACGTCCTCGGCCTCGAAGCCGGTCAGGTCGTCGTCGTTTCCGGCGATACCAACCTTCCTTACGCAGGTCCTACCTATGGATCCGGCACGACGATAAGTACGGGTGCGGCCGTTCAATTCGCGGCACGGCAGGTGAAAGTCAAGCTCATTCGTCTTGCCGGCTGGCAACCGGATGATGAGGTCACGTTGAAAGGCGGCAATATCGTACGGGGCGATGTCCATCGCAGTATTCGGGACGTGCTGGGAGAAGCGGGCGTTTCCGAACTCGCCTCGGAAGGCTCGTTCGATCTGCCGGGCGGCGCCCCTGTCGATATGGGCGAGTCCGAATTTCCTGCGCGCACGTTCGGCGCGATCTTCGTGGAGGTCGGAGTCGATCCCGAGCTCGGCCTTCTTCGACTACGGCGCGCGACGGGCGTCTATAGTGCGGGACGGATCATCAACCCGAAGACGGCGCGCTCTCAGATGATCGGGGGCATCATTTGGGGCTGGGGGATGGCTTCGATGGAGGCCAGCCATTTCGAGCCGACGTTAGGTCGCTGGCTTTCCAAGGATCTGGCGGGTGTGCCCCTTCCGGTCAACGCCGACATACCGCCCACGATCGACATCGCCTTCGTCGACGAAGTCGATACGAGATCGGGCCCGCTCGGGGCGAAAGGAATTGGCGAATTGGGGGCAACCGGAGTCGCCGCTGCCGTGGCAAACGCGGTCTATGACGCCATCGGGCTGCGCGTGCGGGATCTCCCGATCACGCCGGACAAGATTCTAGCCGCGTAAGAGGAAATGAGAACGCACGTGAGCAAGATCGCTTTTCTGGGACTCGGATCCATGGGATCCCAGCATGGCTGCAAATCTGTTGGCCGCCGGCTACGACGTGACAGTTTGGAACAGGACCTCTGCCGCCGCCAAGAGGCTTGTGGAAGCCGGGGCGACAACAGAGGAAAGCCCGCACGCAGCAGCGCGCGGTGCCGATTTCGTGATGAGCATGGTGGCGGACGATGATGCCTCGTCGGCTGTCTGGACAGATCCGGACACCGGCGCAATAGCCGGACTTTCTCCTCATGCGATGGTCATCGAAATGAGTACCGTCTCGCCGGACTGGATAGCATCGCTCTCGAAGAGCGTAACAGCGAGCGGCGCGGCGACGAGCGGTATCGGCCATCGCGTCAGGCCAATTTCGGGTAAGCCGCCTTGGAAAAGAAGCTGGAACCTGCGACATATTTGCGGCCCGGCGACATATCCGGCTTCTCCTCGCCCTCGATGCCGCACTCGAAGGTCAGCTCGAGCTGAACGCCGCTCGGGTCATAGACGAACAACTGCCAGAGCGAGGTGCCCGGCACGATGAACTCGCGCCAGTCCAACCCGGCGGCCTTGAAGCGCGACACATAGGAGCGATAGCCCGAACACGAGAGCGAGAGATGATCGATGGCGGCAGTGCCCGCCGGAGCCTTGCCTTCCGGTCCCAGCGCGGGGCCGCCGGCATAGACGTGAACGATCGCAAGCCCTCCGGGCTGCGGGCAGCCCAGCCACGCCCCGGGATAGCCGAAATCCGGCCGCGGAAATTCGCTAAGACCGATAATGTCGGTCCAGAATTTCCGCGTCGCCGCGAGATCCTCGGTCTTGATTGCGACGTGATAGAGTCCGTGAACGGTCGCGATCGGAAGTTTTTCCTGCGTGGAAGCGGTCATGGTGTCGATCTCCTAAGGGTTCGTTCATGGCAGCGGTTCATGGCAACGGTAATCCAACGTCGCGATAGAGCGCATTCAATTTGTTCCGAAACGGCGCTTCATTCTTGTGCTGGGTGCCGGCGATGGGATCGGCGCCCGCCAGCATGGTGTCGGTGGCGTCGAGCGAGAATTCCATGACGAAGCGCATACGGTCGTTGCGCAGGGCTTCGATCTCCGACAGCCAGCCATCGACGTCGCGTTGGCCGGCCTGATAGCGCCGGGTGATCAGTGCCGCGGCGTTGGCGGCGTCCTCGATCGCCTGGGTCGCGCCTTGTCC
>Ga0193716_1002584_pt1 | contig 10114 bp, 11 predicted proteins | sample U2c1metaG_FD_145901 | JGI IMG/M metagenome (GOLD analysis project Ga0193716, IMG submission 145901) | Soil microbial communities from a riparian zone of the East river system, Colorado, United States - U2c1 | ecosystem: Environmental > Terrestrial > Soil > Riparian zone | place: USA: East River...
ATTCCACCTGATCCATGGTTGGACGGGCAGCAGGTTCAAACATCCAGCATTTCTTCATGATGCCCCACAACTTGGGACATATCTCCACGGGCCTGTCGAGTGTACGGTGACCATGATCAACGATCTTCATGATACCGCGAGTGTAGTAATAGCCATGATAAGGCTTCTTGCCGCAAAACACCTGCATAATGTGAGTTTGTAGTATATTATCAAGTCGTTGACTGCGCTTACCTCGTATACGACACTCGCCCAACTATATACATCCGCTTTGGGGCCCGTGGAATCACTCATTAACTCCTCCGGTGGCTTGTAGCACCAAGACGCCGGCAAAGGTACGTAAGTATAAGTGAGCTCACGCATGAACATGTTGTGAGCAGTATCAGCAATGCAGATATCTTCGATGTTGCCTTTAATCATAATGTTTGTCTAGAGAGAAGATCAGGCATTGTGCTGTCAAGGCCAGTGGGATCTCCCGATAAAGAACGTACGGCACATATATTCCCGTGGTGAACACCATTTGCATGGAGATAGCTTATCCCAGCAGCGATTTCCATGATCTGGCGCAGTTTAATGGCAGCGGTGGTTCTGGCATGATTGCCGCTAATATTTCCATTCTTATAGTAAGGTGCTTCGATTACAGGTAGGAGTCCGTTGTCCGTGCCGATGCCTAGGAATGGGACGATGTTCTCATGGGACAGGGACGACCACATGGGCTCCAGCCGGGTTTCGTACATCTGGCCACGAGCGCGGTGAGACGACGAAATGTTCATGCTGTTCCAGAGGCGACTGCTCACCGAGATGACTCTATCGATATAGTTTCGATCCGCTGGTACACATCTCAGCTCTTTGAAAGCCCTATCGTCATGTGGTAACGTGTGAATGTAAATGTTTGAGTATGGGCCCAGGATTGGATATTGCTTTAATCCCGGGCGAATCATGAGAAACCGAGGATAAGCCTCTTCAAATACTGCCAGCCAAATGGAACGAATCAAATACCTCTTGTTCTTGTTTATCATAGAGATTATTCTCCATCGTTAAGGCCGCTTCTGATAAGAAAAATATTGAATCTGGGCACATAACATCAGTCAGTGCGTTGCTCACTCGGTATGGCCAGAAACAACTGGATAATACGAGATTGCGATGCAGCAGAAACTGGTGCAGTAAGAGTAACCGGAGAAAAATGATGGTAGTCGTAGGAAACAAAACGGTGCTCTATCAGTCCGGAGCGGAATTGTTTAAGGACGAGAGGCTGCACAACCCGGCCGCGCGGCACAACGTTCCGGTAATCTACCACACGAAGAGGATGATCAAAACAAGGAGGTCGGGATTTGGATTCATCGATCCTGAAGCTGGATATTTTGGGGCGCTACACGAACGATCGAAGGTCAAGCAGAAAGTATGGAGAGCTAGGGGAGAGCAGCAGGCAAACCTAAGCTCATCACCGCTTGTCATTCCTGTGAAAGAACCCAGATGATAGCGTCGGAAACAGGACAAGACCAAAATCACCTCATTGCATTGAAGACACGGATCGTGTATATAAAAATAACTAGCAAAATTCAGGACGGGTCAAAGCGATGGAAAGAGCACGAATCACGATACCGCAGACCCAAACTTTATAATCCAGCCAGTAGCCTATAACCGGGACCTGTAACTGGGATCACTGAATCCAAGACGGAGTCGTATGTTAACTAACGATAATCGTGGTATCCGAGCCAGAAATCTAAGAACAAGCTTAGGGTGGCACGCAAACGAAGTCTGTTTGTCGGGGGTTTGGACAGGATGTTATATCATATTATGATAGTCACACGCTGATGGTTCGATAGATCATCAACGTTTAAGTTCTGTCGCAAAGTGGGCGTCTGCCAGATTGCGAATGCCATGTCCAAAAAGGGTAGGCGCGAAGGAACAGCTCCGAGTCTTATGACACGCACGTTTCGGTACATAAGGCGTACTTCAGTCGATGTCGGGCCTGTGGTATCAAAATTCTTAATTTCCTAGAAGAGAGTGGGCTTATGCACAATTGCGAGCTGGTTCTCCTAGTGTCTAAGAGGGCCTGTCTCCTATATAATCCCGCTTCATAACAGTGGTGTTCAAGTCAGATTCCAGGCCAGTTAAAAGGATCTCGAGTTCCGGGCCTGATGTGCCTACTTACCTTTAGGGACTGGCGGTCCCAGTCTCAGCCGCTTATCTTCAAGAGCTATATATGCTGTTGAAGTGTTTTGTGCTTGTCACGATAACACTGGTAGTGAATAGCTGGTGTTTGGCCGGACGCCGCTTTCCTTCAGTTACCTCAACCTAGCAATCCGAGTTCATTTTGTTTGTAAAACACCCCATCCCGCCGTGGGAGTGAGAACAGCAGTATTTGAAATAGTATCATATTCAGGCAGAATAGGCTTTTGGTCGGCCAGTCCTTCTCATTTTAGACGAAAGGCATCACCAGACGAGTCAGCGTGGCAAATACCGAATGTACTGTGTTTGATGATTCACAGGCTACTCAATGGCGCACTGCATGGCTGACAAATGCTGGGATCAGTGTGGTCATCATTTATATATTTACGACTTGCCAAGATAGCCCGAATTAGCGGTATGTTCGTCGCATCGGTTAGCGCGTTAGTATCCGCAGTCATATAGGCCACATTTTGATAGGCTGAAGCATCGCGGCAACGAAGTACAGAATTTATTTGATTGGATTTGAGGTATGAAGTACGATGCAGGAACTAGAACAGAGTATAGTACGTCATTGCGTATAAATGGGAACCACCATGCGAAAGGAATAAAGTTGGTTTCGAAAGGGGCGGGCAATATCGAAAGCAATGGGACGGGAGAGACGAGGATGCTGTTTAGAGTTTGTAGTCCGCGAAATACGGATGGATGAGGGCACGTTTCGCTGGAAGAATGCGTCAGGGACTGCGAGTACGGTTATATCCATCGAATGAGAACTCGCCTGAGATGCGTTTGGCTGTATCATACGTTAGCAGCAGCTATAGCACGACGTCAGTGATCGTTAGAAAAACATTGGAAACTTCGTGATTCACAGAGAGAATATCAATCCCAGCCTCATCTAATTGTGGTACGACACGGGACAAATCTTGTTGGGACCACTGAGGAAAAGTTGATTTGTAGTCGGGCAACTGACGGACACCAGGCCAATTATCCTCGTTCGGGGTTCCGAGAATTCTGCGTGAGGCACAGATAGCGATGAGTGGGATTTACAGCAAGTCACATATGGCATTCATTGCCTTACCTGAAAATCTTAAATATTTGGTCGATCTCAGAGTCGCCAGGAAACAGCGGCGCTCCTTTGCAGACCATCTCTGCAAAGATACATCCCACTGACCACATGTCGATGGCCGTGGAGTAGTGACGAGAGCCCAGAAGGACTTCTGGCGCTCGATACCACAGAGTCACTACCTGCATGCGCCCAAGGCAAGTTAATACGACATGTAAGAATGATGCAGGTGCCGGGAGATGCGCTATGTGATACAGGGTAAAAGAGGGAAAAACGCACCTCATGCGTGTAAGTCCTCATAGGAATACCGAATGCCCTGGCGAGCCCAAAATCAGCCAGCTTCAAGTTGTTGCGTTTGTCGATGAGGAGGTTCTGTGGCTTGAGGTCGCGGTGGAGGATGCGATGAGCGTGACAGTACAGGAGGCCAGAGGTTAGTTGGTGCGTAAATTTCTTTGAAATCAAATAAAGTAACGGGTCAGAGGGGTTATCGGGTGCGTGTTGTGAAAATAAAGAAGGGAGTTAAGAGACAGCAAAATTAGAACGTCACACTCGCTTCCAGCGACGTAAGGTCACACATGCCGCTCTCCAATCTGCGGGCGATCAGCGAAAGCCTGCATATTGACAAGTGGGATGCGGCGCGAAAGTGGCGCTCACGTGACGTATTATGGTGGCGCTGTGGCGTTTAGAGATCATGGGGTTACGTCGAAGGGGGTTGTTACCAGGGCAAATCGGTTCCAGAACAGTGCCGATAGCAGGACCATGAAAACACCACCGAAAGACAGCGAGCTTCGCGAACCAGCGCTGGGCGTAGCGGGAGCTATGAGTGGAGCACAGTTCACAAGACGCGACAACGTGGATTACACGCGCGTGCAGGCAATCCGCAGGAATACCCAAGATCGCAATCCAATTGGAAAGGAGAGGGGGGAATGAAGGTTACCTTGGTGATATCGAGAGTAAGGGGCGTACCGCCTGTGCTTGCATGTTCCATATACCGCTTCAAATCAACATCCAAAAATTCAAAAACTAAGTAGAGTTTCTGGTCGGCATGGACGATGTCCAAGAGCCTGTCCAAGATAAGGTGTGAGACGGAAGGGAACAATATAGCGTGATCAACGCTCAGGCTTTAAGAGGTGGGTGGACAAACGGATGCGTACTTGACAATATTATCGTCATCCAGTTCCTTCAGAAGACTGATTTCGCGTATGGCAGTGCTAGGCACCCCTTCGTCTTCCGCTTCGAGCCGTATCTTCTTGAGAGCAACGATCTGATTTGTGCCGGTGTCGCGGGCTTTGTAGACCACACCGTACGTGCCTGGTAAGATTGAATACGAGAGGATAGCATGGAAGTGGTCCCATAATTGAGCGTTTTACACCTGGATAAGAGGGTCAGAATATGGCGGACTGACCTTCGCCTGCGTTTTCGCAAATCGGTGTTGGTGGGCCAGCGTCACATAACGGTATATATATTTAGAACACGTACCAACTTTTTCAATCTTTGCATAGCTGAAAAAATACATACGCCGAGGTCTATCAGTTTCCGTCCTCACAATGCAGTATAAAACCCAAATAAATTGCTAACCGATCCATGACGTTATTGACCAAAAGTCTAATGTCGAGTAAATGGCCCAAAAGTGGAGTGATTTCGAAATAGACGAGCTGAGCAGCCGATGCAGAGAATCTAGAGGCGAAGGTTCGAGAAAGGAGAGTACGAAGGGCCGTTGAGCGCCGATGGCTGTTACCGTCTAAATGATCGTTGTAGCAGATCACGTAAGAGGTTAAGCGGAGACGCTTAGGATCCCGGTCACCGCCAAGTCCACAGAGTCAGATGTAGCTCAAGAATGAGGAATAGAAAGATGTTACCAGTCGTGGTTGGAAGTAAACAATTTTGTTTGTTTCACAACTTTGAGCAAAAAGTGTGGCTGTACACACGCGACTCATCCAATTTTATTTCGTGTGGTCGGTTTATTGGTCCATAATTACTGATTTCCAAGCGTGCCTTGACGAGTTTAACTGACAAATTATACAGGTGTCGTGAAGAAACTCTCAGACTTTTTAGCAACCGCATTTCTGCCGTGACATGGGGAAATGATGGCACGCCGAGCAATCAAAAATGCAAATGAGCGTCCATTCCGCTCGGTCCGACTAGGATTAATCCTTCAGCCTTCCACAGTAAGCGAAACTGTTTGCTAATCGTGGAGCTGTTCTTTTGTGATCCTCGTGGTGAGTCAGTGGTGAGTCACAATCATAAATGCATGCCTCGTTCCATCTGACCATAGCCGGGGAAATCAAAGCGCCTGTATGCTGTCAATCAAATCGTGGACGGCTTGAACATCTACCTTGTCTTGCCGAACTGAGCGGATTGTTTATGCCCGTATCGTCTCTTACGGGAGGTTACGCTGTACCTTGTCGACAAGCTCACAGTTATGTTTCATCTACTTCCAGGTGAGTAGGTCGTTGCGGTCAACAGGCCTCATGCGGTCCCTCCATACATATCTTCGTTCTGCATCTACCCTCCACTAGGTCGTTATGTCTGCAGGTTGACTGCCATTCTTCTGCATCACATGTCTTAATGCACTGCATCTCTGAACAGGCCTACGGAAGCCTGACTGATTCCTAACACCTTTTCACTTTCATCACCCTCCTGGTCACTCACTATTCTTGCCGATAAACTCCAAACAGTAAATGATATGGGCTGACGAGAGTCCTTCATCGAGAACCAGCAACCTTAGCGATGCTGCTGGTCCGGCGCCGCGCTTTGACCTGCCTGACCCCGAGACACACCAAGCTCCAGTTCATCTTACTGTTGCGTACCAAAGCGTTGAAACAGACCGGTATGTTTTTTGGGGGGAATTCTGGACTCTTGTGGATTAGCATTTTTGATGGGAGGTTCTGGCAAGCTAGTCTAGCCGGTCCTTCTCGTCAGTACCCCAGCTGCCGTCCACTAAAAGGAGTAGGGGAGGTCCATCGTAGTCGTCGTGGTAAGTATCGTGCACTCTATCTATTCTCTAATTTGCGTTGCTCGTCCAGGCCCGTTGCCCATATTCCTTGCCCTGCACCGCGACACCTCAATGCTCTTCTTCCTTGATCCCTTCTCCGTCGTCATGGTTCGACTTCCAGATTCAGTTGTCTTCATCAGCATACTCCCGTCCTCAGGACACACTAACCGCTTGTGTCATTGGTGCTTCCACCCAGCGGACAGCGAACACGATCCTTTGCACGCAACTTCAGCGAGTCTCCATCGACGCCGTTAAAGCGTACATTGGTCGGAGCTGCATAGGGAGATACAGAGTTCGGGCTGCCGATCTACAGTGTATATGTCCTAATGTCTGGCGCTTGCATAGGACGTTTGTTGCAAATATATCGATTGCTCTTTCAATTATTGCTATCTTATTCTACTCATTTTCCCGCGCACCAACAACTCGAGCGTAAATAAGGTCAGAACGTCATCGCCAAATATCAGCCAGGTCTTGGCCAATTGATATGTTCTTCATCATGTCGCCGAGCTCGCGTGACATCAATGTACTGTCCAGGCCATCGTTCTTCACCTGAGGTAACCGACCACTATGGTCAGCAAGACATTCAACGATCAGATCTGCACGGATAGGCTTACTGCGATCAACAATATCAAGGTCTCCACCTTCCTGATCCTCGTCTTCTTCAGCCTCCCATTGATCTAAAAGGGCGGCATCAGGGTTCTGTGCCCGATCCACCGCAAGATCCTTCATTAATCTGTTCATGGAATCGACTTTGGCATCTTGCAAAGTCTTTTCGCGGGCCGCACGGACACGCTCAAGTTCCGGGAAGTAGGACCTGTAAACCAAATCAGCTAGGATCAGTCAAAAATGGATAGACCCCACGTTTCGTATTCTTCTCTAGAGGATTCGACGGCATCAAAGAACTCTCTGATACCATCGCCGGTCATACTTGACACACCAACGGCCTTTTATAAATCGTGCGTCAAAATAAATCCTATGAAGAAATCCCATTCAACATTAATCGCACCTTCAGATTCTTGTAAAATTCGTCTAACACGAGACTCATACTGTTCATGAGACTGTTCATATACGTGGGTTCGCCTTCAGCGTCCCTTGTTCCGCTATGCGATGCAAGTGCTGCTTGGAATGCTTCAAAGTCTTGCATCCATTCGAGGGCAAAGGCATGCGATTGGACATCAGTTTTGTTGAAGACTAAAATGAAAGGCAGCTTTGTTTTGTAGAGTATACTGCAGGATGGGGAACCACAGTGAGCGCGGTTAGGAGTGAACAATAAATTGGTGGCGAACCTGCATGCGTAAAGCATATTTGACATGAAAGTAGCGGGGGCAGTCGTGCGTGGCGTATCGATTATGTATGCCACAACTGTAGGCAGGGAGGACGCCACTGCATCTGTGATAATGGCTCCTGATGCAGACCAGGTGAATATCTCAATCTGCCCTGGGGTGTCAAGGATCACATGGCTGCAAGACTACATTAGACAAAGAAAAGCGCCAAGAGCGATTGGACTCACTTGACTGTATCGGCCCTCTTCTCCACCAACCCAAGTACTTGGTCAAACTTTGTTGTGAACAAATTGAGCGCGGTTAATATCCCACCGTTCGGTCCTAGGTTGTACCTGATCACTCAAAATCCGAGACTTGTAACATGCAAGAATGAGACAGCCACGCACTGCTTCATAACCTCCTGGTAATTCACAGTGTCTCTTATGTCGATATTGGCCTCGAACGGGAGATGTGTGACGGCTGGATCGAGATTCAAGATGTATGGTGGGGAAGGGGGCGAAAGTGAGTGCAGATACGAGTTTATGCGTTGAACGAATGTTGATTTGCCAGCACCTGCCATGCCGATGGTGATTATCACCATCGGCTTCTTCTTCGGTGAGCTCGTCGATGGTTCCATGGTCATGACGGTGCTGTAGAAAAGGTAAAGGAAAAAGGGAAACAAATATTCAAGATGCGGTACCTTGAGGTTATGAGTCACAGAACCGGATGTGTCACAAGGCGTTAATGGGGTAGTGGTAACCTTGGGTCTTCCCATGGCCTAGCCGGGGGTTCGATTCCCTCTTAACGCAACGTTTTTATATTATATTTTTTATATCATCATCTCAGAACGCGAAGACCATCGGATTGACTTGATTTATGATTTATATCCTCATACTGTTACTAGTTGACTGTCTTTTCCGACCTCGGCGTGTCTTCGAAACAAGAAGATGGACGATTATTGATTGTGTCTATATCATTCGTACGTGATCAGCTACTATCTGCTGAATTTACACGATCTCGATCCATTTATTAGTTCTGAACGCTAATTGGGGTGGTCCGCTGCTGCTGTCGTATTTATGTTAGTGACAACGTTAACGTCGCTACGGTAGAACTCGATGTTGCCATACATCTATAGGGTTTACGGTCTTGAACTTTTATACATCCCAAGCACGTTGTGATTCACAATACACCCTCCCAAAAACAGATCCAGGCGATCTAGATGATTTTACACAAAAGGTAAGTCACGATATTACGAGCGTAGTGGCCGTATTGGGATGTTTCAAAACAAGCGCCAACACAATTGTAAAACAACACCAGAAGGAAGAACTATGTGATATAAGGGAGCTAATCTTCACATTATAAATCCGAGAAGTACGAAGGCTTGAATGAATGTACAGGTAAGAGGACCCATGAGGGAGCCAGAACGAAGAGAGACGACAAATACATAATGTAATGCAGGCTGGGGAGTGCACAACGACGAGAACCCATAGACAACAGTAAAACATACGATAACAAATAGTGAGGTGAGGGCAGTGGGGGGATGGATAAAAGATGTTGATTTGTGGGCACGACCGTGTGCTATGTCTGCCCGCTTTCCATACCGTCTGCAACTTGATCCTCCGGAACAGGGGACTCGTCACCGAGCTCTGTCGGTGCTGCTGCGACCCCATCATTTGCCGGTTGCTGTAAGGCTTGTGGTGGTGGATATCCAGAATATGGCCACGTCACACCCGGTGGGTAACCGGGGTAGCCGTGAGGTGGAGGAGGATAGTAAGGGTACTGATACGGTTGTTGCGCAGTCTGCTGGGGGTCGATACCATTCGCTACAGGTGGTGAGTATGTATAAGAATACTGCTGTTGGGGCTGGGCTTGGGAAGCTTGCGGTGTTGGCGGAGACTGTTGCGAAGCGGTAGCGGTAGGCGATGATGTGCCCGACTGCTGTGGATAAGGGTTTGGCGAGTACATGTGTGGATGTGGATAAGGAGACATTTGATAGTATGAAGGCATACCGTACGGAGAATAGTGTGGATGGCCCATGCCGGGCACGCTAGGGTCGGCGTACACGGGTGGCTGTGGCTGTTGCGTTGAGCTGCCGAGGGGTTCAGGTTGGGGTTGGACAGCAGGGGCAGGTTGCTGGTCTGCTTGAGGTGTCCCCTGATTTTGGGCATTTTTGCTTTTGCGAGATCGTTTGGGAGTCCCATTACCATACGGGTCATAGCGCTTGGTTCGTTTGCCTGGCCCCGAAACGTCATTTACACTCTTTAGGAGAGGTACCCCAGACGATAGCGGAGCGGACAGCATGGTCGGAGAACCTTCTTCGATATCGGCTTCGCCACGGTATCGTGGCAGCCCATCCACGCCGATCTCCACCTTTGGAGGATTGCGAAAGTGCTGCTTGTCCAGGTACTCTGGGCTGATATCCAGAGAAGCGAGCTCGGGTAGGGAAGAAGGGCATCGAAGACGACCATTTTCAACATCTTCAATTTTGTAGTATGATATCAAATGCTGAGATACACCCCCAATGGTCAATGAAAATGTCTGTATAGCGCTTCAGAATGAGTCGCATTACGGCATCAATGACAACACACCTTTTTCATCAGACCCTCTGACTTGAACTTGTAGCTGTTC
>Ga0193716_1002585_pt1 | contig 10113 bp, 10 predicted proteins | sample U2c1metaG_FD_145901 | JGI IMG/M metagenome (GOLD analysis project Ga0193716, IMG submission 145901) | Soil microbial communities from a riparian zone of the East river system, Colorado, United States - U2c1 | ecosystem: Environmental > Terrestrial > Soil > Riparian zone | place: USA: East River...
TGGGCCTAGTGGGGGATACCGGGCAGCTGGAATTTTTGCTGATGAATGATAATGGGGAATATGTCGATCCGGAGAAGTGGTTGAGGAAGTAGGATTGGCGACACCTTGTAGTGCCTGCGATAATGTGAAAAAGTTCCCCTCTCAAAATTCTTAGAGATGAATAATTTTAAGGTATTACATTTTGTAATACCTTAAAACGAGTTTTATGACAGAGAAGAAAGAGGGCTTAATACTGTCTGATGAGATGGTATTGAGTAAGATCTATTATGTGCGGGGATATAAGATAATGTTAGACAGTGACTTGGCGGACCTTTACGAAGTAGATACGAAGCACTTGAAAAGGCAGGTGAAAAGAAATTTACTGCGGTTTCCGGAAGACGATTTTATGTTCGAGCTTACAAAAGATGAGTTTGAGAACTTGAGGCGCCATTTTGGCACCTCAAGTTGGGGCGGCCTAAGATACATGCCTATGGCTTTTACCGAACAGGGGGTGGCAATGTTGTCCAGTGTATTGAATAGCATCAGGGCTATCAAGGTAAACATTCAAATCATCAGGATTTTTACACGGATGCGAGAAATGTTATTTAACCAAAAGGACATCTTATTAAAACTGGAGCAGTTGGAAAGACAAACCTCGAAGAATACAGAAGATGTTCAGGAGGTGTTTAAATATCTCAAACAACTGCTGATACCTGCCGAACAAGCCAACCGGCGACGCATCGGCTTCCGGCAAAACGACGATGCGCAAGAGGGCTTGGCCCCTCAACTATGACAAAAAACGATTATAAAGCGCCTCATACTGCGGCACTATATGATGTATATCAAAATTCTTCGCATGTTTCAAGGCGTTGGCCTTGAACTTCTTCAGCGTTTCATCATTTTCGAGGATGCGGATCGCGTGCTCGCTCATACCCTGAATGTCACCCACATCATCAAGAAAACCGGTCTCCCCCTGGATGGCGATCTCGGGCAACCCGCCCGCATTGGTGGAGACGACGGGTACACCGGCCGCCATGGCTTCCAGCGCCGCCAGGCCAAAGCTTTCATATTCCGAGGTCAATAGAAAAAGATCGGCAACCGCCAATATTTCTTCCATCTGCTCCTGCTTGCCGACAAAACGGGTGCTGTCGGAGAGGTCCAGCTCGCGGCAGAGACTTTCCGCGTCCGAGCGTTCGGGGCCGTCACCGACAAACAGCAGCTTGCTGGGGATTTTCTTGTGGACAATGTCGAAGATGCGAACGATGTCCTGGACCCGCTTGATCTTCCGGAAGTTGGAGGCATGCATGAGGATGCGTTCCCCGTTGGGAGCGATGACTCTGCGGAAGGCGTCGATCGGCTTTTTGTGAAAACGATGCGTGTCTACAAAGTTATGGATGACATTGATCTCTTTTTCGATGGGGAACGTGCGGTAGGTTTCGTCCCGCAGGTTTTGCGAAACGGCGGTGATGGCATCACTCTGGTTGATGGAAAACGCCACCACGGGAGCAAAGGTCTTGTCACGACCGACCAGGGTGATATCCGTGCCGTGCAGAGTCGTGATGACCGGGATATAGCGGCCGCTTTGGGCCTCGACGATCTTTTTTGCCAGGTAAGCCGCGGAGGCATGGGGGATGGCATAGTGAACGTGGAGGAGGTCGAGCTGGTGGTTGTTGATCACATCCACCATGGCACTGGAAAGAGCGGTCTCATATGGGGGGTAATCAAAGAGAGGATAGGTCGTGACCCGCACTTCGTGGTAGAAGATGTTGGCGTTGAATTCATTGAGCCGGACTGGTTGCTGGTAAGTGATGAAGTGTACCTGGTGGCCTTTGTCGGCCAGTGCTTTTCCCAGTTCTGTCGCGAGTACGCCGCTTCCGCCAAAGGTTGGATAACAGACAATTCCTATACGCATAGATTGTGTTTGTGCTTGAGTCAGGCACGTGTGCCCGAAGGTAATGTAAATTGGGAAGAACGAGGACGAGGCTCAGCCACGGCTCGATTCCTTTCCTTAACTTAGCGCAAATTAACATCGATGGACCCTAAATTGTTGAAAAGCAACCTGCTATTATTTTTTTTAGTGACTATGGCCCTGTCCGGCTTTGCGCAGACGACCGAAGACTCCCTTCTCATCCGCCGCCTCGCTGACACGATCCTGACCGATGGCAGGACCTATGGTAATTTACACCTCCTGACCAAAACGGTTGGACCGAGGTTGTCCGGCAGTGCCGGTTATTATAAGGCCGAAAAATGGGGACAGCAGGTGTTGCAGGAGGCCAGTGCGGATAAGGTTTGGTTGCAGGAGTGTATGGTGCCGCATTGGGTAAGGGGTGGGAAGGATTCGGCCTGGTGGACTACGACCACTGTTGGAAAGGGCGGGCCGAGGAGCATGGCAGGCAGTAATTCGGAGTCTTCCGGTCTGGACATACTCGCCCTCGGAAACTCCATTGGGACAGGCCCGAAAGGGATCACGGCACCTGTTGTGCTGGTCCGCGATTTCGACGATCTCGATAAACATAAGGACGAACTGAAAGGCAAGATCGTTTTCTATAATTATCCGTTCAATCCTCTTTTTGTAGAGACCTTCCAGGCTTATGGTGACGCGGTGCGTTACCGTGGTGCCGGCGCCAGCCGGGCTGCGAAGTATGGCGCGGTCGGTGTGATCGTACGAAGCATGAGCTCTTCCATCGACAATACGCCGCATACGGGGGCGCTGATGTATAACGATTCCTTTCCCAAGATACCGGCCGCGGCGGTAGGGCTGCGCGATGCTGATAAGCTGGCGGCGATGCTGGAAAGAAAGGGGGACGGTCCGGTTGATCTCTTCCTCCGCACCAACGCGCACATGCTGCCGGATACTCTGGCGCATAACGTTATCGGTGAGCTGAAAGGCACCGAATTCCCGGATCAATATATTACGGTTGGCGGTCACCTCGATTCCTGGGATCCTGCCGAGGGCGCAATGGACGATGGAGCGGGTTGCGTGCAATCAATCGAAGTATTGCGGGCCCTGAAGGCTATCGGTTATCATCCCCGTCATACCATCCGGGTGGTCCTGTTTGCCAATGAAGAGAATGGCGGTCGCGGCGGCAAAAAATATGCAGAGGCGGCAAAAGAGAATAACGAAAAACATCTGCTGGGTCTGGAGAGCGACAACGGTGGTTTCACGCCCCGGGGTTTTACGCTGTCGCTGTCAGAAGACAAGCTGGCGGCTATCCAACCTTGGGTGAAACTGTTGAAGCCATATGGCGTCTATGAACTGGAGCATGGCGGCGGTGGATCGGATGTAAATCCGATGGGACGTCAGCTGGGAGCGGTTGTCGGGGAGCTGCGTCCGGATTCACAACGCTATTTCGAATATCACCATGCGCGCAACGACGTGCTGGAAAACGTTAACAAACGCGAGCTGGAAATGGGCGCGGTGAATATGGCGGCGCTGATCTACCTGGTAGATAAATATGGACTGTAAAATAGTTTGACTATGAAGAAATTCCTTGGCATCTTAGTCGCGGTCATTGTTCTCGGGCTGATAACGTTTATCTGGCTGCGTTATTACCGTGCCTTTGGAGAGGGCGTGAAAGCGGGGGAGTTGAACTATGTGGTGAAGAAGGGTATAATTTTCAAGACCTATGAGGGCAAGATGATCCAGAACGGTCTGAGATCAAAGGCTCCGAATACGGTTCAGTCCTATGAGTTTGAGTTCTCAATATCCAATGAGGCCGTGGCGCAAAAGCTGATGATCAACAGCGGTCGTATCGTGCTGCTGCATTATAAAGAGTATATGGGGTCGATACCCTGGAGAGGGTATAGTGAGTTTGTGGTGGATAGCATTGTGTCTATTTCTGATCCGGGGAAGTAGGCATACTGTCTTTTAGCCAGGTTATATATTTTTCTGTTTGTGAACCCAGATAGTATGGAAGGTTTAGCAAGCGATATGGTTTGCCTGCAGGTGTAGTTGTTGGAGTAAGCTGAAATTTTCCGGCATAGAAGCGGATTGCTATATCATGAGGCGCGTCATCCAAATATTGATGCAGGGATTTAAGCGCGCCATCTTTACCGGATTTTACTTCAATTGGGATTAACTTGCTTTCAAAAGGATAGATATAGTCCAATTCGGCTGTTGCCGTCTTTTTTTCTCTGGTCCAAAAATTAAGATGGCTTAAGGCGTTGAACTGTCCGGCCAGCAGTTCCTGACCGATCAGATGTTCTATGATCACCCCCTGATGGACCTGGTTCAGGTCGTCGGAGCCGAGGATATCGGTCTGTATGCCCAGGGAGTAATTCATCAACCCCGTATCGAGTACCTGTAACCGAGGAGACTTTCTTAGGTCTGGTACTATAGGAAGTCTGGTGTCCGTAGTTGGATATAACAACGAAAGAAGAAATGTTTTTTCTAGTGTTCGCAGTGCCTCACCGACGTCTTTGGAACTATAGTTGGATTGGCCAAAATTCTGAAATTTTATTCGCTTGCCGGCCTCCGCAAAACTTGTCCGAATGCAATGACCTATTACCTGCAAAAGATGAGTGTTCCGTGCATATTTATCTACATCGTCAATGTATGATATGATCAATCGGTCATATATTTCACCAAGTGCTGTCAGGTCCTTTGTGGTTGCATATTGATTGACGATTTCCGGCATCCCCCCGATGAGAGCATAGGTATGGAATAATTGCAGCAGCGTAGCATGTGCAAAATCGTTGACAGGTACTTTTTCCAGTTGTTTCAGTGCTTCGGCGTGTCCAATGGCTTCAAGAAATTCGGGAAAACTAACCGGACGAATAACCAAAAATTCAACCCGGCCTACTGGAAAACTTAATCCTCTGTTGAAGATGGTCTCCAATAGTGAACCTGCGGCGATTACTCTCAGCTCCGGATATTGCTCGTAAAAATAACGCAGCATGTTTAATGCTCCGGGAAAGGCTTGAATTTCATCGATGAACAAAAGAGTATTTTCCCGTTCGGCGAATTTTTGTTTTTTAAGCAGGAAAATTGATTGAACAAGACCCTCGATGTCGGCGTTGATCCTAAAAGGTTCAAGGTCGGTCCTGATCTCAAGATTAAGGTAGATATATTGTTTGAACCGCTGCCCGAAGCTGTTGATGACAGTCGTTTTGCCTACCTGGCGGGCGCCTCTGATAACCAACGGCTTGCGATCCGCTTTTTGAGACCATTTTTCAAGATGAGATATGATTTTTCGTTGAAACACTACTAAAGTTAGGGTTGTTTTGCTAGTTTTTTGTAATAAAGTTAGGGGTATTTTATGAGATTTTATGCCTAAAGTTAGGGTTGTTTTATCCGTTTTTAGACGCAAAGTTAGGGATGTTTCCCTAAATAGTTGATAGTCAATATTAATTTAAGCCAGCAAACAAAATATCGCCGGCAGCTTGTGCAGGTTGGGAAGCGGGGACTGCTTCCACTCTGCGATAGTCTGGGTGCGGATATACTCCAAGGGCGAGGTGAGGTTGGCCGCGATGCAGAGCCGGGTGGTAGGGCGGCAGGTGGCGAGCAGGGTTTCGATCACCTGGTTATTTCGATAGGGCGTTTCGATAAAGATCTGCGTGCTGTTGAGGCGGATCGATTCGGCTTCGATGTCTTTTATAGATTTGATGCGGGCGGCAATATCGACCGGCAGATAACCCACGAAGCTGAACTGCTGACCATTGAGACCGCTGGCCATCAATGCGAGTAAGATGCTGCTTGGACCGACGAGGGGTCGCACGGTCGCGCCCTGCTGGTGAGCTACTTCGGTCAGCAACTGGCCGGGGTCGGCAATGCCGGGACAGCCTGCTTCACTGATGAGGCCGATGGTTTTTCCTTCCTTTAGTTTTTGGCGAAAGATAGATTTGACCTCTTCTTCGGCCTTGTGGATGGTATGCCATTCATAATCGTCTATCACCATTTCTTTCCAGAGTGATTTGAGATAACGGCGGGCGCTGCGTTCGTTTTCGACAAAGAAGACCTGGCAGGCTTTTACCGCGTCCAGCAGATAGGCCGGAAGGGGGGCCAGCGACTGCGGGTCGAGAAAGCAGGGGATGAGGTAGAGTGCGGGACCAGTGGGCGCCGAAGCCGGGGCGCCGGAGGCATGAGATGCATTAGAGGGCTGCATAATTTATTCCAGATTCTGGTGATACAAACTAATAGTGGCGGCGATGACGGCATAGGCCGGCGCAAGCACCCAACCGAGGATAGGCACAAAGTGCATGCCGTAGAAAACCATCCCGTTGCCGATGGCCAGGCCTTTGTGCTGACTGATATAGGCAAGGCTGGCAGGGGCAGTGAGCTTGTGGCGCATACAGCTGTAATCCAACATCGAATACCCATAGTAATAACATTCCACAAAGGTGGAGATGACGGGCGTGATCCAGCCGATCAGCGGGATGAAGGATAGAATGAGAATAGAAACGGTGTATACGGTTTGCCACAGCGAATTGCGCAGGGCCACCCGGATGCCGCGCATCATGTCGGCTGCCAACTGACGGTCGAAGTTGAAATTGTATTCTTTCCCATTGATAAGGGCTTCGGTCTGCTCACTCAGATAGGCAAACAGCGGCGAGCCGATGATCAGAAAGATGTATTTGAACAGTGAAAAATAAAAGAAGACAAGTACCAGGTGGAACATGATCCCCCCCATCACGAACAGGAAACTGAGTACAGCGCTTTGTTGATGATGAAGGAAGCGCTGAATGCCGATGACCCTGCTCAGCCAGGACACGACCTCACTGGATGATGTCCAGAAAAAGTACATGCCGATACAGAACAGGATTGTATATAAGATGCCCGGTATCAGGATCCACTTCCACAAATTATGTTTGGTGACAAACTGATGAGCTTTACCATAAGACTGAAAGGCTATGATAATTTCTTTGAGCAAAGTCTTTTTTCTTTTACCTTCAAACCTACGCTAAAATGATGAATAGGCAAAGAATGTGGGTTGGCCATGTCATATGTTGGTCAATGGTATATTGTAGGCTAGGTTCTGCTTCTCCATTGAAAAGACGTTGATTCAAGTAAAACGTACGTTAAAATGATGAAACCCATTAAAAAGCTTGATAATTCCTTCTATGACCGGCCTGGCGTGGTGAAGGTAGCACGCGATCTGTTGGGGAAAGTGCTGGTGACGGCCTTTGATGGGCAGCGGACTTCCGGTCGTATCGTGGAGGTAGAGGCATACAACGGTGTGGTTGACCGGGCGAGTCACGCATATTCGGGGAGACGTACGCGGCGGACGGAGATTATGTTTGGGCCGGGTGGTTCTGCCTATGTGTATCTTATCTATGGCATTTATCACTTATTCAATGTCGTTACCAATAGGAAGGATGTCCCTCATGCGGTGCTGGTGAGGGCTTTGGAGCCGATGGATGGTATTCCGCTGATGTTGAAGCGTACAGGCAAGCCGAAGCTGGATCATACGCTAACCCGCGGACCGGGGAATTTGTCGCGCGCCATGGGGTTGCTGACAACACATACGGGGACTTTGTTATCGGGGGATGAGATCTTTATTGAGGATGATGGGTATAAACCCAGGAGGGGGGAGATTGTCGCTGGCCCACGGATTGGGGTCGATTATGCCAAAGAAGATGCGGCGTTGCCTTACCGATTTTGTTTAAAAGGGAATCCCTACGTGAGCGGCCCAAAGACTGCAAAGCATTAGAAACGTGGACAAGGAACTCCCTTACGTCCATTCGACGGTTTCTTAATATAAATAAGCGAGATCTCAATCCCACCGCGACTTTGCGAGGCCGACTTCAGCGACGACACATTCACGTCATAGGTCACTCCAAGATTAAAATCACTATAGTCAAGCCCGACATAGGGTATCACCGCATCGGTCGTATTGCTGGTAAACCTCCCCCACAGACCCGCATAAAAGTTGACGGGGTTGGTCTCGTCTGTGCTGGCTGCTACGGCCCAGGCGCCACCCATGACATATTCGCGGGAGCCTGGTGCCTGGCTGTTGAACAGCGCGCTGACATAGATGGTGCTTGCAGAGCCAGTGATCGGGAAGTATCCGCCGCCATGAAGGGTATAACGGGTAGAGATATTGATAGTATCTACACCGAGCCAGGATTGTTTCGGATGGTTCAGGTGATAGGCGGAGGCGCCGAAGTAAAAGTTGTTATTGCCGTCGGTAGAGGCGTTGTAAAGTGCGCCGAGGCTCACATCGAAATAATGAACGCTTACCGTTCGCCCGCTGATAGCAGTCTCCGAAGGACTGATAGGATCCCAGCCGCCGCCGAGATTCAGCTGGTCTTCGAAGTGCAGCTGTGTGCCGTCGAGGGCGCGGTTGGCATAAGTGCCCTGGAAGCCGACACCCAATTGATGATAGCCATCTTCGTCCAGGCTTTTATGATAGGCTGTGGACAGCGAAAAATAATTGCTGTTGAGGGCTCCGCCGGCTGACTTGTCGTTCATCGCCATGAATCCGAGACCCCATGTATCGTTCTCGGGCAGCTGCTTGCGGAAGATGGGGGCGTCAACAGATATGGTGGAAGTGATAAAGGCATTGTTGATTGCCGGCCATTGGTTGCGATAGTTGCCGGCCACCCGTACTACCCCATTGAATTTGCCGGTGAGGGCGGGGTTGAGGGTGAGAGGAGAGGCAAAAAACTGGGAAAATCCCGGGTCCTGTGCCCGGATGCTGGTATTGGCCAGCAGGAAGACGACAAGGGTACAGAATAAGGCGGCCCGGGCACGAAAATTAGAGGGGTGACCCACTCCGTTAGGGGCAGGAATCTCGCTTTCGGCGGGCTTTTGGTGGATCTCTAGCAAAGCTATCTGCTTCATAAACAGTTAAGGTCACTTCGTTATTCAATACTAAGACAGCACTATCCCTATATATAAGACGGGTAAAACGCTTTTCCGGTTGGCTGTCGGGGCTGTAAACTGCCGAAAAAGTAATAAAAAAAGGGCAAAAACAAGAATTTACATTTGAACCTTGGTACCAAAGGCCAGATCGCCGGCATCTCCCAGCCCGGGAACGATGTATCCTTTGGCTGTCAGCTCGTCATCGATCGCTCCGCACCAGATCCTGCAATTGGGTTCGGTTCGCAGGACAAATTCGATGCCCACCGTGCAGGCGATGGCCACTACTACATGAATTTCAGATGGATGGCCCTCTTCCCGAAGGTATTGGATGGTTTTTACGAGGGAGGCGCCGGTTGCCAGCATTGGGTCCGAGATGATGACCACCCGGTTTTCGAGCTCGGGACAGCTGACATAGTCCAGGCTGATCTCAAAGCTGCCATCCCGGTTGTGTTTGCGGTAGGCGGAGATAAATCCGTTGTCTGCCTTGTCAAAATAGTTGAGCAGGCCCTGGTGCAAGGGTAGGCCGGCGCGCAGGATGGTCGTGATTACCGGCTGTTCTTTCAGCACTTTGGAGACGGCAATGCCGAGGGGCGTCTGGATGTCTTTTTCCACAAAAGGCAGTGTTTTACTGATCTCATAGGCCGCCGCTTCCCCGATCCGCTCGAGGTTGCGCCGGAACCGCATGCGGTCTTTTTGCACTTCTTCATCCCGGATCTCACTTATCCAGTTACACAACAGGGAATACTGTTCACTTAAGTTGACGACCATAAGATTGTGTATTTGCGGGCAAACCTACACAAAAAATGCCACTTGGGAGCGTCGGTAAGTTGCCTACTTTTGCCCTCTTATGGTTTATAAAGTTATTGGTCTTATGAGCGGCAGTTCGCTGGATGGATTGGATCTTGCCTATGTCCATCTGCAGGAAAAGGCCGCCACCGGGAAGGGACCTAAAAGCTGGGAGTACACTTTGGTGCATACCGCCTGTTATCCTTATTCCGAATTTTGGCGGCAGCGGCTGGCCGGAGCGCCGGGTCTCTCCGCGCTGGAGTATCAGCTGTTGCATGCAGAGTATGGGAATTATCTTGGAGAGCAGGTGCTGCGGTTCATAGAGGAGTTTGGGCTGCATTTCCAGGTGCAGCTGATCGCCAGTCACGGGCATACGGCGTTTCATCTGCCGGCGCGCCGGATGACGGCACAGCTGGGGGATGGAGCGGCTTTGGCGGCTGTGACGCGGATCAATGTGGTGAGCGATCTGCGGTCGATGGACGTGGCGCTGGGAGGGCAGGGAGCGCCGATCGTACCCATCGGAGAACGGTGGTTGTTGCCGGGAT
>Ga0193716_1002586_pt1 | contig 10113 bp, 12 predicted proteins | sample U2c1metaG_FD_145901 | JGI IMG/M metagenome (GOLD analysis project Ga0193716, IMG submission 145901) | Soil microbial communities from a riparian zone of the East river system, Colorado, United States - U2c1 | ecosystem: Environmental > Terrestrial > Soil > Riparian zone | place: USA: East River...
CACTGTGGTCCGGAGCCACGGTGCAGATCATGGCCAACGGTCAATTGCGTGTCCTCGCTGGCCGGTCGGGCACGAACTATGTCCCCAGCATTGTCATCACCTTCGCCGACACGGTGGGCGATTTCGGTCAGCACCTGGCGCTGCTCGCCGCCGGCGGCGCGACAGCAAACGTCCAGCAATATGCGCCGGGCGGCACGGTGGCCGGTTTCCAGAGTGCGTCGGCGGCCGGCGTCGATGCCGGAGCGATCACGGCGGCGGACCTGCTTGGCGTGCGCGCCGCCAAGAGCGGCGTCTTCGCCCTGGAGGATGTCGACCTGTTCAACATCCTGATGATCCCCGAGGCCGCGTCGCTCGGCTCCACCGCCAATCTGGCACTCGTCATGTCGAGTGCGCTTTCCTATTGCGAGGAGCGGCGGGCCTTCGCGTTGATCGACGTCGCGCCCAATGTCGTTTCGCTCGATGGCGCGCTCACCTGGCTCGGCGAAGTCTCGACGGCGGGATTGCGGAACCGCAATGCGGCGAGCTATTTCCCGCGCGTCCAGATCCCCGATCCGCTTAACAACGGACGGTTGAGATCGGTCGGCTCGAGCGGGACGGTGGCGGGCATATATGCCCGCACGGATGCGGCGCGCGGAGTGTGGAAGGCGCCCGCCGGCATCGAGGCGTCGCTGAACGGCGTGCTGGCGCTCGACTATAATCTGACCGATGCCGAGCACGGCCAGCTCAACCCGCTCGGTCTGAACGCAATCCGCACTTTCGATATTCCCGGCAACGTGGTGTGGGGTGCCCGCACGCTGGTGGGCGCCGACACGCTCGCCTCGGATTGGAAATACGCGCCGGTGCGGCGGCTTGCGCTTTACGTCGAGGAATCGCTGTTCCGCGGGCTGCAGTGGGTGGTGTTCGAACCCAACGATGCGCCGCTCTGGGCACAGATCCGCATGGCCTGCGGGTCGTTCATGCAGCAGCTCTTCCGCCAGGGCGCATTCCAAGGCGCCTCGCCGCGCGAAGCCTACCTGGTCAAATGCGACGCGGAAACCACGACGCAGGACGACATCAATGCGGGCATTGTCAACGTCTTCATCGGCTTTGCGCCACTGAAGCCTGCCGAGTTTGTCATCATCAGCCTCCAGCTCCTCGCTGGCCAGGCGCAGGCTTGAGGGAGAGCAGGCCATGGCCCAGTTCACGGTAAACGCCCAGCGCTTCGACCCCTACAAGAGCTTCAAGTTCAGGGTGAGGGAGGTCGGCGGCACCTATGTCGCCGGCGTGAGCAAGGTGGGGGCGCTGAAGCGCACCACCGAGGTCGTCGAATACCGCGAGGGCGGCGATCCGAGCTCGGTGCGGCGATCACCCGGCCAGACCAAGTTCGAAGCGGTCACGCTCGAGCGCGGCGTCACGCACGACAAGATGTTCGAGCAGTGGGCCAACAAAGTGTGGAATTTCGGCGCCGGCCTGGGTGCGGAGGTCTCGCTCAAGGATTTCCGCAAGGACCTCATCATCGAGGTCTACAACGAAGCCGGCCAGCTCGCGATCGCCTACAAGCTGTTTCGCTGCTGGGTGTCGGAATTCCAGTCGCTGCCCGAGCTGGACGCCAAGGGAAGCGCGATCGCGATCCAGACCCTGAAACTCGAGAATGAGGGTTGGGAACGCGACGTCGACGTCACCGAACCGTCAGAACCGAGCTACGTCGAGCCGCGATAAGGCCATGACTGCTTTGTCACCCGACCTGCTGCTCGAGACCTGGACGCGCGTGCGGCGCGAAGTGCCGGCCGCGCGCGCGATCGCTCTGCTGGAGGCGGCATATTCGGGCGAGGGGCTCGAGACTCTTCCGGTCGGCGCGCGCGACCGCATGTTGCTTGGCTTGTTCGAGGATAATTTCGGCAACGCCTTGAACGGGACGGGCACATGCGATGCTTGCGGCGCGACGATCGAGCTGGAGCTCGACGTGCAGGTGCTGGCTGCACGCCCGGCCGTCGAGGAGGCGCCGGTGGTCGTGATCGAAGGCACGCCTGCCACGCTTCGTCTTCCCACCGTCGCCGATGTTCTTGCCGCAGTGGACTGCGCCGCCCCATCGCGGCGTCTCGCCGCCCGATGCCTCGGCCGGACCGACGAGACGACGCTCGACGATGACGATGTCCGCCGGATCGGCGAGGCGCTGCTTGCCGCCGATCCATTGCTGGATCCGGAAATCGGCGTTGTCTGCCCGGAATGCGGGGCCGACCAGGCGTTCGGCCTGGACGTTGCCGGTTTCCTTTGGCAGCGCGTCGAGGCGCGCGCCCAGCGATTGATGGGCGAGGTCCACCTGCTTGCTCGCGCCTATGGCTGGAGCGAGCGCGAGATACTTACACTGCCGGCAGCGCGCCGCGCGGCTTATCTGGCGATGGTGGCGGCATGAAAGGCGGACTCGATCGGCTGATCGCACGCGTTGCACAGGGCCGGCAGGATGTACGGCCGCTGGCGCCGACCATGTTCGAGGAGGATGGCGCGGCCGGCGACTGGGTCGGCGAACAGGCAGGTGAAAGACTTGCGGAGGCGCGTGAGCCCGGCCAGCCGTCAGCAGCGGCGATGCCGCTCGCGCCGCAACGGGTTCCGACCGATCCAGCAAGGGAGCCGAATCTTCCTGGAAAGGCGGTGCCGCGTCCGTCCGAACCGATCGCACCGCCGCGAGCGAACCCGATCGAGCGACGACCGCAGCTGCGGAGCCTGACGCCGCGCTCCGAGCATCGGGCAACAATGGATCCATCGCCGGCGGACGAGCTTTCAGCACGCCCACGGCCAGCCGAGTTGGAGATGCCGCCGCCGCCCTCGTCACCCGCGTCGCCGTCGCCCGCACCGCGGCCCGCGTCGTCGCCGCCGCAGCAACAGGCGCTCGTCGAGATGGTCGAAAACAACAGCATCGTCATCGAGATCGGCCGGATCGAGGTGAAGGCGCCGCCGGTTGCCTCGCCTCCTTCACTGGTGCCGCCGCAGCGGCGAGCGGCCCGCCTCAGTCTTGACGCCTATCTCGCCGAGCGCCGGGCGGTCAAGCGATGAGCAGCGCGCTCGCCATCGCCGGCGTCACGCAGATCCTGCGGGATATCCTGAACGACGGGCTGGTCGATGCCGACGTGTCGGGGATGCTCGGCGGCAATGTCAATGTGAGGACGCGCGCCCCCGACATCGTCGAGGAAATGCTCACCGACACCGACTCGGTCGTGAACCTGTTCCTCCATCGCGTAAGCCCGAACACCGGCCTCAGCAACGAGATGCTGCCGACACGCGATGCGAGCGGTAATCGGATCGCGAACACGCCGTTGGCGCTCGACCTGCACTATTTGCTGAGCGCCTATGGCGGCGCCGAACTGCATGCCGAGATCCTGCTCGGATACGCCATGCAGATACTGCACGAGCATCCCGTCATCACGCGCGCGGAAATCCATGCCGCGCTCGACGCGCTGCCTGCCATCGGCGGCGACCTGCCGCCGGCGCTGCAGTCGCTCGGTGCCACCAGGCTTGCCGACCAGCTCGAGCTGATCCGTATCTCGCCGGTCTACATGACCCTCGACGAGCAATCCAAGCTGTGGACGGCCTGTCAGGCGAGCATGCGCAGCTCGGCCACCTACACCGTGACGGTGGCCCTGATCGATGTCCAGCAACCGGGTGTGCGACCTCTGCCGGTGCTCACTTTGGGTCCGGGCAATAGCGGCGTCGACGCCGAACCCAATCTCATTCCGCCTTATCCCATGATCACTGGAATCACGCTGCCGGCCAACCAGCCAAGCGCGCGCCTCGGCGATGCGATAACGGTCACCGGGCGCCATCTCGACGGCGTGCCCGTCAGCGCACGCCTCTCGAATATCCGGTTTGCCGCGCCGATCGTCGTTCCGGTGGCGGCCGCGGATGTAAGCGCGAGCGCGGTCCGGATCATCATCCCCAACACGCCGCCCGCTTGGGGAGCGGGGCCCTTCACCGTCGAACTCGACGTGAAGAAGCCGATCGAACCCAATCCAAGGCGGACCAACGGCTTTGGCCTCTCGATCGCGCCGCGTATGACGCTTCCACCGATCGCGATCGCGCGCGCCGGCGATGGCAGCGTGACGGTCGATCTCGGGATCAGCCCCCGCGTCCGGCCCGGCCAGGTCGTCACGCTGTCGATCGGCAGCCGCGAGGCGACCGCCGACGCATTGCCCGCGCCGGCCGATCAGCTTCGCTTCCGGTTCGATACCCTGCCGCCCGGCAATCAGGCGAGCAGGTTGCGCGTCGACGGTGTCGACAGCTGGCTGATCGACCGCACGAAGACGCCGCCTATCTTCGATCCGACCCAATTCATCGTGGTGCCGCCGTGAGCGCGCGCCACGACCGATGGTTCGAGGAGAACCGTGTGCGGCTGTTTGCCGAAACGGCGCGGCTCGCGCGACGGATCGCGGGTGAAGACGAGGTTCCGGCGGAGGCGTCGCAATCGGTCGAGGGTCGGCCTTATCGTGTCGAGCTGCTGGTGGAACGTCTGGGTTTGAGCAGCTTCGAACGCAAGCTGCTGGTGATGACGGCGGGGTTCGAGCTCGATCGGACGCTCGCTGCGGCGCTCGGCGAGCCACCCGCTGCGACCACTGCATTGTCCCTATTCGACGACGCCCATTGGAGTGCTTTTTCGCCGGAGGCGCCGCTACGGCGCTGGGGGCTGGTGGCGCCCGGTCGGGCGGGCGGCTTCCTCCAGGCGCCGCTGGTGATCGACGCGGCCCTGCTGCCCTGGCTACTCGGCACGGTCGATGTCAGCAGCGCGGTGCCGCGAACGGCCGTCGCGCTTCGCAATCCCACCGCCCTGCCGGCCGCCTATCGGGCTTGTGTCGACACAATCGCCGCGCGCCTCCAGGGAGGCTCGCCCGATCCGGCATTCAGTCTTGCCGGCGGCGATCGGGCCGGTCGGATTGCAGTTGCCCAGGCGGCCGCTGAGGCGGCGGGCCTCACGCCCTGGCTCATCGAGGGGGCGGCCATTCCCGTCGAGCCGGCGGAGCGGCGGGACTGGATCCGCCTTTGGGAGCGCGAGCTGCTGCTGTGCGGCGCCCTGCCGGTGGTCGATCCGGGCGAGGCGTCACCTGCCGCCGTCGCGTCGTTCGTCGACGCCTATGGCGGGCCGCTCTTCGTCGTTGGCGCTGTCGGGGAGACGCGCCGCGGCACGACGCGCATCGACCTGCCGCCGATCGACCATGACGGCCGTGCGGCATTGTGGGCCGAGGCGCTTGGCTTGCCAGGCGAGGACGCCGAGCTTGTCCGGCTCGCCTACCAGTTCGCGCTGAGCCCGGCGGATATCACGCACGCTGCGGAAGAAGCGCGGGCTTCGGCCGACGATGTGCCGCTGATTGCGCGTGCCTGGACGCAGGCGCGGGCGCGTACCCGCCGCGACGTCGGCGATTTCGTTCGCCGTGTCACCACCGGCGCCACGCTCGACGATCTCGTCCTTCCCGCCGCGCAGCGCCGTACGCTGGATGCCATCGGCGCGCAGGTGCGCAACCAGGCCAAGGTCTATGGCACCTGGGCGATGGGCGGGCACAGTAGCCGCGGTTTGGGCATCAGCGCGCTGTTCTCCGGGCCGAGCGGCGCCGGCAAGACCACGGCAGCCGAGGCGCTGGCCGGTGCGCTGGGGCTCGACTTGCTGATGGTCGACCTGTCGCAGGTCGTGAGCAAATACATCGGCGAGACGAACAAGAATCTCGATCAGGTCTTTGCCAGCGCCGAGATTGGCGGCGCGGTGCTGCTGTTCGACGAGGCCGATGCGCTGTTCGGCAAGCGCAGCGAGGTGCGCGACAGTCACGACCGCTACGCCAATATGGAGGTGAGCTACCTCCTGCAGCGGATGGAGACCTATCGCGGCCTGGCCATCCTGACGACCAACCAGAAGGGCGGTATCGACGACGCCTTCCTGCGCCGCATCCGCTTCATCGTCCATTTCCCGTTTCCCGACCGCGAGATGCGCGAAACGCTGTGGCGCCGCGCCATCCCGCCGCGGCTCCTCGCCGAGCCGCCCGACTGGGCCGAACTGGCGCGGCTGTCGCTGGCCGGCGGCAGCATTCGAAACATCGCACTCAACGCGGCCTTTCTTGCCGCCGAGGAAGGCCATGGCATCACGCCCGCGCATCTGCGGCGGGCCATCGCATCCGAACACGCCAAGATGGAGGCGCCGCCGATGGTTGGCGAGCGCGGGAGGACCGGATCATGAGCACGCGTGAAACACGCATCCGCATCGAGACGCTGAGTGTCGAAGGCACGGGCTTCGACGAGGCGCTGTTCCGCCGGACGCTCGCCGAACGGATCAGCGCGACGAAAGAGCATCGCGAGACGGTGGAAGCTACGGTCGCCGATGCTGCGCGTGCGGCGAGCAAGGGAGAGCGGCGATGAGCGGCACCTGCGAAGCAGTTTCCTGCGGCACCTCCGGCGCGGCGTGAGGCGGCGATGCTCAGTTCGTCTCCCCGTCTCGTCAAAGCCGGCCTCGTGGTTGCGGATGCCGACAAGGGTAGCGTGATCCGGGTCATTCCGCTCCAGTACAATCCGACGCGGCTCAGCCGCTCGTTCTCGCTCAAGACCCTGGGCGACCACGCGGACCGATCCGAGGCCTTGCGGCTTACCGGTCCGCCGATCGAGACGATCACGCTAGAGGCCTCGATAGACGCCATCGACGCGTTGGAGCGCGGCGACAAGGACGCGGCCGCCAACGGGATCGGCGGCTATCTTGCCGCGCTCGAGCTGCTCACTACGCCGGCGAGCACCCAACTGCTCGCCGCCGATCGGGCCTCGCAGCAGGGCGTGCTGGAAATACTGCCGATGCCGCAGCCTCTGACGCTGCTCGTTTGGGGCAAGAGCCGGATCGTGCCGGTGCGGATCAACAGCCTGTCGGTCACCGAAGAAGCTTTCGATCCGGCGCTCAATCCCATTCGTGCCACCGTATCGCTCGGCCTGCGTGTGCTCACGGTCGACGATCTCGGCTTTGCTGCCCGCGGTGGCCAGATCTTCCTCAACCACCTGGTGGTGAAGGAACAGCTTGCCCGCAAACTGCCGGCCGCCAGCCTCGATACCTTGGGCATCGGAGCGCTTCCATGACAGACCTTCCGACCATGCTCGCCGCGCCCGGCCTGGAGGCGACGGCCTTTCCCCCGACGAGCCGCTATTACGGCATCGGTGTTGCGTCTCTCGTGCTCCCCGACGGTACGACGCGGACCTATCTCAAACGGCGTTTCGTGCCGCAGGTAGGCGATCTGCAGGCGATCGATGCCTTTCGCGTCGCGGGCGGGATGCGGGCGGACACGATCGCCGCCGCGGTATTCGGCGATGCCACGCAGATGTGGCGTCTCAGCGATGCCAACGGTCTCGATGCGCAGCAACTCGTCGCCCGGCCGGGCGCGTCGCTGACGGTCGCGGTGCCGCGCGTGGCCAGGAGCACGGCCAGTGCCTGACGCGGTCAACTTCGAGCTGTTCATCGGTCCCGCCGTGCCGCTGCCGGCGCCCAAGGCGGTGATCGATGCGCTTGTCTCGGCCAAGGTGACGGCGTCGTCCAAGGGGCCGAGCGTGTTCGAGCTCGTGTTCGATCTGTCCACACGCTCGCCGCTGCACACGATCTTCCTTCTCGCGGGCGGCGCCTCGATACCGATCATGCGCGTCGTCATCGCCGTGACCATCAACGGACGGCGGCAGGTTCTGATCGACGGGGTGATGACGCATCACGAGGTCGGGCGCGGCTCGCGGCCCGGTACGGTCGTGCTCACCGTGATCGGCGAGGACCTGTCGCGCGTGATGGATCTCGTCGATTTCAGCGGCGTGCCGTTTCCTGCGATGCCCGATTTCGCGCGGGTGGCCTTCATCCTCGCCAAGTATGCGTTCCTGGGCGTCATCCCCAAGGTGATCCCGAGCATCCTGTTCGATGTGCCGATCCCGACCGACAGCATCCCGACGCAGAAAGGCAAGGATCTCACCTATATCAACTGGCTCGCCGACCGGGTCGGTTATGTCTTCTACATGCAGCCGGGACCGGAAGTCGGCACCAGCATGGCCTATTGGGGACCCGAGGTGAAAGTGGGCAGCGAGCAGCCTGCGCTCAGCCTCGATTTCGATGCGCATACGACGCTCGACGATGTGAGCTTTACCTACGACGCGACGAAGGCGGTGCTGCCGATCGTTTATATCCAGAACCCGCAGACCAAGATCCCGATTCCCATCCCGATCCCCGACGTCACGCCGCTCAGCCCGCCACTCGGATTGATTCCGGCATTGTCGCTCAAGACCGAGCTGATCGAGGAAACCGCGAAGTACAGCCCTCTACAAGGCGCCATGGTCGGCATGGCCAAGGCCGCGCAGTCGTCGGGCAAAGTTGTGATCGGCAAGGGCACGCTCGACGTGAGCAGCTACGGCCGGGTGCTCGAAGCGCGGCGGCTGGTCGGGGTGCGCGGCGCGGGCAGCGCCTTTGACGGACTCTATTACGTCGATTCGGTCACCAGCCGGATCGCGCGCGGCAACTTCAAGCAGGATTTCGAGATCAGCCGCAACGGCTTGCTCTCGACCGTCGATCGGGTGGCAGCATGACAGGTGGAGCACCGCTTCTCGGCAAGTTTCGCGGCGTGGTCGTCGAGAATGTCGATCCCAACATGATCGGTCGCATCAAGGTGATGGTGCCGGCGGTCTCCGGTCTTTCGCTGTCGAATTGGGCGATGCCGTGCTTCCCCGTGGCCGGGATGCAAACCGGCGCCTTTTCGGTGCCGATCATCGGGTCGGGCGTATGGGTGGAGTTCGAGCAGGGCGACGCCGACTATCCGATCTGGTCGGGCTGCTACTGGGGCAGCGCCGCCGAATCGCCGGCGTTGGTTGCGACCGTGCCGCCGCCGACACCGGCCTTCGCCCTTTCGACGCCCCTTGGCAATGGCATCGTCGTGTCCGATGGGCTCGGTCCGTCAGGCGCGGGCGGCATCGTCCTCAAGACGGCGGGCGGTGCGATGATCGTGGTCAACGACACCGGCATCACCATTTCCAACGGCAAGGGCGCCGCGATCACGATGGTCGGCAGCACGGTCGACATCAATGCCGGCGCGCTGACGGTAACGTGAGGGGAGGGTAGGATGCCGGGACCGATCCTTCATCAGGGTGCGACCGTCCTCTGCTCGCACGGTGGGCAGGCAACGCCGACAGTGACCGATCCGCGCGTCATGGTCAGCGGCCAGCCGATCGTGACCCAGCCGCCGCCATGGACCGTCGCCGGCTGTGCGTTGCCGCCGCCGATCGCGGCGAACGGTCCCTGCGTCACCGCCCAGTTCGTGACAGCGGCCGTACGTGTCACCGCGTCGCTGCAGCCGGTGCTGTTGATGGACAGCCAGTCGATCGCCGCGCCGACCGGAACGCCGCTTTTGCCAATCCAGGCCCAGCTCCGGGTGACGGCGACATGAGCGACGTGGGCTTTCCCTATCGTTTCGACGGACGCGGCCGCACGGCCGACGCTGCCGACCGGGCGGGCCATGTGCGCGAGCTGATCGAGCAGCTGCTTTTCACCGCGCCCGGCGAAAGGGTGATGCGGCCCGATTTCGGTACGGGTCTGCCGCAACTGCTGTTCGGCCCGGCCAGCCCGGAGCTGGCCGCCGCGACGCAGATGCTCGTTCAGAGCGCGCTCCAGCAATGGCTGGGCGACATCCTCGAGCCGCGCGAGGTGCGAGTCACTGCCGGCGAGGGCTCGATCGAAGTGGTCGTCGCCTATGCCTTGCGGTCGACCGGCGAGCTTAGGACCGACAGCTTCGCGCGGGAGGTGCCGGCATGACATACTTCTGCTGCGACACGCTGCGCCGCTCGGTGACCGCCGCGAGCGCGTTCAACGGCATCGACTTCATCGAAATCGTCGATCTCGATGCGCCGACGCCAGCGCTGCGGCAGCGTCTGCTGCATGTCTACCTGCTCAAGGACCCGTCGCCCCTGATCCTGACGGCCGACAATTTCCGCATCGAGGGTGGCGAGCGCATTCGCGACATCCGCATCACCGCCGTCACCATGGCGCCGGGCGGACAGGCCAACCTGGTCGAGATCGAAGTCGACCGCGCCGGCGACTATTCCTTTTACCGACTGTCCCTGGTCACGAGCCTGCTCGATTCCAATCCGCCACCGCAGTTCGAC
>Ga0193716_1002587_pt1 | contig 10113 bp, 12 predicted proteins | sample U2c1metaG_FD_145901 | JGI IMG/M metagenome (GOLD analysis project Ga0193716, IMG submission 145901) | Soil microbial communities from a riparian zone of the East river system, Colorado, United States - U2c1 | ecosystem: Environmental > Terrestrial > Soil > Riparian zone | place: USA: East River...
CGCCGCGTCCACGACCGAGGTGATCGCCAGGTTGTGATCCCGCTGGTAGTAGGCGATCGCGGCCTGAGTTGCTGGATCGAGTATCCCGTTTACCGGACCGGTGTAGTAGCCTTCACGCTGCAGCTCTGCCTGAACGTCTGCCACCACCTGGTCCGGGTTCAGGCCATCAAACCCATAGATCGGGCCGTCATACGCATAGGTGTCGTAGCTGGGATCATACCCCCACGCGGGACACCAATAGCCGGAATCCCAGTAGTAGTATCCACCATCCACTAGAACGATGTTCGAGTAATGACTCCGCCACCAGTTATGGTCGTGCCATTGATGGTTGTAGCGGCGCGAGGCTTCCGCGAAACTAACACGGCTGTTGTTGTTTTGCGCGTTCCGGGCGGACGGCGTAGTCGTCGCGGTGCGCGGTTGCGCGGTCGTAGTTGTCGCGGTGCGCGGCGTCGCGGGATTAGTCGCCCACGATCGGGGAGGGAGATGGGATCCCGTGGTAACTGGAGGGCGGACGTATCTTACCGCCGGCTGGCTTTGGCTGCGTTGAATATTGATTGGGGGTCTTGGACCGGTTATGCCGCGGGCGGGTCCCACCGGGGCCGGTCTGGCAAAATGGGCCGCGCTTGAGAAATGCGGCATGGCCCCAAGGCTGCCGCCGCCCCTCCCGGGAGGGTTTGCCCCGGCCGTTTGAATTAGAGTTATGGATGCGGCGCCTATGAGGGCCGCCCAGACTGATGTCTTCATATAATTATCTAACCCCGCAAATCTTCTGCCGCCGCGAAGCATTGGGAAGGTTTTGGAATGCTACTTAGGAAATGATGGCTGCTCCCTCTTTCGAGATAGCCCGGAAAAGGGGGTTGCCGCATGTTTTGCCGAGCCCGGAGAGCGGCGATCGCGTTCCCGATTTCAAGACGCCGGATTGGCGGCTCGACGGCTCTCTATTTCGCTCTGGTGCTTGTGCAGCGCCGTTTCGATGGCGGCCTTCAGTCCCGCTCCACTGAATGGTTTGAGGACATATCCAAAGGCGCCGGCACCCACGGCGCGCTCCATTGTCCGGTCATCCGCATGCGCGGTAAGAAAGACGACCGGCACGTGGAAATTGCCGCGGATGGCGATTGCGGCGACAACGCCATTGACACCTCCAGCCAGGGTGATGTCCATAAGAACAAGGTCCGGCTTGTGTATCTCGACGGCTCTAAGGGCTTCATCAGTCGTGCTGGCTGTCCCCGCGATTTCGTAGCCGAGTGAAACGAGTTCGCGCTTAAGGGCTGAGACCGTGATGGCTTCGTCTTCGACGATAAGGATGCGAGCGTTAGTCATGTAGAGTCGATTGGATCGGGATCATGTTTTCGAAGATGAGAGAGGAGGGAAGAAAATCGTCGTGCACGTGCCGCCTGCGGGGCCGCTTTCAATTTTCACTTCTCCGCGAATCTGTTTTGTCATTCCCAGGACGAGTTCAATGCCCAGTCCTGGATTCTTTTTTGCGTCAAATCCCGGAGGCAGCCCAGAGCCATCGTCGCACACAGTCATCTGATTGGGGTTACCCGCATGCAGTTCCACCGTAAGCTTTCCCGCGGAACGTCCGTCAAACCCGTGCTTGAGCGCATTGAGGAGGAGTTCGTTGGCGATGAGTCCTAACGTCACCGCGGTGTCCAGATCCACCGCGACCGGATCGGCCAGGACTTCGAGCGTCAAAGTGCAGCCCGGAGGGGTGTGAGAGTGAACGAGCATCCCCGCCATCGCCCGAAGGTGTGCGGCGAAGTCGACGTCGGAAAAATCACCACTGGAGTAGAGTTGCTCGTGCAAACGAGCCATGGAGTAGATGCGATCACGACATTCACCGAAGACAGCCTTGTCCGCAGCGTTGGTGAGCTTCTCCGCCTGGAGCATCAAGAGGCTGGAAATGATCTGGAGGTTATTCTTTACCCTGTGATGCACTTCGGCCAGCGAAGCCGTGCGTCGTTCCACCCGCTTATGAAGTTCGGCCTGCAGCCTCTCGAGCGTTGACAGAAGGTGAGCGACGATGCCGTAGGTCAACGTTAACATCGCTGCATTCCAGTAGGGGCGGAGTACCTCCCCATCGGCCTGGCTTAGCTTCTGGTCAGCCACGAACCATGCGGCGGCGCTCAGCAGCCCGATGAACCACCCGCTCGCGCGCCCTGCATACCAAGTGGCCAGGACCACTGGCGCGAGGTAGAACACGGCCAGGGAGAAGTCGCCCGTGACATAGTCGAACCAGGCGATCACGCCCACGAGGGCTACGGCCAGCGCCGTGGCGGCCGTCCGCGAAACGCGAGCGGGCTTGGCGTCCGTAGCCAAAAGGGCCGGTCGAGTAGCAAGCGTGTTCACGGGCGTGCTCCCGTTGAATTCCTCATCTCGCTCCGAACGGACTTTGGAGGAGGCTTGATGGATCCACGATTGCCTCTAGGCAACCTTCCTCCGGGTTGTTTCAAGGCTTCGCCCGTACTCAGTCGTCGAGTTTGGATCGTTACTGTCGTCACCTGCCACGAATTCGTAGATGGCCGAGAAATCCTCAACCTCGTGTCCGTCGCGCATCGCGAACCGATAGATTTCCTTGGCCAAGTTCGCTACCGGCATGGCGACTCCGGCTTCGTACGCGCTGACCGAGGCCAGGTACATATCCTTTTGCATCCAGCGCAGCGGAAATTCGGCTTGGTAATCTCCTTTCTCGAAGTTCGCCCGCTTCGACGCCAGAAACGCCGGGACCGCAGGCATGCCGAGCAGAGAATCCAGCAGCATCTTCTGGGAAAGCCCAAGGCCCTGGCCCAGCGCCATTGCTTCGGCAAAGGACGCCATGCCCACTCCTAACAAAAGATTGATCACCATCTTCATTGAAGTTCCCGCGCCCTGTCTGCCGGCGTGAACAATCTTGCTGCCCATTGCCAGCAGCAATGGACGAACCACCGCCAGGTCGACGGCGTCGCCGCCTACCCAGAACACGAGCTTCGCTTCTTTAGCCACAGGCGCGGAGCCCGTCACGGGTGCGTCGAGAAACCGGATTTGCCGGGCTGCGGCTCCCGTCGCCATCTTCTTTGAAAAGGACGGATTGACCGAGCTGCAATCCACCCAGAGCGCATTTGGCTTGAGGTGACTTAGAAATCCATTCTCGCGCAACGCCACCTGGGCGACGGCGTCGGGATGGGCCAGCATCGTAAACAGAATGTCCACCTGGGCGGCCAACGTGGCAGGCGATTCAGCGAAGGTTGCGCCTTGATCCAGCAGCGGCTGCGCTTTTGAGCGGGTGCGATTGAAAACCACCAGTTCGTAGCCGTGCCTTTGCAGATTCGCCGCCATGCGGGTACCCATGATGCCCAATCCAATGAATCCAATTTTCATTTTTGCTCCTTCTTAAGCGGCTGTGCTTAGTTGTGGCTCGCGTATGTTCCTGCCTTCGATCTCCGCGACTTCCTCCTCGGTGAGACGCAGGTCGGCCGCGCTGACGGTTCCTTCAACTTGCTTCGCGCTCCGCGCGCCGACAATTGCGCCAGTCACAGCTGGATTTTGAAGCGTCCACGCTATCGCGACCTGCCCAGGCGGACGTCCATGACGTTCGCCGACTTCCCGCAAGCGTTCCACGAGCGCGAGATTCTTCGACAGTCGCGGTTCTTTAAACTCGAGATCGCGACTTCTCCAGTCACTGTTCGGAAGACTGGCGGCTCGTTCGCGTGTCATTGCGCCCGTTAACAAGCCGGAGGCCATCGGCGAATAGACGATCGTGCCAATTTCGTTAGATCGGCAATAAGGCAGAACCTCTGGTTCTACTTCGCGTCGAACTAGAGAATAGGGAGGTTGCAGCGAAGTAATCCGAGCAATCGCATCCGTCCGGCGCATTTCATCGACATTGAAGTTAGAGACGCCAATCCATCGGACTTTGCCTTCTTTCTGGAGCTGAACCATCGCGCTCCAGCCTTCTTCCAGGTCCTCGGTCGGCCAGTGCATTTGGTAGAGGTCGATGACATCCACGTTGAGCCGGCGCAGACTGTCCTCGCACTCGCGACGGATGGACTCCGCCTGCAAAGAACGATGAACGTATCCCTGCTCGTCCCAGCGCAGACCGCATTTGGTGAAAACGTAGGGCGGAGGTCCCGCCCAGGTTTTCAAGGCGGCCGCCACGACTTCCTCCGAGTGGCCCATCCCGTAAACCGCTGCGGTATCGATCCAGTTAACCCCAAGCGCGAGCGCGCGATGAATCGCCGCGATAGACGCCTGGTCGTCCTGCTCGCCCCAGCCAAATTCCCATCCGGATCCGCCGATGGCCCAGGCGCCGAAGCCTATTGGCGTGATGAACAGGTCGGACCTACCGAGACGATTCATCGTCATATCCCCGCGGTCGAAGTTCGTTTTCATCGTTCTTTTTTCCTCGGGTTGGGTGCGCGTCATACGGGGAACCAAATGAATTCGTCCGCGAATTCTACAATGGCAGTCACCGCACTCAGAATCACCAGACCGAAAACAATCACCTCAATGAGCGCGCGCTTCCTTTCCTCCGAGCGCACGATCAGTGCGTAGGTCGATTCTTCCCTTTTGCTGCTTGGTTCGTTTGTTTTCATAGCTTTTGTTTTCTTGTGAGAGAGTCTGTTTCGTTCCATTTCTCGCGACTTTCGTTAGGCCGCCACCGGTTGGTAAGACACAATATTTAGGTCCGCGATGGCGGCGGTGAGCGTGGACACATGGCTCGGCTTCGTGAGACAACGCCGAGCGCCGTTTGCGTAGGCAACTGCAGTTGCATGGTCTGCGTCTTCCGACGTGGTCACGAGAATAGGCAGTTGCTCGTAACAGGTGTGAATCGCGCTGAGGAGCGTCATTCCACGACAACCTTCCTCAAAATCCATCAAGGCTAGGTTCAGTTCGCGGCCGCGTTTTGAGACGAGTTGCAGGGCTTGGGCCACGTTTCGAGCGGTGAGAAGGACCGCGCCCGTTTTGAGTAGTGCTTCGGAGACCATTTGGTCAAAGGTGAGATCAGAGGTGAAAAGAAGAACGGTGGGGGATGTCATTTGCTGGCTCCGGGTAGGGAAATCGCCACCAACGAGCTGAAAGTGGGCGCCGCATCGGGCGCCCACCTCCGTTCCTCCCTATCTCTGCCACGACTCCCTGAATTCGAGGTTCTCATCGAGTAACTACCGTGTTTTGGCTACTCGCTGCTCATGATAGCCCGAGGGCCTGAAGCGTGGCCGGGGTAAGGTTACCGGTCACCTGCAGGCCGTGATTGCTTTGATAACGCGTGAGTGCCGCACGCGTCTGCGGGCCATACACACCGTCGACCACACCGCGATAGTAACCTTGCCTGGCAAGTTGCGATTGGACGGCACTGACGGTTGCGTCCGAATATGGATCGGCGGTCTCGTCGTATCCGTTATAGCCCTGGTCGTCGTAGTCGTAGTCGTTGGCATAATAGGAACCATAATTCCAGGGATAAAATCCATCGTCGAAGATTAACCATTCGCCGCCTACAAACCGGCACCAGTGGCCCCGCCAGAAATGCAGGCGCCCCCGGTCCCAGTCGCGATGCCAATTGCCCGCATGGCGTGCGAAGACACGGTTGGCCCCGCTAAAGGCCTGGCGATTGAACGTTCTCGCCGAACGCGCTGATGGTGCCGTGAATCGCTGGTTAGGTCCGGCAAAAGCACGCTGTCTGAATTGAGGTTGACGCGTCCCTAATGAGGAAAAGCGTGGACCTCTGGAACTGAAACGCGGACCGCCACCGTAAAAGCGTGGGCCGCCGCCATAAAAACGCGGACCCCCACCGTGAAAGCGTGGGCCGCCGCCGTGAAAGCGTGGGCCGCCGCCGAAATGTTGCGTTCCACCATGAAAGCCTGCGCCGCCACTAAAATGCGGAGCTCCACCGCCGAAGTGCGCACCGCCGCCACCACGGGCCCACATTGGTTGAGCGAGGCTGATGAAAGCGACGCTCACCAAGCTCACTAATGTAGTTGTTTTCATAGCTGTAAATTAGTTACCGCCTGGTCCAACTGCCATTGCGCGTCCGCGGTATTTTGCACTGCCACCTAAGAGTTGATGAGCGCTCCCTCTTTCGGGATAAGGGCTCCGGCGGCGCAAGGAACTGGGCTTGTCCTTGCTTTGGCGATCACGACGGCAACTTCAAAAAGAGCGGCAAGACGAGCACCAGCACTACGCACATTATCAGCATCCAGCCGAGGATGGGCTCCCACCACCTTGGGCTTTGCGGCGACGCCCCATCCACCTGTGAACTCCCGTGGCTCCCAAAAACCAGGCGGAGACTGTCCGGATGGTCATCAAAGATCAGAATACGCTGTATTATTGTGCTTTTAGTGTTTGGGGTCCGCAGGCGGGTCGCCCGCTTGATGACGAAAAGTTTCCTCGCCCCAATGCTAGCGAAGTGCGGCGAGAGCGACGCTCGAGAGGGAGGGTCATTCCTTTTCATGACTCACGCTAGGACGGACTGCCTCGTCTCTGCCATGGCGCGGATGCAGGGTTTTTTCATACCCCTGTCGAAGCCTTCCTTTCTCCCTCATTCGAGAGACCCGAATGAGCGATGTTTGCTTGCTGTGGAGGATTAAGCCGCTGCCGCGATGCGCGCAGTCGAATGCAACGGGCCATCGCTTAAGATGCGAGCACGTAAACCGCCGCGGTCTTTCAGAAAATCCTCCGCGCCGGGCGCAATCGCGCGGTCCATCCAATAACACGGTTTGCATTCTCCGGTGCCCTGAAAACGCACGCCTTGGATTTCAAACCCCTGGTCGATCAAGGTGTTTAGATCGACGCCGCGCGTGATCACATTCCGGCGCAGCAAAGCGATCGAGCAATCCCGGACGGCCAGCGCATCGCAAAGCTGTTCGAAAACTTCGAGCGCGAAGAACGTGATCTGTCCCTTATAGTTCTCCTTGTAATCGAAGAAGCGATCGCCGCGAATCCCGCGGCCCTTCACGCAGGTCAAAGTCGACACCTCGAGGGCAGGGAACTTGTCTGGCTCACGTCCATGATGGCCAAAGAAGTTATGGCCGGGCGAAATGTAAAGCTGGAGAATTTCTGGTTGCATCTTGAGTGCTAGCGAGAGGCAGCTTTTGCCTCGCGGATAATGTCATCGACAGCCGCGCCCGCATCCGAGGAGGGCTTGATCGAAATCACCAGGCTCTTGCTCGTTGGGGTATTGCTTCGGTCAGCTGTGCTATTGATCGGAACAAGGACATTAGCCTCTGGAAAATAGGTCGCGGTGCAGCCGGGTGCGATCTCACAGGGAGCTACCTGGAAGTGGCGCGCCACGCGTTCCTCACCTTCATAGTGGCTGGTCAGGTCGACGAGTTGCCCCTGTTGTAGTCCGGCTGCTGCGACATCGTCCGAATTCATGAACACGACGCGACGGCCATTGTAAACGCCACGGTAGCGATCGTTCAGGCCGTAAATTGTCGTATTGAACTGATCATGGCTGCGAATCGTCATCATCAGATACTGTCCGGCCCCTGTTTGGACGGGAGTTAAGTCGGAAATGATGAAGGTCGCCTTACCAGTCGGGGTGTTGAAGTGCCGTCTATCGCGGGCGTCGTTAGGCAGGTAGAACACATTGGTTCGAATCCGGTCGTTAAAGTCCTCGAAGCCAGGAATGACATGCTCGATGTGGTCCCGAATGCGGTCATAGCTTGCGACCAGGCCTTTCCAATCAACGCTACTGCGACTTCCCAGGGTCGCTTCCGCCAGGCGACCAACGATGGCCGGCTCGCTTTGCAGATATTCACTCGCAGGCTGCGCATGACCGCGTGAAGGATTGATGATTCCCATTGAATCTTCCACGGTCACGAACTGCTCACCTGATCCTTGCTCATCGGTCTCAGATCGTCCGAGGCAAGGCAGAATGAGCGCGATTTCGCCCGTGATCAGATGCGAGCGGTTCAGCTTCGTCGAGACGTGCGCTGTCAGCCGGCATTTCTGCATCGCTTCCGCGGTGTATTCGGTGTCGGGCGATGCGGCCAGGAAGTTGCCGCCCATTCCGAGGAAGAAACGAATCTTGCCCTCGTGCATCTGCTTGATCGTTTCCACCGTGTCAGTCCCGTGCTCGCGAGGCGGCGTGAATTGAAACTCGCGGCCGAGTTTTTCCATGAACGTGTCGTTCATGCGCTCCCAGATGCCCATCGTTCGATCGCCTTGCACGTTGGAATGTCCGCGCACGGGACACGGCCCCGCTCCCGGCCGGCCGATATGTCCGCCGAGGAGGAGGAAATTCATGATTTCCTGGATGGTCGCGACGGCATTCTTGTGCTGGGTCAATCCCATGGCCCAACAACAAATAATGCGCTTGCATCCCATCGCGATGCGGGCTGCTTCGTGGATCTGATCGCGGGTCAATCCGCTGCCTTCGATGATGGCGTCCCATGGAGTGTCGCGCAGATGCGCAACGAAGGGCTCGAAACCGACTGTGTATTGCTCGATGAACGGGTGATCGAAAACTGAACCGGGGGCGCGATCCTCCTCGGCCAGCATCTCTTTCATGATGCCGCGCATCGTCGCCATGTCGCCGTTCAGCCTTATCGGCAGCCAGAGATCGCTGAGCGGCGTGCCTTTGTTGAACAGCATTTTCGCCGCGAATTTCAGCGGGTTCCGGTATTCCTGCGGATTTGGATTAACCACCGACATCAAGCCCGGTTCCGGCATCGGATTGATCGCCACGATCTTTGCGCCGTTGTGCTTCGCGCGCTCGAGGACGGTCATCATACGGGGATGGTTCGTCCCCGGGTTTTGTCCGAGGATGAAGATTCCATCAGCCTTTTCGAAATCCTCCAGAGTCACGCAGCCTTTTCCGATACCAATAGTTTCGTTGAGCGCCGCGCCGCTCGATTCGTGACACATGTTTGAGCAGTCGGGAAGATTGTTCGTCCCGAACTGGCGCGCGAAGAGCTGGTAGAGAAATGCGGCTTCGTTGCTGGTCCGGCCACTCGTGTAAAACGCTGCTGCGTTCGGTGTGGGTAATGCGTTTAATTCCTCCGCCATCAGGGCGAACGCCTGGTCCCATTCGATAGCTTCATAATGCGTTCCGCCTGGTAGCTTCACCATCGGATGGACGAGCCGCCCTTGCAGCTCCAGCCAGTTATCGGAAGAAGTCGGGTGTGATCTTTTTCTTCGTCGCCTCGCTGGTCAGGGCTTTGACGCCGTTTTCGCAGAACTCGAAGACATGCCGATGATCATCCGGACTCGGCCAGGCGCAGCTCTGGCAATCGAAGCCGTCTTTCTTGTTGACCTTCAGCCAATCACCGATCCCTCGGGTGAACCCCGTCTCGCGAAGCGTAAATCGCAGGCTTTCCTCCAAGGCCAGCATTCCCGCGGCGACCCGATGGGGCTCGCGCAATTTCGCACTCCCGATTTCTTCTGGCGGCTGTGCGCCTGGAGTTGGATTCCTGTTCGCCATGTGTGCATCCCGACACGGCGGCGACTTCTGGGTGCCGGCGCCGATATGTGTTGGCCTCTGTGCTATCGTATCATGCTCGCAGTCCCCGTGATTTCCACCGCCCGGCCGCTCAGGTGTCGGATTGCCGTGTGTGTCCGTCATGAGATCGCGCTCACGCGTTGGTCGCTGGAACTCCGCCTTTACCTAAAGAGCGCGGGCAATTTTAAAAGTGTCGTCCACACTCCCCAAACGAGCGGGATCCCGACGACCAGCCAGGAGATGAAAAGGTGGAGAGCGTTGCTGCCTGATTCGTTCTGCGTCGCCATAAGATAAATAGATTTTGCCTAGGCTTGAGGATTCTGCTTGTGAAAGTGAAAGCGCGGGTCGACCGGACGCACGGAGAGATTGCAAATCAACCCGATGACGAGCAATCCCGACATCAGGTACATCGTTGGAGCATAAAGACCGACGCCGCTCGCGCCATGCTCTTTCAAATATTCACGGATGTAATTTACGAGCACCGGCCCCAAAATTCCTGCCACCGACCAGGCCGTAAGCAATCGGCCGTGAATGGCGCCGACCTGCATCGTGCCGAAAAGGTCCTTCAAGTACGCCGGAATTGTCGCGAACCCGCCGCCGTACATGCTTAAAATTATCGCACACACCGCGACGAACAACGTGATGTGGCCGCTGTAACCGGCGAAATGAATCAGGCAGTAGAGCACTGCGCCTAATAA
>Ga0193716_1002590_pt1 | contig 10108 bp, 9 predicted proteins | sample U2c1metaG_FD_145901 | JGI IMG/M metagenome (GOLD analysis project Ga0193716, IMG submission 145901) | Soil microbial communities from a riparian zone of the East river system, Colorado, United States - U2c1 | ecosystem: Environmental > Terrestrial > Soil > Riparian zone | place: USA: East River...
ACGTCCATGGAAGTGCGGCGCAGCTCGACGAGTTCGATCTCTTTAACCAATTCCCAACGCTTGAAGTAAGCCTGGGCTTCAGTGGGGGTTATTGCGGCCATGAGCATGATGATACGCCTCGGCGAGGTACTGAGGGCGGTCAGCTGATTCGAAGGGACTCATCTATGTCTCTGTCTTCCACATTTTTTTTCAGGGCAACTCGTGCGTCACGTACCTCCGTTACCTCAATGCCGTCGATGCAACCGCGTGGTACCTCAAGCGAGCTATCAACACGGGCGTTCGAGACAATCTCCACGAGTCGCGCAAACGAAAAGTCAGGGTTGGGGCGCTCGTCCATCTGACCTGCCCGGCCGCTGCGCACCATCGCCTTTGGCATCATCTTGTCCTCAAAGCGCAGTGCCAGCTTTGAAACATGGTTGGCGAGGCTGGCAAATCTGCAGCCGGGAGCTGCCAATCCGATGAATATCACCGACACAGAGGTCCACCTCGCGCATTCCCTCGATACAGAGATTTTCACCAAATCCACCTGGCACCAGTACTGTGGCATGCTGCGGATATTCGACCCGCCACGCGCTGTAATTCTCCAGCGAGTAGCCATATACGGCCTTCTCATCACCGGCGCAACTTTGCATTGATCGGCATGTTGCATTGATCGGCATGGGCACTATCGTCTGTGGCGGGCATAGCAAAACGCGCGAGGGCCTGAGTTACAGGCTTCGCCTTGTCCGAGCAACTAGGAACTCACATTTAACCGATGTTCGAACTCAGCATTGCGTCAAGGTTTCGAAGCCTTCCGTAGCTCGCGTCGATGCAGCAGCAAGTAGGCAGCCGGCAGCACGAGCATCGATAGCAGCGGTGCCGTGATCATGCCGCCAACCATGGGGGCAGCGATTCTGCGCATGACTTCAGAGCCCGTGCCCCCTCCCAACATGATGGGGAGAAGCCCCGCGACGATGACTGCGACGGTCATGGCCTTTGGCCTCACCCGAAGCACTGCACCCTCTTCAATCGCTTCTATGAGATCCCGTTCAGTGGTGAAGCGATTCGCGGCGCGCCGCTTCTGGATCGCGTGATCCAGATAAATCAGCATTACGATGCCGAATTCCGCGGAAACGCCGGCCAATGCGATAAAACCGATGGCCGATGCGATCGACAAGTTGTAGCCAAGCAGGAACAAGAGCCACAGACCGCCAACCAGCGCGAACGGCAAGGTACCCATGATCAGTGCGGCAGAACTGAATCTGCGAAAAGCCAAGTACAGCAACACGAAAATAATCACCAAGGTGAACGGGACAACCAGTTTCAGCTTCTGCGTCGCACGCTCCAGATACTCGAACTGGCCCGACCAGATAATTGAATATCCCGGCGGTAATGCGACTTTCTCAGCCACCAGCTTCTGTGCTTGCGCTACATAGCGCCCAAGATCTCGACCGCTGATATCGACATAGACCCAGCCATTGAGCCGGGCATTCTCGCTTCGAATTTGAGGTGGCCCGTCGGTAACGACGAGATCGGCCACCGCGCCGAGCGTCGTCGTCGCGCCGGCCGCGGTGACGATCGGTAAGAGGGTAAGCTTCTCGACTGAATCTCGCAGTTCGCGCGGATAGCGCATGTTGATCGGGAAGCGTTGTAGACCCTCGACCGTTTCTCCGACATTCTCGCCGCCGATGGCGAGTGCCACCACCTGTTGCACATCGGCCAGAGTCAGGCCAAAGCGGGCTGCACGCACCCGATCAATCCGGACTTCAATGTAGCGTCCCCCTTGCACGCGCTCGGCATAAGCGGACCGCGTGCCTGGCACCTCCTTGACGGTCGCCTCGACCTGCTCACCGAGTTTCTCGATTACCTTCAAATCGGGACCTGCGATCTTGATACCGACCGGACTCTTGATGCCGGTCGAGAGCATGTCGATACGGTTGCGGATCGGCTGTACCCAAAGGTTTGATAAACCGGGAATCTGCAATGCTGCGTTCATCTCCTCGATGAGTTCATCCTGGGTCTTTCCGTTCGGCCACTCGGAGCGAGGCTTGAAGTGCACCGTCGTTTCAAACATCTCAAGGCCCGCAGGATCGGTCGCGGTCTCCGCACGTCCGACCTTACCGAACACCCGGTCGACTTCCGGGAACTGCATGAGCACTTTATCGGTCTGCTGCAGCAGTTGGGAGGCTTTGTCGGCGGACAAACCGGGCAGTGCCGAGGGCATGAACAAGAGATCGCCTTCGACCAACGGCGGCATGAACTCACTGCCAAGGTGGGTCAGCGGCACGATCGTTACCACGATCGCGAGCGCCGAGGCGAGAAGCATAGTCTTCGGATGCCGGAGCACAAAGTCGAGCAACGGCCTGTACAAGAAGATCAGGAATCGATTCAGTGGATTGCTGCGCTCGTCCGGAATCCGGCCGCGGATAAAGTAGAACATGAGCACCGGGATCAACGTCACCGAGAGCCCCGCGGCGGCTGCCATCGAGTAGGTTTTGGTGAAGGCCAGCGGTCCGAACAACTTGCCTTCCTGGGCTTCGAGCGTGAAAACCGGCACGAAACTCAATGTGATAATGAGCAGGCTGAAAAACAATGCCGGCCCGACTTCACTGGCGGCCTCAGCGATCAGCCGCGCCTGTTCCGAGGACGTCGGCCGGCGGTCCGGATTCTCGTGATTCCAGGCCTCGAGATGTTTATGAACGTTTTCGATCATGACCACCGCGGCGTCCACCATCGCGCCGATCGCGATGGCAATGCCGCCTAACGACATGATGTTGGCATTGACCCCCTGCCAGTTCATGACTGTGAATGCGGCGAGAATGCCGAGCGGTAGGCTCACAATCGCGACAAAGGCAGAGCGTAGGTGGAATAGGAATATCGCGCAGACCAGGGTGACGACGATGAACTCTTCGATCAGCCTGTCGCGCAATGTCGCGACCGATCTATGAATGAGTTCCGATCGGTCATACGTGGGTATGATCTCGACGCCTTTCGGGAGTCCCTGCTGCAAGCTCGCGATCTTTGCTTTGACTGCATCAATCGTCTCCAACGCATTCTTACCCGCGCGCATGACGATGACACCGCCCACCACCTCGCCCTTACCATCTAACTCCGAGATTCCCCGGCGAATCTCCGGGCCTATCTGGATTCGCGCCACCGCGCCCAGCAAGATGGGTGTGCCACCGGCGCCTAAACCCACCGGCACGTTACGAAAGTCGTCGAGATTCTTGAGATAACCGGTCGCACGCACCGCGTATTCAGCTTCGCCCAATTCCAGCACCGAGCCGCCGGTCTCGTTGTTTGAATCGCGCAGCGCCGATTTCACCTTATCGATGGTGATGCCGAGCGCTCGCATTCGATCGGGGTCGAGCACAACCTGGTACTGCTTGACCAGCCCGCCAACACTGGCGACTTCGGCGACGTTCGGTACGCTCTTTAGTTCGTACCTTAGAAACCAATCTTGCAGCGAGCGCAGTTGAGAAATGTCGTATTGACCGTTGTGGTCAACCAAAGCGTACTCATAGATCCAACCCACGCCGGTACCATCCGGCCCAAGGGTTGGCTTTGCCGTTGGTGGCAGTCGTCCGGTGACCTGGCTTAAGTATTCGAGCACCCGCGAGCGCGCCCAATAGAGGTCGGTCTTATCATCAAAGATGATGTAGACGTAGGAATCCCCGAAAAAGGAATAGCCGCGCACGGTGCGCGCGCCGGGTACTGACAGCATCGTCGTGGTTAAGGGATAGGTGACCTGATCCTCCACAACCTGCGGTGCTTGGCCGGGAAATTCCGTGCGAATGATGACTTGTGTATCGGACAGGTCCGGTAAGGCATCAAGCGGTGTAGACAAAGTCGCGTGCACGCCCCACGCGGCGAGCAGCAACGTTCCCATTAGCACTAAGAAGCGGTTCTGGATCGACCAACGAATGAGGGAGGCCAGCATGTCAGTGGCTCCCATCCGGGGTTTTCATCGAAGGTGCGGGCATCATCGTCGGCTTAGCGTCTTCGCCCTTCGATTCATTGGAACCGGCGAGGTTGTCAAAGGCGCCGCGTAGGTTGGCTTCGGAGTCAATGAGGAATTGACCAGAGGAGACGACGTTTTGTCCGAGGGTGAGTCCCTCCAGAATCTCAGAGCGGCCGCCTTGCTCCGCGCCGACCCGCACCCGCGTGGGACGAAAGTGAGTGTCATCGTCCGCGACGATCACGAAACTTCGCATGCCCGTCTTGATGACCGACTCGCTCGGTACGGTGAGCGCATGGTCTTGAGTCATGCCCTGAAAATGTGCTGCTGCAAACATGCCAGGCCGCAAGTGCATATGCGGATTTTTCACGACCACTCGCACTTTGAGCGTCCGCGTGGCTTGCGTCAGCTCCGGGTACAGATAGTCAACCTGACCCACAAAGCGTTCGCCGGGAAGCGATGGGACTTCGACTTCAGCACGATCGCCAGGCTTTAGCCATGCGGCCTGTGTTTCGGGCACCTCCGCCGTGACCCACACGGTGCTGAGGTCGACGAGCTGGAATAGCATCGTTCCGGGCTGAACTTCCGCGCCTTGGCGCGTCCCGAGGTCCATCACATACCCGTCGAACGGCGCGTAATAGTCCACTCGTCTCTCGACCCGTTGAGTTTTTTCAACGCGCGCGATCTGCGTTTCCGACAACCCAAAGAGCGCGAGTCGCCGGCGAGCCGCCTCGATTAGTTGGGGGTCATTTGAACCCAGTGCGATGAGGAACTCCTGCTGCGTGGCCAGAAGATCCGGCGAATAAATGCCGGCAAGTAGCTGACCCCGGCGCACCGAATCGCCGACCGCGCGCACGTCGAGCCGCTCGACCCATCCTGGCTGGCGCACCTGCACGGCTTCGATGCGGTGTTCATCGACACCCACGGAGCCCACAGTATCGACCATGCGCGAGAAACTGCCCTGTTCGACTTTCGCGAGACGAAGTCCCAGGTTCTGTACGACGCGCGAGTCAACCGCAATGCTGCCGGGTGCCGCGTCTTTTGCGTATTTGGGAACCAGTTGCATATCCATGAATGGGGACTTGCCCGGTTTGTCGAAATGCTCGGCGGGGTGCATCGGGTCGTACCAATACTGCGGTTTGCTCACAGCAAGTGCGGTGGCCTCGCTCGCCGTGGGAGCCGCGTTTTGGATTTCCGGGCATTTCGGCTCCAATTGCATGTCCATAAACGGGGACTTACCCGGTTTGTCGAAATGCTCAGCGGGGTGCATCGGGTCGTACCAGTAATTGGGCGCAGCTTTTCCGCAGGATCCTTGCCCCACAACCGCAGCGTCGCGATGACGAAAGATCACGTACCCGACGGCTGCGATCACGACACCCGCACAGACCAGCAGGGCGACTCTGACATTCGGCCTCATGGCGATTCTCCGGAAGATGTTTGCGAAGCACTCCAATAATCCAGACGGACTTGCGCGCGTGCCGCTTCCACAGCAAGCGAGAGTCGCTGGAGCTGGACATCGAGTAAGCTGCGGCGCGCCAGCAGCACGGTGTCGAAGCTACCCCGACCGCTCTGATACGCGCCTCGCGCCGCATCGACCCGGTGCTGTGCATCGGGAATGATCGAGGCATCGAAATCGGCAACGCGTTCCTGAAAGTGCCGCCGATCGACGTAGTCCTGACTGATCTCAGTGTGCAACTCGCGCAGTAGATCGCGCTTGCGGTCCTCGCTGGCTCGCGATTGTTCAAGGGCTGCGGCTACGCCGCGGTCTTGACGGTTCTTCGTGAAATATGGGAGTCCGACCTTGAACTGGATGCCAACAAAGTCGGCGAAGTCGCGCCGGTAGGCGTAATAGACTTCGACCGAATAGTCCGGCTTGTATGACTGCCTCGCCAAAGCAACCTCGGTCGCCGAGGCTTCGATCTGCTTATCCAGATTGCCAATTACTGGATGATGATCGGCGCCGGCGATCAAGCCAGGCAGCGGACTCAAAGTACCGGGCATCGTGAGTGATTCTGCGATCGGCCGCTTTGCGTCATCGCCGATCCAGCGCGCGAGACCTTCGCGCATTCGCAGTTCATGATGTAGCCAGTCGTGTGCCTTGTCCGCGGCCAAGCCGGCGTCAGTCTTCGCGGCAAACCAATCGGCCTGGGACGCTTTTCCGCTGCTGTAGTCTTTCTCGAGCGACTGGACTTGCAGCATCGCCTCATCCGCCAGTCGCTGCGTTAGCTTCAAACCTTGCTCGGTTTCGTAGACGTCGAGCCAGGCGAGCGATGCATCACGGCGTACCATGCGCTGCTCGTTGTCGAGGGACGCACGGTCAGCATCGGCGTCGAGTTGCTTACGAGCGCCTTGCAGCCGCCGTTTCTCGGCACGCGGAAACTCTTGACTCAAACCAATGGTGAATTCCGTGAAGTTATCTCGACGGGTGCTGAAAGCCTCCGGGGTGTCGATGGGTAGCTCTTTGAGCCCTCCGGACAGCTGAGGATCGGGCAATTGAGCCGCAGCGACGGCCTGCTGTTCCTCCGACCGGATCTTTGCCTCGCGTCCGGTTAACAGAGGCTGGTCGACCGCAGCGAGATACGCAGCCTCTTGCATCGTCAGCGGGGAGGCCGCCTCAATCCCAACCTCGCCTGAAGGACTTGCAAAGAGAACAGCGGGTGCTGCGATGGCCGCAGCAACGCATACGCCAACGTAGAAGCGAATCATGACTCATTCTCCAAAGCTCATCGGCGGCGAAGTTAAACGCGCGCCAACACAAGCGACTCTCAAGAGAGCCGCTCGAAATGCCGTTTTTTAAACGGGCCTTGAGGCTTTAGAGAATCGGTGGACGGATGAGCGGCGAATCGCCGCGAGAGGAGAAACTTGTCGAACGGAATTGGAGCGCCGATCCGGTGCGACCGTACCAAACCAAGGACAGCGGCGATACGGCAATGGCTATTGCCGCGACGCATGCATCCAAACAGCAGCTCGCTGTATGAAGTCCACTAGGGCAACAAGACTTCGACGGGGCATCCTGGCTGCTGGAGATGCTTTGACAGTCCGACTGCATCAGCTGGGCCCCGGCGAAGGCGATCGCAGATCCCTGTAGACCGATGGCAAGCATCACGATTATGGCGATAAGCCGGCGCTTCATGGCGCAAATTCTAACACGATCGGATGTTTATCAGTGCGAGTGTCTGTGATGCGTGTCTGGATAGTGCGGATGTGTGTGCTCAAGCGGCTCGTGAATATGCTCATGCGAATGCGGTTCCTGCCCTTGCCAGTCGTTGGCATGCTCGTGGCGGTGGTGCGCATCGTGGATGTGCGAATGCTCGTGCGTAAGCGGGGCGTGAATGTGTTGGTGGGCATGACGTTCTTTAAGATGCAGCCACAAGCCTGCGCCCATGAGTAGAGTCGCGACAACCAAAGCCCATGTGAATGGCGCGCCCAAGGCTAGCGCCAATACGGCACCAATAAAGGGCGCTAGAGAGAAATAGGCGCCCGTTCTCGCAGTCCCAAGATTTCGCAGCGCAACAACAAATAGCGTCAGGCTTAAGCCGTAGCCGACAAAGCCGAGCAACCCGGCCCGAAGAATCATCGCCTGCGGAGGCAATTCTGCTCCATAGCGCAACGCAAGCGTAATGCTCAGCGGACCCGCGACGAGACCTTTCAGACAGGCTATCGACATCGCATCATTGATCGACACTTTGCGCGTGAGATTATTGTCGATGGCCCAGGCGAGACACGCGCCGGCAATTGCGAAAGGCCCGACCAGACCGCTGAGGTGAAAGACTGCACTCGTCGATAACACAACCCCGCCGGCGACGATGAGCGCCATACCGAGCGCAATTCTGCGATCGAAGTTTTCCTTGAAGACGAACCATGCCAACAGCGCGCTGAAAACCCCTTCCAGATTCAGAATCAGTGATGCTGATGCCGAGTCAGTTAATTGTAGACCGTACATCAACAAGTAAGGACCGATCGCACCCCCGAAAAGAGTAGCTCCCAGGAGCCATCCGAGATCAACACGCCGCGGCAGAACGATGCCAGCCCTTCCGCTCACCAGCGCACGCATCATCAGTAGCGAGCTGAGGCCAATGCCAGAACCCGTATAAAGCAGCCCTGCGAGCAAAAGGGGAGACGCCTGGCCAGTCAGTAATTTTGCTATTGGCGTACTTAAGCCAAATAATACAGCCGCGCCTAAGGCCGCCCAAATACCGCTCTTCATGCCAAACGTCTCATGTTGTGAAGATTCGCTATCTTACCCCCTCGATTCGAACCGGATCCCACCTACAGCAGTTACAGATGGACGAGCATAAGTGACTAAGGGAAGAGATAGCGGCATGCCGGCGGTCGAGCAGTGGGAGTCCTACTTTGATGTCGTCGGGATTCTAGAGTCCTTGGGCTGTCGCGACTCAAATGGCGATGCCATTGAGTTCGGCTGCGGCTACGGCCTCTTCACCATCCCGCTCGCGCGCAGGATCGTGGGCACGATCTTTGCGCTCGACATTGATCCAGTCATGGTCGCTGCAACGGCAGCGCGTACCTTACAATCTGGTCTGAAGAATATAATCATTGAGCAGCGGGACTTTGTCGCGCAGGGCTGCGGTCGAAAATCTGGATCGGCGGATCTCGTCCTGCTATTCAATATTTTGCACATTGAGGACCCCGTGAGTCTCTTGAAGGAGGCTCACCGAGTACTTCGCCCGAGAGGAACGGTTGCGGTCATCCACTGGAACCACGACGGAAGCACACCGCGAGGTCCACCGCTCGATATCCGGCCGAGGCCCGAGCAATGCCGAGCCTGGGGCGAGCAAGCGGGATTGCAGTGGGTTCGGGACCAAGCCCTGCCCGGCTCACCGTGGCATTGGGGAATGGTCTTGGAGAAACGCTAAGGCTGCGCGCCAGCCTTGCGACATGGCTCTGTAGTCTTAACGGCAACGATGATTATTTCTTCGCGCCGCTCCACTCAAGATAGGATTTCCATTCTGCTTGTCCTGGCATACGCATCTGAAACTTTCCCGACATCACGGCATCTTTTAGCTCGTAAACCAACCGAAACTGCGGCACAAAATCAGTAACTATCCGCTACTACGAGCAGGCCGGTTTGTTCCCCTCGCCGCCGCGCACGGCGGGAAACTATCGCGCCTACGACCTCGGGCATTTGGCCAGGCTGCGGTTTATTCGGCGTTGCCGCGATCTGGGATTCACGCTCGATCAAGCGGCCGCTCCCATGCGGTACTGCAGCGGCGATTGATTGACCGATTAGATGCAGCGGCCTGCTCCGCGAATGAAATTCGAGTATTGGAAGCGCTTGACAATACGACATTAATCGAAATATCGTATCGAAATGAAGACAACCCAGGTCATTGCAGCGTTGGGCGCCTTGGCGCACGAGCATCGGCTTGCGATCTTCCGGTTGCTGGTTGAGCGAGGTCCTGCAGGGCTATCTGCCGGCAAGATCGCCGAACGGGTAGGCCTGGTGCCCTCCTCCCTGACTTTTCACCTACAGAATCTGCAGCGCGCGGGATTGATCGCCCAGCGGCGCGAGAGCCGCCAGCTTATCTATTCCGCGGACTTTAACGCCATGACGGCGCTTGTCGGCTATCTAAGTGATAACTGCTGCGCTGAGAGCGCAGCGCAATGCTATCTATTCCGCGGACTTTAACGCCATGACGGCGCTTGTCGGCTATCTAAGTGATAACTGCTGCGCTGAGAGCGCAGCGCAATGCTGTCCGCCAGTGCGGCAACCGAAGGCTGGGAAACGCCCGGCGAAGGCAGCATAGAAGGCTATGCCGGACGTCATCCAGATCCGAGAACGACCGCCGCACTTGAGCGTTGTGGCGCTGCTCGAAGCGGAAGGATTACCGACATCCGACTTGACTGAGGCGCACCTGGAGCACTTTTTCTTTACCGGCACCGATGGCGCGCCGAGCGCGCTGGTGGGACTTGAGATCTACGGTAATGCTGCATTGCTACGCTCCCTGGTTGTGAGTGCCGCTACGACTTCACGTGCACGTCAGCGTCAAGGACCTTCCTGCCTCGATCCGCTGTTGTGCCACCTAAACCGGATTCGCGTTCGGGACCGGCCGCTTGGGTCTCGCGCGCTCGGTAAAGACAGTCTGGCAGTCAACATCGGAGATTTATTGCCCAAGAGTTGGCGGACTGCCGATTTGGGATAGAAATACATGG
>Ga0193716_1002591_pt1 | contig 10108 bp, 8 predicted proteins | sample U2c1metaG_FD_145901 | JGI IMG/M metagenome (GOLD analysis project Ga0193716, IMG submission 145901) | Soil microbial communities from a riparian zone of the East river system, Colorado, United States - U2c1 | ecosystem: Environmental > Terrestrial > Soil > Riparian zone | place: USA: East River...
CCCTTTGCCGCGGACCACGTTTTGTCCGGCCGTCGGCGGCGATTGCTCTTCCTTGCCCTTCCACCCGATCGCTCGAGCAGTGCGTTCCAAGCACTCGGTGATGCCTACGGAAACCAGTTTTTCCCCGGTGACGAACACATCTCCCTCTTTCACAAGGTGGCGCAGACGCAATTCGCAAGGATCGATGCCGAGCCGGCGCGCGATATCGTCCATCTCGGACTCATAAGCCCAACACACGTGCGAAACGCCGACGCCGCGAAACGGACCGGTCGGCGGCAAGTTCGTGTAAACGGAATAGGTCGACAAACTTCGGTTGGGAATATTGTAAGGCCCGCTCGATACATAACAGCCGGTTTTAGCGTTGACCGGACCATTAAGCGCGTAGGCGCCGATTTCATAGAAAGACTCGACCTGACGCGCCACGATGGTGCCGTCTCTTTTAACTCCGGTTTTTATTTTCACCACCGCGCCGTACCGTCTGCCGGTGAGAAAGACCTCGTCGCGGGTCAACACCCACTGTACCGGACGGCGCGCTTTGCGCGCGAGCAATGCAAGTGGCGGCTCCAGCCGCGCATGGGTCTTGCCGCCATAACCGCCGCCGAGAGGTGAAACGATGACGCGCACCTGATTCTCCGGTAATTTGAAGATCTGCGCCAATTGCTCTTGCACGCCGGAGGGATTTTGCGTGGCGGAATGAATGACCAACTTGCCGCCCGGCTCCCAATAGGCCGTGGCGGCATGAGGTTCTATGTGGCCGTGCTGCACCGGCGGCAGCGTGTAAGTATTTTCAAAGATCTCTTCCGCTTCTTGAAATCCTTTTTCGATGTTCCCGTCTTCCACCCGGAACACACTGCAAACGTTGCCGCCCAACTCGAAATTGAATTCCTCGCGGTGCACGCCCGCGCTGGTCTCGTTGCGTTGCGCGTGCAGCACCGGCGCATCGGGCTTGGCGGCTTCGAGAAGATCGAACACCGCCGGTAACTCTTCGTAGTCGACTTCGATCAGATCCAAAGCCTCTTCCGCAATCTCCCGGCTCTTCGCCGCTACGAGGGCGATCACTTCACCGACGTGGCGCACTCGATCGGTAGCGACGACGGGTTGATCATCGACCACCGGGCCGAAATAAGGATTCAAACCGGCCAAATCGTCGCGCGTGACGACCGCCACAACACCGGGAAGTTTTTCCGCCTTGCTTGGATCGACGCGCAGAAGTTTCGCGTGCGGGTAAGGACTTCGCAGCGCCTTCGCGAAAAGCATCCGCGGCAGAACCAGGTCGGGGGCATAGTTAATTGCTCCGGTGACCTTGGCCAACCCGCCCACCATCGTGACATCCGTACCGACCAGAGACATCTTTAGGGTTCCCTTCTTTGGGTTACGCCGCAGCGCCGAGCGCACGGCGCACCAGCACATTGACCAAGTGGCGTTTGTAATCCGCGGTTCCGCGCAAGTCGTCGATCGGCTCGACCCGAGAGCTCGCATCCGCGGCGATCCGCTCGATCAACTCAGGTGTGAGTTTCTTACCCCGCGCCATCGATTCGGCTTCTTCTAAACGCACCGGTTTCGGCGATACCGCGCCGACGACGAGGCGAAGCTCAGCGCAAACGCCTTTCTCCAAAGTCGCCAATACGGCGACACCGACGCACGGCCGCTCTTCCGAAGAACCCGTGGTAAACTTCGTGTAAGTTCCACATAGACGGCCGGCCGGCGGAACGATCAGCGCCGAAACCAATTCGCCCGGCTCCAGAGCGGTATCGTAACTGCCTTTCAAAAAATCGGATAATTTCATGCGCCGGGTTCCCGCGCGGCTCAATAATTCAACCACGGCGTCCAGCGCCACCAACACCGTTGGCGGATCGGATTGATAATCGCCATGCGCCAGATTGCCGCCGATGGTGGCCATGTTGCGAATGCGAATATTCGCCACCACATGGCACGCTTCGGCGAGCACCGGACAATGTTGCCGCACTAACGGCGACGCCTCGATATCGTAGATCGCCGCCAGCGCGCCGACGCGCAATCCCGTTTGCGCGTCATAGCTGATATCGCTCGCGCCTTTGATTTTTTTTAGATTGACGAGCGTCTTTGGGACAAAGATGCCATGCTTGATCAAAGTCAAAAGCGCTGTACCGCCGGCGATAACTTTAGCTTCCTCGTTGTCACTTAGAAACGCGCACGCCTCTTTGAGAGTGCCGGGCTCCACGAGCTCGAAATGTCGCATACCACTTGATCCTTTAGCGCCAAGAATGAACCGGCCGCCAGCCGAGCAATTTTTTTGCCCGGGCGTTGGAGTACGCGCCTTTGCTGCCAGTTAGATTGCGCGCCTTATCCCCGATGGCCGGCATAATCCGCGGGTATAAATCGCAGAGCGATTCAGCCACCGTGCTGTCGTCGGCGACGACAAATAAGACAGTGCCGCTCGGAAGCGGGCGCTCGACGGCCAAGCGAAAGGCAACGGCCAAATCGCGCGCGTCGATGTAACTGTAGGCAAAAAAACCCGTTGGCTTTCGCCCACCGTCTTTTTTTATCGTTTCGAGCTCTTCCGCAGTGACCACGCCACTCGGTCGCAGCATCACGGTTTCTACGCCCTTGCGCGCGTAGGAGCGCGCGATGGTTTCGCCGATCTCTTTAGATAGACCATAGACATCTTCGGGCCGGAGCGGATGATCCTCATCGATCGGCAAATAGTCGGGCAAGAAGCGCTCGCTGTAGCTCCAGCCGACGATGGCATTGCTGCTGGCCGAGACGACCCGCTTGACGCCGAGACGGAAAGCGGCGTGATGCACGTTGAACGTGCCGATGACGTTGGTTTGATAAGTCACCGTAGTGGGGGCGATGTTCGGATTATGGATCGCCGCGAGGTGCATTACAGCTTCGGCGCCGGCCATGGCCTCCATGACTTGGCCGAAATCCTGGATATCTCCGACTAGATAGTTGACCGGGCCACGCTCCGGCCCTGGTACGCGATCGAGGACGGTGATTTCGTAAGCGGGGTTATTCAGCAATTCGCTAACAATCCCTTGGCCAACTTTGCCGGCTCCACCGGTGATAAGAAGCTTCATTGGAAATATCTAACAAGCACGTGGAAAAGGTTCATGCACTTTCATTGAAGACCATCATAAGCTGTAGAGGGCCTGGGCATTTCCACCGGCGATCTTATTGGCAACGGATGAACTAAACTTGGAATTTTGCAGGACGCCGTCGAGAGCTCTGAGCTCGGACGCGCTGTCGGCGTGGCCATAATCAGTGCCGACCACCAGGTTGTCTTCTCCCGCGATTTCCATAATGTACGGCAAGTCGTCGCTGCTCTCGCAGCCGACGTAAAATCGACTTTCGCGGAGCAGCGCTTTGGCATCGAGCTCTCGACCTTGCAGCTTGTAGCGCTTGCCCAGATCGTTCAACACATAAGGCAGCCACTGGGCGCCGGCTTCGAGAAAAGCGACCTTGAGTTTTGGGAAGCGCTGCGGAATGCCATCCATGATCATATTGTGAAACGCGCCGACGATCACCAATTTGAATTTCGAAAAGCCGATGGTCTCGTAACGAAAATAATCGTACAACCCGGAGCTCCCGGTGCCCGAATGAATGCAGATCGGAAGATCCAAGCGGCTGGCGGCTGCGTAGAGCGGAAAGAAATAACTATCGCTTAAAAGTCTTTCGCACTCCGAACCGCGCAGGAAAATACCACAGGCGCCGTTCTCTTTGGCGAACTTTGCTTCCTCAAACACTTTGTCCATGCTCAACAGCGGCAACACAGCCGCCCAGCGCAGGCGCTCTTTCGCTTGCTTCCATACATCCGCCATCCAGCGGTTATAGCTGCGGCCCAAGGCCAGCTCAATTTCAGGCCGCGCCGTCAGCGGAATGATAAACATCGTCGGAAAAATCACCTGAACATCGACACCGAGTTCGTCCATGTGTCTCAAGCGCGCACTCGGATCGCGCAACTCGCGCGATTCCATGGGCGTGTCTTTGCCGACGTTGCGAGATTTGAGTCGCAGCGTGCCGTCGACCAGCCAATACTCGTCATTTGGTGAACCGTCGGTGGAGACGACGACTTGAGGCCGAAATTTCTTATCGGCACCTTCCATATATTCCCAGGTTTTTTCAGTTTCCAGAACATGTGCGTCCGCATCGATCCTTAGCATGAGACAACCCTCACTTAGTAGTCATTGGTAATCTATTAGCACGACTCTGCCACGAATGACGATATTCGTTTTAAATTACGTGCAGAGGCAGTTATGATGGATTTATGAATTCATAGAGCTCAGCAATGCCACGGCATAGTCTAGTTATGAGTCAATTAAGACTTACCATTCGAACATTGGCATCCGGTAAAAGGGCATCAACACCACGCCCGCCCGCATTTAAGAAAAATCTATCTGCAGCACTGATCGCCTGTCAAACGACGTTGTCATGAATTGCGTTGTCGAAAACTTACATGCGACGAGCGAGAGTTAAAAGTGTAAACAACAATGAGATTTTGTTTCAATGGGTTCGATCCTTCCTAGAACAGGTCCGTGCTGTGGATTGCGGCAACTCGCAACGAATGTTTGAAAGCGAAATCCTCAAAAGATTCCACTCCTCCTGTAGCTATTGTAATTAGAAATAAACCACTCCATCATCGTCAAGATATCCATTAACAATCATAGGAGAACCAAACGTGGCTTTACGGATCAAAGACTCGGAATTTTACGCGATCGACGCTCATTCTCATTTGGGCCGTCGCAAAACACCATTAGGCCACGGCGTCGCAAGTTTTCTCGGCGACGACCTGGTGCGCAATCTGGACGAAGTGGGATTGGATTGCGCGGTGGCGTTTCCTCTCGGCGCATCTTACACCGACTATTCCGAAGCCAACCAGATCATGGCCGAAGAAATGGCCAAGCACCCGAAACGGATCATCAGCTTTTGCCGAATCAATCCCAATTTCGGTCCCGAAGCCACGGCAAAAGCTCTCGATCACTGCCTTGGCACGCTGAAACTCAGAGGCATCAAACTGCATCCGGAAATCGAATTCTTCGACCCCAACGAAGCCGAGCTGATGGAACCGATTTATGACGCGGCACGGCGCTACCATGTGCCGATCATTTTTCACACCGGCATGTCGAGCAAGGCATCGCCGGGCGTGATCGCGGAGCTTGCCGCCCGGTACAAAGACGTTCCGGTCATTCTCGGGCACATGGGCGTATCGGAATATGTAAAGCTTGCCGTGGCCGTCGCTCGGCAAAACGAGAATATATTCCTGGAAACGTCGGTGGTCGGGTGGATGCCGCTTCTGCTGGAAGCGTTTCGCGGGGTCGGCACGAGCAAAATTCTCTTTGGCTCCGACCATCCCTATAATCCTCTCGCGATGGAAGTAGAAAAAATCGCCAAACATGTTGCCAAGGCGGCCAAACTCACAGAAGGCGATTTGAAGAAAGTGTTCGCTGATAATTTTTTGTCGATCTTGAAGCATGATCGCTAGGTCTAATTGCGGGAGATAAAATGCAACCATCTGAGAAACTACTTCGTGCGGTATTTACCATGAAAAGAACAATGTCGTTGGCGCTGTCCTTAATTCTTGCCACAGGCGCGTTCAGAGCTGACGCTGCCGATCCGCCGATCGTACGGGCAAACTATGCTGCCTTCAGCGGCGCCTTTGCTCCACTCTGGATCGCCGCGGACAATAACCTGTTTGCCAAATACGGATTGAACGTCGATCTCCGCTATATTGCACCCGCCACCGCGACTCAGGCGCTGATCGGCAAAAACCTGGAGATCATAAACCCGGGCGGTGAAATCGTCGAGGCGGGATTGAACGGCGAGCCGGTCGTCTACATCGCCGGCATTATGAATCGAGCCGTCATGTCGATCTACGCGAAACCGGAAATCGGTTCACTCGCCGACCTGAAGGGAAAAGTATTGGCTGTGACGGTACCGGGCGCGACTACGGATTTCGCCGCGCGGGTTTTACTCCAGCAAGCGCGCCTGACACCGGGCAAAGATGTCAAACTGATTTATCTGAAGGGCATGGTGGAAATCCTTACGGGGATAAACCAGGGAAATGCCGATGCCGGCATCTTCACCTCGCCGACGACGCTGAAAGCGCAGCATGCCGGATTGAAGGAACTGGTCAACGTCACCGAGCAAAATATCCCGATGATTCATGCTCGCCCTGACAATGTACGGAGATTTTTACAAGCCTATCTCGAAGGCATCAAGATCTCCCGAACGGACGCAGCCTACACGAAACAAGTCATCGGCAAATACACGAAAACCACGGACGCCGCCGATCTGGAAAATTCTTATCAGACGTTTCTCCCGGCGTGGGAAAAATTGCCGGTGGTGCCGGCCGCCGCCGTGCAAACGATGCTGAATTTCGCCACCCATCCCGGCGCAAAAACAGCAAAACCGGAAACCTTCATCGACAATTCCATCATGACCGAAATCGGCAAGTCGGGATTTGTCGATCGGCTTTACAAGTAAATCCTATTTTCGATAGAAGTAACGCCGCACCCGAAGCGATGCGTCATCGAGCGTAATTGCTTGCTTGGACGTTATTTCCGGAACTTCTGTCGTATTGAACGTTTGAACGGCTTGAACGTTTTGAACTGACTCAAGGAGTAAGACATGAGCCGCCTGCCTGAGATCGACGCAACCACACTCTCTCCTGAACAACATGAGATTTACGAGCGGATGATGCGCGAGCGCGGCCACATGCGCGGGCCGTTCGCGGTCTGGCTGCGCAACGCCGAGCTCTGCCAGAACACCCTCAAGCTGCAGGAGATGTTCGCTTCTCGGGTGAAACTCGAACGGCGCTTGCTCGAGTTGATGATCCTGGTCGCCGCGCGCCAGTCCACGGCCCAGTACGCCTGGTTCATCCACGAGCCCTACGCGCTTAAGTTCGGTATTGCGCCCGAGGTCGTCCAAGCGATCCGCGAGCGGCGCACGCCGGACTTCACCCGCGACGACGAACGTCTGGTCTACGACCTCACGATGGATCTCAATACCACCCGAACGTTGTCGGAAAAGAGTTACCAACGCGGCATGACCATGTTCGGCGAACAGGTGATGGTCGAGCTGATCAGCGCGATCGGCTTCTACGCGATGGTCGCCATGACGCTCAACGCCTTCGACGTGTCTGCCCCGGGAGACAAACAGCCACTGGATTAGCAAGTTGGTGAAATCGGATTGAGATCCTAAAGCAAGTTTGACTCGCAACATGGATTGAGTTGATAAACGCATTTTCAGGTCATCATAGCCATGCAGATCCTTACAATCACTTTTGTCTTTTTTCTCCTCGTCAGTTCGCCGGCCTGGACTCAAACAGCCAAGCCGGTGTCTCCAGCCGATCTGGCCGCCTACACCGGCGCGGATCGCGAGCGCGTGCTGCTCGACGGCGCCAAGCGAGAAGGTAAACTCGTCTGGTACACAACTTTGGCCGCCGATCAAAACAAGCAACTCGCCGGCGCCTTCGAAGCCAAGTATCCCGGCGTTAAAGTCGAAGTCTTTCGAACCGGATCGTCAGCGCTGGCGCAAAGACTGCTCACTGAGGCGAAAGCAAAGCGACACATCGCCGACGCCATCGAAACCACGCCTCCCGGTCTGATGACTTTCCGCGAGAATCAGCTTTTGCTGCCTTACACATCGCCGCATCTTGCCGCGTTTCCCGAAGACGCCAAAGAGAAGGCTCCGAAGAATCTGGTTTACTGGACCAATACCCGCGAATCGTTTATCGGCTTCGCTTACAACAAGAATTTCCTGAACGCCGCTGACGTGCCGAAAAATTTCGACGGCCTGCTAAAACCCACGTTGCGGGACAACATGGGTATATCGGGAGACGATACCGGCGCTCGAATCATCGGCGCCATGGTCAAGGCCAAAGGCGATGGATTTGTCAAAAAGCTGAAAGAGCAGAATATTCGGGTGCACATGATGGCGGGCAGCGCGCTCACTCAACTCGTTGCCGCGGGAGAAATCTTTGGGTCGCCGAGTCAGTTTTACAGCGCGACCAACGTCGCCGCCAAACGCGGCGCACCGGTCGCCTGGGTTCCAATGGATCTCGTCGCCACGAGCGCCGGCGGTGCGGCGGTCTATGCAAACGCGCCTCGGCCTCATGCTGCACTGCTATTCGCCGATTTTTTACTAAGTCCGGAGGGACAAAAACTTTTGGAAGACTTGTACTTCGGCAGCTCGAGAAAAGATTACGGTTTCAAACGCTGGTATCCTGAAAAAGGCGGCACGCTGGCGCAATACGAAGAAGCCTTGGAAGGATGGCACAAACTACTCAAGGAAGTGACGCGCAAATAAACTGCACTCATCGACTCGTTCAGGTTCTCGCTCGTCTCAGGTGGCATTACTGCGGAGCTAGCCTCGGTTTCAGAGACTCCATAGGGGCTTGCTCCGTCTCGCAAACGATTTACCGCAAGCGTAATCCAGGTTCATGTAGGCCGCAGATTCGACATTGCCAAGGAAACGAATTGCCCCAAGGAAGGCTTTACCAGACGCCTCCTACGCAAGGATAGCTTTTACCCGCGACTGCGCTTCGGCGCCCCTTTCTTTCATGAGTGCGGCATAAGACTCGTTGGGCCAATCGTCGAACGCTTGTTGGTAACCCGGACGTTTACCGACGCGCTCGAACCAAGCCGGAACATGCGGCCTTCGATCCCAGAGAAACTGAAGCTGCAGATCTTGCAGACGCAGAATGTAAGGTGCATAGCCGATATCGGCCAACGAGAATTCCGTCCCCGCTAGCCAGGGGGCCTCAACGAGAGCCGCCTCCATATCCGCCAGCAGCTTATCGAAGCGCCGCGTTGCATCGACAAAGTAGGAAGAGTCGATGCCTTTGGTAACATTCTCCCAACTCTCGGCGCGCTTTTTCGGATCCGGGATCTTTTCATGGAGTGTTTCCAAAGCCGCTTTGCCGAGAGCAAGCTTTTGATGGCGAAAGGCGATGGCGTTGCTGATCGTTCGGGTCGCGGCGTGTACGGTCTCGTCCAATTGCTTGGTCCAAAGGCGCATACGCGCGCGATCAGCCGCGTTCTTAGGACGCAAGCTCGGTTCGGGATACGCGTCGTCGAGATATTCATTGATCACCGTAGATTCGATGACGACTTTGCCGTCATCGACCAGCGTGGGCACGACCGCGTCGGGATTGAGTTTGACGTATTCCGGCTTTTGCTGATCGCCGGCGCGCAGATTGAGATGATGGCTCGTCCACGGCAGGGCCTTTTCTCCGAGAGTAAAGCGCACCTTTTGCGCGCAAACCGACATGTCGTTGTGGTAAAGTTCGATCATCGAAATCCATCCTCCAGCACTCCGTGTATATCAAGGCAGAGCGAGATTATGAAATCGGCCATTCCCACGGCACTAGATCGCGATTGATTTCCAACCTACCCGCGAACTGCTAGGATCCGGCAATCTCACGCATGAACTCGACTTGAGACCAGCGCGAACCTACGTTTTCAACCGGAATAAATTTTTCAGAAGCAACGAAAGCAAAAAACCCATGGCAAAAGCGTCACTGCTATTCCTAATCTCGGTATTGTTGTGTTTTGTACGGTCGTCGGCCTCGTCCCACGCGGCGGCGGCACCGACCAAACTTGTCATCAGCTATGCGATTTTAAGCGAGCGCGAAGGATCCCTGTTTGTCGCGCGCGATCAAGGTTTTTTTCGCAAACACGGGCTCGATGTCGATTTGGTTTATGTCGCCAGCGCGCCGGTCGCGTTGGCTTCGATTGCGCATGGCGATTCGCAGATCAACACCGGATCGACTTCCGGCGCGATTCTCGGCGCCATGGCCGGCGGACTTGACCTGGTTTTTATCGCCGGCCTAGTGAACAAGTTGACGGGTACGATTGTCACGGCGCCAGACATCAAAACACCCGCCGATCTGAAAAACAAAACCATCGGCGTGACGAGCATTGGCGGCGGAAATTGGGTATTCACCATGTTGGCACTGGAACATTGGAAGCTCGACCCAAAGCGCGACAACATCAGTATCCGTGTCATCGGTAACGATGCCGTGCGCGCCCAGGCGATTACTACCGGCACCATCGACGCCACGCAGCTTTCGACGTATTCGTATGGTACGGCGCTCAAACGCCAGGGGTATCGCATCCTGGCTGACTTA
>Ga0193716_1002592_pt1 | contig 10107 bp, 7 predicted proteins | sample U2c1metaG_FD_145901 | JGI IMG/M metagenome (GOLD analysis project Ga0193716, IMG submission 145901) | Soil microbial communities from a riparian zone of the East river system, Colorado, United States - U2c1 | ecosystem: Environmental > Terrestrial > Soil > Riparian zone | place: USA: East River...
ATTGAGTCTGGGGATGCACCAGACAGTGTCTGATACAAAACCCACCCAAAATAGCGAATAAATGCGCAAACCTGGGGCCAAAAAAAATGCGCAAGGTCAGGGGGTTATACCAGACAGTGTCTGGTATATGTATGCACGAATCTCGCACGAAAAATTGAGTCTGGGGATGCACCAGACAGTGTCTGATACAAAACCCACCCAAAATAGCGAATAAAATCAAAAACCTCGGTCCAAAAAAAATGCGCAAGGTCATGGGGTTATACCAGACACTGTCTGGTATATATATGCACGAATATCGCACGAAAAATCGAGTCTGGGGATGTACCCCTGACATAAAATCGCCATTTTTCGCAATTTAATCGCAAAAAAAGCGGCATTCCCTCTCAACCCTGGGTTCAAAATATTGGGACATGATGGGGAGTGAGGTCCTCCATCACCCCCAGTGGTTAGGCCATACATAGCATGCAAGGATAACTAAAATCGCAATTATACCGATAAAAATCGATGGAAAACCCCAAAGAACACCGTTCCTCGCAGCCCTGACCACCCAGGAGAGACACAGAACACATTCGCCTCAATAATGCGCATTTTTCGAGCCTAACAGCGTCCAAAATGAGCCAGAAATGGATGAGATCCTCACATGAGCCTCTTTGGTTTTCTTGGGAGATATGCTTAGTAAGCATAAAAGCGCCCAGTGGTGGTAGGGACTCACCTTGGGAGCCATTGGAGAGGTTGTCTAGTAAACAGATATCTGGCAGCGAGGTGGATAGTCGTGGTGAGAAGACAAAGTGCAAAAGCAGTGCAATCGCCGGTACAGCGACGCACGAGGTGACCGCTATATCTGTCCCAGGGGGTCAATAACCAAAAACGGAAAGGACGCCATCAACGATGCGCCGTTACCGTACCATTCTAAATATGGTCACCGGACGATTGTGGCTATGCTCGTTGCCCGCCTACTTTGTCAGATATCATCCGTTTTAAACGAAATAAAATGGTATAGATTCGGAAAATTCAGGAACAATTATGGAGGTCCTCGAAATACATTTAAATCGACATGAACAAGTGTCATTGACATCCAAAATAATTATTTGCAGGTGGAATACCCCATACAATTATATAAATCAAGTGTCATTGACACATAAAATAATTATTTGCAATTGCAAAACCCTAAAGAATTATGATAATTGTTTCAATCAACTGTCATTGACTTGTAAAATAATTATTTGCCAGTGGAAAACCCCAAACAATTATTTAATCAAGTGTCATTGACACATAAAATAATTATTTGCAACTGGAAAACCTTAATCAATTATTTAATCAAGTGTTGACTCGTAAAATAATCATTTGCAATTGGAAAACCCTAAAGGATTATAATAATTGTTTCAATCAACTGTCATTGACTTGTAAAATAATTATTTGCAAGTGGAAAACCCTAAACAAAAGTGTCATTGACCTGTGGAATAATTATTTGCAAGTGGAAAACCCCAAACAATTATTTAATCAAGTGTCATTGACACATAAAATAATCATTTGCAACTGGAAAACCTTGATCAATTATTTAATCGAGTGTCATTGACTCGTTAAATAATCATTTGCAAGTGGAACACCCCAAACAATTATATAAATCAAGTGTCATTGAATTATTTGCAAATGGAAAACCTTAAACAATTATAATAATCCCCCCGACATTAATACAACCAGTCATATGAATTAGTATACAAGCGCAACATTGAAATATATTGTAGATGTCCGATACCTAGTAACCAACATCTTATATTCCGAGTGCCACTCTGAATAACCTTCCTAAGGACTAATCCTGGATTGCACAACACCGATTTAGACATCCGATACCGCTTTAATTCTGGTAACCAACATCTAAAATATATTCAAGGTAAACCTTCCCGTCAGTTTATCGTATTCAATGTGGTCAAGAATACATTTACTGCAAAATATCAACCGGCCAACCGACTTGTATAATTCTTTTTGTCAGAACCAACAACAATAATCATGATAACTTTGTGCACAACAAACGCCGCCGCTCAAATGTATCAGACAGTGTCTGATATATTCCATATGGATCCCATTGTCAAAAATGTCATGTGACCAATTCAAACTCAGACACCCTATAAGAGACACCACTGGTGGCATCCTCTCTCTTCTTCCTTCTTCTACCTTCCCGTTATAGACTATTGGTTTGATTAGTCAGCAATGCCTTCCTGCACCACCTGTTTGGCCACATTCTCCACCCGCAACAGCCGTGACACCCACAGCCGCAAAAAGACCTGTCAAGCTGTATGTGCCTTGATTATAACAGACGGTGTCTGATGAATTGAATGGGCCCATTCTTTTAGCCAGGGGAGGCCAATACTTCAGTCCAGTCGGACCCTGATGCTACTGAACCGAATATTTCCATCCAGTCGGACACCACACTCGTTGATGCTAGTTTTCATATTCCCAGCTCATTGGTGAGCATTTTTATAAATAGAAAATATACCAGACGGCGTCTGATACATTGGCACCTAGGACATTGATCGGCATCCATATCTTGACAGTGTTGGCTTTGTGGTCAACAATGTCATCCAGGGTTTGATCTGTGAACCATGCAAATGGGTGATCGTACCCGGTCAAGCTCAAGGTCATCTCAATGACCAGCACAGCAGAGTACACCTGGATCAGGACCTGTTTCGAGCTGCATTGACGGAATTGGAAGTGTCTGACAGGCTACCAAACCCACCAGAGATTGGCATCTTTCCAGAAATAGTGGGTCTGGCAGTCCAACACGGTTATGCCTGTTGTCACTGTGATAAGGCACTCGGCACCATAGGCTCGATGGAGAAACATCACCGCCACTGTCACCCAAACCAACCACTTCCCAAAGCATGGTCCCGATGTCACTTTCAGCAGCTGCACCCCCAACACGCCAAGACCATCTTCCAAATCAAACCTCGAAACATGCCTGGACCCACCTGGGTGGATACAATGATCAATGACATCCGTCAGGAAATGAAGGAGGTCACTCGTATCAATCCCTATGAGCGCAATTCGCGTGCCATCAGTCCATGGAATTTGACCACCCAATGGCACAAGCACGTTGCTGAATTTGAACCTTCTGAGCTCCGTGGGTTGATTGCCATGCCCATTGAACAAGAGTTTCCAGGTCTGATCAAAGCGGTCCGGGCCTACTTTGTCAAGGCCACCAGCCTCATTGAACAGACAGATGTCTTGGTGTTGCAACGTCTCAACTCACCAGACCCAAAGAAGGAGTGAGTGAATTATCATTATACCAGACGTCGTCTGATGTATTCCAAGTGGGATCAACAACACTCCCTTTCATCGTCACCAACAAGACGCCACCACAACGAGTCAGTATGCCACCATGGCCATCTGCATTTTGGCCATGCTCCTCCGAGAGAAACGGGTCTATACTATACCATTGCCCGACACATTGACCGACGCGCTCCATTCGCTCGACTTGCAAAATGAGGACTTTGATGCCTTGCCCCACCTGCACCGCATCTTTTTAGGACTCTGGATGGTCAAGTGGACGGTGACCGTGAGCAATCCGGTGCCAGATCCGACCATACGCGCATTGGCCCTGCTGAGCGTCAACTCTGATGGGGGTTTGGCAGAAGCCGACAAGGTCACTGGCTGGATCGCCAAGCTGGAAAACAGCATCCGATTGACCTCCCTTTTTGAGATCAAGGACCTCAGTATCCACCGTTTTGGCGGGGACGACGAGTTGGCCTGTCAGCAGGTGGAACCTTGGTTTGTGGAAAAGGTGTATTCCACCTTTGCTTCCTTACGTTTGCTTCAACATCGAGCCTCTGCCATATCCTTTGGCATGACCAGCATGCCCAAGGTGTGGTGGCTCAATCGGGACGACTGGTCGTCGATGCTCTACCGAGGGCATCAGATCACCATTGAGCACATGAGATCTGTGGCCAAAAACCTGGAAGATGCCATTGTTCGAGTGTGGGAAGAAGAGGTCCTGTGTGGATTGGATCTGTATGTGTCATACGACCTCATCTCGGATGACCTGACCAACACGGACGTTCAATACTCGTTCATTGCCGATCCTCGGAATGAGGCCTTTCAACCCAGGGATCACCTGTTGACCGCGATCCTCAATGACGATCGTCAACGCCTGCGCTTTACCACCCCGAACGCCGAAGGTGATGGTTACAGATTCAACCGACCTGCTTTACATGGATGGCTCCGTGGTTATGCCCGCTTCCAACGCCTCAGGTTGGCACGCAGCGAGATGCTGAGTGGCGGCCCCAGCCGTGCCACAGAGCTTGCCAGCATGAACTATTGCAACACAGAGACACGTCCCGTTCGCAACTGTCTTGCTTTGGGTCATCATCTTGCCGCGATGCGTCTTTACTCCAAAGTAGGTGGTGCCATTGGGAATGATCGTCGAATCCCGCATTCCCTGGATGCCGTCACCAAGGATCTGACCATCCAAGACTTGGCCGTCGCCAGACCATTTGCAGAGGTGGCGGTTCACCTTTGCCATCCCGGCCGTGAGGACATCAAAATGCTGTATCGTGAAGAGCTCTTTGTCAACGGTGACCGTGAGTTTAATGTCAAGGATCTCACCAACTGTATGGAAGAGTTTACCAAACCCGTGATTGGTCTCGGCCTCGGCGTCCGCTCCTTCCGTCACATTCAAATCGCCTTTGAACGCAAACGGTGTGGAGGCATGTCCCAGCTCATTGAGGATGAAGAGAATGAGACGTTGGGAGCCCTGCTCGCCGGCCACAACCGGCGCACACACAACCGCGTATATGGACTCAGCGCGGATGCCCTGGTGGGACCGGCAGAAGACACTATGCCATTTTATCTGGATGCCAGCATTGACAATCAAATCGATTGGCATGTCGTTCCCGGTGGGCTCGCATTATCTTACAAGGATGCCAGAGCCCATCACTTTGACGCTTTGGTCATCAAAGGACTCATCAAACCTCCCGCCATGCTCAAAGGACCCAACTTGGATCTTGTCGTTTCCAAATTGGCCACTCAGCTCAAACCAATGTTGATGGAAGCCCTCAAACCTTTATTGCAGGAGACATTGTCAGAACTGATTAACAAACTCGTTGGTATGTATTGATTCATTTATACAACATTGTCTCTTATTTCTTTTGAACAGCGCCTGGACCTGAACGCTTCCGTAACCTTTTTCAATCTCATTGTACCAGACGACGTCTGATATAATTTTTAAACAGGACCTATGCAGGAACCTTTTCCATTCGGTGAGTATATCCTTATACCACACACATTGTCTCTTGATTCTTTTGAACAGCACCTCTACCTGAACCCTTGCGTAATGTTTTCGATCCCTTTTATACCAGACGACGTCTGATATATAAAACAGCGCCTATGGAACCAGAGCAGGACCCTTTTCCATTGGGTAAGTATTTTGAAATACAATAGACATTGTCTCTTATTTCTTTTGAACAGAAACTCAAACTGAACCCTTGCGTAATGTTTTCGATCCCTTTTATACCAGACGACGTCTGATATATAAAACAGCGCCTATGGAACCAGAGCAGGAACCTTTTCCATTCCGTAAGCATTTTGAAATATATATACACACATATATACTAAAATATATTTGTGCAGAGCCTTCACCTTTTCGTGAGCATTTTAACCCTGTTATCCTTATTCACATCTAACATATTTTCGAATAGAGTCACCCTTGGCCATTGGTAATCTCTTTTGTGAACATTTAAGACACTGTCTAATTGATATACCATACAGAACGGCATCTTGACCGACTCTGTAAGCATTTGATTCTTTTTATACCAGACAATGTCTAATATACAAATTAAGCAGCGCCCGCCATTGTTGATGCAGATCTGACCATTTTGAAAGGCAAGTCCATGTTCATATTTGTGTTGTTGTAAATTATAACTTTGATCAAAGCGGCGCTCAACATGCTCAGAAAGCTTGTGGATGATCCCAAAGCGACGTGGACTTGTGACGAACAACGGGATGCGGTGCTCGCGGCATGTGCTCATCAGGTGGATGTGTTGGCCATCATCAAAACTGGTGCTGGTAAAACAATGATTCCACTGATTGCGGCCATGCTGGACAAGAACAAGACCACCGTCATTGTGTTACCCCTCAAGTCGTTGATGGACGACTACAAATTCAAGCTCGATAGGATGAAGGTGCCTTTTGAGCAGTTTACCGGTGCACCACGCCTGCGAGGGGTCGCCAACATCATCTTGGTGTCGGTCGACATGTTTCAATTTCCTACTTGGAGACAGGCGGCAGGAGAGCTGCACATCCGTAAACCGATCCACCGTTCTTGCCTTGATGAATGCCACTTTGCGTTTACCGATAACAACTTCCGCCAGTCCGCGTTGGGTAACCTATACGAATTGCGTATGTTTGAATGCACTCAACTCATCGTCATGTCTGCCACGGTGGCGGAGGCCTCGGTCCCCCATCTCATTGATCTCTTTGAGCTCACCGACAATGTCGCCACCTTTCGCACTCCCACCACACGACCCGAGATCCGATATGTGTTGGAAAAGCCCCGATCAAAGAGCGAGATCATGTCCAGGACCTTTGACCTTGTCCGATCTCACACCGCCACCTTTGGTCCCAATGACAGGGGTCTGATCTTTGTCACCTACTTGGAAGATGGAGAGGCCTTGAAGACACTGCTCAAGGTTGACTTTTATGCAGGTCGGGGGGGAAACCAGTTGAAGCCGGCGGAGCGAAAGGTGTATGATGTGGAAAAGCAGGAGATGGTCACTCGTTGGCGCTCGGGTGAATATCTGTGGATGATCAGCACCGCCGCTTTTGGTGCAGGCAACGATTACCCTCATGTCAGGGCAGTCATTCATGCTGGATCGCCCAGAGAGATGATGGGCTACACTCAGGAAAAGTCGAGGTCGGGTCGTGATAAAATGCCCGCCGTGTCTTATGTCCTCCCGAGAAAACTCGGTGCCACCACCACTCGGCCGGTCTTGCCACAAGGTGCCATCGATCATAAAGGCATCTTGATTATGTTCGACTGGCTTTACGGCAGATTGAATTCCATCTGCAGCCGTTATGTCATCACCTCATTTATTGATGCGGTCGGCACCAAGTGCAAGGATGATGTGAATGCCCAACCGTGTTCCATCTGCAGACCAAGCCCCTCTTCTTCAAAGATGCCTGTCGCGCCACCGCCGCCGAACGCTGTCGCTTCATCCAGTCGGAAAAGAGATGCAACCACTGATGGACGCTTTGGTGACAGTTACATGCAGGTCAAAAAGAGGCGTCAACAAGTCGACCAACAGGATCAAGCATATGTGGATGCCATGCGGGCCGCCCTCACCTTCTTTGATGGAAAATGTGCTCTGTGCACCGTGATAGAGGTGGAGCCACAAGACAAACACAGCTTGTTTCGATGTCCGTCATTGACAGTCTGGCTGAGCTCGAGCGTCAACAGATACATTTCTTGGCGAGATCAAATTCGATACAACCCAGATTATCACAGCAGCATCTGCTATATCTGTCACGTCCCTCAAAAGAATGAGCGCCTTCACCGACCCTTTGCATCCAAGCCCGGTGATGCTTGTGACTTTCCTGATGTGGTCGCCATGACCGCATACGGTATTTACCATCATTACCCACTAGGTCTTGCATCAGAACATTTTGGTGTCACTTGGAACAATCTGGAGAGTTACACAGACTGGCTGAAAGGGCGACCTGTTCCAGGTCATGAAAGCAACATTACCGCCATTTTGTTGTGGTACCATCAGCACATTCTTTCCAAATTATCTGATACATCAGACGCCGTCTAGTATATTGATGTTTGCGCATGTTTGTTCGATCGTGTATATCATGTCTGGAACATTGTCCGACACCTCTTGATCTCTCATTTGCACCTACCATTTGTGGATAAATAGCCCCTATGCCTCAAATTGAATATAACAAGTTTCGGCCTTGGCCACCATCCAATCAGGCAAGTAAATGAATGTAACAGACGACGTCTGATATAACTGATATGCTTGTTTTAGCACCTTGTTGAATGGATGGGAAGCTTAAAGTTGACCGGTCGTGAGGCTTCCAGGGTGGATATTCGTCACGACTTTAATACAGCCAACATGATCGCTCGTCCCATGACGTTGTATATCGAACCCATTGACAAGGAGTGTCGGTGCATCATCTGTTATACCGTGATCATCATCTACCACCATGAAGCATCGGAGGGTACTGAGGTGGTCCTTAAAACCACGACAGAAACACCTGACCTTCCTGAAGTGAGTGTGATGTTTGAAACCGATTGTCATCATTGAAATACGAATTCGATTCAGATCGCTTGGCGCAAGGGGGAACATCGAGTCTTTTATTGTGAGGACAAGGTGGTGGAAACCTTTTATGGTCAAGGGGACGGACGCTTTGAAACCTTGCACACTCCCACGCATGGCATCATGACCATTTTGATGTATCAAACCGAAACGATTGTGCCACCACAGGCTCACCTGTTCATCCTGATCCATTGGTGTCCAGCTGTTGAAAATGAATGGACGCATGAAAATGATGAACTGGCGGTCGCTGCGCTGGTGGACACATTTGGAGAGGCTGAAGAAGCTCAAGCGTATGAAAGTACGACCACGGACCGTAGAATGTTTAGGATGGTTCATGAAGGGATTGAGATTGAATCTTCGACGGAACATCAGGTGTGTGTGTGTGATTGAGTATAACAGACGTTGTCTGATATATTGTGCCAGACTTCCATCACATCTATTGAACCGTCCAACTTGGTAAGTAATCCGACATGAATGTTATGAATGTGACTGACGCTGGACACGCAGGAACGTGTGTTATACTGTCAGTTTGTGACTCAGATTCACAACTATAACAATCGTCATTATCATGTCCGTCATGGGTTTCATCCGGAATGGTATACACCCAAGCATGCGACGTTGAAAGTGCGGATGGGACAAGCGGACCAGACTTACTGGGTGTTGTTGGTCTATCGAACGGATGGAATGAATGGAGAATTGACAGAGCTGAGAGAATTGACTTATGGTGAACGCTCTGAGCTTGATGAATATCATCCTGTGGTAAGTGTGTTGTAATTGATGAAGGATGATGCTAATAAGTGATTTATAGACGCATGGATTGGATTTGATCACGGATGCTCATGTTATGGGACATGTGTTGATGGAGGACTATAATGCTGAGCTGTTCAATCTCAAAGGAACGAGCTTTGTGCGGACGCGAATGACACCGAAAACGGGAGTTCTGAGCATCTACATCAGTCTGACGCCATATGATTTTAACCGAGATATGGACATGGATATTGAGATGACTTTGGAATGGGTTTTAGAGGGTAAACCAGGATTGAATGAAGATGGTGATGGAGATTTGGAAAGGAGTGATGATGGAGATATTGGTGTTTGATAGATAATTCAACATCAAGGTGAATTTGGGTTGAACTGATAGATATGTAGGAGACGATGTATTGAGATATGATGGAAGATATGTGCTGGAGTTGATAAAGAAGTGATATGTAAAGTATGATTCAGAAACAAGTATGTATGAATGGATGCAGAGAATGAAAGGTCAAATGGTATAGAGGATATGATATACGTTGAAGAAAGTGTTATAGAAGACGGTTGATGATAATAAGAATGAGGGGTGATTTGATATATGATAACGGTTGATGAATGAAGATGGTGATGGAATAAGGGTAGAAATGTAAGGTTGTTAATAGAGTGTGACGAGAAAGAAGTAAGTGGTGATTGTGAGAGTATTGGAGTTGATAAGTAGGAAGTAAGTAAGTAGTAAGTGGATATAGTGAAGTGCGGTAAGCGTATAATGGTTATCGGAGTAAGTAAATGATTGTGATGATTTGTAAGAGAAAGTAAGTAAGTAAATTGGCGCGCATTTGAAATGATGGTGTTGGAGTGTTGTAGAGCGTGATACGGTTGCGGGATTGGCGTGCGTGTGAGTTAAAGTGAAAGTTAAAGTAGGCGTTAGGTTGATAGGGAAGGGGGACACATGAAATGTCTCCCATAGATAGCTACAACAGCAGGGACTAAATGGATGGTATCCATTGTTGTGAGAGGAGAACAACCAGAAAATTGGGTAGACCCATAG
>Ga0193716_1002593_pt1 | contig 10107 bp, 9 predicted proteins | sample U2c1metaG_FD_145901 | JGI IMG/M metagenome (GOLD analysis project Ga0193716, IMG submission 145901) | Soil microbial communities from a riparian zone of the East river system, Colorado, United States - U2c1 | ecosystem: Environmental > Terrestrial > Soil > Riparian zone | place: USA: East River...
ACCCGGAACTCGTCGGCAAGCAGGCGGAAATTCTCCGCGATCGCGGAGAATTTCCGCCTGCTTGCCGACGAGTTCCGGGTCCGGTCCGAAGCGGTGATCCGGGTCAGCCAGGTCCACGGCAACAACGTCCACCTGGTCGCCGAGGGCGACGAGTTGCCGGTGCTGCCGATGCCGTCCGCGGACGCGCTGGTGACCACCCGCACCGATGTGGCTCTCTGCGTCCGAGCGGCCGACTGTCTTCCGGTCCTGCTGGCCGACCCGGGCAACGGCGTCATCGGCGCCGCCCACTCGGGCCGCCGCGGCCTGTACTCCGGTGTCGTGCCGGCGACTGTGGAAGCGATGCGGGAACTCGGAGCCGAGCGGATCACCGCGGTGCTCGGGCCGTACGCCTGTGGCAAGTGCTACGAGGTTCCCGCGGAGATGCGGGCCGAAGTCGCCGAGCGCGCGCCCGCCTCGTACGCGGAGACCAGCTGGGGGACGCCGTCCATCGACGTGGCGGCGGGCGTGATCGCTCAGCTGGGTGAACTCGACGTGCGGGTGATCGACGCCACCAGCTGCACGATCGAGTCCGAGGATCTGTACTCGTACCGGCGGGAGGGACCCGTCAGCGGGCGGATGGCGGGTCTGGTCAGGCTGCACCCGTGACTTCGGAGCGCGAGGCAGAACTGTGGGACAACCTGGGCCAGGTCCGGGAACGGATCCAGAAGGCCTGTGAGGCGGCTGGAAGGCCCGGGGGCGCTGTCACCCTGGTGGCGATCACCAAAACCTTCCCAATCAGCGATATCCGGGCTCTGGCGGCGTTCGGGGTCCGGGACCTGGGGGAGAACCGCGAGCAGGAGCTGAAGGCCAAGGCGCCCGAGTGCCCGGACGTGGTGTGGCACTTCGTCGGCCAGTTGCAGTCGAAGAAGGCCCGCTCGGTGGTCCGGAACGCGGCTGTCGTGCACTCGGTGGACCGGTCGTCGCTGGTCGAAGCGCTTTCCCGGGCCGCTGTGGCCGAGGAGAAGACAGTGCGGTGCCTGCTGCAGGTGAGCCTGGCGTCGTACGGATCCAGTGAGGCCGCGACGGGGATGAATCGCGGCGGGATCGCGCCGGCCGCAGTACCGGCTCTGGCCGCGGAGGTCGCGGCGGCTGACGGGCTCGAGCTCGGTGGGGTGATGGCGGTCGCTCCGCTGGGCTCCGATCCGGACGAGGCGTTCGCGGGTCTTCAGGAAGTAGCGTCCCGGCTACGCTCCGAACATGCCGGTGCCGACTGGATCTCGGCGGGTATGAGCGGCGATCTGGAAGCCGCGATCAGGCACGGGGCGACACACGTTCGGCTCGGGCGCGCATTACTCGGAACGCGTACTCCTCTGGGCTAGTGTCGACATCGATACTCGACAGAAGGGCTGGAGGGCCATGAGCGGCGCGTTGCGCAAGATGGGTGTGTACCTCGGCTTGGTCGAGGACGGCGAGCGGTACAACGCGCGCTACGACGACGAGTACGACGACTACGAAGAGTACGACGACGAAGCCGTCGACGGGGAGTCCCACGAGACCGAGCCCGTAGCTGTCCCCGCCCGGAGCGAGGAGCAGGTCGGCACGGTCAGCAAGTTTCCAGATCGGCGTGGTGTCTCAGCTTCCCCGGAGGTAACCGAGTTGGCCCGCATCACCACCGTGCACCCGCGCAGCTACAACGAAGCGCGCGTGATCGGTGAGCACTTCCGCGACGGCACGCCCGTCATCATGAACCTGACCGAGATGGACCACGCGGACGCCAAGCGGCTGGTGGACTTCGCGGCCGGCCTGATCTTCTGCTGCCGGGGCTCGATCGAGCGGATCACCACCAAGGTGTTCCTGGTCTGCCCGCCGAACGTGACGGTGGCCGCGGAGGAGAAGGAGAAGATCGCCGCGGACGGGTTCTACAACCAGAGTTGACCCGCCTGCTACCGCCGGTCTTCTACACTCTTTCCTGACATGGTTGCTCTGGAGCTCTTCCTCAGTGTTCTCAGTTGGGTACTGCTCGCCTTCTTCCTGATCCTGGTGGCGCGGTTCGTACTCAGCCTGATCGTCATGTTCGCACCGCAGTGGCACCCGAAAGGACCTGTGCTGCTGATGTTCGAACTGGTCTACTCGGTGACCGATCCCTTCCTGCGTCCGCTCCGGCGGATCCTGCCCCCGATCGGGGCGGGCGGGATCCGGATCGACCTGTCGATGCTGATGTTGTTCGTGCTCGTCTCACTGGCGATGTCGATCAACTCGACCGCGATCAGGTCCCTGTGATCAGGAGCTTGAGCGGGCAGCAACCGGGGTAGGAGCAGACCGGATCCTCCGGGGCCGCCGAACGTTATCGACCGCCCGGATTCCGTCAGAACACAACGAAGCGATAACGTGATCTACTGAGTCGCCGAGGTCATGGCCACGGGGACTCCGCCAAGACACAGACAAACGAGGTGAAAGATGCCGCTGACGCCGGATGACGTCCGCTCGAAGCAGTTCACGCCCGTCCGATTGCGGGAGGGCTACGACGTCACTGAGGTCGACTCCTTCCTCGACGAGGTGGAGGCCGAGCTCGAGCGACTTCTCGCCGAGAACGAGGAGCTGCGTGCCAAGCTGGCCGCTGCTCAGCGGGCGGGGGCCGGGCAGGAACGCCCGGTCGACCAGACCGCTGCGCTGCCGCCTGTGGTGCAGCAGCCCAAGCCCGCACCGGTCGTAGTAGAGAAGCCGGAGGAGAAGCCACCGCCAGTCGTCGCTCCCGCTGTAGCGGCCGCGGGGGCTGCTGCTGCGGCAGGAACCGTCGGCGACGCCTCCAGCTCCGCTGTGCGGCTGCTGGAGATGGCGACCAAGCACTCCGACGACCTGGTCCAGGAGGCGAAGGACACCGCCGACAAGATCATCGGCGAGGCCCGCGCCAAGGCCGAGCGGTTGGAGAACGAGGCTCGGGGCAAGGCCGACCGGATGACCGGTGAGGCTCGTGCCCGCGCCGAGAAGCTGGACGGCGAGATCGCCGAGCGCCGCGCCCAGATGCTCGGCACGCTGGAGAAGCAGAAGGGTCAGCTGGAGCGCACCATCGACGACCTGCACGCCTACGAGCGCGAGTACCGCAGCCGGCTGAAGACGTACTTCACCGAGCAGCTCAAGGCTCTGGGCAACGGCGATGACACGCTCAGCCCGCGCAACGGCTTCCGTCCGGAGGCTCGCGCCCAGGCTCACGGCCACGGCGTTTAAGAAAACCTGACTCAGAGGCGGTGCTAATCCGGCAGCACCGCCTCTTCGTCATGTCTGGACCCATCTCACAGACCGTGGCCCCCCAGTGACATTACGTCCGAAGAACCTGAGGCTATAGCCCAAGGTTCTTCGGACGTTGGGTTCAGGCCTTGGTGAGCCAGTAGGTGAGGCCGAGGTCGTCGTCCGAACCGGTGCTGAGGGCATCGGTTGCCGGGGGCGCCGACTGGGTCAGCGTGGTGGCGAGCACCTCGCGGGCGATCTCGTCGGCATGCTTGCCCAGGGCATCGGCCAGTTCGCCGTCGGTGGCGGTCAGCCAGACGGTGATCCGGTCGGACACCTCGAGCCCGGCGTTCTTGCGGGCTTCCTGCAGGGTCCGGACCACCTCGCGGGCCAGGCCGGCCTGCTTCAGCTCCGGCGTCACCTCGAGGTCGAGGGCGACGGTCTCACCCTGCTCGTTCACCACGGACCAGCCCTCGCGCGGGCGCTCGGACACCAGTACGTCGTCCGGGCCGACCTCGACGTTCTCGCCGTCGACCACCACGGTCGCAGTACCGGATGCCTTCAGGGCGGCGGCCAGTGCGGCGGCGTCGGCGGCGGCGATCGCTGCGGCGACCACCGGGGTCTGCTTGGCGAACCGCTTGCCGAGCTCGCGGAAGTTGCCCTTCGCGGAGTACTCGACCAGGTCAGCGCCGGCCGAGGAGAGCGGTTCCACCGAGCCGACGTTCAGCTCTTCCGAGATCTCCCGCAGCAGGTCGTCGTCGAGATCCGCGATCGCCGCGGAACCGACCAGCGCGCGGCTGAGCGGCTGCCGGGTCCGGACCTTCGCCTCGGCCCGGGCCGACCGGCCCAGCTCGACGACCCGGCGGGCCATCAGCACCTGCGTGGCCAGCCTGTCGTCGATCAGCGTCTCGTCGTACTCCGGGAACGCGGCGAGGTGGACCGACTCGGGCAGGCCAGGGGTGACCGGGCGGAACACGTCCTGCCAGACCCGCTCGGTGACGAACGGGGTGAGCGGTGCCATCAGCCGGGTCAGCACGTCGAGCGTCTCGTGCAGGGTGGCCAGCGCACCGGCGTCACCCGCCCAGAAGCGACGGCGCGAGCGACGGACGTACCAGTTCGACAGCACGTCGATGAACTGGCTCAGCTGCGCGCCGAGCTTTTGCGTGTCGAACGCGGCGTACGCCTCGTCTGTCTCACGGACGAGCCGGTTTGTCTCGCTGACCAGCCAGCGGTCCAGCACCGAACGCTCCGCGACCGGCGGCACGTCGGCCGTCGGCGACCAGTCGGCGAGGCGGGCGTAGAGCGCGTGGAACGCGACTGTGTTCCAGTAGGTCAGCAGCACCTTGCGGACGATCTCGTTCAGCACGTTCGGCCCGATCCCGCGCGCTTTCCAAGGCGAGCCGGAGCAGGCCATGAACCAGCGCACCGCGTCCGCGCTGTGGGTCTCCAGCAGCGGCATCGGCTCGAGGATGTTGCCCAGGTGCTTGGACATCTTCCGGCCGTCCTCGGCCATGATGTGCCCGAGGCAGACCACGCTCTGGTACGACGATTCGTCGAACACCAGGGTCCCGATCGCCATCAGGGTGTAGAACCAGCCGCGGGTCTGGTCGATCGCCTCGGAGATGAAGTCGGCCGGGTACGCCTGCTCGAACCTCTCCTTGGACCCCTCGACCCACGGGTAGCCCCACTGCGCGAACGGCATCGAGCCCGAGTCGTACCAGGCGTCGATCACCTCGGCGACCCGGTGCGACTCCTCGCCGCAGGTCGGGCAGGCGAAGGTGATGTCGTCGACGAACGGCCGGTGCGGGTCGGTGCTGCTCAGATCGCGGCCGGCCAGCTCGCCGAGCTCCTGCAGGGAGCCGACGCACACCTGGTGGTCCTCGCCGCAACGCCAGATCGGCAGCGGCGTACCCCAGTACCTGGACCGGGAGACGGCCCAGTCGATGTTGTTACGCAGCCAGTCGCCGTACCGGCCCCACTTGACCGAGTCGGGGACCCAGTTGGTCTTCTCGTTCTCGCGGAGCAGCGCGTCCTTGACCTGGGTGGTGCGGATGTACCAGGACGGCAGCGCGTAGTACATGACGGGCGTGTGACAGCGCCAGCAGTGCGGGTACGGGTGCTCGTACGGGACGTGGCGGAACAGCACACCGCGCGCCTTCAGGTCGTTGACGAGGTCTTCGTCGGCCTTCTTGAAGAACTGCCCGCCGACCAGCGGCAGGTCCGCGGCGAACCGCCCGTCGGACTCGACCGGCTTCACCACAGGCAGGTTGTAGGCCCTCGCGACGAGCAGGTCGTCCGCGCCGAACGCGGGGGACTGGTGCACCAGACCCGTGCCGTCCTCGGTGGTCACATACTCGGCCAGTACGACGTAGTGCGCCGGCTCGGGGAACTCGACCAGCTCGAACGGGCGCTGGTAGGTCCACCGCTCCATGTCGCGGCCGACATAACGGTCAGTGACCGTCCAACCCTCGCCCAGCGTGCCGACGAGTGGTTCGGCGACCACCAGGGACTCGTTGCCGTCGGTGGCGACCACATAGGTGACGTCCGGGTGCACGGCGACGGCGGTGTTGGATACGAGGGTCCACGGGGTCGTCGTCCAGACCAGCAGCGACGCCTTGCCTTCGAGCGGGCCGGAGGTGAGCGGGAAGCGGACGTAGACCGAGGGGTCGATGACCGTCTCGTAGCCCTGGGCGAGCTCGTGGTCGGACAGACCGGTGCCACAGCGCGGGCAGTACGGCGTGATCCGGTAGTCCTCGACCAGCAGTCCCTTGGAGTGGATCTGCTTCAGCGACCACCAGACCGACTCGACGTACTGCGCGTCCATCGTCCGGTAAGGGTGTTCCAGATCCACCCAATAGCCCATCCGGGTGGTCAGGTCGGCGAACTCGCCCACATAGCGCAGCACGGACTCACGGCACTTCGCGTTGAACTCGGCGATGCCGTACGCCTCGATGTCCTTCTTGCCGTTGAAGCCGAGCTCCTTCTCGACGGCGACCTCGACCGGCAGCCCGTGGCAGTCCCAGCCGGCCTTGCGCTCGACCGAGTAGCCCTTCATCGTCCGGTAGCGCGGGAATACGTCCTTGAAGACGCGCGCCTCGATGTGATGGGTGCCGGGATGCCCGTTCGCGGTCGGGGGCCCCTCGTAGAAGGTCCACGGCGTACCGCCGGCCGACTGCTCGAGGCTCTTGGCGAACGTGTCCTGGTCGTCCCACAGGCCGAGTACCTCCCGCTCGATCGCGGGCAGGTCGACCTGCGCGGGGACCTGTTGCCAGTCGGTCTTCGCGGTCGGCGTGCTGGGGTTGTCCGCCATCTCGTTCGTCCTTCGTCGCACTGTTGCCTGCTGACGAAGGGACGAGGCGCCGGCGCTGTCGCCGGGCTCCGCGGTACCACCCTCCTTGGTGACGTTAAAACGCTGAAACCAGACCGTCACCCACTTCGTTTCGCTCCGCTGCCGGTTCTAGTGAGTCCTTGTCGAACCGTTCTTCCGGCGGCTCCGGGGTGATGGCCCCATCAATGCCTTGCGTAGCGCTGGGAAAAGTGTACGACTCCGTTCCACTCAACTACGAATCGTTAATCACTGGTCAGGCGGGAATTCGTCCCCGACAATTCTGCTTACGTGAGAACGTGAACGGTGTCCGAGATGTGGCTGTGACGCGCCGAACATCGAGCGCGCTTGAAGAACCGACTACCGTATGTGGACGGTCTGCGCGTCGGGCTGGCAGGTGGCCTTCCGGTGACCTACTGTCTTGCGACCAGTCCGCTTCAGTCTCCGACGAAGGCAGGGGGTAGTCGAGGATGGCTACATCGGCTCCGAAGAAGTCCGCCCCTCAGCGTTCCGCCACGGCCACGAAGAAGGTCACGAAGTCCACCGAGCCTGCGAAGAAGCAGGTTGCGGCGAAGAAGACCCCTGCCAAGAAGACTCCTGCCAAGCAGAGCCCGACGAAGAGGGTGGCCATGAAGACGAACGAGAACCGGACCCCGGCGACAGCGCCGGCGAAGCCGCCCGCGAAAAAGGCCGAGAACCTGACCGTCCGGGAAGGGGAGACCCCCTGGACCGCCGCCGAGATGAAAGAACTGCGCAGTGAGCTGGAAGCCGACGCGGCACATCTGAAAGAAGAGATCCGCGACGCCGAGCAGGAGATCGTCGGACTGCTCCGCGACGGCGGCGACGGGGCCGGCAACGACCAGGCCGACGTCGGTTCGACCACGCTCGAGCGGGACCACGAGATGTCGCTGGCGAGGAACGCCAGCGACATGCTGGACCAGATCGAGCGGGCGCTGTCCCGGATCGACGACGGTAGCTACGGGGTCTGCGAGAGCTGCGGCAAGGCCATCGGCAAGGGTCGGTTGCAGGCATTCCCGCGTGCGACACTGTGCGTGTCATGCAAAGAACGCGAAGAACGCCGCTGAGCGAACAGGACCCGTCCCGCCTGCCAGGGGACGAGGCAGCAGAAGACCTGACGGAACCGGCCGACTCCACGTCGGCCGGTTCTCCGTCGTCTCCGGAGCCTTCCCCGCCATCCACAGCCGGCGGGCGGCGCAGGATGGTGTTGTTGTTCGTGGTTGTGGGGTTGGTGGTGCTTGGGCTGGATCAGCTGACCAAGGCGCTGGCGCTGCATTATCTGGAGCCGGGCGAGCCGGTGAACGTGATCGGCACGCTGCTCAAGTTCAACCTGATCCGGAACCCGGGCGCCGCGTTCAGCCTCGGGTCGGACTTCACCCCGGTGATCAGCACCATCCAGATCGTCGTCGCGGTCGGCGTGGTCTGGTTGTCCCGCCGGCTCGGCTCGGTCGGCTGGGCGATCGCCTTCGGCTTCCTGTTCGGCGGCGCGGTCGGCAACATCACCGACCGGATCTTCCGCGAGCCGTCACCGTTCCACGGTCACGTGGTCGACTTCCTGCAGACCCCGCACTGGGCGATCTTCAACGTCGCCGACATGGCGGTCACCTCCGCCGCGATCCTGCTGGTGATCCAGACCCTGCGCGGGATCAAGCTCGACGGCAGCAAGGACGTGGGCAAGAAATGAGCGGCGACTCGCGCACGGTGATGGTCCCCGACGGCCTCGCCGGTGAGCGGCTCGACGCCGCGCTGTCGCGGTTGTTCGGCGTCTCCCGGACCAAGGCGGCCGAGCTGATCGAGTCCGGACTGGTCCAGATGGACGGATCCCCGGCGATGAAGTCCACCCGGGTGTCGGCCGGGGTGATGCTCGATGTCGAGCTGCCCCCGCCGCCAGGTGAGATCACCGTCGTACCGGAGACCGTCGAGAACCTGCGGATCGTGTACGACGACGACGAGATCGTGGTGGTCGACAAGCCCGTCGGAGTGGCGGCGCATCCGTCGCCGGGCTGGACCGGGCCGACGGTGATCGGACATCTCGCCGGGGCCGGGTTCAACATCTCCACCAGCGGGGCTGCCGAGCGCAAGGGCATCGTGCACCGGTTGGACGTCGGTACTTCGGGTCTGATGGTGGTCGCCAAGACGGAGTACAGCTACACCGTGCTCAAGCGCGCCTTCAAGGAGCGCACGGTGAAGAAGATCTACCACGCGCTGGTGCAGGGTCACCCGGACCCGTTCACCGGCACCGTGGACGCGCCGATCGACCGGCACCCGCACCACGACTACAAGTTCGGCGTCGTCGCGGGCGGCAAGCCGAGCATCACGCACTACGAGACGCTCGAGGCGTTCCGGTTCGCGACGCTGCTGGAGATCACCCTCGAGACCGGCCGGACCCACCAGATCCGCGTCCACATGGCAGCCATCGGCCACCCGTGCTGCGGCGACCTCACCTACGGCGCCGACCCGGTCCTGGCCGACCGCCTCCAGCTGAACCGCCAATGGCTGCACGCCATGCGCCTCGGATTCACCCACCCCGGCTCCGGCGAGTACGTCGAGTTCACCTCGGAGTACCCGGTCGACCTCGACCACGCCCTCGACCAACTGGCAGCCACGCAGTAACCCGAAAGCTCTACCCGGCTGGCCCCGTCCAGCCCTGCTCGACTGACGGCCAGCACCGTGCGGGTTCGTCGCCGGCGTTGATGAACAACGCTGCGAGCATCGGTACTGCGTAGGCCAGCGCCTCGCGCGGCAGGGGACCGGTGACCGTCAGCGATGCCAGGCCGTGGCCGACGACCCACGTCTGAGTGGCGAGGTCGAGGGGGTCCGTGTCGTCGGAGAAGCGGCCGGTGGTCTTCGCGCGGGCGACTGCGTCGACCAGGATCTGGAGGGACGCGTCGGCGGCGGCCAGGTCTTCCAGCTCGACCTCGGCGTCGAACATGGTCCGGTAGATGTCGGGACCGGCCTCGGCGTTGGACACGTAGGCAGCTCCCAACGCGGCAAGGTCCCGCACCGGGTCGCGAGTGGTCGCGACCCTGGCGAGGGAGGCCGCGAGGCGAGTGAAGCCTTCCTGGCGCACCGCTTTCCAGACGCCGTCCATGCCCTCGAAGTAGGTGTAGACGGCCATCGTCGACACACCGGTACCGGCGACCAGAGCTCGCAGGGTGATCGGCTCCCGCGCTCGGAGCATCTGCGCGGCCCGCTCGATCAGCAGCGACCGAACGGCCGGGTCTTTGACTCTCACCATGGCTCCACAATACATAGCACTGCTATGGTTTGAGCTCCTCTCACCCTAGGAGCCACTCATGGCCGTGACGCTGATCAACCCCGACTGCCTGCCGAAGCCCGACGTCTACCGGCAGTTGTCCATTGCCACCGGCTCGAGGCTGGTGTTCCTCGCCGGCCAGGTGGCCCGGGACAGCGATGGCCGGCCGGTCGGCCCGGGCGACCTCGCGGCGCAGGTCGAGCAGGCGTACCTCAACATCGGGAACGCCCTGAAGGAGATCGGCGGGTCGTTCGACGACGTGGCGAAGCTGACGGTCTATGTCGTCGACTGGAGCCCCGACAAG
>Ga0193716_1002595_pt1 | contig 10105 bp, 8 predicted proteins | sample U2c1metaG_FD_145901 | JGI IMG/M metagenome (GOLD analysis project Ga0193716, IMG submission 145901) | Soil microbial communities from a riparian zone of the East river system, Colorado, United States - U2c1 | ecosystem: Environmental > Terrestrial > Soil > Riparian zone | place: USA: East River...
TCATCAAAATCGTCATGCTGTGTAGAGATTACGATGGCATCGATACGAACCGGTTTGTTGTTGTCGTTATATTCCAATGTCACCTGGGATTTGGCATCCGGGCGAAGGTATTTGATTTCGTTGTTTTCTCTTCTGATGTTAGCCAATTCAATTAACAAAGCATGCGATAAATCCAAAGCCAGAGGCATATAGTTTTCCGTTTCGTTTGTGGCGTAACCGAACATCATTCCTTGGTCGCCGGCGCCCTGGTCTTCAGGATTTGCCCTTTCAACGCCCTGGTTGATGTCGCCCGATTGCTCATGGATGGCAGAAAGCACACCACAAGAGTTGGACTCAAACATATATTCGCTTGTCGTATAGCCTATTTTTTTGATCACATCGCGCGCAATCTGCTGCACATCGAGATAGGTTTTTGATTTTACCTCTCCGGCCAAAATCACCTGTCCGGTTGTTACTAAAGTTTCACATGCCACTTTCGAATCAGCGTCAAATGCCAGGAAATTATCAATTAATGCATCTGAAATTTGATCAGCAATTTTGTCGGGATGTCCTTCGCTAACTGATTCTGACGTAAATAAATAAGCCATAATAAAATTATTTTTTAATTAATTTGAGGAAGTAAAAAGGATTGCGAAACACTAAAGGAGAGCAGTCTGCTTTAGCATTTTTTTGATACAGGAATAAATTCCGGACCAGAGGTTGCAATCAGTTTCAAATCTTTCCTCTTGATTTTTCGTTGGCAAATGTATGAAACCATTTTCGATTTGGAAAAAATTAAGACGGTTTAATTTTGGAAGTTTCTTAATAATAAAAAATTAACGATAGAATATTTATAGCGGTTAATTTTGTTGTAAGTTTATACTTTCATGAGCAAGTTTTCCAACCCTGGGAATTCGGCAAAATCGTTAAAGTAGGGCAATACCACAACGCTTCTACTCCGTTATCAAATGTATATCTGCAACCTTCGCCAGGCAGGCATCAAAAAACAATTCGTGGTTCCAAAGTAAAACAACAGCAGGGCTGGCCTCCCTATGAAAGCTACAGAAGTCTGGTATAACAGCTGTTTTATATCGGCAATCTGCTGCAACCGAAAAACGGTTTACGGCTTTAACAACCAATTATAAATAAGATGAAAAAACCTTATGTATTCATGCTCTTGTCTATGATGGCAACGCATGCGCAAACAGGACTTGTAACTTACACCGAGGACACAAGCACAAATTTCAGCAATCCTGAAAGGGGACTATATTATTACACCAGCACAAAATCCGGGTCCTCTAACAATTACGTTTTTCTGACAACGGGTGAAATCGACGATGCCATTTCGCAAAACATCAGCCTGATGTGGCGCCAATTCAGATTGGATGCTTTTGTGAATGAAGGCAACCCCGGTTCAAGTTCCACTTTCACAACGTTCAAAAATAATATGGTTACTGATTTTGCGCTGATGCGGTCGAAAGGCGTCAAATGCATCGTCCGTTTTTCATATACGGATGTGATACCAAATTCTCCCGATGCAACCAAAGCAGTAATCATGGCACAAATAGCCGCATTGAAAACGGTTACGCAAGCGAATGAAGATGTGATTTCGAGCGTAGAGGCAGGCTTTATCGGTGGGTATGGCGAATGGGCCTATTCGACTCATTTTGGCGATGGGACCCGAGCAAATCTTGAGCTTCCGGCAAACAGCCAAATGAAGCAGGATCGGACAGATATTGGAAGAGCAATTATAGGTTCGACAACTTCGGGTCTTACAAATAACAGAATGGTGGCATTCCGGACACCTTATTTCCAGCAATTGATGCCTGTCTACTGTACGGATTGCCTAAGACCCGTGCCTTATGACGGTAATATTTCATCTAGAACAGCAGCGCATAACGACTGCTTTTTAGCCGATGTGGATGATATGGGAACTTTTGAAAGCACTCCTTTATCAATTGACCAGGATTATCTGGAACACCAAAGCAAATACACTTTTTCCGGGGGAGAAACCTGCCGCAATGCAAGCCCGCCCACAGATCCGTATTACAATCAGTCAAATGCGTTGGCAAAAATGGAAAAATACCATTTCAATTACTTAAATGGAAGCCCAGCCATCGATCCTCCTGGCGGCATATCACCGAACCAATACTGGGCGACCGCTAACGGCGGCAATATCTATGAACAGATTAAGCGCAGATTGGGTTACAGGTTTGTACTGTTGAACAGTAATGTAACTAGTAATATACTAACTGTCAATTTAAAAAATGTGGGGTTTGCGAATATGTTTAACCAAAGGAAAGTATATTTGATTTTGGAGGAAAGCGGCACTCCTTCCAACGTTTATCAAGTGGAGTTAACCGATGATCCACGCCTTTGGAATGCAGGCCAACAAGCAACCATCACCAAAAATTTAGTAGGCATGACTTCCACTACCGGCGCGATTCCGACCAATAAAACGTATAAGCTTTATTTAAGCCTTCCTGATTTGAACGCAACTTTGGCCGCTTCTACCACAACCGACCGAAGATACTATGTGCGATTCGGCAATAATAATAGTGGGACGAATGTTTTCTGGAATTACAATGGCAAAGGATGGAATAATCTGTTCAGGTCAACTTTTCTGTCGAATACAGGAACTGCTTCGAGACTTATGGAAGAAAATGTTTTGTATTTTGACGCTTATGCTTATCCAAATCCTTACGGCGAAAGCTTCAAGCTTAATGTTAATTCATCAAGCGAAGAGAAAATAAGCATCAAAGTATTTGATATGGTTGGAAGGCTTGTTGACAGCGCTACCAGCGATCGTTTAACACTTAATGACCTCGAAATCGGAAGCGATTACAGGGCTGGAATGTATAATGTAATTATTACTCAGGGAAACAATAGTAAAAGTTTGCACATAATTAAGAAATAATGCTTTTTTAACCATGCATTTTAATTAAATTTCGAGTGCATGGTTTTTTAACTTTTTTTTTTCTTAGCTTTGCTATTCAATCATAAAAAAATATAAATATGAAAAAATTATTACTTTCTATTGTAGTCGTATTAGGATTACAAGCTCATGCACAGCAAACGTTATTCGAAGATTCTTTCGAAACGTATACTGATTTTGCTATTTCAGATGTTGGTTTCTGGACATTAACAGATGTGGATTTGAAAGTGACTTACGGTTTTACCGGTGTTACCTTCCTGAATTCAGGTGTTGCTAAGTCATTCCAGGTTTTCAACTCTACTGCAACTGCACCGCCATTGACGCCATCTGCTACAAGCAACTGGGCTGCAAGAACAGGTACTAAAGCGATGGTTTGCTTCGCTGCTGCAAGTGCTACACCTTTGAACAATGACTGGATGATTTCTCCGGAAATCCAATTGTCAGTCTCAGGAAATACATTGACTTTCTGGGCAAAATCATGTGATGCAGCATACGGATTGGAAAGATTTAAAGTGGGTGTTTCTACAACCGACACTGCACCTGCAAGCTTTACAATTATTTCAGCGGCTCCTTATATCGTTACACTTCCAAACGTAACTTACGCACAGTACACTTACAACCTTGATGCTTATGCAGGCCAACCGGTTTACATTGGTATCAACTGTGTGTCTAATGACCAATTTGGTTTTGCTGTGGATGATTTCAAAGTAACGGCTGATGATCTTTCTACTGACAGTTTCTTCTCTTCAAACTTCAAAGTTTATCCAAACCCTGCAAGCAGCGTATTGAATGTAGATGCTAAAACTTCTGCAATCAATGAAATGCAGCTTACAGACCTTAACGGAAGAATCGTTAAATCAATCAAAGCTAACGGTGTTAACAATGCACAAATCAACATCAGTGATTTGAATGCTGGTGTTTACTTCCTGAAAGTGACTTCTAACGAAGGAACAGGAACGACAAAAGTGGTTAAAAACTAATACCTTTTTTGAAAATAATGAAACCCGCTTTTTAAAGGCGGGTTTTTTTATGTATTATTGTTCCTGAAAAATCATATTTCCCAATCTAAATCGAATCAATTATGAAAAGACTTTTACTCACACTTTCCTTAACATTGGCTTTCGCATCGGCAGAAGCGCAATATATTTTTATCGAAAACTTTGACGTGTTCCCGGTAACCTGGACCACAACGAACCAAAGCGAGCCAACCGGCCCTTCACTTTGGAGGCAAGGAACAGGAACGCAATTCAACCCCGGCGGTTTTAACGGCGACGCCACTTCCTTTACCCTGGTAAATTCAGCCAGCTGTGTCGGAAACGGAACCATAAGCAACTGGCTTATCACTCCGGTAATCGGACTCCAGAACGGTGATATCATCAGATTCTGGTCGCGCGTTGGAGGAACATTTGTGCAATATCCGGAAATGCGGATAAGTACGAATGGCGCAGCTACGGCAATGCCTTCCGGAGCGACTTCTGTTGGTGATTTTACGACTTTGGCACTGACCGTCAATCCGGCTCTCACAACTACAGGATATCCGCTGGAATGGACACTGTACAGCTATGAAGTGACAGGCTTGCCGACTTTGACTGACAGTAAAATTGCCCTCAGGTATTATGTCACCAATGGCGGAACTTTGGGTGACAATTCAAACCTCATTGGCGTTGACGCTTTCTCAATTGAACGCATATTAGGGACTAAGGATTTCTTCGCGGCAAATTATTCGGTATATCCAAATCCGGCGTCGACGGTGTTAAATGTGTCGTCAAAAAGCAATGCGATTTTGGAAAAAATTGAATTGGTTGATCTCAATGGAAGGGTGGTTAAAAGCATCAATCCGACTTCTGTTTCAGAATCGCAAATCAATATTGCCGATTTAAGCAACGGAATTTACCTGCTGAAAGTAAAATCGGATCAGGGAATTGGTGTTTCAAAAATAACCAAAAAATAACTGATTTTCAATTGTTTAAAGTCTTAAAAATCGATTTCGTAATTGCGGGCTTTGGAAAAAACTAATGTTAAAGTTTCATTTTCCGTTTGGTCAATCCAAAAATAGTTCAGAAGTTTGCTTCATCAAAAAATAACAAAATGAAATTTACAATGTGCAATATGTGTCGAATGATGTGGAAGATTTCCGCGGAGCACATTATTGCATAAATTTTAAATTTTTAAAATATAAAGCAAGAAGCCTTCCGCAACCCGGGAGGCTTTTTTTATTTAAACCAATTTCAAAAATCAAAAACCTAAAATCGTAAATCAAATGAATCCAATAGCAAATAAAATGATGATGTGTTGTATGATGCGTATGCGTCCGCCCTGCTATTGCCAAAAGCGAAAGAGATAATCTCTGTTATAGTTGTTCAAAACTGTAAGCCCTTTTGGTAAACCGCCAAAAGGGCTTTTTTTTGTCACCCTGAGCGCAGTCGAAGGGTCCGTAAAAATTCAAATCAATATAAATCTTTAAACCTTAGAAATTATGAGTACTCAAAAATTTGCAACAAATGCGCTACATGCCGGACACGACGTAACCAAAAACGCTGGAACCCGCGCCGTCCCGATCTACCAAACGACTTCGTATGTCTTCAACAATGCCGATCATGCCGCCAATCTTTTTGGCCTTGCCGAACCGGGATTCATCTACACCAGACTGAACAACCCGACCAACGACATCCTCGAACAGCGTCTTGCCGCGCTCGAAGGCGGAATCGCAGCAGTCGTAACCGCGTCTGGAACCGCAGCGCTTTCCACAGCATTGCTGGTGTTGCTAAAATCAGGCGACCACATCGTTGCCTCCAACAGCCTTTATGGCGGAACTTACAATTTATTGAATGTGACTTTGCCGAGACTGGGCATCACCACCACATTCGTAGATCCTTCCGATCCCGAAAATTTCACCAAAGCCGCACAGGAAAATACCCGGGTGTTTTTTGCGGAAGCGCTCGGAAACCCGAAACTCGATGTACTAGACCTGAAAGCGATTTCGACACAGGCCAAAGCGTTCAAAGTGCCTTTCATCGTAGACATCTGCTGAACCCGATCGAACACGGCGCTGACATCGTCATTCATTCGCTCACCAAGTACATCACCGGGAACGGGACATCGCTCGGAGGCGCAATCATCGATGCCGGAAACTTCGACTGGGCCAATGGGAAATTCCCTGAATTTACAGAACCGTCTGCGGGTTACCACGGACTCGTTTATCATGAAGCTTTAGGCAATGCGGCATTCATCGCCAAAGTAAGGATCGAAGGACTGCGGGATTTCGGCGCCGCCTTGAGTCCGTTTAATGCATTCCAGATTATCCAGGGATTGGAAACTTTGCCGCTCAGGATCCGGAAACATTCCGAAAACGCACTCGCCTTAGCCGAATGGCTTGAACAACAGGAAGACGTGACCTGGGTAAATTATCCGGGATTGAAATCGAGCAAATACTATAATCTCGCCCAAAAATACCTCCCGAAAGGACAGAGCGGCGTCGTGACATTCGGACTCAAAGGCGGTTTCGAAGCGGCGAAAAAAGTAGCCGACCAAACCAAAGTGTTTTCATTGCTGGCGAATATCGGCGACACGAAATCCCTGATTATTCACCCGACAAGCACAACACACCAGCAACTTTCAGACGAGCAGCAAATCGCGACCGGAGTGACCAAGGACCTGATCCGTTTGTCTGTCGGAATCGAAGATATCGAAGACCTCAAAGCCGACCTGAAAGCTGTATTCGCCAATATTAAAAATCCCCAACTCGTATAAATCATGAGCACAAAAATCGTAAACGTACTAGGCTATGCGGCCGGCAACGACCAGTTCATTGTCAAGGCCAGGAATCTTGACATCAGGATTAGTAAAAATAAATATTCGGATGATCTGGAAGGCGCAAGCCCGATTGAATACATTCTCGCGGGTTTCGCCGGATGCATCAACGCTGTCGGGATTCTGGTGGCCAAAGAATTGGAGATTGATATCAAATCGCTGCAGGTGGAAATTTCAGCAGCGCTCGACACCGATAAATACAATGGGAAACCAACTGCGGTCCGCGCCGGATTCAATGCCATCAATGTGGTCGTAAAACCGACTTCCGATGCTTCGCCATCCGAGCTTCAAAACTGGATCGAACAGGTCGAATACCGATGTCCCGTGCAGGACAATCTTATCAACCCAACCCCGGTTACCGTAACATTGGTTAAGGAACCCGAAGCTGTTGAAGCAGCCTGAAAATAAATTGTTTGTTTTTGTTTGTTTGTTAAAACTGCTTTCGGCTGATGGCTCGGCCGAAGCAGTTTTTTAAAAAAGAAATTATGAGTAAATTAAAAAAAATAGCAATCACCGATTGGGTTCCCGAAAATGGTAAACTGCAAAATGTTTCCCTATTCTACCAAACTTTCGGACCAGAATTAGGGACTGCGCCAGTTGTTCTAGTCAATCACGCACTTACCGGAAACTCCAATGTCACAGGGAAAAATGGCTGGTGGAATGACCTTATCGGAAAAGAAAAAACCATCGACACCAATTATTTTACTGTCATCGCATTCAATATTCCGGGCAACGGCTTCGACGGCGATTTCGAAAACCTTATTTCCAATTATAAGGATTTTGCGACGAAAGATATCGCATCGGTTTTCTGGAAAGGCCTCGGAATCCTCAATATTGAAAACCTTTTTGCGATCATCGGCGGAAGCCTCGGCGGCGGAATTGCCTGGGAAATGGCTGCGCTCAAACCCAATGCAATTGAAAATCTCATTCCGATTGCGACCGACTGGAAAGCGACCGATTGGGTAATCGCCAATGTTCTCGTACAGGATCAAATCCTCAACAATTCTGACAATCCGATTCCGGACGCACGCACGCACGCTATGTTGTTGTACCGAACGCCACAATCGCTGACCCGTAAATTCAACCGGAATAAAAGCGGGGACAATTTTGATATTGAAGATTGGCTGATCCATCACGGCATCAAATTGCAAAATCGTTTCCGGCTGGCGTCTTATAAACTGATGAACCATTTGCTGCGCACGATCAATATTGTCAATGCGAAAGAAGAATTCCTTCAAACTGCGTCCAAAATTGAATCGAACATTCACCTGGTTGCAGTCGATACGGATTTATTTTTCATTCCGTCGGAGACACGCCAAACATACGAAGTCTTGCAACTCATCAAATCCAATGTATTTTACCATGAAATCCAATCCATCCACGGCCACGACGCTTTTTTAATCGAATACGAACAGCTTTCCAAAATCATCCAACCCATTTTCAACACCCAAAAACAGCCCAATTATGCCACACAGAATTAACATCGTCCTTTTCGGAATCGGAAATGTCGGCAGCACGCTCATATCGCAGGTGCTCGAAAGCCAGCAGTTTTTTCTCGAAAAGAAAAATATCGAACTCAGGTTCCCGATCATCACCAATTCAACCTTGGCTTTCTTCGAAAAAGATGGCATCAAAAACCAATGGGAAGCCAATTTCGCCCAATCCGCGATCCCATTCCGTGTAGCGGATATTATCGAATACGCCAAAAACTTCGAACTCGAAAACCTCATTGCCATAGACGCGACCGCGAGTTCCGAAATCGTAAAATCCTATATTCCGTTAATCCAAAATGGTTTCCACATCGTTGCGGCGAATAAAATCGCGAATACGTTAGGTCATGATTTCTACAAATCGATCCGGAAAAATCTAAAGAAATTCGACAAACAGTTTTTATACGAAACCAATGTCGGCGCCGGATTGCCGGTCGTCAACACGATCCGGGATTTGCATTTTTCAGGCGAACAGATTACCAAAATCAGGGGCGTTTTCTCGGGTTCGTTGAGCTACATCTTCAACAGGTTCGCCAAAGAAGACCTGCCGTTTTCCAGAATTCTGCAGGATGCCGAGAAATCCGGCTATACCGAACCCGATTCCCGCGAAGACCTTTCCGGAAACGACGTCGCGAGGAAATTGCTCATTCTCGCAAGAGAAATTGAATTCCACGCCGAATTCGCCGATATCAAAATCACCTCCCTTTTGCTCCCAAACCTGAACGAGAAGAATTCCAAGGCCGAATACGCCATCAGCAAAAATCTTTTCGATAAACCCTACAAAATCGCAAAGCTCACGCAGAAAGAAAACCACGTGTTGCGTTACATCGGCGAACTCGACCTGACCAACAAAACGCTTGAAGTAAAACTCGTCTCCGAACCAACTCAAAGGCGCCGACAGCCTCATCGAAATCTACACCAGATCCTATGGCGAAAACCCAATCGTCATCCAGGGCGCCGGAGCAGGCAAAGAAGTCACCGCCCGCGGCGTACTCACCGACATCCTCAGAATCGCCGAAACCATCACGCGAAAAGAAACCGTCATGTCTTAATCGATTGTCATCCCAAGATTTCCCGAGCGCGTCACCCAAGATTGTCCTCCCGAGCGCGTCATCCACGATTGTCATCCCGAGCGCAGTCGAGGGACAAACTACATCCTTCTCGGATATTTTTCACCTAACCATTGTAAAATCAAAACCAATTGCCGTACTTTGCAACGTTCATAAACATATTGTCAGTTATCACGAAAGGCAGAGGGATTAGACCCGGTGAAGCCTTAGCAACCCTTTAACTTAAAGAAGGTGCTACATTCTACTTTGATTTTTTCAAGGACAGATAACCACGGAATTCCCCTCACTTTCCACGATAACTTATAGTATTTTTTGAAGCAGAACATTTGGTGCATCAATTCACCAGTCGTCCCGCTATCCGCTATATCTTTTTTGCACCACATTCGGTGTCAGCCCGAGCGCAGTCGAGGGCAAAAAAGGATATTTGCTGCTATCGGGGCTAAGCAACAACATTTTTAGCCTTTAAGAAACTTAGGAAAGACAACATGTCAAAAGTACAAGAAGAAATACAAAAGAGAATCCTCATCCTCGACGGCGCCATGGGAACCATGCTGCAGCGCTACAACTTTTCCGAGGAAGATTTCCGCGGCGAACGCTTCAGGGATTTCCCGCATCCGCTCAAAGGCAACAACGATTTGCTGTCACTCACGCAGCCGCAGGCCATCCGCGACGTGCATGCGAAATATTTCGAAGCCGGCGCCGACATCATTGAAACCAATACTTTTTCAGGAACGACTATCGGAATGGCCGATTACCACCTAGAAGATCTGGTCTACGAACTCAACTATCAATCGGCCAGACTCGCACGCGAAGTCGCCGAC
>Ga0193716_1002596_pt1 | contig 10100 bp, 6 predicted proteins | sample U2c1metaG_FD_145901 | JGI IMG/M metagenome (GOLD analysis project Ga0193716, IMG submission 145901) | Soil microbial communities from a riparian zone of the East river system, Colorado, United States - U2c1 | ecosystem: Environmental > Terrestrial > Soil > Riparian zone | place: USA: East River...
GGTGTGAGTTTTGTTGGGGTTGGGGTTTGCGCGACTGCGGTGATGGTGACGCAGAGGGTTGCGGCTATTAGGCAGAGCACGCTAAGGGTTCGCAGGAACATAATAATAGTAGTAGACTTCTTCATGTTATGATAGTTCAGGTGTCGTACAATAAAATGAAGGGAATACTGCGAAGGAGAGTAGCAAAATAGATTTGGATCACCTTCCCTGCGCAGGCATTACCCTGATCAGGTTCTACGGGTATTTCTCAGCCTCCGCCTTACGGCGGGAAAGCACCCCGAGGAATCTGAGACGGCCCGGAGGACAGATGTTGGTCTGACTACCGGGCAGAGTGCAAAGATATGTCATTTTTTATAGGTGTTTGTAACTTTTGGTTGAAGGTGGGCGTCCCAATTTAGGATAGTGGGACCGGCGAAAGTTGGTGGCTAAGGAGGTGGAAGTGTGGGAGATATTGCCGAAGTTTGGGTGATGGGAGTGAGTAGGGGGGATTGGCAAGCAACATTGCTGACGGGTTCTTGTCTTTAAAAAAAGCTATTTATGAAAAATATCTTCTTTCTTTCAGTTTTTAGTATTGTTTGCCTTTTTGCCACTGCGCAGGATAATAAGGTCATAAACGACAAGAATGCGCAAAAGCGGGAGGTACGTAGTTTTCATGACGTGGAAATCTCCGGCGGAGTCGATCTTTATCTGACCCAGGGTGGCGAGGATGCGGTTGCGGTGAGTGCCAGTGATCCGGAGGTCCGGGACAGGATCCGCACCGAAGTGTCGGATGGGGTATTACGTATTTATGTGGATAACAAGGGCTTTCACTGGGGCAATATGTCGAACAGCCATATGAAGGCCTATGTGTCGTGTAAGGTCATCACTCATGTGAATGCTTCGGGTGGCAGTGATGTGTATCTGCAGGGTGTGATAAAGGCCGATAACCTGAAGCTGGATCTGGCTGGGGGCAGTGATTTCAACGGGAAGCTGGTCATCGGCGAGCTGTCTATTTATCAGTCCGGCGGGTCCGACTCTCATGTCAGCGGTTCGGCCAACCGTCTTTTTGTCCATGCCAGCGGTGGGAGTGATTATCATGGCTACGATCTTGCGGCGGACAATTGCAAGGTAGAGGTCAGCGGTGGGAGTGATGCTTATATTACCGTCAACAAAGAGCTTACTGCGAGCGCCAGTGGCGGCAGTGATATTCATTACAGGGGCAGTGGTGTAGTTCGTGAATCACATGCCAGCGGTTCGGGCAGTATATCGAGGAAAGATTAATGTTTTTCAACAATGAGAAAATTATACTTCATATTAGTAGGGGTTTTGCTGGTGTTGAGCAGCCGGGCGCAAAAGACGATCGTCCATGATCCGAATGCGCAGGTGCGTGCGGTAAAGGGTTATCATGGCATCGAGGTTGGCAGCGCTATCGATCTTTATCTGAGTCAGGGTGATGAAGAGACGGTTGTTGTGAGCGCCAAGGATGAGAGATGGCGGGACCGGATCATTACTGAAGTGGTAGACGGCATATTGAAGATAAGATTGCAGAGCGGTCACTTTTCTACGGGCAATAATAAATTGAAGGCCTATGTGTCGTTTGTGGCGTTGGATAAGCTTTCGGCTTCGGGGGCCAGTAATGTCTATGTCGACGGGGTGATCTCGGGCAATAAATTATCGCTTACTCTTTCCGGGGCGAGTGATTTTAAGGGGGCTATCCGGGTTGGTGAGTTGCAGTTGGATCAGAATGGTGCGTCTGACGCCAAAATTACGGGAGTGGTTGCGGGGTTGGCGGTGATCCGGCTGTCGGGAGCGAGTGATGTGAAGGGGTATGATCTGACGGTGGAAAGTTGTGAGGCGTCGGCGTCCGGTGCGTCGGATATCCGGATCACGGTGAATAAGGAGTTGAAGGCAAATGCGACGGGGGCGAGTAGTGTGTATTATAAAGGGGAGGGGGTGATTTCGGAGTCCCGGGCGAGTGGGGCGAGTACGATTAAAAAGAGTTAAAAATATGAAAGGCCCCTTATGAAGTGCCTTTCATATTTATGACTGGGAAGAAATTGGTTTGGAGGGTGTTGAGGAGACTGGGAAGGGATTGGTTTTGTTGAGGTTAGGAATTGTTTTTAGGGGTTGGTGAAAAAAAGAGTTTGTATTTTTTTGGTGGGGGAGTCAAATGATCCTACCTTTGCCGTCCACATCGCGAAGTAGAGCAGCGGTAGCTCGTCGGGCTCATAACCCGAAGGTCGGTGGTTCGATCCCACCCTTCGCAACATACAAAAGGACCTCGCCTGGATCTCGGCTTGAGGTCTTTTTTATTTACAGGGACTCGCGCCCGAGATCCAATATATGGGCCCTGTTAGATACCGAAGGTATCGGTACAAAGCAGCCACCCGGGAATTAGGAAACGATCAGCCGCGAAAGGAATTGGCGGACCCGGGTTGGGAGGTTGCGGCGGCGGGATCAAGCAGAGGAGATTGGGGAGGTGAAAGTTGCGGCGGCGTGAGTGAGGGTGATTGACGGGGGAAGAGGGCATTGAAGAAAGCAGTTGCGGCGGTGCCATGAATGCGGGGCAATTGTTGACGAGTGAAAAAAGAAATATTTATATTAGTATCAGGATATGAAAGTCGGATTTGTAAGCATATTTGGTAAGCCTAATGCTGGGAAAAGCACCTTGCTGAACGCCCTGATGGGTGAGAAGCTGGCTATTGTCTCTCCCAAAGTGCAGACGACCCGCCATCGGATAAAGGGGATATTGACGGAAAAGGATTATCAAGTCATTTTTTCGGATACTCCGGGGATCATTGAGCCGAAGTATAAACTCCATGAGAAGATGATGCAGGCTGTGAAGAATTCCCTGGAGGATGCTGACCTGGCCTTATTATTACTGGATATCCGGGACAACTGGGAAGAGAATGATCAGTTATTCCGGGCTTTGCGTCTGAAAGGGCCTGCTTTCGTTGTCCTTAATAAGATCGATGGAATGTCAGCCGAGAAGGTTACGGAGGCCCGTGCTTTCTTTTCGGACAAGCCTTATTGCAAGGAGGTGGTTGCTATTTCCGCCTTGAAGAAGACGAATGTGCCGTTGTTGCTGGATACTGTCCTGGCGCTTTTGCCGGAGGGTCAGCCCTTTTTTGAGGGAGATGATCTGACGGATCTGCCGGTGAAGTTCTTTGTCGGTGAGATGATCCGGGAAAAGATCTTTTTGCTTTACGGCGATGAGATCCCTTACCAGGCGACTGTGCTGGTGCAGGAATTCCAGGAGAAGAGTTCGCTGACGAAGGTGAGGGCTGACATTATCGTGCAGAGGGAAACGCAGAAGGGAATTATTTTGGGTGAAGGCGGAAAGATGATAAAACGCCTGGGTTCGGAGGCGCGGGAGGATATTGAAAAATTTATCAATCGGAAAGTGTTTTTGGAGCTTTTTGTGAAGGTGAGGCCGAAGTGGAGGGATACGGATATTTTTTTGAAGGAGTATGGGTATAGTTGAGGATAAGGTGGGATGGGAAGTGAGAGACATTTTTGAAGGAATACGGGTATAATTAAATAGTATATGAGCGGATTTACAGTGGCCATTGTAGGCCGGCCCAATGTGGGGAAAAGTACATTTTTCAATCGTTTGCTCGAACAACGCAAGGCCATTGTGGATGATGTGAGCGGTGTGACACGTGACCGGCAGTATGGTGTGGCCGAATGGATTGGCAAGAGTTTTAACCTGATCGATACGGGCGGTTTTGTCCCTGATAGTGAGGATGTTTTTGAGATCGAGATAAAAAAGCAGGTGCTTATCGCCCTTGAAGAGGCGAATGCGTTGATCTTTATGGTCGACGCTTCTACGGGTATCACCACCTTGGATGAGGCCATGGCGGATGTTCTTCGCCGGTCGACCAAGCCCGTTTTCCTGGCCGTCAATAAGGTTGACAATAGCGACAGGCTGCTGGAAGGCGCTGAATTTTATAGCCTGGGTTTTGAAGAGTTGTTTTTTCTGTCTTCGATGAGCGGCAGCGGAACGGGTGAGTTGCTCGACGCCATAGTCGGCCTGATCCCGGAAGACCATGATCTTTCTGAAGATGGGGACGTACCTAAGTTTGCGATCATCGGCCAGCCCAATACCGGCAAGTCTTCTTTGCTGAATGCCCTGGTCGGACAGGAAAGGACGATCGTCAGCGATATCGCCGGGACTACCCGGGATACGATCCATACCAGGTACAATTTATTTCAAAAAGAATTTGTCCTGATCGATACTGCGGGGATACGGCGGAAGACCAAGGTCCATGAAGACCTTGAGTTTTATTCGGTCATCCGGGCTATCAAGGCCATGGATGAGGCGGATGTCTGTCTGTTGCTGCTGGATGCCTCGAAGGGTATCACCGCACAGGATCTGAATATTTTTAGCCTTGCCGTGAAGAAGGGGAAGGGGATCGTAGTGCTGGTTAACAAATGGGATCTGGTACCTAAGGAGACGAATACGGCCAAGGAGTATGAGAAGCAATTGAAAGAGCGTTTTGCGCCTTTTACGGATCTGCCGATACTCTTTATTTCTGTCATCGAGAAGACGCGTATTTTCAAGGCTGTCGAGGCTGCGCTGGAGGTTTATGAGAACAAACAGCGCAAGATCACCACGTCCGAGCTCAATGAAGTGATGCTGAAGGCGGTGGAAGCCTATCATCCGCCGGTTGTCAGGGGCCATCCGCTGAAGATAAAATACATCACCCAGCTGCCGACGCATGTGCCGTCGTTTGCGTTCTTTTGTAACTTCCCGGACGACGTTAAGACGCCGTATAAGAATTATCTGGAGAACAAGCTAAGGGAAAACTTTAACTTCAAGGGCGTCCCTGTTCGACTTTTCTTTCGTAAAAAGTAGAAATAGGTTAGTTTTGCGACCATTAGCAATCAAAAAATTATTTTTTTTATGAAGAAAGTATTAGCCGTCATTGCTGTAGCTGTTGCTATGGCCGCCTGTAACAATAGTGGTGCAGATGCTGCTGCTTCTCCCACCGCGTCTGCAGATTCTGCGACCAAAAAAGCTTCTGATTCTGTTAGTGTATCATCTGATTCATCTATGATGAAGAAAGATTCTACTGCTACGGACACGACTAAGAAAATGTAAGTGTGTATGTTCCCAACCTACGGTTGGGAACATATTTGTTCGATCTGGCGCCGGTACTTTTTAAGCGCTTCTTTCTCCTGTTTGATAAAAGAGTTGTCTTGTAGCCGGCCAACCACGGCGTCTCTCTCCTCTGTCGATTCATAGACCATCTGACGAAAAGGATTGGTATAGTCTTTTGCTCTTGATGCGTAAATTTCCTTTGTCATCCATTCTTTTGTGGCCAGGCTTTGCTGGAGGATTTTGTCGAAGTCTTCTTTTTTTGCCCTTCGCAGGGATAGGCCTGTAAGTTGTCGCAATGCGGCAAGGGCGTGTTGTAGTTTGTCCGCCTCATATTGTTCCCCCTGCTTTTGATAGAATTGGTGGATCTGTTCCCAGCTTTTTACTTTTCCGCTATGGATCTGGGTGATCAGCTTTTGGAGTTGGGTTTCGCGGATGAGTTGACCGCCTGCATTGATCCAGCGGGCCAGAGTCAGATCTGAAGGCAGGTTCTGTTGGATTTCTGCAAGGCCGCGGAGCCCATTTTCCTTTGCCAGACTCAGGACCTGATTGACGGCGTGATGGACGATCAGTTCCCGGAACAGGGTCCAGGCCTGGTGTACTTTTAAGAGTCGTACTTTCCGGTCGGTGTTTTCCCAGCCTTCGGCGAGGATCTCGAGGTCGCTTTCCATGCCGGGTGCCGTAGAGAGCAGGTCGGCGCCCATTTGGATGAGCTCTTCTTCGGTATGTTTTTTTGTTTTGCCTTCGTGGCGGGCGAGGGCCTGACCGGTGAATTTTTCGAGGTGGGTCAGGGCCTGCAGGATCTCATTTATCGTGTCGGGAGCCAGGAACTTGAATTCCAGCGTTTGGGTCTTGTCGATACGACCGTCCCGGTCGATGTATTTCCAGGAGTTGCGGGCCAGGGCGTACATGTTGTGAAGGAACCAGTAGGCCGGCATTACGATGAGCTCGTCCTTGCTGACGTCGTTGCTGATGAGCGCGAAGGGGATCGGGATGTCCAGCTCGGCCGGATAGTCGCCTTTGGCAAGAATGCAGAAAGACGCGAATCGGGAGTTGTGTTTCAGGCTGACGCAAAGGCCCGGCCAGAATCCCCGGCCGGCGATGATCTCACCATCGGGGCTACGCGAATTGTGATTGGAGCCGATAGTGGCGCCGGCTGCCATATTACTTTGTCCCATGACGAGGGCTGCGCAGAGAAAGGAGTTGTTGTGATGCTGTTCGTGTGCGGGGAAGATCAGTGAGTTGAGCACTTCGCAGCAGGAGATGGTGGCGTTGTTTCCAAGGTAAGAGTTGATCAAACGGGCGCCGTATTTCAGCTGGGAGTGGGAGGCCATGATAAACCGGACGGCTTTTACGCCATAGAAAGCCTTGCAGCCAAAGCCCACGATGCCGTTGACCATTTCGCATCCTTCACCTATTTGTGACATGGCCTGCGGCGAAGAATTGATGGTGAGGTTCTTTAGCTTGTTGGCGCCTTTGAGGTAGGCGTCGCTGCCGATCCATACATCTTTTATGATCTTACAGTTCTTTATGACGGTGCGGTCGCCGACTTTGCCGTAGTAGCCTCTGCGGTTGTCGAAGGCAGAGGCGGTGAATTCTTTTAGTTTTTCCTGGAGTGTCTGGTCTTCGCGGTGGCGGCTCCAAAGCCAGGCGTCGCCGGGTAGCATGCCGTTGAAGGGAATGATATTGCGGCCGCCGTTTTCGTTGCATACTTCGAGCCAGATACGGATGGATTCGTCTTCGCCTTCCTTTAAGATGCCGTTGCCGAATTTGGCGATGGCGGTGGTGGCCATTTCGTTCGTATTGACGATCATGACCTCGTTGCCAACGATATAATGCGAAAGGTAGTTGGTGTTATCGATGCAGACGTTGTCGCCGAAGTCACAGCTGATGATGGTGCTGTTGTAGAGGCCGACGGGGCGGCGCAGGTTGTGAAACTCAAGAAAGAGTGGGTCGAGTCTGCCGATGCGTACGAGGCCAAAGAATTTACAGTTCTGTACCAGCTCGGGGGTGAAAGAGTCTGAGACGAGAACGTCGTTCCAGTTGGCGGAGGTATTGCGGTTACGTACCAGCACTTCGAGCTCGTAGGCTGTGAGCTGGCGGTAGCCGATGCCGCTGCGGTTCTGGCTATTGCGCAGATAGTATTCGTCTTTGCCTTTGGGAAGGTATTGGTTATCGATGAATTGATAACCCAGAGAATTGAGCGGGCTTTTTTTGATCTCGTTCATGTCAGAATTGCGTTGATGCAGCGCCTGTTGGGCGATGCTGCGATTGTTACGTTGATGCAGCGCCGGGTCACGTTGTTGCGCCTGTCGGGTGATGTTCCGCTTATTCCACTGTTACACTCTTGGCCAGGTTACGGGGTTTGTCGACGTCATATCCTTTTGCGACGCCTATATAATAGGCGAATAGTTGCAGAGGGATGGTGCTCAGGATAGGGGCGATGAGTTCGTCGGCTTCGGGGACGATCATGCAGTCGTCGGCCATCTTTTGGATGATATCATCGCCCTGGCTGATGACGGCTATGACCTTGCCTTTCCGTGCCTTTATTTCCTGGATATTGCTGACGATCTTTTCGTAATAGGAGTCTTTTGTGGCTACGAAGACAACCGGCAGGTGTTCGTCCACGAGGGCGATGGGTCCGTGTTTCATCTCGGCGGCGGGGTATCCTTCCGCGTGGATGTAGCTGATCTCTTTGAGCTTTAGTGCGCCTTCGAGTGCGACGGGGAAGTTGTAACCCCGGCCCAGGTAGAGGGCGTCTTTAGCCTGGCTGTATTTTTTTGCGAGCTTTTTTATGGGTTCGCTGAGTTTGAGGACTTCCTTCACTTTTTCGGGTACAGTATGCAGTTCGTTCAGCAGGTGCATGTAGCGGGTGGTGTCGATGGTGCCTTTCTCTTTTGCTACCTTAAGGGCGATCATGGTCAGGACGGCGAGCTGGGCTGTGAAGGCCTTTGTGCTTGCCACGCCTATTTCGGGACCGGCGTGTGTGTAGGCGCCTGCGTCGGAGATACGGGCGATGGAAGAGCCTACTACATTCACCACGCCCATGATAAAGGCGCCGTTTTGTTTGGCTTTTTCGATGGCGACGATGGTGTCGGCTGTCTCTCCGCTTTGGGAGATGGCGATGATGACGTCACCGGGATGGATGACGGGATTGCGATAGCGAAATTCCGAAGCGTATTCTACTTCTACGGGGGTGCGGCATAGTTCTTCGAAGATGTATTCGGCTACGAGGCCGGCGTGCCAGCTGGTTCCGCAGGCTATTATGATAATACGGTCGGCTTTGGTCAGTCTTTCGATGTTCTGCTGGATGCCGGCCATGGTGATGGTGCCTTTTGTGGCGTCGAGGCGACCTCTGAGGCAGTCGAAGATGGTATCGGGCTGTTCGAAGATCTCTTTTAGCATGAAGTGGTCGTAACCGCCTTTTTCGATGGCTGCCATTTCGAGGTCCAGTTTTTGGACGTATGGTGTCAGTTTCTCGTTACCGAGGTTTTTGAGGATGAGCTCGTCGGCTTTGAGGATGGCGAGCTCATAATCGTTGACGTATACTACTTCTTTTGTGTACTCGATGATAGGGCTGGCGTCGGAGGCGAGGAAGTGTTCGCCTTTGCCGATGCCGATGACCAGGGGGCTGCCTTTGCGGGCGGCGATGATGGTATCGGGTGCATCTTTGTCCAATAGTATAATGACATAGGCTCCGACGACTCTTTTGAGGGCGATGCGGACGGCTTCTTCGAGTCCGCAGTTGTTGTTTTTTTGGATGTCTTCGATGAAGTTGAGCAGGACTTCGGTGTCGGTATCGCTTTTGAACTCATAGCCTTTCCGGAGGAGTTCGTTTTTCAGTTGGGTATAGTTTTCGATGATGCCGTTGTGGATCATGGCGAGGCGGCCACTGGCGCTGCTGTGGGGGTGAGCGTTGCGGTCGTTGGGTTCGCCGTGTGTTGCCCAGCGGGTGTGACCCATGCCGGCGTGGGCATGGAGGTCTTTGCCTACGAGGCTTTCTTCGAGTTCGGCTACTTTCCCTTTCTTTTTGTAAACGCGGAGGTCGTTGTTGAGAAGGGCGACGCCTGAGCTGTCATAACCTCTATACTCGAGGCGTTTGAGGCCTTTGAGGATGATGGGATAGGCTTCCCGCGGACCGATGTAAGCTACGATGCCACACATAAGAAATTTAGTTTAGCTGAGACAATATTAGACAATTAAGTTTATAAAAAAACAAGGGGTCTCCCATTTTGGGAGGCCCGTCCCCCGGCAAATTTTTTTGCCGGACATTAGTAAAAAAGATGGGCCGCCTACTTTTTATTTTAGGCGGCCCGTCTTCAACGTCTTGTTTACAGTATTAATTGTAGTTGGTGCTGTATTTGGGTTTCCAGTAACCGTCTACCCATACCCAGCCGCTGCTGGTGTTCTTCCAGTGAGCTTTTACCCAGACTTTTTCTGTAGAGCGTCCGGAGCCATTGCTATTTGAAGAAGGCGAATTGTTGGTGCCTGGTCTGTTGGAGAGGCTGTCGGGGTTGGAGTAGTTGTTATTGTTATTATTGTTAGGGTTCGAATAGTTGTTGTTATTGTTGTTGTTGTAATTGTCGTTGCCGCCGTTACTCTTGTTGCCATTGCCGTAATTGCCGTTGCCGTTACCGTTGTTGCCATTGTAATTGTCTTCGTCATCGTTTTGGCTGCGACGTTGGGGACGTTGTGAGGGGGTGCCATCGCCGTATGGGTCGGATGGGTCGTCATAGTCCTGGTCATAGTAGGGGGCTGGGGCGTATGCGGGTCCGTAGCCGTAGGGTCCGTAGCCATATGGATAACCGTAACCGTAGCCGTAGGGGTAACCGCCGAAGCCGTAACCATAGGGATAGCCATAACCGAGGCCAAAGCCCAGTCCAAGACCGAGGCCAAAACCCCAATAGGGTCGATAACCGCCGTAGTAACCGCGACCATAGTATCCGCCGCGGTAACCGCCATAGTAACCGCCGTGTCCGTAAGCTCCGCCTACATAACCTCTACCTCTGCCACCGACGTA
>Ga0193716_1002597_pt1 | contig 10100 bp, 14 predicted proteins | sample U2c1metaG_FD_145901 | JGI IMG/M metagenome (GOLD analysis project Ga0193716, IMG submission 145901) | Soil microbial communities from a riparian zone of the East river system, Colorado, United States - U2c1 | ecosystem: Environmental > Terrestrial > Soil > Riparian zone | place: USA: East River...
CCCCGCAGGATCACCGGTCTCCGTCGCGGGGCGCCTAGCTGCTGCTCACTCATCGTGGTCCCCCCAGCCCGCGCGCACGCACGCATGGCGGGTTGTTGGGCGTACCCGTTAGCCCAGGAATGGACGAACTCGTTGCGACCCAACGATTCGGATTGCCCCTGCCGCTCCGTGGCCGCGTGAACTGATTCGCTAACGGATGCGCCGCCGTTACACGCACAGTGAGTTGCATCCTCCCCCGTACGAGGGAGGCCGTCCGAGGTCACGTGTGGTTACGGGTCCGGTAACACGCGTTACCAGCGCAGTTGCGCATTGCCCGATCGGGCAATGTGATCAAACGTACTTCGAATTGGTGATCTTTCAGCGACGGTACGGGTGACGGTTCCCGTGCTCGACGGGCTGCTGGGCGCGGGTCGTCGACGCGCGCCTTGCGAGGATGCCACCGACGATCACGAACACGCCGCCGATGCCGCAGACCACCCACAGCACGATCGACACCTTGCTCGTCAGCGCGTCGTAGAACGACCCGGCGAGCTCCGGCTCCTGGCTCCGCGCCGTGACCTGCGTGCGGGCGAGCGCCTGGAGGATGATCACCAGAACCATGACGGCGACCAGCCCGAAGCCGGTCACCATTAACGTCACGCCGCGCCGGCCGGACAGGGCGAGCCCCAGCGCGATCAGGATGATCGCGGCGACGGGCAACCCGACGCTGAGCTTCTCGAGCAGGTCGAACGCGGGCACCGCGTCACGGACCGCGGGCCCGGAGACGACCTGGACCTTCGCGTCGATCGCGGGGAGCTGGTCGGCCAGCGGCACCCCCTCGGCGATCATCCTGGCCTTGACCTTGTCCGAGAGCACCGCGAGGTCGAGGACGATCGCGTCGCCGTTGACGGCGAGGGTGCCGCCCTCGTCCCGGAGCAGCGCGAGGACCTGCGGGTGCGCCTCCTTGTTCAGCTCGACCCACGCGGTCTTGAACTCGGGGCTGCCGACGAAGTTGGTGACGGCGGTGTCGACGAGCTGCCGCGCCTGCGCCGGCACCTTCTCGCCGACCGCGGCGGACAACCGCTCGGCGACGGCCGACCGGACGGCGGGCTCGTCGGCGAGCGGGGTGACGGCGTCGAGGTAGGTGGCCTGGTCGGTGACCTCGTCGACCAGGACGTAGGCCGCGACCGCCGGTCCGGCGAGCAGACACCCCAACAGGACCAGCACGGTGGCGAGCGCGGTACGGAACACCGGCGCACCCTAGCGTCGTCCGGCCGTCCCGTGGGGAGTTTCAGATGCCGATCGCGCCGTCGATGCGTTCGCGGAGCAGGTCGGCGTGCCCGTTGTGCCGCGCGTACTCCTCGACCAGGTGGATCAGCACCCAGCGCAGCGACACCTCCCCGCGCCAGCCGTCCAGGCCCGTGACGTCGAGGTCGGGCGCGTCACGCGTGAACCGGTCGGCGAACGCGACCTCGTCCCGCCAGGCGTCCCAAGCCCGCGCGACCACCGCCGGGTCGGCCACGGCGCCGTCGAAGTCGTCGTCGCGCCGGGCCTCGGTGCTGAAGCGGTCGGGTGCGTCGATTGCGTCCAGGCCGGCCAGCACCCGCCGGAACCACCGCCGCTCGACGTCCGCGAGGTGGCGCACCAATCCCAGCAGCGACAGCGTGGAGGGCAGCACGGCGCGGGCGGCCAGTTGGTCGGCGTCCAGCCCGGCGCACTTCACCTCGAGGGTGGCGCGCTGCGCCCCGAGGAGGTCGGTGAGCAGCCCACGTTCGTCCCCGGTGGTGCGCCCACCGAACCGGGAGTCGTCGCCACCGAAGAGCTCTGCCCTGCGCCGCATACGGAGATCATGCGACATTGACCGGGGCTCAGGCGGCGGCTGGTCCGAGCGTGGTCGCCTCGACAGCGCGGGGTGCCGGCACGTCTTCACCACGCTCCTGAAGCACCTCGATATAGAGGCCCATGGCACTGCGCATCTCATCTAGGCACTCATCGACTGTGTCCCCGAGCGCTACGCAACCCGGCAGGTCGGGAGACCATGCGCCAAAGCCGCCATCGTCCGCCTGCTCAACGATCACCGCATAGCCGATCATGCTGCTCACCTCAGTAGTCCTGCCTGCTTCAGGATGCTCCGCTCGGTACCGAGGGGCAAGTCTTTGCTCAGCTTGCCCGGCACCACGACGATGCCAGGTTTGTCCGGGTGGACGTAGACGCGGTGACTGCCACGTGTCCGGTTCAACACCCATCCATCCGCCTCCAACATCTTGATGACCTCACCCACCTTGCGCGGCATCCGTCACACACCACCCCGATAGCGCCTCATGATCCAACCTTCATCCCTGTCAGGCAGGCCAACCCTGCTCGTGCGGCACAGCGCCATCACCGATCTTTGTCACGAAACTGGACGGGTATCAGACCGGGTCCATTGACCGTCGGATCGATGCTCCGGCGACATCGCGAGGCGGGCTGAGCGGCTATCTGTGAGAGGAGAGCCGCGCCGACCGGCCGGCGGGACGGTGCCCGACCTGTGTCACGAGCCGGACAACTGAGACGGTAACTGAGACGAAAACGCCCCGTCCTGATCATGGACGGGGCGTTTTTGCTGGTTCGATGGTGGCCAGGGGCGGGATCGAACCGCCGACCTACCGCTTTTCAGGCGGTCGCTCATACCAACTGAGCTACCTGGCCAAACGGGACCACGCTGTGCCAAGAGTGTCGGCGGGGGACCTAGGATCCCCACACCGAGAACTCTCGCGACCCAGACGGGACTCGAACCCGCGACCTTCGCCGTGACAGGGCGACGCGCTAACCAACTGCGCCACTGGGCCTTGCGTACTGCTGGTCTTGCGTGCTCCCAACGGGATTCGAACCCGCGCTGCCGCCTTGAAAGGGCGGAGTCCTAGGCCGCTAGACGATGGGAGCCCGGGTTGGCCGTTCGGAGCATCGAAAGCATAAGACACGACCCCCACCCCCTACAAAGTGGGTTATCGCTAAGGCCATGACCTCGACAAACCCCGGTTCCCACGGTGTGCCGGCCCCACTGGCGCGGGCCGGCCGACCGCGTCAACGCCGGACCGGTGGCACCCCGTCGTCTCCGGGCACCAGGCCAAGCATCTCCAGCAGTTCTCGGCAGTCCTCGACACCTTGCGCGTTGCGTGCCACGGCGAGCCTGGCGCGATGCACCTGGTCGCCGGACACCCGCGAGGTCTCGCCGGTCCGCTGAGCCGGCACTCCGCCGGTGCTGAAATTGAGGGCGGTGTCCTTGGACTCGTGCTGCAGCAGGAAGTCTCGAACTTCGACTGGGCCACTCATGACGCCTCCCCGACCTTCAGGTTTCGAGGAAGGCTATGAGACGGGAGGCACCCACCACAGCCCCCCGAGGAGTGAATCCCTACCCCACGTTTAGTAGTCAGGACGGAGCGGAAGGCCCTTCCCGTGACCGAGGCCGTTCGTGGCGGCACTTTCGTGTCACTCGAATGGCCGATTGTGGTCACGGCGGTTTCCATGTGTACCCACCGAGAGGACGCCCGCTGATCGGGGTCGCCCGATCGGTTACCCCATGACCTGCAGTAATGGCATTTCGGACAATGCGACCCATGTGGGGGACAGGTGATCCCTCAAGAGCGGCGTGTCGTGCGACGAAGGCTTAAGTGGGGAGGCAGTACGAGAGAGGAAGCCAAGTAGTGCCCATGCACACGATCTACAACGTGTACCGGGTCGCGGGCATGTCCTGCGACCACTGCGCGGCCTCGGTGACGGAGGAACTGTCCGAACTGGACCTCGTCACGGACGTCGCGGTGAACCTGTCGACCGGCGCGGTCACGATCGCCAGCGCGGACGAGCTCAGTCGCCCTCGGGTCGAGGCGGCACTGGCTCAGGCCGGCCACCGCCTGAGCGACTAAACCCCGCGTGGACCAGTGGAGAGTTGAGCGTCAAAACGAACACCAGGTGAATAGTTCTCTAGATTTTTCACCTTTGACCTCTCCCACCAGACGCGTGCACGTGCAACAATCGACTCGCTGACACACCCCCGGTCAGCGCCTGTGGAGATCCCCTCCGGCCCCCGCGTTCCTCCCCCTGGCGCGGGGGCCTCTCCATGTCCGTACCGGGCACACGCTGCGTCAACACGGAGCGTGATCTAACACTTACCAGTGATTTTGGTTGCCTAGCTGGCAGGACCGCAATCCATTCGTTATCCTCGCCAGGTGATTTTCACCGGACGTAGTCGACAGAGCGCCAAGGCTTCGGCGGACCCCGCCAACGCCGGGCGCCATCGCGATGCCCAGGAGCAGGAGGAGACCCTGCCGGATCACGAGCTGGAGTCGTACCTGGCCGCCCTTTCCCCCGAGGGCGACCCTGAGACCACCGGCTCCGGCCGCCGATTCGGCGGTTCGCAGGTCTACCAGCTGCGCATGTCGTTGATGGCCAACGAGCAGCTTCGGGAGATCGCCGCGCACAACCAGACCTCGCCGCTCGCGCTGGCCCAGGAGTGGGTCATGCAGCGTCTCGAGTGGGAGGCGCAGAACCTGCCACGGCGCTGACGCCCCCGCAGGAACGCACCACCCCGGACCTTTCCCCGCCGAACACGATGGACCCTCGGTCGACCCGACCGTGGGTCCATCGTCGCGCTGAGCTACCTACAGTGCGCGTACGTTGGTGGCCTGGGGACCTTTGGTGCCTTGACCGACCTCGAACTCGACACGCTGGTTCTCCTCCAAGGTGCGGAAGCCCTTGCCCTGGATCTCCGAGTAGTGGACGAAGACGTCTTCGTCGCCCTCGTCAACGGCGATGAAGCCGAAGCCCTTCTCGGAGTTGAACCACTTGACTGTGCCCTGTGCCATCCGTCTGCCTCCGTCGCAGCGACCCGCCTGCGTGGCGAAGCGTAGCGCGCGGATCACAGCGAGCACTACTACTTGCACACGGCTGACTACAGGTTCGAACGATCTCCGCTGGCTGCGGGCCGAGACATCGAATGTGAGCTGCATCACATCCGTTTGAGCCAACGCGGAACCACCCAAAGGCGTCGAAACATATGTGAGCAAGACGCTGCGGGGGCTACGGGGGGAACTGATGGGGGAACACAGGTCACGGTGGCTGCCGAGGGCACTGTTGGCGGCGGGGGTCGTCGCGGCACTCGGGCTGACCGCGTGCAGTTCCGGCGGGGACGACGACGGCGCGACGAAGTCCGGCAACGGCTCCGTCGAGGACCCGTCGGGCCAGGCGGCGCCCAAGCCATCCGCGAAGATCACGCTGCAGCCGACGTCCGGCGCGGCCGACGTCAGCCCGGCCACCCCGGCCACGGTGACGGTCGCGGACGGCACGATCGAGTCGCTCACGCTCACCAACCCCACCGGCAAGCAGGTCACCGGTGCGCTGTCGCCGGACAACACCACGTGGACGGTCGGCGAGCCGCTCGGCTACGGCAAGACCTACACGTGGGCGGGCACCGCGAAGGGCGTGGACGGCAAGTCGGCGCCGATCTCGGGGTCCTTCACCACGGTGACGCCGGCCCGGCAGGTCGACGCGTCGGTCAACACGGGGGACGGCAAGACCTACGGCATCGCGATGCCGATCAGCATCGTGTTCGACCGGAAGGTCACCGACAAGGCCAACGTGCAGAAGGCGCTGTCGGTGACCACCTCCGTGCCGACCGAGGGCGCGTGGGCGTGGCTGGACGACCGCACGGTGCACTGGCGGCCCAAGGCGTACTGGCTGCCGGGCACCCAGGTGAGCGTGGCGGCGAAGCTGTACGGCACCGCGCTCGGCGACGGCGCGTACGGCGCTGAGGACCGCACGTCGAGCTTCACCATCGGCCGCTCGCAGATCGTGAAGGCGGACACGCAGACCCACCGCATCCAGGTGATCCAGAACGGTGTGCAGACGGCGGACTTCGCGGCGAGCTTCGGGCTCGAGTCGGACCCTGGCCGGGTCACCAACAGCGGCACCCACGTGGTCATGTCGAAGCACGAGACCTACGCGATGACCAACCCGAAGTACGACTACGAGAACGTGGTCGTGCCGTGGGCCGTGCGGATCTCGAACAACGGCGAGTTCATCCACGGGTACGCGCCCTCGATCTGGGCGCAGGGCAAGCAGAACGTGTCGCACGGCTGCGCGAACCTGTCCCCGGCCAACGCGAAGCTCTACTTCGACAGCGCGATGACCGGCGACCCGGTGGAGATTGTCGGCAGCACGGAGGCCCTTGGCCCCGAGGACGGCGACTACTACGACTGGGCACTCACCTGGGACCAGTGGCTTGCCAAGTCGGCGGTCGCGGGCTGAGCGCTTCGCCTAGTGTGATGCCCCAACTCGTGTGATTGGGGCAACATGCTGGGTGGCGAGGCGCCGAAGCGGGTGCCGGCGACACTGGAGAAGCGGTTCGCGGCGCTGTCATCGGCGCTCGGCCACGCGCCGGCCCCCACCGCGGCGCTGACGGAAGACGTCGCGGACGGGTACCTGGTGGTCCGCGCGTCCGGCGCCAGCGCGGCCCGGCTCGCGATCGACACGCCGGCCGCACCGGCCGCGCGGCTACGCGACCCGGAGCAGATCCAGCTCGTGATGCGGGCGTCGCTGCCGAGGTACGTGCCGGCCCGAGGGGTGAGCCTGACGTTCCCCGAGTGCGCGCTGCGTGCGCAGCCGGCCGGCCGAACCGGGACCGTGCTGTTGACCGTCTCCTCGGCGAAGCTGTCGATCAGCTTCGCCGAGCTGCGGCCGTTGATGTTCCGTCCGGTGCCGGTCGACCGGCCGCTGCAGACGCTGTTCGCGGCGGCCGTCGCGCATCTGCTGGTCGTGGCGGACTCCCTCGACCCGCACGGGATCAAGCCCTACCTGACCGGTCTCGCCGAGCTGGTGCTGCGCAGCGCGCTGCAGACCGAGCTGAACCGCGCGGACGCGATCGCCACGCGCAGGCGGGACGCCGTGGAGTACATCAAGGAGAACCTCGCCGACCCGACGCTGACCGCCGACCGGATCGCGGACGCGCTGTTCATCTCGCGCCGGCGGCTGTACCAGCTTTTCGACGACGGCGACGGGGTCTCCGGCCGCATTCGACAGCTCCGCATCGACCGTGCGAAAGAGCTGCTCGGCGATCCCGCGCACGCCGTGAAAGGCATCGGCGAGATCTCCCGGCAGTGCGGGTTCGCGAATGCCGCGCATTTCTCACGGACATTCCGAAAAGTGGTCGGCGAGACCCCGCGCGATTTCCGCGACCGGATCTCCTGAGTCACGAGCAAGGGCGTGTGTGAGCGGAGCGAGCCAATGTCACAGTCTGGTGGCCACCCGCATGCGGGGATCGTTCGGTGCCACGGAGAAGTCCACCGACGACACCAACTGTCCCAGCACGGTCGCCAGCTCCAGCCAGCCGCGCCCGGTCGTGGAATGCAGGGTGAACACGCCCATTCGCCGGCCGGCGGGATCGACGACAACGGCCTGGAGCTGACATCCCGCCGTCGGCGGTCCCGGCAGCAACAATCGTTCCGCGATGACCACGGGATAACCGCGTTCGGTGCGGGACTCGGTCACCTCGCGGATATCCGAGCCGCCCGCGTCCTCCAGATAGGCACGGAGTTCCGTGGCCGCCTCCGGTCCGAGTGGCGCGTCGGCGGTGACCACCATGCCGACGAGGATCCCGGGGTCGGCCTGCGCGTGCTCGACGACCGCGACCAGCCCGGCGCCGTTGGCGTGGGCCATCTCGGCGGCGTCCCGCGCCGCGAGCGCGACACCGGGGTCGTGGGCCGACTCGGCGCCCCGCACGGACACGACCAGCTCGGTCAGCTCCTGTGCGGTGCCGTCGACAGAACGCATGGACACCGGGGTGATCCCGGGGATGGCGGCAAGCTTCACGAGCCGCTCACCGGGAGTGTGGTCTCGCCGAACACGATCAGCTCGCCGCCGGCCGGCGCGGACCGGGACACGGCCGCGGCGACCGTGCCGACTGTGCCGACCGTCGGGGAGGGCGGTGCGCCGGTGCCGCGCGCAAGCAGCCCGGCGAGCGCGGCGGAGGTCTGTGACGCCCTGCCAAGCACGCCGGCCAGTGCGCGGATCGCGGGCCGCTCTGCGCGGGGCGTCGGGTCGACGGCCAGCTCGGCGGCCGCGTCGTCGGCAGCGCGCAGATGCTCCCGCTCGAGCGTGCGGGCCTGGTCGACGACGTCGGCCAGCTCGGCCGCCAGCTCGGCGACGCGGCTGGTGGCCCCGGAGACCTCGATGCTCGCGCCGGCCGCCGCGGTCGGCGTGGCGGCGAGGTCGAGGGCGTTCTGCTTGTCCTGGAGCAGGTCGCGGGCGTCGTCGAGGCGGCGGCGCAGACGCACGGCCGTCGCGTCCAGCTCCTCGGTGCGCCGCCGGTTGGCCGCGAGGGTGGACGCCCACCGCTCCAGCACCGGGATCGCCGCCCGCAACGGCGCGGACTCGACGGCGGGCACGGTCAGCCGGCCCCGGAACGACTCGGCGGCGGCACCCTCCCACGACTGCGAGTGCCGCTCGGCCGCCCGCAAGGCGGGCTCGACGGCCGCCATGGCGTCAACGGCCGCCCGCAGCTGCGCCACGGTCTGTGCCACCGCGTCGACACTGCCGGGCGTCGGATCGAACCCGAGGCCTCGGTAAGTCACCACGAGCGTCGATCGAAGCGGGTCGCCGTGTCCGTGTCCAGCTCCTCGTACGAGTCACGTACCTGTTCAGCCAGGTCCGCGTCCGTGGTGACCGCGCCGAGTACCCGGTCGAGGTCCGCGCGGGCGCCCGTCACCAGTGCGGCGGCGACCCTACCGAGGCGGCCGGGGCCGAGGTCCGCGCACGCGGCGGCGTCCAGGTCGGCCACCGCCGCGGCGACGGAGTCCGCGGTCGTCCGCAGCGCCTTCGCGGTCGCGCCGATCGCGGGCAGGTCCGCGGCGAACCCGGCCACCGTCAGGCGCCGAACACCGACGGGTACGCCGGCGGCAGGTCGTCGAGGAAGTCCATGCCCTCGTCGTACTTGTTCTTGTGTTCCTTGTCGTCCTCGCCGGCAGCGCCCTGGCCACCCATCGGCATGCCGCCGAACCCGCCGGCCCCGCCGCCACGCGCCCCGAGCGCGCCCGCACCACCCGCACCGGCGGGCCCACGCCCGCCGAACGGAGCGGCGCCGGACATCCCGCCGGCCCCGAAGCCGGGCGAGTTGCGTACGACGTCCGAGCCGCCGGAGCCAAGGCTGCCGAGGCCGCCACCGCCGAACCCGGTGCTACCGGGGCCGCCGCCACCGGACCCGTTCGGCGAGCCGAAACCAGTGCCCAGGCTCGGGTCCACGAACCCGGCCGCGGTCGTCGTGTCCTGCGGCAGGGCGGGAACCTGTGTACCGGTCGACCCTGGCGGAATGACCGCCCCCGGCCCGGTTGGGCCGGTACCGGACGGCGGCGGCCCGGCCGGGCCGGGCGGCGGCGTCCACGGGGACACGTCCGGGTTGGTCGCCGGCTTGACGGGGACGAAGTCCGGAGTCTTCTCGTGCACGTCCTTGCTCCGCGCCTCGTAGGTCTCCATGACCTGCACGGCCTCGGCCTTCTGCGCCTTTGCCTTCTCGTGGCTGACCAGGCCGTCGGACAGTAGCTGGTCCAGCAGCACGGCGGTGCTCGGACCGCCGGTGCCGGTCACCGTGTAGCCGTTGCGGAAGTTGCGTTCGGCGTCCGCGAACGCCGGCTTGGGCATGTGCTTCTGCGCGCGCTCGACGGCGTCGGTGTAGTCCGACATGCCCACGGCGATCTTGCTCGCGGTGCCGCTGGCTTCGCCGGCCCACGTCATGAGCGTGCTGTTCGACGTGGCCGAGCTGACCGCCGCCTGCCCGCGCCACGCGCCCATCAGACGTTCCATCACCTGCTGGACCTGGCCGGTGGTGGACTCGATCCTGGCGGCGAGCGTGTTCCACTGGTTCGCGCGGACCGACATGTCGCCGAGGTTCGCGTTGTGGATCATGTCGTAGAGCTGGTCGTGCTGGTAGGCGTCCCAGTTGACCTTGCCGAACCGGCCAGGATCCCGGTTGCGCTCGCGTGTCTTGGTGGTGTTGTTCCGGTTCTTCAGCGCGCTCGGCGAGTAGCCGTGGTCCTCGCGCCACGTCTTGTTCAGCCGGTCCGAGTTGTAGAAGCCCTTGTCCATCAGTCGACCTC
>Ga0193716_1002598_pt1 | contig 10098 bp, 13 predicted proteins | sample U2c1metaG_FD_145901 | JGI IMG/M metagenome (GOLD analysis project Ga0193716, IMG submission 145901) | Soil microbial communities from a riparian zone of the East river system, Colorado, United States - U2c1 | ecosystem: Environmental > Terrestrial > Soil > Riparian zone | place: USA: East River...
ACGAAGGACGTTACATTTTTCAGATCCGCACTCCGGCCTGCCTGTCGTCGGTCTATCGCTCAGGCTCAATTCGGCTTGCGCTTGGAACCGCGAATTACCAAATGGCGACCACCCGGGCGGCACGCATCGCATCCTGGATGTTGAGGATCAGGACAATGGACGGCGGCGATGATTGAATTGTGGCCAAGGCTGCAGGCGCTGGCGCTTGAGCCGGTAAGGAATGACGACGACTATATCGAGCGCAGCGCGTTTCAAGCGATCGCCTTTGAGGTCCAATTCCTCGTCCGGCATTCCGGCGCGAAGCCGGACAGTATTGCTCCAGGCTGGGATGAGCATTTTGTAATGCTCGTCCGTGAGAACGGGCGGGCCGGCATCAGAATAAAGAAGAACAATTCGCTGGAGGGTCGCATCGAGCGCCGCCGAGAGGAGTTGTTTGCCCAAGGTGGGGACCTCGTCGTGCCGCCGTCAGGCGCCCAGGCCGTAATTAACCCGGCGTCAGTCAAGTACGGCAATTTTCCACCAGAAGCCCGGGACTGCTTCTCGAGCTCGCTAACGCTCTAGAGGATAGAAGCCGAGAACTGAGTATGCCGAACGCCTTCGGCACCTTGAGATTGATCGCAGTTCGAGCGTCGGCTGTTCAGCCGGCAGGTCGCCGGGCGTAGCTCTCTTGAGGATGCGGTCATCCGGAAAGTCGAAAAACGGCGTGAGTATTCTCGTGGCAAGGACTATCATGGGTATATTATAAACGTAGCCGGCCTATGAAATCTCGTAGGGCGATCACCCTTTCCAAAATACTTTGCTCCGTCGTCGGCGGGTGCTTCGTGCTGGCTATAGCATGGCCTTGCCGTTCGCTTGCAGCACCTAAGTCGGCCGTTGCGACGAACGATTTTCTCAATAGCATCGGCGTCGTTACCACATTCCCCGATCGAGGCCAGCCGCTGGCTAGGACGATCGAGATGGTTCGCTATTGCGGCTTTCGATGGGTGAGGGCGGGAATAGAAGGGCTGAGCGATAAGGGACCGACAACCATCCAGACCTTTCTCGATCTACATCGCGAAACCGGCGTGCGGCTGAGCTGGGGATTGGTCAGTGGCGGGACTGATGTGAAGAAGCTGGTGGAAACAGGCAAGGTGCTCGCTGAATCCGATGCGTTACTGGCGTTTGAGGGCAACAACGAGCCGAACAACTGGGGCGTCACCTATCAAGGCGAGAAAGGCGGCGGTCGCGAGCCTTCGTGGATAGCCGTCGCAAAGCTTCAGCGCGACCTGTACCAGGCCGTCAAGAGCGATCCGGTGCTTGCGAAATATCCTGTCTGGTCGATCTCGGAACCCGGCGCGCAGCGAGATAACGTCGGCCTTCAGTTTCTTACAATCCCTCCCGGCGCCCAAACGCTGATGCCCGACGGCACAAAGTACGCCGACTACGCCAACGTGCACAACTACATCTATCATCCGCATTCGCCGCATCCGGCGGACAACAAGACGTGGGACGCTGCCGATCCAACTGCCGCATCCAAAGTGGACGGGCTATTTGGCAACTTCGGCGTCACGTGGGCGAGACGGTTTCGGGGCTACACCCAAGAACAGCTCAATACGCTGCCGCGTGTCACGACCGAGACCGGTACCAAGATCGAAGGGCCAGTCACGGAAGAGATGCACGGCTTGAATCTGATGAACTTGTACCTTGCGCAGTTCAAGCGTGGCTACACCCATACATCGGTCTATTTGTTGCGGGACCGTACTGACGAAGACGGCAACCAGTCCTTCGGCTTCTACCAGGCCGACTATTCACCCCGCAAGGCCGCGATCTACCTTCACAACCTTACGACCATTCTGGCGGACAAGGGTACCCTCGCCAAACCCGGCCAGCTCGACTTCTCGATCGTGAACCAACCCAACACCGTTCATGATCTGCTGCTCCAGCACAGCGACGGCACGTTCCAACTGATCGTGTGGGGTGAACGCTTGAGGGGCCAAGACCGCGTGACGGTCCATCTTGACGTCGCGCGCGCATCGGCAAACCTCTACGATCCAACAACTGGCGTTGAGCCTTTCAAAACACTGACCAACGTCAGTTCGCTCGAACTTACGCTCGGCGACCATCCAATTGTCATCGCGATTCCACCTAGCAAGCAATGAGGGGCCTCTCCTTCCCGCCTTCTCGATTCTCGACGATTCAATGCGAAGTTGTCGAAGGTTTGGCGATTCCCCAAACGACCGAATGGACACCCCAGGCGTAGCAGCAAAGGCTAAGATCGTTGGACCGAGTATATTAAATTCCTCAACATACGTTCGAACGCTGAAACCTCGTGACGTAATTTACTGCATGCTTCGTCGGGGCGGGTCGGCTCTCGCGAGCCCGCAGTTAGGGCAGACGAACAACACGGCATTCCCGCCTAAGAGACTTAAGTTAATTGCAGCGATTTCGGGTGGCCGTTGGCAGTGGGGACAATCATCCGACTCATGCGAGTGTTTGTTTTCGACAGGTCTTTGAAACGCCGCGTTCGATGCCCTGAACGACCGAATAAGCCCATTACCGCGAAAGCGCGGCCTCGCGGTGAAAACGTTGTAGACCTGATGGATGCGTTGAAGAAGAGCATCGGCGCCGTATCGGCAGCGCCGAAAGGGAAGAAGCCCCGCAAGGCGTCGGCTGGTCAAAAGGAAATGTTTATGCCTATCGAGGCAAGAAACCAGCGACGAAGAAGACCGCCAAGCCACAAAGGAAATCGGCATGATGGAGGTTTGGGTTTACCAGGGCAAGGAGTTAAAAGTTTCGCGTCCGCAGAAGCGGCGCAGAACTGGTTTGATGAGAACGACGCCTGAGGGCGTCGCCTTTAAATGTGAAGTTGAAGGCGATGAGGAATTCGAAACGTTGCAGAGCAATGCGCCGGGTTGCTAATTCGGCTTTTGGGTAGAATCCGAAACTATTCGGGTATCAAACCGAAGCCGAACAAAACGAGGGGTCAACAGCGCAAACTGAATGTGGGCGCATTGCCACAGTAGAACGATTTCCGCTGTTGTGTGCCGGGCAGCGTGCAGACACGCCGCTGACTTGTTGAATACAATTTTGCGCGGCGCGGCGGGTGCGGACTCGTCGAAGTATCAGCGCGGTTCTAACCCTCGAACGCGTCCGCCCACGCGGCTGCAGCGCCTTGCGCGGCCAATCGCGTTAACACCAAGGGCGCGGAAGCGTCGGACAGCTTGTTGCGCCGCATACAAAGCGAACGGCCAAACCTTCGTTGATCAAAGTTGAACCTACATCCACACCATTCACTCGCAGTGTGCCGCAACGACGACCAAAGTTGCAAGCATCCGTACCCGACGCACAGGAACATGCAATTTGATCGAAGTCGGAGCGGCCATTGCTAACGAGTTCGCGAAGTCGCTGTTTGGCGGCTTCGCCGTTTTGGCGCTCCACGTCGCATCGCGCTCGATTGCCAGTTTCTGGCGCGTTGAATCCAACCAGACGAACGTTCGGCTTGCCGTCCTCTAGGCTGATGGTGTCCCCGTCAATCACGCGAACCGATAACGAAGCCGGGATGGCAAGGGGCGCAGCCACCAAATAGTCACGACTCAGCTTCTGCAACTTCTGGCGCAATCACGCGCGTGGTGGAGTTGAGCGTGACAGCCACCCCGATGAGGCTCTAAGATGAAAAAGCAGCGCGAATAATGACTGCGTTGCGTGAAGGCAAGGCGCTCAGAAAATTCGTGGTGAAAACTGCGCGCCTAGAGGTTGCTCGCGCAAGGGTTCCTCGAAAAATCCCGCTGCCCGACGACCCCGGCCGGTCAATAACGAACCGAAATTACGTTTGTAGGCTGAACCGAAGGCTCGCAAATCAAAATCGGGCCGTAGCGGTATAGATGGCGTCGAAAAAACGGTTCCCAATTTGCAGCAGGATAGATGTAAGTGGGACGCGACGGTGGAGCGCTGCATATGCCTTCGCTCACCACATAGTCGTTGTATGCGACCGAGTGCCGGTAGCGTCGGGCTTCCGCGAAATTCATGGTGGCTGCCGCAGTCGTCCCGATCACAACCAATCCAAACACTATAAGCTTAGCGATTTTCATGAGGCTTCCACTCCTGCGTCATGGTACGATTGGTGGTGACAATCCTGCCTGCGGCCAGAGGCGGCGCGCAAGCGAAATTTGCGTTATGAGGGGAGTTGCTTATTGAAAAATTAAGCAAGGGGAGTCTGTCCGTGGGCGTAGAACCCGGACCGAGATATAGCCGCACCATGCTTGGCGTCGACTGCCTCCTCGCATATCCCGTCCAGCAGCTGAGCTTTACAGGAAATACTCCGAACATTGATGTCGAGATGTCCTGCAATTTTGAACAGGAACCAAAGCCAACCAGCCGTTGTTCCAATAGCCTACAGGGCTAGTCAAGAGTAAGTGGAGTGGTAGAGTTGCCCAGTAGGCGCGACGGTACTCCCCAGAACGTTGATTGGGAGATCGCATGAAGCACTTATTGGCTCCCCTTCTCGCGGTGATGAGCGGCGCAGCTCTCGCTCAGACGACCGGCACGGTGAATCCGAACCCCGCTCCTGCGGAGCCGTCAGTGAAGGAAGACGACGTGCCGCCCGGCGGCTGCATGCCGATCGGGCTGACCGTTTCCGGAGACATAGTTTTCCCAATTCAATGCAAGGAGTTTATCGAACGACAACGCGGAAAGGCGGTGGAGCAAAAACCCGCTTCTGTGGAAGAGAGGCCCGGTGTCTCCCTGCCCGCCTGGGCAAACAGCGACGCTCTCGTGAAGCCCGCCCAGGTCGCAAAGCAACCGGACAGCGTGGCGCCAGAGAACAGCAAACCGGCAATTAAACCGGTTCAAACAGTTTCTTTACCGCGCGAGCGTGCCATGAGCTCAGACGCTAACTGCAAGCGCTATCGAACCTACGATCCAGCATCCGGAACCTACACGGGCTATGACGGACGGCGCCGATCCTGCCGATAGGCGCATTGCCTCACGCTGCTCACACCGGTTTAATTGCCGGTTTGCTGTTCTCTCGCGCCACCCTGGCATGCGGCGCAAAAGCCAGGCCAATGGCGATCGAATCTCCAGAATCTAAGCAAACGGCGGGCGTTTTCAGTTGTTAATCTGGCAAATTGGCCTGTAGCTTTCCCGTCTAGGGGCTTAATCTCTACGGGGGCCTTTACGATGAGAGCGCCGTGCGTTCCCGACATCTATAGGTGGTCAGCAACTCTTAGGTCAGGATCTGGTGAAACGTTAGCGATTGTACATAGGGAGCGCAGTTTTCCAAGCGACTGCTTTCGGAGTTTGGAGCCAAAGCTCACAGTCAACCCCATCAACGGCATCGCGAATACTTCGGGCACGGTTCTAGGACCAGACTAGTGTGCTTGGATGCACACTTAAAGGTAGAAGTGAGTTAATGAGATGATTTCTAAGATAGCTCGCCGCGCTGCAGGCATGATCGGCCTCGATGTCTTCCGTCATAAGCCCGGAGGGTGGCATTGGAGCCATACCGCAGATTCCTACTTTCCGGTTTCCCCACAATCACGTTGGGGACATGGTAAGCCGCCGCACCCAAAAATCGACGCGTTGTTTAGTGCCCAGCGCGATCAATTTTCTGCGTTACTCGAACAGATGATGTCAAGTAAGTTCATTCTCGACGCGGTGCCCACCGCGACGGATGACGCTAGCCTGCCGTGGTTGGGTAATATCTACTTTGAAAGCTTGGACGCCTGTGCCCTTGTCGGCATGCTTCATTTGAGGAGGCCAAAGCGATACCTGGAGATCGGATCCGGAAACTCTACGAAGTTTGCTAGGTTTGCGATCAACAGCGCGCATATCGAAACAGAGATCATAGCCATTGATCCTCATCCGCGCGCTGAAATCGACGGAGTATGTGACAAGCTCATCAGAAAGCCTTTCGAAGAATGCAGTTCGATCGTGTTGGACGAAATTAGGTCGGGTGACATTCTTTTCCTCGATGGATCACATCGGGCTTTTCAGAATTCGGACGTCACGGTTTTCTTTTTGGAGACCCTTCCGAGCCTTCCAAGCGGCGTGACGGTCCAAATCCACGATATCTTCTTGCCGGTCGACTACCCGGCGGAATGGCACACGCGGCTGTACTCAGAGCAATATCTCCTAGCCGCCATGTTGCTTGCTAAAGAGCCGCCGTTTCGAACCCTGCTTCCAAACTATTTCGCTTGCCTTGATCCGGACCTCCGCTCGAAATCCGCAGCGTTGGTTCCCCCTTATATGAGCCCGGTGGTCGGCAGCTCGTTTTGGCTGGAAACGATCTAGTCATTTAAGCCGCCTCTCAATCTTACCACGCGCGGCGGTTTGGCGGCGTGTTCAATGCGCTCTTAAGCGCGTCTTCAAAACGCATTCGCTTCTTTGTCGCTGAATTGATCTTCTTTTTGTCCAGACCCACTCGCATTTGCAGCGGCAAGCGTCATGGAAATTACCGCCAATGCCGCTTGTGAATAACATGGAAAATCCAAAAATCCGCCCGAAACGGCATGTCGGGTTGCGGCTCAACAGGGGACATGCCGATGACCCAAATAGTAAAGCACAGCTTCTCAAACGAAGCCTTTATTGGTGAAGTTATCGCTGCATGCGATGGGAACATGCGTGAAACGATCAAAGCCTTGTTGTTCATGAACCAACAACTTGAGGCCGAGCTTCAGCAGTTATACTCGGCGGTCGACCGTGGCTCGCCGAGCGAACGTCGCGTGCAGCGTTTGCTGCATTGATCGGTCAGCAATGACCCGAAGTGATTTTCACTCCGAGCCATCTTTGGTGGCAGGCGTAGATGCGGCTCGCCGGACACAGACACGATGCTGAATCACTAATTTGACAGACTCTTGCTCGGCCTGTCTGTCGCTGCCATGCGCTGGGGGTGAATTGCCGAACGCGAGCCACCGTCGACGATCGGTGCGCGAAGCGGAGTGTACCCACGCGCTCGATTCGGAGAGGTTTCCGATTCAGCACGAAATTCAGAAATTGCAACAGGACCTCCACGCTTTTAACGAGCGAATCGCAGAATTGGAAAATGAAGGTCATCGGGGTCATGCGATGGAAGTGTTGAAGGCAAATGCAATAGACTTCGCACGCCAAATCGACGAGCTTCGCTGCTTATTAGTTGCGTCCGCTCCGAAAAATGCGTCATGCGGGGGTGCATAGGGATCCTTGACGGACCACCGACCCCCCCGTCTCGCCCTCTGTCATCTTTCCTGCGCAACCCAGTCGGTTCAACCGGCTGGGTTTTCGCTTTTGTAAGCTGGGCAATCGCCGTTCAACTCGGCGGTTGAGCGCGCGCAGAGACATCGCTTCCTGAAGGCCGGATCGATAACGTTCGGCGGCGCGGCTATCCGAATTTCCCTTTTGCTGCGCCGGACTAGGAATAATCCGGCGTCGTCCTGGAACGCGCCAGCATCCGAAGGCGGCGATCCGCCAAGTGTTGCTGTGAGACCTGGTCCCTTACCGTCTGCTGAAGTGCGTTCAGCGACTGCGTCGTGTCGTCCGAAGTTTGCAACGGTTGGGAAGATGGGACCTGAGGTTGCGGCGGGCTCAGCGGTGGCCGTAGGTGATGGTGCACTTAACCTGCCATAGTCCCCCAAGGCACCACCGCCCCGATCCCGACAACAGACAGGAGCAGGATCACGAGAATAACCATTCGCCCCGATCGCGATCTCTCGCCGCTAGTGGGGCTAAGTTGCGCCTCTCTTGATCTACCAGCCAAGACTTCCGACGATCTTTATCTGACGGGAAGCGTCCGGTTTCGGATTAGCGGGATGGCGCTCAAATCGAGTACTTTCCACCAGGGTCCGGCATGACGCCGTGGGCAACAATCGACCTCACTTTTGAGGGTATGCGGAATGATCTTGGTAACTGGCGGCGCGGGATATATCGGCTCGCATGCTTTGCGTTGAACTTTTGAATGCTGGTGAGCAGGTTGTCGTGTTCGATAATTTTTTGCAACAGCAATCCGGTGGCGCTGGATCGCGTCCAAGAGATCTGCAAAAAACCGCTGGTTGTAGTTGAGGGTGATGTTCGCGATCAGGCCGCGATCGAACACGTTCTGCTCGAATATGGCTGCACGGCCGTCGTGCATTTTGCCGGTATAAAGTCAGTTCAAGATTCGGTTGCGAAACCGCTGGAATACTACGACTACAACGTCATCGGTTCGCATCGACTTGTGCGCGCGATGCAAAATACAGGTGTGAAAAAACTCATTTTCAGTTCATCTGCAACGGTGTACGGAAACCCGCAATTTCTGCCATACACGGAGGATCATCCACTAAATGCCATAAATCCCTATGGCCGAACAAAGCTCGCCATCGAGGAGATGCTTTGCGATCAATTTGCAAGTGATCCCAGCTGGGGGATCGGAATCCTTCGCTACTTCAATCCGGTTGGTGCACATGAAAGCGGCCTTATTGGCGAAGATCCAATCGGCGCTCCGAACAACCTCGTCCCTTTCGTTGCCCAGGTCGCAATCGGCCGCCGCGAGCGCCTTAACGTATGGGGAAACGACTACGAGACGCCCGACGGGAACGGCGTCCGGGATTACACGTGATGGATTTGGCCGGCGGACATGTATCGGCGCTTCAATTGCTGGACAGCCCTAAATGCTTTGCCGTCAATTTTGGAAGCAGCGTTCTCGATATCGTAACGGCGTTTGAAAAGGCCAGCGGAAGGTACATACCTTACGATGTCAAACCACACGGCGCCCCGGTGATATCGACTCATATTACGCGGCGACCAACTATGCGTCCGAGTTATTGGGCTGGAAGGCAACGAGGACACTCGAGACGATGTGCGCCGATCATTGGCGATGGCAGAGCCGCAACCCAAATGGATATGCTTGATGAGATTGCTTGGAGTGATGCGGAGAGTTTCAAAAGGACTGGCAAGATGAACGCGGCTGCCTACCCGGGGCTTCGACGAAGCCCTAGGTCATCGTCATTACGGTCGGCCGCCAACCCAATGTCGAACGTGAGGGACTCTCAAAATCGCCCTTTCGGCAAGTTGCTGCCTCCGATCCAATTGGTTCGCACCGATTCCAATCAACTCAATTGGCGGCGTTATCATCCATCTGCCGCCGTAGCCACGTACTTGTTGAAATACTCCTGCTGGGCTCTTCCTGTCCCTTTCGCGCTCCCCTAGCGCTGGCTCCCTCGCCTGCACTATCCGACCGTCGCGCTCTCGCAGGGCAGCGCGGAAGGCGGCCCGCGAAGGTGGTTGGGAAATATCACCGGCATCATCCGCACGAGAGGTAGAGGGGGCGGTTACGCCAACGCCTGACCATGCGAATGTTGGAAATGATCTTCAGCTTCTGCGGCTCTTGATAGGTAAATTGTGCCAGTGCTAATCTGCGCAATGGACCCGACTAAGATTCCGATGCGGTACCTCCTGGGCACTTTCGTCATGGCGGTGGCCACTGCCGCTGTGTTGCGGCATTTCCTTCACGTTGAAGTAGGCTTCACCCGCAAAGAGATTCTCGTGGGGGCTTTGGTTACCGCCGCCATTGGCATATTTCTCGCAGTGGTTTTCTTTCGAGGGAGGCCCCGTCCGTGAATGCCTTTTCATTTCGGCCGGTTCATTTCTGCCGGACTGGTACGCCACCATTATCGAAACACGCGGAACAACAGACGCATCGGCAAGTTCTCACGCCGTCTGCGATGGTTTCTATTCATGATGTATCACTTCTCGCTCTGAAGGGCCGCGATCTCAAGGATTTACCTCGAGCGAGGTGGAACCTTCAGGCCCGGAGCTCATTGGGCCGGGAACACTTTTGAAGGAGGGTTTAATGCGAATGATAACTCTTTCCTTTGCGGCGTTCCTTGCACTAGGCTCGTCAGCGGTTTTTGCGCAGCGGGCGCCTGAAACGGGTGGTGTCGGTTCGCCGCCGGCCGCCCCACCGCCGTCCACCGGAGTGCCTATCATTGGCGTGGCTCCTCAAGTGGGCGGTCCGTTGCTGCCAGGCAAAGATACGGGCTTGGACAAGGTTGCAGACGATGGGATTTCCACAAAGACTGTAAGAGCAGTTCCTTGCAGCAAAGCCGCCAGGGAGACCGATGGAACCACTACCTGCGTTGGGATTCCCGATGGGAGCCGAACATCGAATCG
>Ga0193716_1002600_pt1 | contig 10094 bp, 6 predicted proteins | sample U2c1metaG_FD_145901 | JGI IMG/M metagenome (GOLD analysis project Ga0193716, IMG submission 145901) | Soil microbial communities from a riparian zone of the East river system, Colorado, United States - U2c1 | ecosystem: Environmental > Terrestrial > Soil > Riparian zone | place: USA: East River...
CCGTTGCCAGGGAGGAGCCTCGCCGTGGTCGCCACCCGCCGAGCCGTTCGCACTTCCGGGCCCGTCACCCGTGCGCGGGTGTCCCGGCTCGTTCGGTGAACTCACCTACGGCTCCTTCGCTAAGGCCGGCTGCCGGTGGCAACCGGTGTCGCGCTACGTCTCTTCTGACTCATCGTCTTCGGAAGCGTCCTCGTCGGCGTTGCGCGCGATGGCAATGAGTGTCGCGCCCTCGCCCAGGTTCATCAAGCGCACCCCCTTGGTCTGCCGCCCGGCCTTGCGCACTTGACGTGCCCTGGTTCGGATGACACCGCCTTCGGAGGTGATGGCGTACAGCTCGGTGTCGTCATCGACGATCAACGCTCCGACCAGACTGCCACGTTTGCGGTCGTACTGAATCGTGAGGATGCCCTTGCCGCCGCGACCCTGAACCGTGTACTCGTCGATCGCGGTCCGCTTCGAGTAGCCGCCCGACGTTGCGACCAGCAGATACGTGCCCTCCTGGACGACGTTCAGCGAGAGCAGTTGGTCCTCTTCGTTGAACCGCATGCCCTGCACGCCCGAGGTGGCGCGACCCATCGGCCGCAGCGCCTCATCGGTCGCCGAGAAGCGGATCGACTGGCCGTTCGCCGACACCAGCAGCAGGTCGTTCTCAGAAGAGCACAGCACCGCACCGACCAATTCGTCGCCGTCGCGCAGGTTCACCGCGACGATGCCGCCCGACCGGTTCGAGTCGAAGTCGGTGAGCTTGGACTTCTTCACCAGACCCTTCTTCGTGGCGAGGACCAGGTACGGCGCGTCCTCGTAGGTCTTGATCTGGATGACCTGGGCGATGCGCTCCTCCGGCTGGAAGGCCAGCAGGTTCGCGACGTGCTGGCCGCGTGCGGTCCTCGACGCCTCGGGCAGCTCGTAGGCCTTCGCCCGGTAGACGCGCCCTTGCGTGGTGAAGAACAGGATCCAATCGTGCGTGGAACCGACGAAGAAGTGCCGGACGATGTCGTCCTGCTTCAGGCCCGCGCCCTGCACGCCCTTGCCGCCACGCTTCTGGCTGCGGTACAGGTCTGACTTGGTCCGCTTGGCGTAACCCGTCTCGGTGATCGTGACGACCACCTCTTCGCGGGCGATCAGATCCTCGTCGGCGACGTCGCCGTCGGCAGGGATGATCCGGGTACGACGGTCGTCGCCGTACTTCTCGACGAGCTCCGCGAGCTCGTCGTGCACGATCGCGCGCTGACGTTCCGGCTTGGCCAGGATGTCCTCGAGATCGGCGATCTCGGCCTCGATCTTCGCCAGGTCGTCGACGATGCGCTGACGTTCCAGAGCGGCGAGGCGCCGCAGCTGCATGTCGAGGATCGCCTGCGCCTGGATGTCGTCGACGTCGAGCAACTCGATCAGGCCCGCGCGGGCGACGTCGACGTTCGCCGACGCCCGGATCAACGCGATGACCTCGTCGAGCGCGTCGAGCGCCTTGACCAGACCGCGCAAGATGTGGGCCCGCTCGTTGGCCTTGCGCAGCCGGTAGATGGTCCGGCGCACGATGACGTCCAACTGGTGCACCACGTACAGCCGGATCAGCTGGTCGATGCGCAACGTGCGGGGCACACCGTCGACGATCGACAGCATGTTCGCGCCGAAGCTGGTCTGCAGCTGGGTGTGCTTGTAGAGGTTGTTCAGCACCACCTTCGCCACGGCGTCGCGCTTGACCTCGACGACGATGCGCATGCCGACGCGGTCGCTGCCCTGGTCCTCGATGTTCGAGATGCCCGCGAGCTTGCCGTCGCGGACCTGATCGGCGATCGAGGTGATGAAGTTGTCGTGATTGACCTGGTAGGGCAGCTCAGTGATGACGAGCAGCGTGCGGCCCCTGTTGTCTTCCTCGACCTCGACGACGCCGCGCATGCGGATCGACCCGCGGCCCGTCGTGTACGCGTCGTGAATCCCTTGCGAGCCGACGATCAATCCGTAGGTCGGGAAGTCAGGGCCCTTGACGCGTTCGGTGACCGCCGCCAGCGTGGCCTCTTCGTCGGCCTCGAAGTTGTCCAGGCACCAGAACACCGCTTCGGACAGCTCGCGCAGGTTGTGCGGTGGCATGTTGGTGGCCATGCCGACCGCGATGCCACCGGACCCGTTGGCCAGCAGGTTGGGGAACCGGCTGGGCAGGACGGTGGGCTCTTGCACCCGGCCGTCGTAGTTCGGAATGAAATCGACTGTCTCCTCGTCGATTTCCCGAAGCATCTCCATCGCAAGGGGAGTGAGGCGCGCCTCGGTGTACCTCATGGCGGCCGGCGGGTCGTTGCCCGGCGAGCCGAAGTTGCCCTGTCCGTCGACGAGGGGATAGCGCAGCGACCACGGCTGGGCCATGCGGACCAGGGTGTCGTAGATCGACGAGTCACCGTGCGGGTGGTAGTTGCCCATCGTCTCGGCAACGGACCGTGCAGATTTCGCGTGTCCACGATCCGGGCGGAAGCCGGAGTCGTACATCGCGTAGAGCACGCGGCGGTGCACCGGCTTGAGGCCGTCGCGGACCTCCGGGAGGGCGCGGCCGACGATGACGCTCATCGCGTAGTCGATGTAGCTGCGCTGCATCTCCTGCTGAATGTCGACCGGTTCGATGCGGTCGGTGGTCGCGCCGTCGTCGCCCGGCGGCAGGGTGGTGTCTGTCATGTGCTCCTCGCTCGTCTACGAGCCGATCGGGTGTGGTTCAGGAGATCAAACGTCAAGGAAGCGAACGTCTCTCGCGTTACGCGTGATGAAACTGCGACGCGCTTCGACGTCCTCGCCCATCAGCACGGAGAAGAGTTCGTCGGCAGCCGCGGCGTCGTCGAGCGTGATCCGGCGCAACACCCGCGCAGACGGATCCATCGTGGTCTCCCACAGTTCCTTCGCGTCCATCTCGCCGAGGCCCTTGTAACGCTGGATGCCGTCCTCGGCGTTGATCCTGCGACCGGCTGCCTTGCCCGCCTCGAGCAGTCCGTCCCGCTCACGGTCCGAGTAGGCGAACTCGGGTTCACTGCGCTGCCACTTCAGTTTGTAGAGCGGCGGCTGCGCGAGGAACACGTGCCCATTCTCGATGAGCGGCTTCATGAATCGGAACAACAGCGTCAACAGCAGCGTCGAGATGTGCTGGCCGTCGACGTCGGCGTCGGCCATCAGCACGATCTTGTGGTAGCGCAGTTTGGCGAGGTCGAATTCGTCGTGAATGCCGGTGCCGAGCGCGGTGATGATCGCCTGAACTTCGGTGTTCTTGAGCACCCGGTCGATGCGGGCCTTCTCGACGTTGATGATCTTGCCGCGAAGGGGCAGGATCGCCTGATACATCGAGTCGCGGCCGCTCTTCGCGGAGCCGCCGGCCGAATCGCCCTCCACCACATAGACTTCCGACAGGCGGGGGTCGGTCGAGCGGCAGTCGGCCAACTTGCCTGGCAGGCCACCGATGTCCGTTGCGCTCTTGCGGCGCACCAACTCACGGGCCTTGCGGGCAGCCATCCGTGCTTGAGCGGACGAAACCGCCTTGTTCACAACGGTCTTGGCTTCTGCTGGGTTGGCCTCGAACCAGTGGCTGAGCTGCTCGTTGCAGATCTTCTGTACGAACGACTTCACCTCGGTATTGCCGAGCTTGGTCTTCGTCTGACCCTCGAACTGCGGGTCCTGGACCTTCACCGAGATCACCGCAGCCAGGCCTTCGCGGATGTCGTCGCCGGTGAGGTTGGCGTCCTTCTCCTTGAGCAGCTTCTTGTCCTTGGCGTACTTGTTGACCACCGTGGTCAACGCGCTGCGGAAGCCCTCTTCGTGCGTGCCGCCCTCGTGGGTGTTGATGGTGTTGGCGAAGGTGTGCACCGACTCCGAATAGCCTGCATTCCACTGCATCGCGATCTCAACCTCGTGACCGGGGCCCTTGCCGTCGAAGTCGATGATGCTCTGCTGGATCGGGGATTTCGTGCGGTTGATGTGCTTCACGAAGTCCACCAGACCGCCCGGATAGAGATAGGTGCGGTGCTTGGTCTTGTGCGGACCCTTGGCCTCGGCCTCTTTCTCGTCGGCGGACTTCGGCGCCTCGGCCGTATCGCTGACGACATCGTCCACGACCTGGTCGACCGTGACGCGTTCGTCGATCAGGTCGATGGTCAGCCCCTTGTTCAGGAACGCCATCTCCTGAAGCCGCCGCGCCACGGTCTCGAAGTCGTACACGGTGGTCTCGAAGATGTCGGGGTCTGCCCAGAAACGGATGGTGGTGCCGGTCTTCTTGGACGGCGCGCCCTGCTTCAGGGTGCCTGGCACGGAGCGGTCGTAGTACTGAAACCACTCGTAGCCGTCGCGCATGACCGTGGCCTCGAGCCTCGTGGACAGGGCGTTGACGACCGAAACACCGACACCGTGCAAACCACCGCTGACGTTGTAGCCGCTGTTCTCGCCGCCGAACTTGCCGCCTGCGTGTAGCTGCGTCATGACGACGTCGATCGTTGGCACGCCCGATGCGTGCATGGCGACCGGGATGCCGCGGCCGTCGTCGGTGACCTGAACGCTGCCGTCGCCGAGGATCTTGACGTCGACCCGACTGGCGTAGCCGGCCATCGCCTCGTCGATCGCGTTGTCGACGACCTCCCAGACGAGGTGGTGCAAGCCGCGCTCACCCGTGGAACCGATGTACATGCCCGGACGTTTCCGGACTGCCTCCAATCCCTCCAGAACGGTGATCGAATCGGCGCCGTACTCCTTGGGAGCACTCTTCTTCTGGGCAGGCACGTTGAACGCGTCTCCTTGGGGTTCGCAAGCGAGGGATCGAGGGCCCTCACGGTCTGAAATTAGTCTACCGTCAGGCCCCGTCAGGACTGACTCTGAGGCGGCGTTTCTGCACACCTAAAAACGACGTGCGCGGAATTTCTCGACAATCCTCGCGTCCGGCCGCCCGAGAGAAGCAGTCAGCGGACTGACGCGCCTCTCAGCCGCCGCTCAGTACGCGGTCACCCGTACGTGTCGCGGGGGCCGCGTCCTGCGATGTGATATCTGCCCTTTCGCCACGTCGGAGCGGTCGGACCCACGATCCGCAGCGACGTCACGACACCATCCCCGACGGCGGCCGCGATCTTGGCCAGAATCTGCGCCTGGACCATCCTCAACTGGGTGGCCCAAGCCGTTGATTCGGCCTCGACGGTCAGGACGCCCTCGCGCAGCGACGATGGATTCGCGTGCTCGGCGATCTGGTCGCCGACCACCGTCGACCACTGCCCGAAGATGGAGCCTTCGGCGACGCGAGGGGTCCAACCCCGGCTGCGCGCCGTGTCCATGGTCGCCGCTCCGAACGTCTGAGGGTCCCGCGAGTCCGGCCCTGGGCCCGACCAGGAGCGTCGGCGCCCGCTACGTCCGGCCACCCGCTTGGCAGGAGACGTCCGGCCGCGGCCGACGTCCTTGCCCTGACTGCGCGCGGCGCCGCGGGCCTCCTCCAACGTGCGGCGCACCAGATCCATCCCCCGCAGGTTCGCCAAGTGGTCGGGCGGTCCTGCCGCGTCGGCGGTCTCCTCGGATTCCGTCATCCGATCACCTCCGATACTCGACCCGTGTCGTCGTCGCGCATGCCGATCTCGATTCTCTGGGCATCCCAGTCCGTCGGAACGTCATCGTGCACCGCAGCGGTGACAAGAACCTGTTCTGCCGATGCGGCAACGCTGACCAGTGCACGCCTGCGTGCGGTGTCGAGTTCGGCGAACACGTCGTCGAGCAGCAGCACCGGATCGCTGCCCTCCGAGCGCAACAGCTCATACGCCGCCAGTCGAAGGGCCAGCGCCATGGACCACGATTCACCGTGGCTGGCAAAGCCTTTCGTGAGTTGATCGCCGAGTCTCAGTTCCAGGTCATCCCGATGGGGACCGACGAGGCACACTCCGCGCTCGAGCTCGGCGGACCTCTTTCGCGCCAGTTCGGTCAACAGCGCAGCCTCGAATACCTCCGTGCTGACCGTGCCTGCCGTTGCTTCAGCCTCGACGGTCTCGACCGAACTGCGGTATCGCACCGCAGCGGCACGTGAGGACGGCGCCAGAAGTTGGTAGGCCTTCTCGACTTCCGGGGCAACCTGGTTGACCAGATCGACCCTCGCCGCGATGAGTTGCGCGCCATAGGTCGCGAGGTGACCGTCCCACACGTCGAGGGTCTCCAGGGCACTCGAGTCGCCGCGAAACCTGTTGCCGCCCGCGGTCTTCAGAAGCGCGGTGCGTTGACGGACCACCTTGTCGTAGTCCGCGCGGACGCCTGCCACCGTCGGCCGCCGCGTGGTCGCCAACTCGTCGAGATAGCGCCGACGTTCGCCTGGGTCGCCGCGGACCAGGGCAAGATCCTCCGGCGCGAACAACACCGCCCGTAGTACGCCGAGAATCTCGCGAGCAGTACGCACGGGGGAGCGGTTCAACCGCGCCTTGTTGGCCCGGCCCGCGGTGATCTCCAGGTCGACCGCGAGCTCACGTCCCTCGTTGACGATGATCGTGGAGACCACCGCCCGATCGGCCCCCGCGCGGATCAACGGAGCGTCCGTGCCCACCCGATGGGAGCCAAGCGTTGACGAATACCACAGTGCCTCAATGATATTCGTCTTGCCGAAGCCGTTGGGACCAACGAACACGGTGCGGCCAGGCGCCAGGTCGATCTCGGCCCGCGGCCACGACCGAAAGTCGGTCAATCCCACACGTCGGACGTACAAATCCCATCCCCGAGTCGCTTCGGTCCTACTCTCCGGATCATCCGGACTTGCTTATCCTTTGGACGGCGTGCCCACCGAACTGGTTCCGCAGCGCCGCGACGGCCTTCATGGTCGGCGAGTCGTCCTGCCTGGACAGGAACCTCGCGAACAACGATGCCGCGATGCTCGGCACCGGTACCCGCAGACGGATCGCTTCCTCTACGGTCCAGCGGCCCTCACCTGAGTCTTCGGCGTAGCCGGTGATGTCGTCCAGTCCGGGATCTTCCTTGAGCGCCTTGGCCAGCAACTGCTGCAGCCACGACCGCACGACCGTGCCGTTGGTCCAAGCCTGGATGACCTCTTGCGGACTCTTGATCAGTTCCTCGGCGGCGAGCACCTCGTAGCCCTCGCCGTAGGCCGTCATCAGTGCGTACTCGATGCCGTTGTGCACCATCTTGGCGAAGTGCCCGGCCCCGACCGGGCCGGCGTGCACGAATCCGTCGGCGACATCGCCAGGAGGGCGCAGCGTATCGAAGATCGGCATCGCCCTGGCGATGTCGGCGTCGCTGCCGCCGACCATCAGACCGTATCCCTCGGTCAGGCCCCAGATGCCACCGGACACACCGGCGTCGATGTATCCGATGCCCTTCTCGCCCAACAACTTTGCGTGCGGTCCGTCCTCGGTGTAGCGGGAGTTGCCGCCATCGATCACCAGGTCGCCCTCACTGAGTTCGGCGGCAAGACCGACGATCGTGTCGTTGGTGATCGGGCCGGACGGCACCATCACCCACACCACCCGCGGGGCTGACAACGCCCCGGCCAGGGCGCCCAGCGTCGGCACGTCGGTGACCTCCGGCCGCGGATCGAAGCCGATCACTTCGTGCCCGCCCTTGCGCAGACGCTCGCGCATGTTGAAACCCATTTTGCCGAGACCGACCAACCCGAGTTGCATGTGCGCCTCTTTCGTGGCGTAGGGCCGGTCAGCCTGGAAGCCGCACCGGCATCAATAGATAGACGTAATCGGTTTGGGCCGCCGGGAACGGCCCGGACGAACCCCCGGATCCTTCATCATCGCCTGCCGGACGCAATACCGCGGGACGGCTAGGTGTCGTGAAACCGAACGTCACCTTCTCGGAGTGCAACGAACCCAGTCCGTCCGTCAAGTAGGTCGGGTTGAAGGCAATGGTGAGCGGTTCACCCGAGAACTCGACAGCCAGATCCTCCTCGGCGCGACCCACGTCATCGGCGCCCGCCGACAAGTGCACGACGTCCTCGGAGAACTCCAGCCGAACCTGCGCCCCGCGGTCCGCCACGAGCGCAACGCGCTTGATGGCCTCTGTCAGCTCGGCCACGCCGACCGTCGCCACCGCAGTGTGCTCGGACGGCAGCAACTGACGAAACTTCGGGAACTCCGCATCGAGGAGCCGACTGGTGGTGCGCTTGCCGTTGCTGCGGATTCCGAGCAGCCCTTCCTTGCCGACTGCGCTGCCTGCCCCGAGTGACAAGTGCACCTCGGCGCCGTCGGTACCCGCCTTGGCGGCTTCGGCCAAGGTCTTGGCCGGCACCAGGACCGCGGCCTCGAGATCCGCCACGTCGGTCGACCAGGTCAGCTCGCGGACGGCCAGGCGGAACCGATCGGTGGCAGCCAAAACGACCTTCTCGCCGGAGATTTCGACGCGGATGCCGGTGAGCATGGGCAGCGTGTCATCGCGGCCTGCCGCGACGGCGACCTGGCCGATGGCTTCGCTGAATAAATCCGAGGCAACCACGCCGGTCTCCTCGGGCAAGCCGGGCAGCGTCGGATAGTCCTCGACGGCCATGGTTGGCAGCGAGAAACGTGCGCTACCGCAGGTCAGCAATACCCGAGTGCCCTCGACGCTGACGTCGACCGGCTTGGCCGGCAACGAGCGGGTGATATCCGACAACAGTCGGCCCGACACCAAAACGCTTCCGGGAGAAGCGATTTCAGCGGAAACCCGAACCTCTGCCGAAACCTCGTAGTCGTACCCGGAGATCACCAGGCCGTCATCGGTACCGGTGAGAAGCACACCGGACAGGACGGGCACGGTGGGCCGGCTTGGCAGGATTCGTGCGACCCAGGCCACCGCGTCGGCGAAGTCCTCGCGGACCAGCCGGAACTTCAAGTCGGTGAGACCAACCGTCGTCGTCACCACGTCCATAGCGTCCCTTCGATGCAACCAACCAACAAGCTCTAAGCAGCGGATATGCGTCCGTCTTGCGACGAGCCAGACCACTGCGGTTCAACGACCGTACCGGCTCAGAAGAACAACCGTAGAGCGTTCCGTCCCAAGTTGAAAGCTAATCGATGTCACCGACGAATGCTTCGCCGGACCGTCCGATGCGGGTGGGGATGAGCTTTCCCCAGGGCCCTTCTTCTAGAAGTAATTCTTAGTAGGTAGAGAAGTATTAGTAATAGGGGCTGTGCAACTCGTGGATAACACGTTGGTGTGCTGGTGGGGCGTACCCGCCGCTCGTGTACCGGGTGTGGATGAGTCTCTCGTGGTTTGGCGGCGCCTGTGTATGACCGACGGTGTGTGAACGGAGCTGGCTCGCCGCGCTCGGTTGTCGAGAGGTTGTCCACAGCCGCATCCACGAGCATTTTGTGTGACGTGTGGTGCAGGCGCGACCAAAGTTTCTCGAAAGATTTCTGTGCGAGATGCGCGAAAAGGTGGGTCAGCGCTTGGAGCGCTGACGAATCCGCGTCGTGAGTTCTGTGACGTGGTCGAAGATCTCGCGCCGCTCGGCCATCTCGCCGCGAATCTTCTTCTCCGCGTACATGACGGTGGTGTGATCACGGCCGAATGCCTGGCCGATCCTTGGCAAGGAGAGATCGGTGAGTTCACGACACAGGTACATGGCGATCTGGCGGGACTGCGCAAGGGCCCTCGTCTTGCCAGGCCCGCGGAGCTCCTCGACGGTGATCTGGAAGTACTCGGCGGTCACGGCCATGATCGTCGCGGCGCTGATCTGCATCGTGCTGGAGTCCGAGATGAGGTCGCGCAGGACGATCTCGGCCAGGGACTTGTCGATGGTGGTCTTGTTCAGCGACGCGAATGCCGTGACACGGATCAGCGCACCCTCGAGCTCGCGGATGTTGCGCTCGATGCTGCTGGCGATGAGCTCGAGAACGTCACCAGGGACGTCCAGCCGATCCATCTGTGCCTTCTTACGAAGGATGGCGATGCGGGTCTCGAGCTCCGGCGGTTGAACGTCGGTGATCAGACCCCACTCGAACCGCGTCCGGAGCCGGTCCTCCAACGTCGCCAGCTGCTTGGGCGGCCGGTCGGAGGAGATGACGATCTGCTTGTTTGCGTTGTGCAGCGTGTTGAAGGTGTGGAAGAACTCTTCCTGGATGCCTTCCTTGCCTTCGATGAACTGGATGTCGTCGACCAACAGCACGTCGATATCG
>Ga0193716_1002602_pt1 | contig 10091 bp, 10 predicted proteins | sample U2c1metaG_FD_145901 | JGI IMG/M metagenome (GOLD analysis project Ga0193716, IMG submission 145901) | Soil microbial communities from a riparian zone of the East river system, Colorado, United States - U2c1 | ecosystem: Environmental > Terrestrial > Soil > Riparian zone | place: USA: East River...
CTGATTCTATTGACGTAATCGCGAAGCGGGCGTTGGCGATCCCGGCATGACTCGAACATGCGACCTACGGTTTAGGAAACCGTCGCTCTATCCGGCTGAGCTACGGGACCGGATTGATTTCATTCAGGATTTTCAATCGAAAAACTTTGGCTGTTTTTGGGCCTCGGGATTTCGACCGAACCTGCTTTGCGGCAATCCATCACTTCTTACTAGCTCGGCGGGCCGCAAACAACAGCGACCGTTAATGGCCGCCCACGTCTACATCGACGTTCGCCGCCCTCAGCGAGGCGATGGTCGCCTCCAGATGGGCGCGGTCCCGGGTCTCGATCACGACCTCGAGCAGCACCGCCTTGGCCGGCAAATCAGTGAAGATGCGCTGATGCGATACCTCGACAATATTGGCGCCTGACTGGCTGAGGATGGCGACGACCATGGCCAACTGACCGGGCCGGTCCACGATGTCGAATCTCAATTGCGACAAGCGCCCTTCCTTCGCCAGCTGGCGCGTCAGCACGCCGGACAATAGCCGCGTATCGATATTGCCGCCGCTCAGCACCAGACCGATGGTGCGGCCCTTGAAGCGCGCCTCGTTGGCGAGCACCGCCGCCAGACCGGCCGCGCCGGCGCCTTCCGTCACGGTCTTTTCGATCGTGATGAGAAGGCTCAGCGCCTGCTCGATCTGTTGTTCGGTCACCAGCACAATGTCGTCGACCAGCGCGCGGATGATCTCCGAGGTGATCCGGCCGGGCGCCTTGACCGCTATGCCTTCCGCGAGCGTGTCGCCGCGGATCGGAAGCTGTTGCCCCTTGATGAGATTGTACATCGAGGGATAGAGCGCGGCCTGCACGCCGACCACCTCGATACCGGGCTTGATTGTCTTGGCCGCAACCGCGATGCCTGAAATGAGTCCGCCGCCGCCGATGGGCACCAGCAGCACATCGAGGCCGGGCACCGCAGCCAGCATCTCCAGCGCGATGGTGCCCTGGCCGGCGATGATCATGGGATCATCATAGGGATGGATGAAGGTCAGCCGCTTTTCGCGGCCATGCTCAGCGGCCAGAAGGGCCGCTTCCTCCAGGGTTGCGCCGCCTTCGATCACCTGCGCGCCGTGCCGGCGCGTGTTCTCGATCTTCACGGTGGGCGTACCCCGCGGCACGAAGATAGTGGCAGGGATCGACAGGCGGGCCGCGTGATAGGCGACGCCCTGCGCGTGGTTGCCGGCTGAAACGGCGATCACGCCGCGCCGCCGTTCATCGGCAGACAGGGCCGATAGCCGAGTGAGCGCGCCGCGCTCCTTGAAGGTGGCCGTGAACTGCAGGTTCTCGAACTTCAGCCAGATGTCGGCGCCGAGGATATCCGACAGCGTCCGGCTGCGATCGAAGCTGGTCTGTCTGACAGAACCGGCGAGGACACCGGCCGCCGCCTTGATGTCACCAAGCTTGACCGGCAAACGCGCCAGGGAATTTTGCAACGTCTCACTCATGGTCCCCGGTCTCCGGTTGCATCGTTTCACGACCTGTTGCGCGCCGATTTGACCTGTATTTCCCGCCGATGCGATTGTAAAAGCAACCCAATCTTTCAACGAAGAACAAGAGAGCCACCATGCCTACCAACCGTCGGACCATTTTGCGCGCCGCTGCAGCCCTTCCTGTCGTGGCTGGCATGACATCGGGGACAGCTTTCGCACAGGCGACGCCGGCAGAGGCGCCCAAGCCCACAGCTGCGCCGTCGGAAGTAACCAAAATCCTCGCGCATTACATCGTTTCGTCAGGCTATGACGACCTGCCGGCGAACGTGCGCAAGGAAGGCGTGCGGACCATGCTCAACTGGGTCGGCGTCGCGATCGGCGGCTCGCATCACCAGACCGTCGATATCGCGGCTTCGGCGCTGGCGCCGTTCTCCGGTCCCGCGCAGGCCTCGCTGCTGGGCCGCAAGGAGCGCTTCGACATCATGAACGCGGCGTTCCTCAACGGCGTATCGAGTCACATCTTCGATTTTGACGATACCCATCTGAAGACCATCATCCATCCGGCCGGGCCGGTCGCCTCGGCGATCCTCGCGCTGTCGGAAATGCAGCCGGTGTCGGGCAAGGATTTTCTCAACGCGCTGGTGCTCGGTGTCGAGACCGAATGCCGGATCGGCAATGCGGTTTATCCCAACCACTATGATGTCGGCTGGCACATCACCGGCACCGCCGGTGTGTTCGGCGCGGCGGCTGCGACCGGCAAGCTGCTCGGCCTTAGCGAGCAGCAGATGGTCTGGGCGCTGGGCCTCGCGGCATCGCAGCCGGTGGGCTTAAGGGAATCCTTTGGCTCGATGAACAAGAGCTTCAATCCGGGCCGCGCCGCCAGCAACGGGATTTTTGCGGCCATCCTGGCCTCGAAGAACTACACCAGTTCCAACGGTATGATCGAAGCCAAGCGCGGCTGGGCCAACGCGATCAGCACCAAGCAGGACTACAAGGAAATCACCGAGGGCCTCGGCCAGCGTTATGAAGCCGCGCTCAATACCTATAAGCCTTTCGCCTGCGGCATCGTCCTGCATCCGGCAATCGATGCGGCGATCCAGCTTCGCGGCGAAGAGAAGTTCACCGCCGACCAGATCAAGCGCGTCGAGTTGAAAGTGCATCCGCTGGTGATTGAATTGACCGGCAAGAAAACCCCGCAGGAGGGCCTCGAAGGCAAGTTCAGCATCTATCATGCGGTTGCGATCGCGCTGATCGAAGGCGCCGGCGGCGAAAAGCAATTCAGCGACCGCGCGGTCCGCGATCCCGCGGTGATCAGCCTGCGCAGCAAGGTCGTTCCGGTGATTACTCCCGACATCAAGCCGGAGCAGGTCGAGATGTCGATCGAGCTTGTCGACGGCCGCGTGTTGCGCAAGCGGATCGAGCACGCGATTGGAAGCCTTGAGAAGCCGATGAGCGACAAGGATCTGGAACGGAAGTTCACCGATCTCGCCGAAGGCATCCTGCCGCCGCAACAAACCGCGAAGATCATCGAGACGTGTTGGAAGATCGAAAGTCTTCCCGACGCCGGCGAGATCGCGCGGATGGGCGCCCGAACGGGGGCGTGAGCGTGTTGTCAGCGGGCAGACTATAGAGCGCGTGCGTCAGCGGACTCACTCACCTCTCCCTTGGGGGCGAGGTCGGATCGCATCGTTAGATGCGATCCGGGTGAGGGGTTACGGACTATCGAGGGACCTGAACCCCTCACCCCACCCCTCTCCCACAACAAGGGGAGAGGGGGCGCTCCTTCGTTGCCGTTGCCGATCGAACTAACCTCATCATGCAGATCGATCGAGCCGGCAGCCTACCCCGCCGCTATTTCGTCTGCCTGACATTAACACCGCGGCCCATGCCGACGCAGTCGTCGTCGGTTTTGAAACCGGCGGCGCGGATGCCAAAGGCGGCCAGCTCTTCGTCCTTGTGTTCGGTATCGCCGGTCACACCGACCGCGCCAACGACATCGCCATTATCGGCGCGGATCAGCATGCCGCCGCCTTCCGGGAAAATCTTGTTGTCGGTGGCAGTGAGCAGATAGCGCATGAAGGCCGGCTTTTCCTCGTTGCGAACGCGCACCAGCGTCGAAGAGCGGCCGAGTGCGAGCGCCGCATAGGCCTTTCCAAACGCCATCTCAAACCGAACCATCGAAGAGCCGTCTTCCTTCTGGAACGCCTTCACGATGCAACCCGGCTCGACAACGATGACGCTGAGCGGCCGGCATTCCTGCTCGGCGCCGCGCTTGATGATGGCTTCGATAATGCGATTGGCTTGTTCCAGCGTAATCATCATGTCTCTCTATCGAATAGTTACTGACGCTGCATGCCCGCGGCTTCGATGATCGGAATCAGGCGTTGCCGTTCCGCGACAAGAAAAGCCTCCGCCCCCGCCGGGCTCACGTCGGATCTGGCCTCGAGGCCTGCGACCTGCAACGCGTCATCGAAGCCGGGCTGCTTGATGACAGAAGCGGTCACACCGGAGATTTGATCGATGATCGACTGCGGCGTTCCCGCCGGCGCCAGCACGCCGCAGGTCAATCCGGCGACCAGCCCGGGAAGCGTCTCGACCGCTGCGGGAATTTCCGGCGCGGCCTTGAGCCGTGCGGGAGCGCAGACCGCGAGAATGCGGACATCACCGGTGCGGTGGAAATTCAGCACCTGGCTGGTGATGTTGGGCGTCATCATCGGGACCACGCCCGCGATCAGATCGACCAGGCCGGGCCCCGCGCCGCGATAGGGCACATGCAGAATATCCGGCGTCCGGGTGAGTTGCTTGAAGAGCTCGCCCGCGAGATGCGTCACCGTTCCGGCGCCAGCCGAAGCGTAGGACAGCTTCTTCTGATTGGCTTTGGCGTATTCGATGAATTCACCGAGCGTTTTGGCGGGAACGCCGGGATGCACGACAATTGCGGTCGATGACGTCGCGATCATCGAAACCGCCGCGAAATCCTTGGTCACGTCATAAGGCGGACGCAACATCAGATAGGGCGCGATGATCTGGCAACTGGTGTCACCAAACAACAGCGTATAGCCGTCGACCTTGGCGTGGGCCACGGTATTGGCGCCGATTACACCGCCACCGCCGCCCTGGTTCTCAATGATGACGGTGCCGAGCGGCGCCTTCATCCGTTCCGCCCAATGACGCGCTACGGCATCGACCACACCGCCCGGCGCATAGGGAACCACAAGGCGGATCGTACTCGCCGGATATTTCGATTGCGCTTGAGCAAGCCTGCCCGGCAACAGCGGCGCGACCAGTGCGGCGCCACCCCACCGAAGGCAATCACGGCGATCCATTCCGCTCCTCCCGATTCATTGACTGCTGGGTTTGTTTCGCCGCAAATTCCGGGCACCCATACTCAGGCAAGAATACTATCTATCGCGGCTTGAAGAGAGAAGTCGAGGATCGATCGGCGATCCGCGCCGGCTGGCTGATCTACTCCAAAAGACATTGACATCGGCGCGGGATTGGCGGCATCAGCGCATGGCAATGAAGTTCACTTGCAAGTCCACTTGCGCTTGCGGAAATACCGCCGGCCGCCAAAACAAAGAGCCGAAGAAAGGGACACGCCATGACAGCGCCGATCGAGCCTTCCCGGGGATTTGCCTGGCCCAACGGCGCACGGGTCGCCGTGGTGGTGACATGCCTGATGGAGAACTGGTCCGGCGACAAGGGCCCTCCCTTTTCGGTACAGACCACCTCGCTCAAGCCGGGCACGCATGATCGCGCCGCGATGACCTGGGGGACCTATGGCAGCCGCAACGGGGTGTGGCGCCTTTTGAAAATTCTCAACGAGAACCGGACGCCCTCGACCTTCGTGGCCAACGCGCATTCGATGGAAATCGCGCCTGACGCGGTCGAATGCATGTTGAAGACCGGACACGAGATCGCCGGCCATTCCTATACGCAGGACGCGCTGATGGCCTATCTCGAACCCGACGAAGAGCGGGCGCTGATCGAGAAGTGCATCGGCGTGTTCAAGAAGCTGACCGGCGCGCCGCCGAAGGGATGGCTGAGCCCGGTGCTGGCGCCGACCGCGCATACCGAAGAAATCATCGCCGATACCGGCTTCCTCTGGTACGGCGACTACAACCACATCGACCTGCCGTTTTGCGTCAACACCGGCAAGGGCACGCTGGTGGCCCTGCCGCATTCGGATTTCGCCGATCACCGCGTGCTGCGTGCCAATCCGCGCGACTGGTTCGAAGTGTACAAGGACACGTTCGACTATCTCTATGCCAATGAGCCGACGTCATACCTCAACATCACGCTGCATTGCCATTTCGGCGGGCGGCCTTTGATGGCCGCCCAATTCGACCGCATCCTGAAATATATTCGCGGTTTTCCGGGCGCGTGGTTGGTGCGTCACGATGAACTGGCGCAATGGGTCAAGGATAACAAGATCGGCGAATGGACCAACCGGCAGCGGTTCTTCCCGGGATGATGCTCACGAGCTGAACAAGGTCGCGCCGGGTTGGACTGGCTGGCGCGAGCGAAGCAGCAGCCGGAAAATCAATCCGTGCGTGACGAGCAGCAGCGGCACCAGAACGGTCGGGAGAAAATACGCGGCGCCGAGCGTGCCCGGCGCATCCCCGACCCCCCGGGTCGCGCCCTCGTAAACCGCATGGACGAGATCGGCAAAGCCCCAGATGTTGAACAGCCACACCAGCGGGATGGCCAAAGATAATTTCGAGCGCAGCGCGAGCACCGCGATCAGCGCCAGAATGGCCGCGCCGAGATCACCATAGGCCGCCGATACCGCGAAGGCCGGCTGCAGCGACGGTGAAACCACACCCGGCACCAGAAAGCTGAGGCCGATGAACCTGAAGGCATGGGGAATGATCAGCGCGGTCAACGCATCATCCCGGTGCGTGTTTTGAAGCCGCGGCAGGATGTACAGGTTCGCAAGCACGATGCCGGCAATCAGACTCATCGCCGAGCTAAGACCGAATATGGCTGTGGGATTCATGAATTCCTCCTCTCCAATGGGTCTTCTTGGTGACTGTTGAGTTATTTCTGCGGGATCGGCACGCCACGGTCCCAACTTCGCAACCGAAGTGCTGCCGCCGTGATGACGCCATAGGTGATCGACGCCGCCGCGACCACGATGAACAGCGCGCGCAGACCGCCGCCGAAATGAACCACGATGATCCAGCCGATAAGGGCGGCGATGATCAGCCGCGCAGTTCCTGCCAGCACCGGCCACAGCACGCGGCCCGCACCCTGCCCGGCGAAGTAAAGCAGCATGCCAAATCCAAATATTCCGTAGAACGGCGCCACCGTGTGCAAATAGAGTTCGCCGGTAGCCAATACCGCCGGCTCGGTGCTGAACAGCGAAAGCCACGCGCGCGGGAAGATCGCAGCGAGCGCGCCGATGAGTTCGGTCAGGCCCGCCGCGAAGAACGCGCTGATTCAGGCAATGCGTTCCGCGCGCGCAACCTGGCCGGCGCCGAAATTGGTTCCGACCATGGTCAGTGCGGCGGTCCCCAGCGCGAACAATAGCGGGATCAGGAGGTAATCGAGCCGCGAGGCAATGCCGTAGCCCGCGATCGCATCGGTGCCGAACAATCCGACGACACCGGTCACCAGAACGACTGTAAGGTTGGCCTGGATCGACCCCAACGCGGACAATCCACCGACCCGCAGGATATCCGCGAGCAAACGCCACTCGATACGCCTGATATCAAACGACAGATGCAGCGTGCTGCGCGCCGAGCGCAGATAGCCGACGAGCACCGTTGCGCCGATCAGATAATAAGTGACCACCGCGAGACCCGCGCCTGCGACGCCCAATTTGGGGAAAGGTCCCCAGCCGAAGATCAGTGCGGGTGACAGCGGCAGTAGCACGAACATGCCGATAAAGATCACGGCGGCCGGCACCACGGTATTGCCCGCGCCACGAAGGGCCGCGGCCATCAGGCTCACGATCCACACCAGCGCCGCACCGGCGAAAACCGTATTGGCATAGGCCAGCGACGCCTGGAGCGTGGCGCCCTGCCCGCCGAGCGCCCGGTAGAGCGCACTGCCAGCAAGGAATTCGGCGGCCGAGAACACCGCGCCGAAGACAACAGCCAGAACCAGTGCGTTGAGCACCAGCGCATCGGCTTCGTCCCTGCGCCCGGCCCCAAGCGCGCGCGAGATCGCCGAGGCGACACCGCCACCGATCCCGCCATTCGACATCATCTGCATCAGCATCAGCACCGGAAACACCAATGCGACCCCCGCCAGCGCATCGGTCCCGAGAAAGCTGACGAAATAGGTTTCCGCGATGCCGACCATGGTTTGCACGACCAGCACGATCAGCGTCGGAATCGCGAGCTTGAGCATGGTCGGCAGGATCGCGCCGGTCAGCAACGCCTGGCGCCGGGCCAGCATCCGGGCTTTTGCAATATCGGCCACCGGGGCGTCGGACACCGCAGCCACGCTGCCGAAAGAATGGCCATGCGCGCCGCCATTTGCTGCGCTTTCGACCAGCGGTGCCACGGATGATTTCGTCGGCGTCACTTGATCCACACTAAATTATCCAACTGAATTGCAATTATCTGCATGTGCAGTTATATGCCTGTATATGCAGATATCGACTTGCGATCAACTGCTTTGGTGGATAAATTAAGCGTGACCATGACCGAGCCGATCGATATCCAGGAAATCATCAACTGCACCTGCCTGCGGGCCCGCCGGGTCACGCGGCGGCTGACCCAGATCTATGACGCCGCGCTGGAGCCGGCCCACCTGACGGCCAACCAGTTCGGGGTGCTGTCCTATCTCTACGGCTTGACGCTTGGCGGCCACGACCATGTCTCTATTGGTGTGCTGGCGGAGCGCGTCGGAAAGCACCCGACGACCTTGAACCGCGACCTGAAACCGCTCGAGGTGTTGGGATTGGTGGCCAGCGTCGAAAACCCGGGAGATCGCCGCGTTCGCGCGATCCAGATCACCAGCAAGGGACGAACCCATCTGCGCAAGGCGGTGACGTTCTGGCGTCAGGCGCAAAGCCGGGTCCGGGAGGAATTGGGCCCCGGCTCGATGGCCGCGTTGAACGAACTGCTTGAAACGACCGCGGTGAAACTCGGCGGTCCCCCGTGATCGCCGCTACTCGCAATATTGCCGGCCCACAAAGATAAAACACTTCGCTGCATTTTCCACGACAGGGTGAGGTCTGTGAAGAACGGCATGCCGCCAGTGCCTGCGCGGCGGCGGCGATTCCGGCGAATGATGGAGCGTCACCGGCGCCGTGCAGCGTTCGTTGAGTTCGCGGTCGACGACGGGCTTCCAGGTCGCCCGCGTGCCGTCGGATGAACACATCAGCATCAGGGATTTCTGGACGCAGACATAGGCCCCGTCGCTGTAGGACTTGCTGTCATACAGGCAGACCGGGCCAACGCTGGCTTTCTGTTCCGGCGCGGCCGCGACCGCTCCGGCGCAACACAGGCCGATGAATACCCCGCCAAAATATCGTGTCATTCCCGCCCCCTTGAATGAGAACCCCGCAATATCCTTCAGAGGATCACAAGCGTAGCGGGCGAACCTGCCGTGATCTGTGACCCAACTCACTGAACGTGTCGACGGCCTGCTCTACACCTCATCCCACAAGGGCGCGCGGGGCAATCGATGTCAGGCGATATCTTGGCGACCTGAAGCGCGGCCGGACCGTTGCCGGCCGGCCCGCCAACTTGCCGGCCACAATGCTCCTTGGTATGAGGTCTAATCGGACGATTTGGGGCATTCGATGCGGTCCGCACTCCTGATTTTTTTCGGATTTTTGTTCTGCATTTCCGCGCAGCCGGCGCTGGCCGAGAAGCGCGTCGCGCTCGTGATCGGGATGTCCCAATATCAGCAGGTGCCGCGGCTCACCAATCCGGCGCGTGACGCCGACGCCATGACCTCGCTGTTCAAGAAAGCCGGCTTCGACGTGGTCGACAGCCGGCGCGACCTCGGCATCTCCGATTTGCGCCGCGCGATCCGCGAATTCTCCGAGATTTCCCGTGATGCCGATATTTCGGTGGTCTATTACGCAGGCCACGGCATCGAGGTCGACGGCACCAATTACCTCGTGCCCGCCGACGCCAGGCTGCTGAGCGATTTCGACGTCGAGGACGAAACCATCTCGCTCGATCGCGTGCTCAAGGCGCTCGATCCCGTCAAGCGGCTGCGGCTCGTCATCCTCGACGCCTGCCGCGACAATCCTTTCGCCAAGACGATGAAGCGAAGCATCGCCAGCCGATCGATCGGGCGCGGGCTCGGGCAAATCGAACCGGCCACGTCGGACACGCTGGTGGCTTACGCGGCCAAGGCCGGCGCGGTGGCCAGCGACGGCGATGGCGACAACAGTCCGTTCGCGACCGCCTTGGTGAAATACATCACCGAACCCGGGCTCGATCTGCGGCTGGCCTTTGGCCGCGTCCGCGACGACGTGATGAAGAGCACCGCGAACCGCCAGGAGCCGTTCCTGTATGGATCGCTCGGCGGCCAGACCATGGCGCTGGTGCCGCAGGTCGCCAAGCCCGCCGATCCGGAAGCCGAAGCGCGGGTGGATTACGAATTCGCCGCCCAGATCGGCACCCGGGAAGCATGGGACTCGTTCCTCGCGAGC
>Ga0193716_1002603_pt1 | contig 10087 bp, 8 predicted proteins | sample U2c1metaG_FD_145901 | JGI IMG/M metagenome (GOLD analysis project Ga0193716, IMG submission 145901) | Soil microbial communities from a riparian zone of the East river system, Colorado, United States - U2c1 | ecosystem: Environmental > Terrestrial > Soil > Riparian zone | place: USA: East River...
CAGGCCCAGCGCATAGACCGCGGGTCCGACATCGATGGTGACCAGATCACCGAGCTTGGTGAAGGCCACGAACACGCCGAGCAGCAGAACGTCCAGCATCGCCCAGACACCCATCTTCCGCACGAAGCGGAAGACACCGCGCAGATAGGGCCATGGCCGACGGGCACGTAGGCCCAACAGCACATAGGCCGTGCCGGCGAATTTGGCGAGCGGGGCGAACGCCGTGGTGAAGCCGACGGCGATCGCCAGCGGCCACAGCCCGTGACGGACCAGTTCGGCGGGCCCCGAGAGCAGCGTCGTCTCATGCACGATGCCGGCGGTCGATACCTTCATCAGCATCGCGACCCACAGCACCACGAAAAGACCGAGTGCCGCGATGACCAGCGCCAGGCAGTGCTCCAGCGAATCAGGTCGGGTTCGGCGCAGCACCGTGCCGCAGCGCGGGCAATCCGCGCGCTCGTTGGGACCGAGCGCGGGAACCACCTGGAAAAGGCCGCAGCCCGGGCATTCGCGCAACTGCGGCTCCGTCCCGGCAGTGGCGGTCAGCATGCGCTCCGCCTACGACGGCTGCAGCATTTGAGCCAAGCCATCGGCCAGCTCCCCCAGCGCGTCGCTCATGGCGGCGACCTGGCCGGCGACACTCGCCGGCGACACCGGTCTGGTGATGCTGAAAGTCCGTGCCGCGGTACGCGTGGGACGGTTGAAGTCGACGACGGCCTGCGCCAGCAGCATGAGGGCGCCGCTCTGGTCGACATCGATGCGCTGGATATTGACCGCGACCGTCGCATTGGGGTCGGCCGAGATCGCGCCGCCCTCGGCATAGACATTGCTGGCGGGCAGGCGCTGGGAAAGTTCGACCACGAGCACCCGGCCGATCAACGGCCCCAGCGGTTCGCCCCACCAGTCATTGCTCTGCACCGCAAGCCGGTAGTCGGCCGACGACCGCACGATCTCCTTGCGATCGAGGTAGCCGGCGAGGCCGATGTCGCGCAGCAGGACGATGCGGGGACCGGCCGACAGGACAGGCCCCTGCTTTACGGCGATCGTGTAAAGCACGGGGTTCGGCGAGGACCCGCAAGCGGCGAGCGCAATGGGCAGGCCGGCCACCAGCCGGCGTCGACTGAGCAGCATGCGTTTCATTCCGTGCCCGTATTGGTGCGGCCTTTGATCAGCGCCTCGGGGTGCCGCGACAGCAGATCGGCGAGCGCACGGATCGAGCGCGCGGCATCGGTGAATTGCGGCAGCATCCGGTCGATGTCGCGCAGGAATTTCGAGTTGTCGCCATAACCCGAATTGATCGACACGACCAATCCGTTGATCTTGGTGACGGCCTCCTGGAGCTGGGCGGCGATTTGCGGCAGGCGCTTCAGCGCGGGATTAAGGTTCGTGTCGAGGCTCCGGGCCACGTTCTTGACATCGCCCATCGTCGAATCGAGCGACGACAGTGTCTGCTTCAATTGCGGCCCGTTGAGGATACCGTCGAGGCCCTGCGTGATTCCGGAAATGTCCTTGCCGATGCGGTCGAAGTCGATTCGGTTGATCTTGCTCAGGAGTTCGTTGGCCGACCTGGTGATGCTGTCGAAGCTGCCTGCGTCCGATGTCGGCATGACCAGGACGCCGCCATCCATTGCCAACTCGGCCGGCGGCGCATCCGGGATAAATTCGAGCGCTACGATCTTGTCACCGGAAATCAGGCTGGGCGACTGCAGCGTCGCGCGCAGCCCGTGTTTCACCATGTCGGCTGCGATCGTGCCGACGGGCAGGCCGGTGGCCGCGGCAATGCCGGCGATGCGTTGCGGCTCGATGCGATAACGCACTGGAACCACGATCCGGTCCAATTTCGGATCGAATACGAGGTCGACATCGGTCACCTCGCCGATCTTGAGGCCACGCAGCGTGACCTTGGCCCCGACTGTCAGGCCGGCGACGGAACCGGGAAAGTCCGAGCGGACCTGCAGCTGAATGCCAAAACCGGCAGCCCGTGCCTGATCCAGATTGGGATAGAGGGTGAAAACATGGTGGGCTGCGCTCGCCGGCCGGTTCGCGGGATTGTCCACCGGCGTGTCGAAGGCGATGCCGCCCAGCAGCAGAGCCTTGAAGGACTCCATCTGCACGTCGAGGCCGTCCGCGCCGAGCTTCACCGACAGGCCCGATGCATTCCAGAACGTCGAATCGTCGCGCACGTACCTGTCGAAAGGCGCGCGGACAAAAGCGTGAATGGTGACATTCTGGGCGAGATCGCCGAGATCCCATCCCAGCACGGTGCCGACATTGAGATCGCGAAAGAAAATCGGGGAGCCCAGACTGATGGAGCCGATCCGCTTTGTCTGCAGCTTGAACGTCTTTCCGGGAATGTCCGATTCCAGGATCGGCGGATTCTCCTGACCTACGAAAGTATGCTGCGGTTCGCCTTTCTCCGTCGACGGCCGCATCCCGATATAGGAACCCGACAACAGCGTATCGAGACCGGTGATATTGCCAGCGAACAGACCTGGCCGGACGATCCAGAATATCGTCTTGTCCGTCAAAAGATTCTTGGCCTCGCGAACCGTCTCGACGGTCACGAATACTTTGGTGAGGTCGGGCGCGACGACGATGGTCTTCACCGTCCCCATCACCACGTCCTTGAATTTGAGCTGGGACTGTCCCGCCTGAAGTCCTGCGCCCGCCTCGAAGGAGATGGTTATTGTCGGGCCGCGCTTGGAAAACGTGTCCCAGGCGAGCCAGCCGCCGATCAGGGCGGTGACGATAGGCACGATCCAGACGAGCGGAAACCGTCGGCGACTATGTACAGCGGCCGTCGCTACGGTCATCGACGCACCGCGGGACTCATCGGTCGCCAAGCCCCATCGCTGATCGCGGCAGTGGCTTCGGTCTCACCTGCATGAGGAGTGGCATCCGTCATCGAATAATGCCGCCGTTGTAGCAGCCCTTCTTGCAGCCGGCTAGCCGCAGGGCCCGCGAGAATATGAACGCAGACACGCCATCGCACACGTACACAAAGCCGTCTTATTTAGCGGTCTTGCCCACCGACTTCACCGTGACGCAGCCCGGCTCGAGCTTCGACGAGGCCAGTGCCATGAAGCGTTGCAGTGTGCAGGCGCCGCCCTGCGCCGGATCGCTGCAGCCAGGCAGGCTGACCGCCACCATTCCCGGAGGCCGCGCGAGATCCAGCCGCGCCGCCTGCCGCAGTTGATCGAGCGTCTGCGCATAGTATGCCAGCCGCACTTGGTGCTCCCCCGACTGGCGATTGCGGAGCAATTCGAAGGCAAGCGCCCCGCCGGGTGATGGATCGTTCGGCGGCAGCCCAGGGATCTTCCAGGCGAGATCGAGCAATCCCGCAATGTTGGCAATGTTGGAGTCGTACCCCACGAGCAACGCCAGACGCACCGGCTCGCGGATGGCCGGTGCGCCCGGAAAGTTATGGCCGTCCTGCAGCGTCGTTGCGATCTGCGCAAGAAGGTTCGATCCCTTCTGCTGCGCCACAGGCATGGTCTTTTCCATCAGGTCGAGCCTCAGCCGGCGGATCTCCAGGACATTGCCCAGCGCCGCATCGCTCGGGAGGCGTCCCCATGCCACCTGATCGGCTGGCAGGCCTTGAGCGCTCTCCATGAGGAAAAACTCGGACGCGGCAGCCCCGATGGCGATCGAACCTTTCATCTCGAGGCGCCCAGCCGGACGCGCCTCGATCGACGGAACGGCGGCCGACAAGCCGCATTGCGCCCGGCTGCCCTGCAGGGCCGGCGGGCAAAGCGTCGTCTGCATGGCGGTGAGCTGCGGCCCGTACTCGCGCAGCACCGAGCTGAAGTCACCGCCGATACGCGCGAGGATCGCGGTCTTGTTGCTGGCCGGATCCATCGGGCAGGAGGCCGAGGGCTGCGGGTTGAACAGCGGGTCAGGCGTCGCAAGATCGGCCTGGGCGTGCGAGACGAGATTGCAGCGCGGATAGAGTCCCGTCAGCAAGGCTTGGGCACTGGCCCGCGTGCGCTCGTCGACATCGGCCCAGGCTGCGACACTGCCGGCGGCAGGGCAGACGTCGGCCTCGATCAGCCCGAGCTCGCCATAGAGCGCCCGATAATAGCCGCCCATCTCACGCATCAGTTCCGCTCCGCGCTGCGTAAGTGCGCCCGGCGCTGCCGGCCAGTTCGGCCATGGCGTGGCCGCGCGCTTGTCGAGATCATCCAGCGATTCGACCGGTGCGTACACGCCGTGCCGCACGACCAGCACCGCGCGCTCGAGCTGCCAGCCTTGGGGAATGGAGGGGATTTGAGCTGCGACCGGTGCAAGCCCCGCCAGCAGCATCGACGCGAATACAAACGCAAAGACACGAAACCTCATGGAACTCTCCCCCGAGACGACAGATCCTGCTGGCGCTCAATCCCATCATTCCCCTTTATTCTATAGCAAAAGAAACGCCGATCGCGGCAAGGCGTCTCGTCGCTGCCAGGAGAGTGGCCCGGGACGCTCGTGTCGGACTCCCGAAGGGCGGGCATTCGCCAATGCCGGTTCGTGTTATCGAATCTGGGATAATCGGCACGATGGCGGGGCGCCCGCGATTGCCGTCAACCGCAGCGTGCATCGCCTCCCGAAATGATTAACATAGGCAGGATGGGCCGATTGCAGTTGGCCGAACAACACCTTTCGGGAGCTGCAAACGCTCACTGGTGCGAACGTCTAGAGGTGCGAATTGAGTGCCGTTGCCATATTCCTGATCGCGTTCGCACTGATCCTGGGAAGTACGTTCCTTGGAACGCTCCTGCGCTCAAGACTGCCCGAGCAACATCTGAGTGGTGATTCCAAGGAAGTCATCCGGCTGGCAACCGCGCTGATCGCGACGATGTCGGCCGTCGTATTGGCGCTGCTGTTCGCCTCGACGCGTGCGTCGTACGAGCAAACCAGCAGTTCGGTCAGCCGTCTGACGGCAGACTTGATCGAACTGGACGAACTTCTGAGGGATTACGGACAGGAAACGGTGCTGCTCCGGAAAACGCTGCGTGACGATATTGGTCCGCTGATCAATTCGATCTGGCATGACGACGCCGCGAACAACAACGCAAAGCAGCTCCCGCATCATCGTGAATCGGTCCTCTACATGATCCGGGAATTAACTCCAAAGAATTCCATTCAGAGTTCCCTGCAGGCCCGTGCTTTGCAGGTCAGTACGGACATGGCGCAGACCCGCCTCACCTTGTTTGCCCAGCCTGCCGATTCGATTTCGAGACCCTTCGTGATCGTGCTGATCCTCTGGCTGATGTTCATCTTCGCCAGTTTCAGCATGTCCTCGAAGGCAAATGCCACGCTCATCAGCGTGCTGTGCATCTGCGTACTGGCGGCTTCCGGTGCGATCTACCTTATTGTCGAGCTGGGAGAACCATTCGACGGCCTGATGCAGATCTCCAACAACCCGCTGCGCAGCGCCCTTTCCCCGCTTCCCCTGTCTTCCTGAAAAGTTTGTCCCGGTTCAATCCCAGGCTGCGTCCGCAATACGGCCGTCCTCGGAGAGAACGAGTGTCAGACGGTTGGGATCCACGACGTAGTTCGGAATGCCGTCGGTCGGCCGGATGACACGCAGGGCGTAAGGCAGGTCTTCCTCACGCACGATATCGGTCGCCGCCACGCCCGCCGGCGCCGCCGCGCCCTTGGCCTGGAAATACTTGCCAAGGCACTTGCTGCAGTCCTCCTTCGGCGGTGCGATCTCGGCATAGCCCGGCAACGCCTTGATCGCGATCGCATTGGTGCCGGAGCGCACGATAATCCCCTTATAGGGATGGCCATTCTCGATCGGCAGAAGCGCCTCGACGACCATGAACGGCCCCAAGGGGACGGTGCCGGTGGGCGGATTGGCCTGGAAGATCAGGTTCAGCATGCCATCGACCGGATCGCCGTGATTGATCGGCAGCAAATGGGGTTCATCCCATTCGGACGAGGATACCAGCCCCCGGGCGCGCACGATGTCCACGCCGCCGGCTCGATCCGAGTGCAGCACCTCGACGCTGGTCACCAGCATGACAGGCATGGGCGGCCCGCTGGTGGGCGCCGGCGCGGTCGACGGGCCGTCTGGCGCCGCATTGGGAGCAGGTGATGCCGCAGGTTTGGGAGCCGCGGGCGACGTCTGCGCGTTCGCGCTTCCCGGTACACCGATCAACCAAGTCGCCGCCGCCAAGCTGGAGATAGCGAGAATCAACGGTCTATTCATGACATCCTCGGTGACTGCACTGCGACAGCGCGGATCGGGTCGATATTGAAGGTCGGTCGCACCCGGGAGGGCCTTACCAGTTGTGCCAGCCGTTATGCCAGCCGTTGCCCCAACCGCCATTGTGCCAACCGCCGTTGCCCCAGCCGCCGTTCCGCCACCCGCCGTTCCGCCAGCCGCCGTTTCCCCACCATGCCAACTGAGTCTCAGTCGCCGTTACCGAGGGATCCTCGCTGTCTTTCGCATCTGTCTTCAGAACGACTGATACGGAATCCCTGATCGCCTGGAGCCGGGAGGCCACCGAGCGGGACTTTTCAAGATCCGCGGTGCCGGGATCGACCGCGGTTGTCGCTGCTGCATCCGCTGATGCGAGGCTGATTGACAATCCAAGCGCACCCGCGGGCAACAAAGCGGCCAGGACGCTCAAGGAACGACGATCTTGGGCCAATTTGATCTCCCCTGAATATCATTAGGTGCGACTTGATCGGGAACGAATACACGACGATGTCGGCCGGGACGTTAAGGCAACTTCCAATCCCCTGACAACTAAATTAGGGAGCCTTCGTCGCATCGACAGGAATCCCTGCCGCAATCCAATCTAAGGCGCCATACGGGCCCCAAGCCACGACGGTTTTTCCGTCCGTGTCCCCTGGTGCGATTCCGAGTCGGCGGTGAGTCGCCGTCGCATCACTTGGCCAAGTTCATACAATAGCAGCGCGCAGAGGGAACACTTCGCCAGCTGCACGAACATTGTCAGGACGAACTGCACCTTGGAGCTCGAATGGGAAAGCGCCGCACCGATATAGGTGAATGTCCAGTAGTTCATCGAAATCAGCAATGCCGCCATTACGGCATATCGCAGTGCCCGTGGCATCAGAGCGATATAGGGCACACACAGAATGAGAAAGATAAGCCGATAATCCCAGTTGTTCCCGAGAACGAAAGTACCCGCATAAAGCGTCGCCCCGCCGATGAAAAAGAGTTCCACCGTTGCATCGCTCCTCCTGCTCGACTTATTGCCGCCGATAAAGCCAAGAAGAAAGATGCCGGCCGCGCAAACGGCACAAACGATGAAGAACACGAGTTCCCATTTCGCGTTCGTCGCCCAAAGCATTCCCTCATATGACGGCAATATCTTGGGTATGCTGAGAAGGCTTCCAAAACCATAGGTGTGATTGACCAGCGCCGTGTTTCCGGCGCGGATCAACTGCAAATCGGACACGTTGTAGAGCCAGAACCCCAGGCATGCCGCGAACGTTCCGACGATGCCGGCGTTGGCGATCTTGCCGTTGTCCCTGCTGACGAGAACAGGAAACAGGATGATCGGGTAGACCTTCAGCATCGTGGCAGCGGCAACCATCGCAAGTGAGCAGCTCTTGCAGCGCTCGAAGGCATACAGGCCGACAACGGTCAAAAAGAAGATGAGCAGGTCGTTGTTGCCCTGATGCAGGGGAAACCAGCTTGCCGACGACAGAGCGGCCAGGAGGACATAACGATTGTTCCGCCACTCCGGACCACTGGAACGCATTACGATCAGGACCGAGGCGATGAAGAGCAGCCAGAACACGATGCCGACCGCCGTCAGCCCGGGCAGATTCAAGTGCACGTACTGAGCCATATAGGCCCAGATACGAGGGTAATTCATCGGACGCCCAAGCGGGTCGGTCGGGTTTTCGATCAAGGGATCGTGACCAAGCGCCATGGCTTCCGGCGCCGCCGCAACCGTACGCAGGTCGGTAAAGTAGGGGGGCAACTCCACGAAGCCGAGCGAGATCCAGGTGCGGTCCCAGCCAAAGGACGCAAACGCCGCGCCCATCAACAGATGGGCCAGGATGAAAATGGAAGCTGCCGGATGGCGACTAATGATACTCATCGAATGCTGCCTGAACGCCACCCCGGACATGCCTGACGCCGAATCCGGCCCCGCCAGCAAAAGTGGCCCTGCCAGCATCAAAAAAGCAGGGTCGCACAGTGTCCGAAGGATCGAAAAAGTCAATCGGATTAACCGCTGAGACCACGCGGCTCAACGCAAAAAGCACGCCAGCCAACACGCCGGTCACAATAGTTACATTTAGCGCTTGAGTATGGCTATCAAATCGCGCAAAAGCATATGCTGGCGTGGTTATCTGGACGGGTTTTCCGAGTTAATCGCGGCTGCCAATTTAAGTTGCTTACATGGATGCGCTGGTCGGCGAAAACTTGAACTGTAACACCACCGACGCGCTGCATGGCCGAACACGCGGACCCAAATGCAAGGTCTTGCTGTTTTCTTCCATGGATGGCGACTTCGCTCCCTTGATTGCGTCGAGACTAAAACGCATGGATGTGGCGGTCGACGCGCTGTGTCCAAGCCATCATGTGCTTGCCTACTCGGCGGCCATCACCCAGGTTTTCCGCTTCGGCTTCGCAACACCTCTGTCCAACCTGAGCGCGGCGATCGCGGCTTCGGCTGCCGACCTGATTATTTCGTGCGACGACACAGCCCGCTACACCCTGTCGAGACTTTATCGCGCGAACGCCCACAGCAACGATTCCAAGTCTGTCGAGGCCCGGAAGTTGATCGAGCGCTCGCTGGGGCAGCGCGAGCACTTTCAGTTGGCCGAAGAAAAATCACAGCTTCTCGCCGCCTTGGCAAACAGCGGCGTGAGGCTGCCCCGGACACTTCCAATAGAAGGCAAGAATACGCTCGCGGAAGTCTGCAGGACGCTCAAGTTTCCGGTCGTCCTGAAGCGTGACCGGACATATGGGGGAACAGGCGTCGCGATCTGCCGCGATCTCGAGGAGGCAATTCAAGAGTACAAGCGCCTGTCATCGCCGCCGGCGCTCCGCGACATACTGCGGCAAGTCATCCGCAAGGCCAATTTTTCGGCTCTGAAGGACCTCTTTGGAGTGCCTCAATCCGCCGTCGTCGCTCAGGCCTATGTCGACGGCCGGCCGGCAAATCGAGCCGTCAGCTGCTGGCAAGGCAAGGCCTTGGCCGGGCTGACGGTAATTGCTATTGAGACAAGTGAGAACAATCCGACGAGGCCCGCGACAGTGGTGCAGATTGTTCGCAATGAAGAAATCGACCGAATGACAGAGATAGTGGTGAGCAAGCTTGGGCTATCTGGCCTCTGCGGATTGGATTTCGTACTCGAGACGGGAACGGAACTTCCCTATTTTCTCGAACTGAATCCGCGCGCCACGCCGACGTGTCATCTGGGGCGAACAATTGACAGCGATGTTTGCGGCGCACTTGGCCACGCTATCATGGGAACGTCGCCGGATGATGCGATGCCAGGGAAGGATACGGACGGTCCGATCGCGCTTTTCCCGGGCGAACTGAGGCGAGATCCGTGCAGTCCACACTTGTTCAGCGCCTACCACGCAGTACCGTGGGACGACCCCAAGGTATTGGTGCAAATTCTCAGGCGGCCACGCGAGGGACTGTGGCAGAAATTCTCCCTGTTTCTTCGGTTGCCACTCTAAAGTGACGGTAGTCACGACGCGTAGAAAGGAAGGAGCGCAGCTCATGCCAGATCGTTGCGAAGTTGCCGTCATTGGCGCCGGCCCATTCGGCCTTTCGATTGCCGCCCATTTGAGGGCCCGCGGCATTGAATTCCGGATATTCGGCAAGGCGATGAGTACCTGGTCGACCCAGATGCCCAAGGGCATGCACCTGAAGTCCGATGGGTTTGCCACGAGCCTGTACGATCCCGGCCGCAAACACTCGTACGAGAAATACTGCGCCGATCATGGCATTCCCTATGACGATCTGGGCATCGCCCCGACCATCGAATCCTTCATCGCCCATGGCCTGGATTTCCAGAAGGCCCTGGTGCCGAACCTAGAAGATCGGACGGTCACCGCGATCGAAAGCACGAGCGAAGGCCATGTCCTCAAGTTCGCCGAAGG
>Ga0193716_1002604_pt1 | contig 10087 bp, 13 predicted proteins | sample U2c1metaG_FD_145901 | JGI IMG/M metagenome (GOLD analysis project Ga0193716, IMG submission 145901) | Soil microbial communities from a riparian zone of the East river system, Colorado, United States - U2c1 | ecosystem: Environmental > Terrestrial > Soil > Riparian zone | place: USA: East River...
CCTGCCGTTCATCTTTAGCTCAGTGCACACCCATCCCAATCACACCCGTCGCCGTGGTGCACAGCCTGCGCGTCTCCGATTATGGTTGCTGTCACGACGACCCTACGAAATTCCAGCCGTCCCGAGCCAAAAGCAAGTTTCGCCGCAAGAAGAATAAGTCAATCACTGGGTTTCGCAAGCCATCTGCTGAGACAAGCGAGCGCCGGCGCTCCGCGCAATCGAACGAATCCTTCACGGACACCATCTACTTCAGCAGTTCGCGCAGCCGGTTCACGGTCGCCGGATCGGCTTTGAAAAATCCATTAACGATTCTCTCCAGCTCTTCGCCAGTGACGGGGTCGATCTCGAAGTTTCCCTTCTTGGCTTCCGCGACAAACTCCGGATCTTTTAAAGTCGCCTCAAACGCCTGGCGGAATATCTTCACCCTGTCTTTCGGAGTGCCAGGCGGAAACGAATAGAGGTAGGTGATCGCGCCGACGTCGTGCAGCGCCAACTGAATCAATTTCCGACCGGCCTCGGTCTTGGCAAAACTGATTGCGGTCGGAACGTCCGCCAGTTCCGGATGAGCTGCTGCGGCATTTTGCAAGACCACCTTCACCTCGCCCGACTCAAGCTGCTTACGCCACGTCACTTTGGTCGAAGCCCATGCCAGACCGCAAAGACCGGCCACTTCGCCGGCGTCGATGGCCAAGCGGATCTCCGCCGTGCCCTTGTAGCCGGAGACGATCTGCATCGGCAGACCGAGCGCGTCTTTCAAGACCACGGCGTTGTCGTAAGGAGTGGAGCCCGGCGGCGTGGCGCCCATCTTAATCGGTGTCGGCGAGCTCATCCACTTTTGCATACTATCGATGCCGCTCGCGCGGGTCATGATGCAAGTGTCATGATTCTTGATCGGCGCGCCGACATATTCGAACTTGCGCGCGTCGAACTCGATGCCGCTTCTGCCCATGACCTGATGCAAGACTAAAGTACCGATCCAATTGCCAAGTGTCAGCCCGTCCGGCTTGGCCTGGCGATACAGATAATTGGTGCCGATCATAAACGCCGCGCCGGGCATGTTCTCGACGACCAACGTGGGATTACCGGCAATGTGCTTGCCCATGTGTCGCGCGAGCATGCGCGAGTAGGCATCGAAGCCGCCGCCCGGGGTAGTCGCCACGATCAAGCGGATACTATTGCCTTTGTAAAAGTCTTGCGCGGTCACAAACGTTGCCCAAGAGCAGACAACGCCGAATACGAATGTCGAAAGCGCGCCGCGAACCAAACTGTAGCTCATTCGCTAACCTCTCATTTTAGATTAAAATTTAAGTGGAAATTACTGTAAAAGTTATCTTAAGGCATTTACTGAATTCCAAGGAAGCGACCCTGCTAACCCTGCCTCGCTGCTGATTTTTGAACACGAACGCAGGAGCGCCCGCGGCCGCAACACGGCCCGCCCTTTACCAGCCGGCAGCCGAACCTAGTTCGGAAACGAATTCTGATTGCTACTTGAGCGCTTTCTTCAACACACGGACCGCATTGTCCGCGTCGGCAGCGCTGTCGAAAGCGAAGTAACTCACCGCCCGGCGCCCGAGTGCGGCTGCCGAGATACCGCGTAAATTGATCCCGGCATCGGCCAGCGCTTTGGCCATTTTCGTGCCCAAGCCAGCTTTGTCGGGACCATCGATGCGGACCGAATGCAGGCTACCGGTCGTCCCAAGGCCGGCACTCTGCGCCGCTCGTTTTTGTTTTGTGCCCTTGATCGGCGTGACGAATACCACGCCCGTGCCCGGCTTGTCAGGGCTTCGCCGCGCAATTACGAACTCCAGATTCGCGCCAGCGCCGCTCAGGGCATCGATCTTGTCGGCCAGGCCTCCGGGCCGGTCAGGGACTTCGCCCGCCCACACTTCAACTTTTTTGATCGAATACGCCATGACTGTTCCTCCTTATCGATAAATTTGTCGATACAATAGCTGGGCGAAAAAAGCCCGGCTGGGAAAAGCAGTCCGGGCTGAAATGAAACGTATCAAAGATGAACCCGGATGAGCCAATCCAACCAATAGCCGCCGTCTCTGAACGAACTTCGTAGAACAATCCCTCACCGTCCGTCAAGCGCAAACTGCGTCACCCGGCGCTTTGATGCCTTACAAGCCTGAAGACGCGAGAATCTCTCGTCCTCTATCTGGTGAGTCGGAGGGAGCTCGAATTGTGGCGTTCAAGATCAGCTTGGGGTTGCTGCCATAGACGCAGCTTTCGTCGATAGCAACTGCCGTGATCGAACGGGAGACCGCAACGCTCTCAAGGCGCGTTACTCGGATCCCAACAGGTTCGCAGGTTCTCGTTGAACCCATCCAAGGTCCGCATGTCCCCGTCGGTAATTTCAAAATCGAAGACATCGGCGTTTTCGCGAATGCGCGAGGCGTTCGCCGATTTTGGGATCACCACCAAATGGTGTTGGATCGCCCAGCGGATCAGGATTTGCGCCGTAGACTTGGTATCGGCACTGCGCGAAACGCTCGAAAATGGAAACTTTTTCCGTTGACCGGAGGGTGACGAAACTGTGGCGTACTTTTTCGCAATGGCAACCAGCTTCGAATCTTTCAGCCGATGCCCTTGAGTCAGCGGACTATACGCTTCGATGACGATTCCGCGGGCGCCGCAGAAATCCAACAGTTCTCGTTGGTATAGATAAGGATGAAACTCGACCTGATTGACCGCCGGCACGATGTCCGTCTGAGCAAGCAATTCGGTCAGATGGCGGATCGTGAAATTGCTCACGCCGATCGAGCGAACTTTGCCCTGCTCTTTGAGTTTTTCGAAAGCGCGCCAACTCTGCCGCCGTGCCGGTACCGGATAGTGAATGAGATAAAGATCAATAAAATCTAACTTGAGCTTGCGCAGGCTCGTCTCAAAAGCGCGGTCGGGGTCTGGATGATCGCTGTTCCATAATTTCGTCGTGACGAAAATTTCCTCCCGGGGAATACCGCTTGTTCTGACCGCGTCGCCCACGCTCTCCTCGTTACCATAAAAACTTGCCGTGTCGACATGGCGATAGCCGGCTTCGAAAGCGGCATGTATCGTCGCTTCGCACTTTCTGCCGGCAGGGATCTGCCACACACCCAGACCGAGTTGAGGTATTGTTCGGCCGTCATTCAATTTTATTGTTGCTCCAATCATCGATACTTTTCTTTTTATTTTCTCCCACGAGTTATTTCATGCTTCTGACGAAATTAAATGGTCCGACGGCGAAGCCCATGGGCATAACCTGGAACCGTGGCGTCCACCAGCGTGGTCAGAGTCTTGGGCGAATATCAAATGACGTGACGCGGTGAATCAAGCGCATACCAGTTCACACGGAAAAGCAACTTCGAGTACTAGGTACAGTTATATAAACCATCTCCTCAGGTTTGAGAATTCGCCGGGAGATTGTTCATAGTTATGTGCTTAGCAAGCTTCCTGATATCGGTCCAACGTAAGATTTTTTCCAATAGACATCATCACCAGCGTGAGTTAGATGTTAGCTCATGTCGCCCGATCAATTTATCGATGAATTATGGGACTACGCCACTGAAGTACCGATGGAGCAGCATCCGTGGTTCGATGGCATTATCAAACACCGCTGGAGCCGCGAACAAATTATTCTCGGCGAAGTTCAGCACTATCTGAGAGTGCGCACCAATCCGATCTTTTTCGGCTACATGGCGGTCAATGCCGTTTCCGCAAAAGAATATGCCGTCATGGAGACGGTTCTCGAAAATTTTATGGAAGAGCTTGGCGGCAAGCGCACCCACGTCGACATCATGCTCCAGTTTCTTGAAGAAGGCGGTATCGCACGCGCCGAAGCCGACAACGCCGAGCCGGCGCCGGGTACACTGGCGGCGATTGAAATGATCATCGGCTGTTGCCAGCGGCGTTCAGCGCTCGAAGGTGTCGCCATGCTCGCGTTCGTGGAAAGCCAACTCGGCGGCGCCGGTAAAATTTCGGAAAAAGTTTACCGCGAGCTGACCGGCCATTACGGTTTTTCCGCGCGTGCTGCGGAAACCTATCGGCTCCACGCCGCTCAAGACGAAGGCCACGGCAGCCGGCAAATCGACGCCATTCGGCAGTTGGCGACCGATGCGGCGACGCAAGACAAAATCCGCGCCGCCGTGAAGCTGGGTCTTACCGCCTTTACCCTCGAATGGGACGGCCACGTGCAGGCGATGACCGGCAAGAGAGAATTTTGGAGCGGTGTCAAGAATCTCAATCTACGCCAGCCCGTAGTGCGACTCGCGCGCTAAAGAAGGCATTGGAGCGCGGGTTTTCTAACCCGCGAATAATCGGCGGACAAGAATGTCCGCCTCCATCCGCATAGTCGTCGCACCTGGAACATTGAATTTGTGTTAGATCGGCCAATCCTTCGGCAGATCTTTCCGAAGGGCTTGATAATCGGGATCATCGCCGCGCTGGGCGCGCAAGCGCTTGAGCGCCGTAACGACTTCCTCCTGATCCATCTTCACCGCGTTGGAGACCATACCCGTGGTCTCTTCGAAGCCGAGGCTTCAATTGCGGTATCAGCCGCGCATGCGCTGCAGAATGTACAGGTCGTCTGCTTTGTTTGCCACTAGACGTCTCCTCGAAACCGACTAATCGGATACACCGGAAAAACCGACCTTCTGTGTCGTGATCAATGCCGTCGTGGTTTCAGGGGCCCCTTCGGGGTTCACGACTACCCGAATCCGAACAAAGATGCGCCATGCGGTCGCTAACCAGTCGACGGTAAAAATCACAAAAGCGTTTTCGGTTACCAGCCCCGGCGGCTCGTCGCAATGCACGGAGGTTTGAAACTGTGCGGTTTCCCCGGAAGACAATTGCGGCGCGGGCGTAAAATGTTGCTCGGCCGATTTGAATTGGCCATGGGGCAAACGCACGGCAACAATCGTTATTGGCTCTGCCGCGTGATTCAACACTTCCCAGCTAATAAGCCACTGCCCGTGCACTTCAGCGCGATTCGTCGCTCCCTGCCTTAAGGAGATTGCCGGCCCATGATCTTTCTCCGGCTCCGGCCGATCCATCTTATTTCAGCCGGCCCTCTGCGCGCAGTTCTTGTTGCGCGATCTTGAGCAGCTTGTCATTGATCACCTTGTCCAGAGTAAACTTGCCATCGACCAGTCCATTGCGCTTGTCTTCATCGAGCATGAATTGCAATCCGGCTACGTTGACCGACAGGTCGGAGCTGAAGGCGGGAGCGTAGAGATCATAAGCTTGATTGACGATGTCTGGTCACCCTGCAGGCGCGCTTCGAAGCCGGCTCGGATCGCATCCGCTTTATTGAATTTGGAGAATTGGATGCCGAGAATCAAGCCTTTGAGAAATCGCTTGCTCGTGTCCGGCAGTTTGTCGAGGTACTCGTTGCGCGCGGTGAGGATGGTCTGCGGGATCGTCAGCGTATCACTAAAATTCGCGAGCATCGGATAGCCGAGGCGGAGGAGGCGCACGGTGTCTTCAGGTGCAAACGGCGCGGCGGCAACCAGACCTTTCTCCAGAGCGCCGACCCGCAGATTGCTGCCGCCGATGGCGCGCAGCATCACATCTTTGTCCGGGTCGATGCCCTTTCGCCGCAGGAAGGTTCGCGTCGCAAAATCGGAGAACGCGCCGGCGCCGGTAACCCCGACGATCTTGCCTTTCAAATCTTCCAGCGTGCGCGTCGATTTATTTCCTACCAGTTGGTAATTCGTAGCGTTCGAGATCGCGCCGATGATGCAGACGTCAAGACCGCGCGCGCGGCTGCGCATCACCGCCTGAGCGCCGCCGATCTCCGCAAAATCCACTTCACCGGACGACAACGCGGCGAGGGCTGCCGGCCCGCCGCGCACGAAGATCGGCTGAATTTCCAAACCTTGGGATTTGAAAAATCCCCGCGCCAACGCGGCCCGAAACGGCAACTCGCTGTTCCATGCCAGACCGGTAAACACGACGCGTAAATTTTTCTTTTCCTGAGCATGGGAAACGCCCAGAGAGAAAACCCATAGGACGCCCAAGATCAATGAAGATAATCGAATAGCGGAACTAGCAGGCTTCACGCTCCGTCCTTATTGCCGGAGCTTGCCTTCGGCCTTGAGTTCCTGCTGGGCGAGCTTGAGAATCCGATCGTTGACCACGCGGTCCAGCGTAAAGTTCTTGTCGACCGCGCCGGTGCGGATATCCTCATCGAGCATCTGTTGCAGTCCGCCACTCACAATTGACAGATCCGACGTGAGGCCCGTCGAGTAGAGATCCCAGGCCGCGCTGACGATGTCGGGCTCGCCTTGCAAGCCGGCATCGTAGCCCGCCTTGATGGCATCTCGCTTGTTGAATTTGGCGAGCTGTATTCCCTGGATGTATGCCTTCAGCACGCGCTTGCTGGTCTCGGGCATCTTTTCGAGCACTTCACTGCGGGTCACAAGGATATTTTGCGGGATGCCCAGCGATTCGTTCATGTTGCTGATCACCACGTAGCCCGCGCGAATCAAACGAACGGAGTCTTCGGTGGAAAACGGCGCCGCTGCGATCAGACCCTTCTCGATCGCCGCCGCGCGCAATACCGTGCCACCGATTGAACGCAATACCACGTCCTTGTCGGGGTTGATATTATGTTTCTTTAAGAAAGTCCTGACGGCGAATTCAGAATAGGTCCCCGCGCCGGTAATACCGATCGCTTTTCCCTTCAGCGCTTCGATCGACTGGGTCTGCTTATTGCCGAGCAGAATGTAGTTGGTCGTAGCGGAGATGCAGCCGATGATCGCTAGATCCAATCCGCGTGCTTTGGCGCGGAAGATGGCTTGAGCGCCGCCGATGCTGGCGAAGTCGACCTCGCCGGAAACCAGCGCGGCGATCGCCGCCGGTCCGCCGCGGATCAGGATTGGCTCCACTTGAATCCCCTGGCTTTTGAAATATCCCCGCGCCAGGGCGGCGCGAAACGGAATTTCGCTGTTCCATGCCAGGCTCACGAATACCATACGAATATTTTTCTTCTCTTGAGCAACCGACCGCGCCGGCGCCAAGGCAACAATGAGCAGGCAAGCAACCAGGCCTTCAAAGACCCGCAAGGTATTTTTCAATCGCATCATTCCATTACTCCAACACAGAGCAACTCAATTTCTTCCAATTTACCTCTTCGCATAGACGGTGGTCCGTCCGTTCTTATCAAACGTCAAAACTTCGTAGGGCTCGGGCTTGCCTCCCTCCATGCCCGGCGAACCCACTGGCATGCCCGGAACCGCCAGGCCAATAATCGGCGGCTTTTCCTTCAGCAATCTATAGATCAGGTCCGCCGGCACATGGCCTTCAATCACGTAGCCATCGACCAGGGCCGTGTGACACGCATAGAGCTTTTCCGGTACCGCTTGCTTGCGCTTGAAATCGGTGAAGTTTTTGCCAAAGAGAATTTTCGTCTCAACTTTGAAACCATTCTTTAGCAGATGACTGATCCAGCCATCGCAACAATCTCAGGTCGGAGTCTTATAGACCGTGACTGACTGCGCCGCGGCTTTGGTCTGCGCGAATGCATCCACATAGCCAAGGGTGGCGGCCAAGGAAATCACGCCGAAGAGCAAGCGAATCAGCTGAATGTTAGATTTTTTCATGACGTATCGCCGTCGCCGATGGTCGGCTAGCGAATATCGAAAATATCGCGAAACTCTTTTTGATACCGGCCGTAGTTCTTGGCCAGATTGTCCTGATCCATTTCCACCAGCTTGACCTTCGACGCCCGCGGCACAGGCGCATCGACATCGGTGCGGGTCGGGTTGCGTTTGAAAGCGGCCATGATCCTCTGGCCTTCCTGCGACAATACAAAATCGATGTACAGCCGCGCCACATTGGGCCGCGGCGCTTGCTTCGCCAAGCTAATCGCTACCGGCGGATTCGGCGCCAAGGGTTCGATTGCGACCCAATCGACGGGCGCCTTTCGGCTCTTTAAATCTTCGGCGGTTTGCACGCGCAACGTTGGTGTCAAGTGAAACTCGCCGGCAGCCAGTAATTGTGCGACCAAGCTATGGCCCGCCCTGATTTGCAATTGCTGCTTTGCAAGTTGGCGCGCATAGCTCTTGCCTTTTTCTTCCCCCATCAAGCGGAGCATCATCGTGTACCAGTATACGTCATCTTCTTCGAGGGCGAGCTGGCCTTTCCATCGAGGCAACAGCAGATCTTCCCACTTCCTGGGAATTTCCTTCTCCTGAACGAGCTTGGTGTTATAGCCCAGGACTTCCAAATTCCAATAGACACCGCTCCAATAACCCTGCTGATCACGCAAGGCCGGTTGCACCTTCTCACGTTCGGGCGAGCGGTAAATATTCAAAAGCCCCAGGTCTTTGAGAATCCAAGTCTGGAGACCGCTGATCATGTAAACGTCGGCAAGATGTTGACCCGCTTTGATCTCCGTGGTTACTTTTTGTAGCAATTTCTCGCCCGTGCCCCGGTAGCTCTCGACCTCGGCAAACGGATACTTCTTTTTGAACGCCGCTGCGATCGCTAAGGTATCCGGATTGGTCGTGGTGTGATAGACAACGACCTTCTTTTCCTTCTGCGCGAGACCGACCGCGTCTTCGGCGGCTCGTGCATACGGTAACATCGTGAGCATGCTCACCAACGTCCAGCCGACTCCAAGCCAAGTTATCCGCACCATAATCCTCCGGCGAAATTTTTCTACTTTCTACCGTCGCTTCTTGTGTACCGTCATCCGGATGCCTTGTAAAGCCAGGCTTTTGAACTCTTTATGGCTTGACAGCCGACACCGTTCGCCTATTAATTAGGACGGTGTAAAGAGAGGAACCTGGGAATCAATATGGCTGCGCAAGAAATGGAAAGAAAACTTAAGCTCGGTATCGTCGGCATCGGCGTCGGCGCTTCGGAAATATTGCCGGCGATGGAACAAATGCCGGAATTTGAACTGGTCGCCGCCGCGGATGTCAATCCGCGCGTGTTGGAAACGTTTCGCCAACGCTACGGGGCGAAGACCTACGACAGTGTAGAGAAGATGTGCGCCGATCCTGACGTCGAAGCGGTCTGGGTCTCGACGCCGAACCGTTTTCACGCGCCGCACACGATCGTCGCCGCCAACGCCGGCAAACACGTCGTGGTTGAAAAACCCATGGCGATTTCGCTGCAAGAAGCCAAGCAGATGATCGACGCGTCGAGCAAAAATAAGATCAAGCTGCTGTGCGGCCACACCCAGAGCTTCGGACCGCATATCCGCACCATGCGCAAGATCATTCGCTCCGGCGAGCTTGGCCGGCTCTGCGCACTGCACGTCTGGGCCTACACGGATTGGATGCTGCGGCCCCGCACGGCTGAAGAATTGGATATCAATCAAGGCGGTGGCGTACCTTATCGCCAAGGGCCCCACCAGATCGATACCCTGCGCCTGCTCGGCGGCGGTCTGGTGCGCAGTGTGCGCGGCGCCACCGGCCAATGGTTCAAGGGCCGGCCGATCGCGGGCTATTATTCGGGATTTCTGGAGTTCGAAGATGGCACGCCCGCGACGCTGATGCACAACGGCTACGGCTACTTTCTCGCGTCGGAGCTGGTCCCGTGGGGCGGACAGAACAGCCGCTATAGTGAAGCGGAGCGCGCGGCAATCCGAAAATCACTCTTGGATGGCACTCGCAACGAGAACGCCGACAAGGATGAAATGCGCATCGGCGGCGCGCACGAACGCGAAGTTCGCGACCGCAGCAAAACCAAGCATTGGCTGCCCAACGATCTCGGCATTCTCGTCGCGACCTGCGAGAAAGGCGACATTCGCCAGTCGCAATACGGCTTGTTCGTACACAGCGACGAAGGCACTAAGGACGTTCCGTTGATCGGCGGCGGCGGACCGTCGCGCCGCGGCGAACTGATGGAGCTTTACAATGCAGTGGTGCTCGACAAACCGATCCGCCACACCGGGCCGTGGGGAATGGCGACATTGGAAGTTTGTCTTGCACTCATACAGTCGGCGAGTGAAAGAAAAGAAATTTTGTTGAAGCACCAGGTAGCCGCGCCGGAAGAGGATTAGTTTTATCCTAACGGAATGGTGGTCCTTCTGTCATTTCGAGCGAAGTGAGAAATCATTCTTCGACCGGAAAGAGCGGAATAGAGAAAGACAGAA
>Ga0193716_1002608_pt1 | contig 10083 bp, 12 predicted proteins | sample U2c1metaG_FD_145901 | JGI IMG/M metagenome (GOLD analysis project Ga0193716, IMG submission 145901) | Soil microbial communities from a riparian zone of the East river system, Colorado, United States - U2c1 | ecosystem: Environmental > Terrestrial > Soil > Riparian zone | place: USA: East River...
TTTCGAGGAGAGAGAGAATGGCGTTGATGGAAGCCAAAGGTGGACCGCGACCCGCTCCGGGGACGCTCAATCAGCTCTTTTTCGAAGCTGTCTCGAAATACAACAGGCCGGATGCGCTTCAGTTCAAGCGTGACGGCGCCTACCATCCAATTTCGCACACCGAAGTCGCCGACCGCGTACGACACGCCGCGCGCGGCCTCTCCTCCCTCGGCGTCAGGCGCGGAGACCGCGTCGGGATCCTATCCGAGAATCGGCCGGAGTGGGCAATCGCCGATTTCGCGTGCCTCACCGTCGGCCTCACCGACGTTCCCATTTATCCAACGCTGCCGGCGGACCAGATCGCCTACATGCTCAAGGATTCCGGCGTGGTCGCGGTCTTCGTCTCGAGCAAGGCGCAGGCGGAGAAGATCAGAGAAATCCGCACGCAGCTTCCCGCGCTGAAGACCGTGATCGGCTTCGACGACATTCCCGGCCTCACCAACATGTCAATGGCGGAGCTCGAGAAAAGGGGAACTCAGGGTGAGAACAGGGAGTCGATCGCCACTTACCGCGAAGACGCTCTCTCCGTCAAGCCGGATGATCTCGCGACGATCATCTATACCTCGGGAACTACGGGCGAGCCCAAGGGCGTGATGCTGACACACGACAACATCTACTCGAACGTCGAGGCATCGCGAAAAGCAATTCCCTTCGAGGGCCGCGACATCGGGCTCAGCTTCCTGCCGCTCTCGCACATTTTCGAGCGGATGGCCGGCCACTACCTGATGTTCGCCACGGGCACATCGATCGCCTACGCTGAATCCATCGATACCGTGCCCGCCAACCTGATTGAGGTGCGGCCGACTCTCGTGCTCTCCGTGCCTCGACTCTACGAAAAGATGTTTGCGCGCGTTCTGGAAACGGCGCTCACCGGCGGATTCCTCAAGAAGAAGATTTTCTTCTGGGCGCGCGGCGTCGCCGAGCGCTGGGCAAATGAGAAGCTGGCTGGAAAGGAGCCAGGCGGACTGCTGGCGCAGCAGTACGCGATCGCGCAGAAGCTCGTCTTCTCGAAGCTCAAGGCGCGCACAGGCGGACGCCTTCGCTATTTCGTCTCCGGCGGCGCTCCGCTCGCGCCGGAAATCAACAAGTTCTTCTACGCGGCTGGCCTCGAGATCCTGGAAGGATACGGGCTTACCGAGACTTCACCGGTGATCGCGGTCAACACGCCCGCGAATTACCGCATCGGCACCGTCGGGAAGCTGATCGACGGCGCGGAAGTCAAAATTGCGTCCGACGGCGAGATTCTGGCTCGCGGCCCCATGATCATGAAGGGCTACTACAACAAGCCCGACGCCACTCGCGAAGCGATCGAACCCGATGGCTGGTTCCATACCGGCGACATCGGAGAGCTGAACGACGGATTCCTGGCCATCACCGACCGCAAGAAAGACATCATCGTCACGGCCGGCGGCAAGAAGGTCGCGCCGCAGCCCATGGAGAACAAAGTCAAGACCAACAAGTACGTCGCCCAGGCCGTGATGATCGGGGACAAGCGCAAGTTCCCCGCAATGCTGATTGTGCCGAACTTCGATCAGCTCGAGCGGTGGGCGACGAAGAACAACATCATCTGGACGGATCGCGCGCAGCTTCTACGCATGCCGACGATCCAGGCGAAGATCGAAAAGGAAGTGAACAAGGAGCTGGCAGGCGCGGCCCACTTCGAGATGCCCAAGAGGGTCGGTTTGCTCGAGCACGATTTCTCGATCGAAGCCGGCGAGCTGACGCCGACCCAGAAAGTGAAGCGGAAGGCGATCGACAAGCACTACAAGGCGCTCATCGATTCCATGTACGAGGATGCGGAGCGAACGGGAATCACCGATCAGCACGCGATAGCCTGATTCCGTTCGCGTTGGGGGGAAGACCGCCGCCACTCGCCGCCTACGCGTTTGGCTTCGCGCGCTGCAGTGAAATCAACTGCGCAGATTTCTCCGCGACCCAGTAGTGCTCGTCGTGGGCGAGCACAAGCAGGTCGGGCGGCGCCGGAATCTCGACCGGTCCGACGATCCTCCCTCCCGGGCGGACCGCTTTCACGGCCGACGCGACGATTTCCGGCGGGAACGAGGAATCGATCGCGACACCGAGCACGGAACCGGGCGCTACAGGAATCGCCGATCCTACCAACAGCAGTCCGACGGTCTCGGATTCCTCGACGCCACTTTCCGCGTTGAGCGCGAGGACTTCGGACATCAAGCTCAGCTCCTGCGCGGCGCTCGCCCAACTGCCGCCAAGTACGACAGTCGCTCCCGGCTCGGTGACGTTGAGAAACGCGCCTGCACGTGTTGCGAGCTCTTCCCGCTCGAGGGTAGCCGCGTGTTGTCCGGGTTTGTGTCGCGGTAGCTCGGCGCCGACGCTGAAATCGGCTACGCCCGTCGTGATAGCGTATTTCGCGGAGCAGGTTGGGCAGCCGAGCGTGCCGTCGAGAACGAAACGGTTGGAGACGGTCTTGAACGACGCGACGAGCCAGGTATCCTCGTGCGAGTTGATGCAGCGCAACAGGTCGAGTAGTTCGATGAACACAAACTTAGCCGCCGATGTTCATGGATCCGCCCCGCAGCTAACTATGCGACAGCCGGAGCTCGTCGACGTTCACTCGATCCGGCTGGGTAAGCGCGAACATCACGGCGCCGACGACGTCATCGGTGTCGAGCATCGGTCGCTTCGAGTGTGGATTCGCGACGGGATCGGTGACAGTGACGTCGTTCCAGATCTCGGTGTCAGTTGCTGCCGGAGAGATCAGCGTCGTGCGGACGCCGGTGCCCTTAAGCTCCGCCCGCAAAACCTCGTGCGTTGCGCGTAGGCCGAATTTGGCCGCCGAGTAAGCGCCGTTGCCGGTAAAGATTGTCCTGTCGGCGATCGAGCCGATCATGACTATGTGGCCCCGGCCCCTCTCTTTCATGGCGCCAAGAAATGCTTGCACGAAAAGAAACGGCCCGATGAGGTTGGTGTTGATCGTCTGAATGAAGGTCTCGGGAGTGGTCTTGTCCACGACCGCGACGCTGAATATCCCGGCGCTATTCACGAGGATGTCGGGCGCGCCCTTCAGCTCGGTGATGATGCGCTTCGTCGCCTGCTCGACGCTCTTTGGGTCCGCGATGTCGCACACTACCGGGATCGAGCCCTTTATGCGAGCCGCGCGCTCCTTGAGCCTTGCCTCCGTCCTCGCAACCAGGACCACCCGCACTCCCTGGCTGCCGAGCGCTTCGGCGATCCCAGCGCCGATTCCTCTGGACGCGCCGGTTACGACAGCGGTCCGTCCGCTGAGCGAGCTCACTCTCCGCCGGCGGCTGAAGTCATTAGTCGCGACCGTTGTGCGCGAGACGCAGGAATTCGTCGCGCGTCTTGGGATCCTCGCGAAACGCGCCTCGCAATGCCGACGTGATCGTCTTCGAGTTCTGCTTCTGCACTCCGCGCATCATCATGCAGAGGTGGTAAGCCTCGATCACGACGCCGACGCCGCTCGGGTTGAGCACGTTGCACAAACCCTCGGCGATCTGCTCCGTCAGCCGCTCCTGCACCTGCAGTCGTCTGGCGTAGACATCCACAATGCGCGGAATCTTGGAGAGTCCCACGATTTTTCCGTTGGGGATGTAGGCGATGTGCGCCTTGCCGAAGAAGGGCAGCATGTGGTGCTCGCACAGCGAGTACAGCTCGATGTCGCGCACCATGATCATGTTGTCGTGCTCTTCCTTGAAGATTCCCCGCCCTACTACTTTCTCCGCGCTGGATTGATAGCCCTCTGTAAGAAACTTCATCGCCTTGGCGACGCGCTCAGGAGTCTTGAGCAGGCCTTCTCGCTTCGGGTCTTCGCCGATCAGCTCCAGCTCGCGCCGGATGAGCGTCTCGAATTCCTTATCGGCCAGTGTATTCGACATAGTTGTTCTCGGTCTCCCACAGGACGAGTCGGGTGAGCCTGCCGGGTTTCACCTGCGGGGCCAGGATTTTCCAGAACGCGATGACGATGTTCTCGGACGTCGGGATCACGCCCTTCATGAAAGGCACGTCGAGATTGAAGTTCTTGTGGTCGACGATGTCGACGATCTCGCGCTCGACGATCTTCTTGAGCTGGGAGAGGTCGCAGACGTAGCCGGTCTTTGGGTCGATCTCACCCTCGACCGATACGTCGAGCGTGTAGTTGTGCCCGTGCCAGTTCGGGTTGTTGCACTTCCCGAACAGCTTGGAGTTCTCCGCGTCGGAGAGCTGGGGATTGTGGACGCGGTGGGCGGCGTTGAACCGCATCCGGCGGGTGACTGTTACGTGCGGCATGTTTAAAGTAAGATACCGAATACAAAGAAGCTCCGCCGGTTGATTGGCGGAGCTTCAGAAAGAATGGGACGGAGAGGTTTTTTGAAGCCCGGTCGAATTTTTGAGGCCCTCACCCCGCCTACCGTCTTCCCCGCACTGGGGCATGACGTCAGCAAAGTTTATTGGACCCACTCGAAGGACTTGTTGGCTCAAAAAGTGAGTTCTCCGCCCCAACTTAGGTGCCGTTTTTTGTACCGGAACGGCTGCACTAATGACTCCCTGAAGTTACCGGTCGTCACATTCAAGGTCAACGAAATTTACCCATGGATTTAGGAATAATCGCCGCCATCATCATGCTTGTAATCTGGGCGTTCGTCACGTTCACCACGACCGCGCCAGGGTGGATCCACCTCCTCCTCACGATGGGGGTTTTCCTGCTCATCTATCGCATCGTCGTGCGTGCGGCGTAGACCACCGCCCAAAGAGTTGATGGGTGGCCGCGGGTCATACTCCTACGGGAGCGAAGGACCCGCAACTGCGGTCGCCGAGCAGCCACAGGCACTCTCGGCCGACAAGAAAAAAGCAGTTCTTGTAACGGGTGCCGCCGGAATGGTCGGCATCCATACATGCCGAGAGTTGTGTAAAAACGGCTGGCAGATCCGGGCGCTCATCAGGGATCCCGCGAAGGCCGCGATGGCACTCGGCCAGCTGCCCGTCGAATTCCGGGTCGGCGATGTCAGGGATGCCACGACGCTGCGGAGCGCGCTCAGCGGATGCGGTGCGGTGATTCATCTTGCCGCGGTCGCGATCGAGAAGAAGGGCGACACCTACCTCGAGTCTAATACTGCGGCGACCGAGCGGCTCATATCCGCTGCTCGAGCCGAGAATGTTGACCGCGTCATCTTCATGTCGCAAAATGGCGCCGAGAGTCGCTCGCCCTATCCATTTCTGCGAAGCAAGGGCGTGTCGCAGGATTCGATCAAGACGAGCGGACTCAAGTGGACGGTGCTGCGACCCTCGGTGATTTTTGGGCCTGAGGATCAGTTCGTGAACGTGCTCGGGCGACTTATCAGGTTGACGCCAAAGGTGTTTCCACTTCCCGGTGGCGGCAGTGCGCGGTTTCAGCCGATTGCGGCTGACGACGTCGCGCGCGTGGTCCGTCTCGCGCTCGAGAAGAAGGAAACCGTGAATCAGTCATACGACCTCGGCGGCGCAATACCGCTGACGCTCCGGCAGATGACGGAGCGCATCCTCACGGCGATGGGAACCCAGCGGAGGATCGTCGCGATTCCGGTGAAGGCGCTCAAGCCGATGATCGCGATGGCTCAGCGCCTCATACCGAATCCTCCCGTGACGGCGAGTCTGCTCGATCTGCTCTCACTGGACAACACCGTCCCGAACAACGCGCTCACCGACTACTTCAAGGTCGTGCCGATCCCCTTCGCGGCGGACGAGCTCCAGTATCTGCGGCGAATTACCGTGAGGAACGCTCTGAGATCATTGTTCGAGCAGCACTGATCTTTTTCGCCTGGCGTCCAGTGAATAGCGTCTAGCGTCCCACGTTCACCGTCAGCGCGATGTCCTTGATGTTCGAGACACACGCGGCGGTCGAGCGATTCGGGGGAACGGGCGTCCCGCTTGGCACTCCCATTTGGACAACAGTCGGCCCCTGCGGAACGAACGCAATCGCCAGCGAGGGTTCCTTGGTGCCGTCCCAGTCCGATAGCATGAGCGTGGCCTCCACGGTTACAGTCGGGTCGGGCCCCGCGGGATTGACCGAGGCGGGGCCGGCGCTCGTGACGCTGCCGGCGGGCGCAAAACCAGGAAGGTCCAGGGGGCCCAGATTCGGCGTGATGCTGACGGGAAGATTTCCTCCGCTCAGTGTATTCAAAGGAACCAGTCCGTTGACCGTTGGAATCGTCATGACGCGCTCGAGCTTGGCGACGCAAAGATCGATTCCGTTGGGGGATTGGGGGACCTTGTTCGAATTGATGTGATAGGTGAGCGTCCCGGTCAGCGTCTTGAACGGCGTCGCGTTGATGTTGGTCACGACGCTGCTCATGTCGAACGTAGCAACGCCTTCCCACCGCTTGGCGATCGAGCTGGTGCACTGGTCACCGCCAGGACTGCTCGTCGTGTTTCGCCAGTCCTGATATCCGACCAGCAGCCTCGATGCCGCGGGAGACGCGGGGATCGTAGGGGCGGGAGGAGTGGGCGGAGTGCATGGATTGCCGTCGGGGTCGATCGTTGCGCTCGTGAGAAAGAAAGTCGTGTGCATCGTTGCCGGCGGATTGAGCGTCGTGACTTTGTTGCCGCCACCGCCACAACCCAGGACTACCGCGACCAACGTGAGTGACGCAATCCAACGCCGCATTGCCCTCCTCCTTTTTCGTGAAGTTACACGTAACGCGCGACGGCCATCCCGGCCGCGGCAAGGATTCCGAAGCCCACGCTGGCGACCGAAGCGTTAGTCGCGCGTCTTTGCAGTCTTTGGATCTGCTGAGTGAGTCTCGCCTTCTCCCCCGCATCCGTCACCGCAGCGAGTGAGCCGGCGATTTTTCCCGCCCGCTCGCGTGCCGGAAACGAGACTCCGAAACTCAGCACGGCGGCGACGATCGCGAGAAGCGCGGCCATCCCGAGAGTGTTTCCCATGGGCGTGTCCCAATAACTGGCGGAAAAACCGGCGGAGTCGATCCAGATGAGACGGAGCCCCGACAGGATCGTGAGGCCAGCGGCGATCTGGAGATACAGAAACACCCGGCGACGCTGCAGGCCCGCCACCACCTGACCCATCACCGCGGGCGAGCTCGAAACTGCCGGGATGAGGAAGAAGGTCGTAAAGATTCCGCTGCCGAGCCACGTGATCGCGGAGAGGATGTGGATGAGGCGGAGAGCTAGAAATTCAGCGTGCATGAGTGCGTGAGTAAAGGGTTGTCATGGGTTCGCTGACGCATTGCTTCTGAGCGCCGCGAGCCACGGCGGGAACGCATAAAACAGCAACCATGCCCGCCACGCGAGGCCGGGCAGCAAAACGCTCCAAACGAGCCGATCCCCGGCAAGCAAAAATACAACCAGAATCACGAGGACCGCATTGATTGTTATCCGATAGGTGCGGTAAGCAGCTTGCCTGATCTCGTCGTTGACAGCGGGCTCGAAACGCGCCGCAATAATTATCGCGAGTATCACGAGAATGAAAGCGATCACGACGTCGAGAATTCCCCACACTCGAGGAAAAGGGCTGCTGCCACTCCGCAGGCCGGCGACCACAGGGAAGGCCAGTGAGACGAAAAAGAGTATTCCGGTTGCGACCGCCAGCCGACGGCCGTTCAACCCTCTGCGCTGCCTGAATCCGGCCACTCCAGTCACGTGATTGCTACGCCTGTGTCACGAGTTAGCTGTACCTCTCCGATCGCGGATCGCCGCTCCGAATCCCGCCGCGGCCAATGCGAGAATCGCCGAACCGAAAACAACCATCCGAAAACCGGACGCGAACGCATCGTCGATCGCTCGCTGAACATCACTACGTTGGCGGGAATCCAGGGTTACAGCCTTCAGCTCCGCGCCGGCCATCTTCGGCAGCTGCTTTTCAATTTGGGCTCTTGCACCAGGCGCGAGCGAAAGGCGGTCGAGCCGCAAATGTACGTCCGCGTTGAATGCTCGCACGAGAAAGACGCCGAAGATCGCGATCGCAAGCAGGCCCGCTACGCGGGACACGGCGTTGTTGATGCCAGACGCAACGCCTGAATGCGCCGTTTCGACCGCCGCCATCACCGTCGTGGTGAGTGGCGCCACGGTAATGGCCAATCCAATGCCGAGCAGGAATACCGCGGGGAATATCGTCGACCAGTAGGAATTGCCGGTCCCCGCGCGCGCGAACAAAGCGATCCCGAGCGCGGCTATCACGGGCCCGACCGTCAACGGTAGTCTCGCGCCAACGCGATGGACGAGACCGCCCGCCCAGCGCGACAGGACGAACATGATGATCGCCAGCGGAACCAGCGCCGCGCCCGTTTCCGTCGCGGAGTAGTGCTGGACCTGGATGAGATCGAGCGGAAGAAGAAAGAAGACGACGCCGAGCGCGCCGTACAACAGCAGCGTGAGCACGTTGGCGAGCGTGAACGTGCGCGAGCGGAAGAGATGCAGCGGCAGCATCGGGTTGGCCGAGCGGTGCTCCACCACGATCAATAGGACGAGGCAGACCAACCCGAGTGCCAGCGATCCGACGACGAGCGGATGGCCCGGGCCAAGCGGCGGCCACTCCAGCAATCCGAAAACAACCCCACCCAATCCAAGAACCCCCAGCGCCGCGCCGACCCAATCGATCGACTTCGTTCGCGAAGGATCCTTGCTCTCGTCCATGAACTTGAGCGACAGCCCGATGACGACTGCCGCCAGCGGGACGTTGACGAAAAAGGCCGCGCGCCAGCTGACGTGCTCGATCAGCCAACCTCCGATCACAGGGCCGATTGCTGTCGTGATCGCGCTGAACCCCGACCACGTCCCTATCGCTCTCCCACGCTCGGCGTCGTCGAACGTCGCGCTGATGATCGAGAGGCTACCCGGCACCAGAAACGCGGCGCCAATTCCCTGGAGCGCGCGTCCGGCGATGAGGACGCGTGGCGACGTCGCGACGCCGCACAATACCGACGACGCCGTGAAGAAGACGGTGCCGAAAAGAAAGACGCGCTTCCGTCCCAGCCGCCGACAAGTATCAGCGCGCCGAGGAAGAGCGCATACGCCTCGACGACCCATTGAACGTCCGTGATCGTCGCGTGCAGCTCGGCCTGCAGCGCCGGAAGCGCGACGTTGACAACGGTGCCGTCGATGAACGTCATCGCCGAGGCGAGGATCGTGGCGATCAGGGTCCAGCGGCGCGTTTCAGGTGTGCTCATTTGGACCGTGCTCGCGTTTCAAGCGAAATCGATGAGCGCGTGCGCGTAATCGTCAGGGCTTTGCCTCGGCGCTGTCAGGCGCGTACTCCGCGGGCGTGCAGTCCGGATCGACGTCGTAGCCGAGATAGTAGTAGGCGTGCCAGCGGCGCTGAGATGTGATCGGAACGCCGGACCACGCCGTGGCGTGAATACCCTCGGTGCTGGCGCACGTTCGGAAGCGCCACGATGGTTTGCCGGGCTCAATCGCCAGCATCACGGTGTCGCCCCTCATCACGACTGGCGGAGCATTTCCCACGACGATGATCGGGACGCCCGCCCACCCGATCGTGTCGCCCGGAGCGTCGACCACATACTCCATGCTGTCCGGCGATCCCGGCGGCGGAGGAAAGCATGGCCGCTTGCTTCGCGCGCTCAAGTGACCGCTCGCTGAACGTTGCGGGAAGCCCGGGTGGACGACCGTCACCTGAGCGCCGATGGGAAGCGTCGTATCCGCTGACTCGAAGCAGAACCGCGATCCCGACGAATCCTGATCAGCCACGAACATCCGCGCCGTTCCGTCTTCGGCGATGACCGTGAACGACTCGGCAGCTTCAGATATCCCGGTTCGCTCTCGTCCACACGCCGTTCCAACGGCGATGCAGACGAGACCGATGACGCGAATTCTCAATTGACTCGCTGCAGCGGCTATTGCCTACAGCTCTCTCCGGTTGAGAAGCTGGTGGGCGTAATCAACCGCTCTTGCAGTCAGCGCCATGTAGGTGATGCTCGGATTCTGATTCGCGGTCGACGGCATGCATGCGCCGTCGGTCACGAACACGTTGGGCGCATCCCAGACCTGATTGTGCGAATTGAGAACCGAGGTCTTCGGATCGCGCCCCATGCGCGCGGTACCCGTCTCGTGAATCACGAG
>Ga0193716_1002609_pt1 | contig 10080 bp, 8 predicted proteins | sample U2c1metaG_FD_145901 | JGI IMG/M metagenome (GOLD analysis project Ga0193716, IMG submission 145901) | Soil microbial communities from a riparian zone of the East river system, Colorado, United States - U2c1 | ecosystem: Environmental > Terrestrial > Soil > Riparian zone | place: USA: East River...
CCGTCGTCCTGGGACGGGTGGCGCTCGCGGCAGTTTGCCTGAATACAGTGCTTGCTCTCAGCGGCCGTTCTCTGATGCGCGAGAACGCGCCGTGGGGCGCATTCTTCGTCATGGGCACGCTGAACAATCTTGTGCCTTTCGCCCTGATCTTCTGGGCCCAGACTCATATCGCTTCCGGCCTGGCCTCGATCCTCAATGCAACGACGCCCCTCTTTACCGTGATCGTGGCGCATTTGCTTACGTCGGACGAAAAGATGACTGGCGGCAAGATTACCGGCGCACTGGCCGGTCTGGCAGGCGTGGCTGTGCTGGTCGGGCCGGACGCGCTGCGGGCATTCGACGCCGGGGTATGGGGCGAACTCGCCTGCCTGGGAGCCGCACTTTCTTACGCCTTCGCCGGTATCTACGGCCGCCGCTTCAAGGCGATGAAAGTGGCGCCGCTGGAGGCCGCGGCCGGCCAGGTGACCGCAACGTCGATCCTGATCCTGCCAATCGTGCTGGTTTTCGAAGCACCGTGGAACGCGACACCCTGGCCGGGATCGGAGACCTGGGGTGCGCTCATCGGCCTGGCGGTGCTGTCGACCGCCCTCGCATATGTGCTGTATTTCCGCATTCTCGCCACGGTCGGTGCCACCAACCTTCTCCTCGTCACCTTCCTGATCCCGATGACGGCAATCTTGCTGGGAACCGCGTTCCTGGGCGAACGACTTGAGGTCCGGCAGGTCGCGGGCATGGCACTGATCGCCCTCGGCCTCGCCGCCATCGACGGCCGGGCGGCTGCCGCGATACGCCCCGCGAAATAGCCGAGTGCGCCCTGCGGGACCTGCAATTGCGCCCTCTGGAAGGGCTTGTTAGGGTGGGTATGAACCTGGCGCGACCCCGTCCGCATGGCGGTCGCCTATTCCCGATCCGAGCTGAAAGAGTTCACAATGAAGCCCAACCTGACCGCGTCGCTTACCGACAACGAAACCGGCAAGACCTTCGAGCTGCCGATCATCCATGGCTCGATCGGGCCGCGACTGGTCGATGTTCGTAAATTCTACGGCGACTCCGGCATGTTCACCTACGATCCGGGCTTCACGTCGACCGGTTCGTGCGCTTCCAAGATCACCTACATCGACGGCGAAGAAGGCATCCTGCTGCACCGCGGCTACAACATCGCCGAACTCGCCGAGCAGAGCGACTTCATGGAGGTGGCCTATCTGCTGCTGAAGGGCGAGTTGCCGAACAAGGCGCAGAAGGAAAAGTTCGTCAAGGACATCACGAACCACACCATGGTTCACGAGCAGCTCAGCCAGTTCTACCGCGGCTTCCGCCGCGATGCCCATCCGATGGCGATCTGTTGCGGCGTCGTCGGCGCCCTTTCGGCCTTCTATCACGACTCGCTCGACATCCACGACCCGTACCAGCGCATGGTGGCCTCCTACCGCCTGGTCGCCAAGATGCCGACCATCGCCGCCATGGCCTACAAGTATTCGGTCGGCCAGCCCTTCGTCTATCCGCGCAATGACCTGTCCTACGCCGGCAACTTCCTGCGCATGATGTTCTCGGTTCCGGCCGAGGAGTACGAGATCAATCCGGTGATCGAAAAAGCGATGGACCGCATCCTTATGCTCCATGCCGATCACGAGCAGAACGCCTCGACCTCGACCGTGCGCCTTGCCGGCTCTTCCGGTGCCAACCCCTTCGCCTGCATCGCCGCCGGCATCGCCTCGCTATGGGGTCCGAGCCATGGCGGCGCCAATGAAGCCGTGATCAACATGCTGCATGAGATCGGCAACAAGGCCAACATCTCGGGCTTCCTGGCCCGCGTGAAGGACAAGAACGACCACCAGCGCCTGATGGGGTTTGGCCACCGCGTCTACAAGAACTACGATCCGCGCGCCAAGGTCATGCGGCAGGCCTGCCACGAGGTGCTGACCTCGCTCGGCGTCAGCCATGATCCTCTGCTCGAGCTTGCCATGGAGATGGAGCAGATCGCCCTCAAGGACGATTATTTCGTGTCGAAGAAGCTCTATCCGAACGTCGATTTCTACTCGGGCATCATCTTCCGGGCGATCGGCATTCCGACATCGATGTTCACCGTGCTGTTCGCGGTGGCGCGCACTGTCGGCTGGGTGTCACAGTGGAACGAGATGATCGAAGACCCGGACCAGAAGATCGGCCGGCCGCGTCAGGTTTACACGGGACAGACGGAGCGCCCCTACAAGCCGCTGCACATGCGCAGCTAAAACTGCGTCGGGAGGAAAGCGGAAAAATGGCAAGACCGCTACATGGCCCACCTCGGGCCACCGCTTGGACAACCGCACCACAGTCGCGGCCCATGCCGCGCGTGGTGCGGCTGGGTCGGCCGGCGAACGACAACGCTCGCCCGCCGGCCCCGCTTATCCGCGGCATCGCCCTTGTTCTGGCGGTGTCGCTGCTGGCGTTCGTCGTCTGGAGGCTGATCTGAACGATCAGCCCTTACGTTCGATGATTTCCACTTTATAGCCGTCCGGATCTTCCACGAAGGCGATCACCGTCGTGCCGAACTTCACGGGGCCAGGCGCGCGGGTGACCTTGCCACCCGCCTTTGCGACACCCTCGCAAAGCGCATAGACGTCCGGTACACCGACGGCGAGATGGCCGAAGCCGGTGCCGACGTCGTAGGGCTTTTCCTGATCCCAGTTGTAGGTCAGTTCGACCGCGCAATGCTCTGATTCCTCGCCGTAGCCGACGAAGGCCAGCGTGTATTTGCCATCCGGCACCTCGCGCTTGCGCAGCAGCTTCATGCCCAACGGGCCGGTATAGAAGGCCAGCGACTTGTCGAGATCCCTGACACGGATCATCGTATGGAGCATCCGATAGGCGGCGGCGGTCTGGCCGCCGGCAGTCTCGCTTACGCGCGTATCCATGTGCGTCCCCTTATTTGTCGCGGATCATCGCCGCGAAGGTCGCTTCGGCCACCACTTTGCCCTCGACGACCGCCTTGCCGAAGAACTTCCAGACGGTCTGCCGGCTCTGAACTTTCTCGACATGCAATTCAAGACGGTCGCCCGGTACCACCGGACGACGGAATCGCACGCCGTCGATCGACATGAAATAGACCAGCTTGCCTTCCGACTTCGGGCCGAAAGTGGCAACCACCAGAACGGCGGCGGTCTGCGCCATCGCTTCGATGATCAGAACGCCTGGCATGACCGGCTCGGTGGGAAAATGGCCCTGGAAAAACGGTTCGTTGATGCTGACGTTCTTGATGCCCACGGCGCTGTGGTCGAGTTGCATGTCGATGATCCGGTCAACCATGAGCATCGGATAGCGATGCGGGATCATCTCCAGAATGCGCCGGATATCGACCGAAGTTGATGTCGCCACGCTGGTTTTGTCGGTCTGGGCGTTCATGCGAGCGGCATCCCTGCTCAGAAACGTGTGCCGAAGCTGAAGTGAATGTTCTGGATTTTATCGAAGTATTGATAGACCACGGGACGGGCATAATCGATGCGGATCGGCCCGAAGGGCGATGTCCATTGAATGCCGATGCCGGGGGAGACACGCATCGATGCACTGTCCAGGATAGTCGCTCCGTTCGACGCGATTGCTCCCGGGTTTCCCCACGACGAACCGACGTCGACGAAGGCCTTGCCGACAAGGCCAAGCTCTTTCGGCAGGCCAAGTGGGAAACTGAGTTCGGTATTGGCCGTATAGTAATACTGGCCGCCAAGCGAATCGGTCGTGATCGAGTCGCGGGGGCCAACGCCACCGACGGCGAAGCCGCGCAGATTGTCGCCGCCGACGAAGAAGAGGTTTGTCAGCCTGAGGGTGGAGCCGCCATACGGCAGGACCGTACCGGCCGTGCCGCCAACGGAGATGACGACATCTTCGAAGAGCTGATGATAGTAGACCGCGTCCGCAGTCACCCGGCCGTACAGTTGCGTACCAGGTGCTCCCGCCCATGCCAACGTGTTGCGGATCAGGAAGCCGCTGGTGGGCGACTGACGCTGATCGCGCGTATCCCAGGCTGTCGTCACCGAGAATTCCGAGACGAGCGACTCGCCGGCCTGCGACTGGATGTAAAACGAGGCGAACGGTTGGACGTCGTAGATGTTGGTGTCGCGCAGCGTATAGCGAAGCGTCTGCCGCGTATGGTCGGTAATTGCATAACCCGCGCGCAAGGCGAAACCGACGCTGGAATCGTTGTACTGAGCGATGTTCTGACGATTGTTCGAGGTCCGGAAGATGTCGAAGCCCACCGCCAATGGCCGATCCATGAAATACGGCTCGGTGAAGCTAAGATCGATCAATTGGCTCAAGGTGCCCAGCGACAGCCCGAGCCGCAGATCCTGCCCTTTGCCGAGCAGATTGCGCTCGCGAACCGAGATATCGCCGAGAATGCCCGAAGTGCTCGAGTAACCGGCGCCGAAGGAGATTTCACCGGTGCTCTGCTCGGTCACCTGGACGTCCAGGTTGGTCTTGTCGGGCGCCGAGCCGGGACTTGCAGAAATGTCGACCTTCTCGAAGAAGCCGAGATTGCGCAGGCGCTCGCGGCTGCGGCGAATTTTTGCCGTGTTGAAGGCGTCGCCTTCGGCCAAACGGAACTCCCGGCGGATCACGCGATCGAGCGTGCGGGTGTTTCCCGAAATGTTGATGCGCTCGATATAGACGCGTGGACCTTCCTGAATATCGAACGTCAGATCGATGGTCAGGTTGTCCTTGTTGCGCCGGATATTGGGACGCACATCGACGAAGGCATAGCCTAGCGTGCCGACCGCATCGGCAAGCGCCGTAACGGACTTTTCGACCTCGTCGGCGTCATACCATTCGCCTTCGCCCACCGTCAGGAGGCCGCGCAGCGTATCGGTGTCGAGGCCCTGGAAGCGAGACGTCACCTCGACCTTGCCGAACTTGTAGCGATCGCCTTCGCTGATGGTGAAGGTGATGAAGAAGCCGTCACGGTCGGGCGACAACTCGCCCACTGCCGAAACGATGCGGAAATCGGCGTAGCCTTCGGAGAGGTAGAACTTGCGCAGCAATTCGCGATCGAGGTTCAGACGGTCGGGGTCGAACCGGTCGTCCGACGACAGGAAACGATACCAGGCGCTCTCGCTGGTGCGTATCTTGCCCCGCAGCGTGCCATCGCTGAAATGCTCGTTGCCGACAAAGCTGATCCGTTTGATGCCCGTCACGTCGCCTTCGTTGATCTCGAACACGAGATCAACGCGACCCTGCTCGAGCTTGATGATCTTCGGCTCGACCACGGCGTTGTAGCGGCCACCACGGCGATAGATGGTGAGAATGCGCTCGACGTCGGCCTGGACGCGAGCCTGGGTGAATACCTGGCGCGGCTTGGACTGGACTTCGTCCCTCAGCTTGTCGTCTTCGATCTTCTTGTTGCCCTCGAAGGCGACGCGATTGATGATCGGGTTCTCCGTCAGCTTCACGACCAGCGTACTGCCCTGCATGTCGATCGACACGTCGGAGAACAAACCTGTGGCAAACAGCGCCTTGAGCGAGCGGTCGGCCGCCGCGGGATCGTAGGGCTGCCCTTCCTTGAGCTGGAGATAGGATCGCACCGTCTCCGTTTCCGCACGAACATTGCCCTGAATCTGAACGGCCGTGATCGTCGCCCCAGCTCCCGCAGAACTCACGGTTCCGCCCGGCGGCAGCCTAGACGGCGGCGCACCGCGCTGTTGCGCGCCGGCAGGCATGCTCAAGGCCACAAAGGCTGCAATGGCCAATAAGGCCCAACGAAATATCAAACTCACCCCCGGCGCCTTCCAAACTTGCCGTTGGCCCCGCTTAAGAACGGCGCTTCATGGACCGGCATTTCATAGACCGGGATCAAGGACTTAGCCACCCCTTTTGTCCCCAGTCACCAACCCCTGCCGCACGCGCCCAGTTCACCGCAGCAGAAGCCGGATATCGTTGAAACTGACGAACAAGACCATGCAGATGACCAGCGCGAAACCGAGCCTCAGGCCGTATTCCTGAACCCTGAGACTGAGCGGTTTGCCGCGCACGGCCTCGATCGCATACATCGCCAGTTGGCCGCCATCCAGCATCGGCACAGGCAGCAGATTGAACAGGCCGAGGCCGACGGACAGCACGATCACGAGATTGAGAATGCCGGCCCAACCGGCGTGCGAGGCATCGCCCGCCGCCTTGGCGATGCGGATCGGGCCGCCCAGGTCGTCGACCGGTCGCGCCGCCGTTACGATCTGGCCCATCGACGTGTAGATCATGCTGGTCATGGTCCAGATATGATGCAGGCCGGCGCCCATGGCGCCAAAGACACCATGACTGCGAATCTCGGTGACGGCGGTGGGACGGATGCGCAGGCGGCCGACCGTCAGCTCCTTGCCCGCACAGTCGACCACAACGTCGCTCTCCGGCACGATCGTGGTGTCGTGTTGCTGGCCGGCGCGCTCATACTTGACCGCCACCGGCTGGCCGACACGACTACCGATCAGATCGCGGATGCGGGAAAAATCCCCAACCGGCTTGCCGTCGATTTCAAGCAGTAGATCGCCGACCTTGAGACCTGCGATCTCGGCCGGACTGTTGGCCGTGAAACCGCCGACCACCGGCCGGATCAGTTGGTCGAGGCCGAGTTCGCCGGTGCGGACGGTATTGTTGAAGCGATCGACGCGCTGGCAATATTGCGGCACGATTTCGGCACGCAGGAGATCCGATCCGCGGCGAAACTCCACCGGCATGGGTTTCGCCAAATAGAGGAATTCGGACTCCTGGATATCCTCGAAGCGGCTGATTTTCTTGTCGCCCAGCCGCACGACCTCATCGCCCGATCGCAAGCCCGCGCGCGCAGCCGGACCGTCGGCCGTAACGGCCACGGTGGCCGGCGAGTAAGGCTCGCCGGCGAAAAAGAACACGCCGGTCAGCAGAAGGAAGGCAAACACCAGATTGGCCGCCGGACCGCCAAACACCACCGCAGCACGGGCGTGCAGCGGCTGCGAGAAGAAAGCCCGCTGGCGGTCTTCCGGTGGCAGAGGAACATCGGACGGCAAGGCACTGGTCGCGTCGTTGTCGCCGAGAAATTTCACGTAGCCGCCGAGCGGCACCGCCGAGATCCGCCAGCGTGTGCCGTTGCGGTCGGTCCAGCCGAACAGTTCCGGCCCGAAGCCGATCGAAAAGACCTCCGCCTGAATCCCGAACCGCCTGCCGACCCAATAGTGACCGTACTCGTGAACGAACACGAGGAGGCTCAGCACCAGGATGAAATAGGGAAGGTAGGTCGTGAAGAGACTGATGAAGCCTTGCATATTATCAGTACACCATCGATCTCACGGTTGATCAATTCGCCGGGGCATAGTGCTTGCTGGCCCGCTCAGCTTGCTCACGCGCCTCCCGGTCGGCCGCCTGGACCTGCTGGAGCGACTCCACCGGGGTCGAGATCGAAGCCGTTCCGGACACCACATCCTCGACCACCCGGGCAATATCGAGAAAGCCGATTCGACCGGCCAGAAAGGCTGCCACGGCCGCTTCGTTGGCTCCGTTCAGCACGGTCGGAGCCAATCCACCGGTCGCCAGCGCCGCGCGGGCCAATCGAAGAGCGGGAAAACGATCTGCATCGGGTGGCTCGAAGGTTAGCGCCGACAAAGTGGCAAAATTCAGCCGTGCCGCCGGACTTTCGATTCGACCGGGCCAACCCAGGGCATAGGCGATGGGAATACGCATGTCCGGCGTACCAAGTTGGGCCAGCACCGAACCGTCCCGATAAGCCACCATGGAGTGAATGACAGACTGGGGGTGCACCACGATGTCGATTTTCGTTTCGGGAAGGCCAAACAGCAGAGTGGCTTCAATCAGCTCCAGGCCCTTGTTCATCATGGTGGCCGAATCGACGGAGATTTTCGCACCCATGTCCCAGTTTGGATGGGCGACGGCCTGCGCCGGCGTCACCTCGACCATGTCGGCCAGCGACCAGTTGCGGAAAGGCCCGCCCGACGCCGTCAGGATCAGCCGGTCGACGGAGTCGCGATGTCGCGGATCGAAGAGCTGGAAGATGGCGTTGTGCTCGGAGTCGACCGGCAGCAGCATCCCACCGGCTTCGGCGACCGCGCCCAGCAGCAATTCGCCGGCGCAGATCAGTGCTTCCTTGTTGGCCAGTGCCACAATGGCGCCACGGCGTGCGGCGACCAGGGTCGGCGCCAAACCGGCATAGCCCACGATCGCCGCCATGACCAAGTGCGCCGGCCTTGCCGCCGCTTCGCTTACCGCCTCCGGGCCCGCCGCGACCTCGATGGAGGTGCCGGCCAGCGCGTCGCGCAGGGCGTGGTAGCGCCCGGGGTCCGCTACCACGGCCAGCTTGGCCCGCAGGCGACGCGCCTGCTCGGCCAACAACTCGACCGAGCGCCCGGCGACCAGCGCCTCGACCCGATAGCTTTCAGGATCGCGTGCAATCAGATCGACCGTGCTTTGGCCCACCGAGCCGGTCGAACCGAGAATCGTCACGCCGCGCGGCGCGGCATGCGAGGGCGGTGGCCATTTTCCCAGACCCGTTGTTCCTAGGTCCATGGCCAGCCCCGGTCGATCAGCAGCCGCGCCAGCGCCACCGCCGCCAGCACCGCAATGAAGCCGTCGAGCCGATCGAGCAGGCCGCCATGGCCCGGGATCAGATGACCGCTGTCCTTCACGCCCGCACGTCGCTTGGCGTGCGACTCCAGGAGATCGCCGATCTGACCGACGACGGCGAGAGCGGCGCCGACCACGGCCAGTACCAAGGGATGCCCCTCCCCGATCAAAGCGCCAAAGCCCGCGCTCACCAGGGCGGCCGCCACTATCGCGCCGGCAAAACCGGACCATGTCTTGCTGGGGCTGATGCGCGGCGCGAGCTTGGCTCCGCCAACGACCGAACCCGCGAAATAGCCGGCAACATCGGTCGCCCACACGCAGATGGCGAGCCACAGCACCGTCTCGCGGCCGAGCGCCGGCTGATGGCGCAGCCACAGCAGCGCGATCAACGCTCCGATCACATAGACCAAGCCGATCGTGCGCGCGAACGGACGCCCCTGCGTCAGGCGAATCCATTCCGCCGCCATCAGCGGCGCGATCGCCGCGACCAGGAGATCGATCCAGGGGAAGCCGAACCAGAGTGCCGCCAGAAAAAGCGGCGCCAGAACAAGGGCCGATAAGACACGCGTCAGCAGGCCGCGAAACCGCTTTGCGGTCACTGCTGGTCCGTCAGTCGCCAACGCCGCCATAGCGTCGCTCGCGCCGGCGATATTCGCCGATCGCCTGCTCAAGATGCTCCTTGGTGAAGTCGGGCCACAACGTGTCGACGAACACCAGCTCGGAATAAGCGCATTGCCACAGCATGAAGTTGCTGATGCGCTGTTCGCCGCTGGTGCGAATCAGTAGATCCGGATCGGGAATATCGGCGGTCAGAAGCTCGCGCTCGAAGCGCGCCTCGTCGATACGTCCCGACGGCAACTCGCCGCGCTCGGCCTGTTCGGCGAGACGCCGCGCCGCGCGTACGATCTCGTCGCGCGCGCCGTAGTTGATCGCGATATTGACATCGATGCGGGTATTGGCGCGCGTCGAGACCTCCGCCTGCTCGATGTCGCGCACGATATCGCTGGCCAATCCACTACGATTGCCGATCACGCGCAGCCGCGCACCGTTGTTGCGCAGTTCTTCGAGTTCGTTGCGCAGGTAGTGGCGCAGCAGCCCCATCAAGTCGCTGACCTCGCTGGCCGGCCGCTGCCAGTTCTCGGTCGAGAAGGCAAACAGCGTCAGCACAGGCACGCCGATCTCGCCCGCCCCCCGCACCACGCGCCGGACCGCCTCGGCGCCGCGTCGGTGACCGGCGATGCGTGGCAGGCCGCGCGCCTTCGCCCAGCGTCCGTTGCCGTCCATGATGATGGCGACATGGCGCAGCCCCGGCGATGGGTCGGGATTGGCGGAGAGCGGCGCCGTCGACATCAGACTGTTTTGATCTCTTTTTCTTTGTTGGTCAGTGCCTCATCCACTGCCTTCACGTACTTGTCGGTGAGCTTCTGCACCTCGTCCGATTTCTGGCGCTGGTCGTCCTGAGAGATGGTGTGGTCTTTCTCGGCCTTTTTCAACGCCTCCCTGCCGCCGCCC
>Ga0193716_1002610_pt1 | contig 10079 bp, 8 predicted proteins | sample U2c1metaG_FD_145901 | JGI IMG/M metagenome (GOLD analysis project Ga0193716, IMG submission 145901) | Soil microbial communities from a riparian zone of the East river system, Colorado, United States - U2c1 | ecosystem: Environmental > Terrestrial > Soil > Riparian zone | place: USA: East River...
CTGTTTCAGCGCCGTCCGCATATTCGAACTCCAGCCTTGGTCTTCACCTACGGCGATTGATTTCAATAAATCGGAACGGACGCACAAATGATTCACAATTAGAAAAATCTCGAATGGACAATCGGCCCAGAATTTTCGCAAGAAAGCCGCGAAAGGCCGCCAGGCGTCAAAGAATGCGTCGCAGCTCGAAACCACCACGGCAACGGAGCCCGCGAAATTCTTGAGCTCTGGCATGCCGCAACAGAATCAGAAATTCGAAAGAAGGAAAACACCGAATACCCAAGCGGCCCACTCCTGTTTTCCTAATTTGTGTTGTTTCGTTTCGAGCGATATATTTCGATTCTTCAGAAATGGGGGCGTACTGGCTTCGACTTGTTGTTGGAAGCGCAGGCGGCATGTCGAGGACGGTTCGTTGGCCTCGTAAAAAACCGAACCAAAACAAATAAACGCAGATCACCAAGATCTCGCTCTCGCGGCTTAATTGACCGTGACGTTTGGAGTTGGACGCCTGCTACGGCGCCAAACGTGGACAGCAGGCTAATCGGACGGCGGAGCGACCGCGCCGGACGGTGAAGGAATTTCGCGGATGCTCGGGGACCGGCAGTGTGCCGGTGCAACGTTCGGTCCCTTAAAAATAAACACCGGATACACATGTAGATGTTTGCGTGGATAGCGATGAGGACAGGGGTTCAACTCCCCTCGCCTCCAAAATCTGAGAACGGCCAGGTAAGGATTTTTCGTTACTAATTAACAAATAACGCTTCCCAATCGGGTGGGGTTGGTGTTATAAATTCCATAATTCGCACGGTTCTTCTTATTTCATGAATTCTGGTTTACTCGGCAAATTTGCTTATCACTCCGCGGTGCTTCTCGCTTGTTTTACCTTGGGCGCACGCCCACAGCAGCCGGTCTTCCTTACCCCAGGAGAAGATGACCTGGTCGTGCTCAACGGCTGCGTTATTTCGGCTTGTAATTATCTGGCGGTGGTCAAAGCGCAACACACCCTCGATCAGGATTTCTGGGCCAAAATTCTTCTCGTCCGCTATAATGATCATCCGGCCGGACACGCCTATTGTGTTTGGGAAACCGACGGCACCATTTACGGATACGACCGGAACGCCGGTTCGTTTACTATTCCCGTTTATACCCGGGACGCTCGCGCCATCTCCATTGTCCTGGCCCAGGAATTATCCAAGGTTATGGGCGAATCTCTCTCGGTTAAGAACGCCGAGTTCGTTGAGTCGCAAAAGGCTCAGGTATTTAAATACTAAGCAGGAAGACCGTCGTCAATTTCAGGGCGATTTTCCCCACTTTTTCTTTTGGAATGATTTGCGCCCGGAGCCTTCCTCGAAGGCTTCGAAGTGGGTCGCGTTCTGCTGATAATATTTCTGGTGATAAGCTTCCGCCGGATAAAATTTCATCGCCGGTAGAATTTCGGTGACGATCGGTTTGTCGAATTTGCCTGATTTCGCAAGCTTCTCTTTCAAAACTTCCGCGATCTTTTTTTCTTCGTCGTTACTGACGAAGATCGCCGCCCGGTAGCTCGGTCCAACGTCGGTAAATTGGCCGTCGGCCTGGGTCGGATCGATCTCCTTCCAATAAATATCGAGCAACTGCTCGAACGAAATCTTGGCCGGATCGTAAGTGATCTCGATCGATTCCCGGTATTTCGTCTTTTCCGACCCAACCAGCTCATAAGTCGGATTCGGTTCGGTCCCGCCGCAATAGCCGACCACGGTCTTGATTACGCCCGGCGCTTTATCGAACGCGGGTTGGATGCACCAAAAACAACCGCCAGCCAGAACAGCCGTCTTAGTGGACGATGGCGTTTTGTCATCGGCTAAAATTGTCGATGCCAATGTTCCAACAAACAAAAACGCCAAGGATATAACCGCAACAAGCCTGTTCATATGTCTCATTAGAATGCTACGAATCGCCACAGTCACAAACATTATCCCAGGAGGAAACGAGGCTCGGTTTCGTCTTGTCACCCACGGAGGCGCCTGCCATAAGCGTAGGTTCTCAACCCCAACGGGATCACTATGATCAAAGCAGCTGCAATTCTTTTTGGTATTGTTTTCCTCGTCGTCGGCATTCTCGGGTTCGTCCCGGCTTGCACGATCAACCTGAACGGGATGCCGATGCTGCTCGGTTGGTTTCACGTCAACACGGCGCACAACATCGTTCACCTCGCCTCCGGAGCAGTGTTCCTTCTCTGCGGCATGGCCGGGGCCGGTCCTTCCCGGACGTTCTTCCGCATTTTCGGACTGGTTTACGCGTTGGTCGCCATCCTCGGGTTTCTGAAGCCCGATGGCCCTGTGCTTTGGGTTATTTCAAATAATATGAACGATGTCTGGCTGCACGTCGGACTCGCCGTGACCATGTTGTTTCTGGGCTTCGGCCTAAAAAGCGATACGGCGCGCTAATCTTCTTTTCAGCAGTTCGCCCGACGCGAGGTTGAATCGCCTCGCCTCAAGCGCGAGTCTGTCTCCGTGGTTGGATTCATCCCGGAGTCATACTTTGCCCCGCTAGATTTGACGAAAATCTTCGGACGAGTTGCGCCTTTGCACGTCGACCTGGGCTGCGGCGACGGCGTCTTTCTTTTCGCTCTGGCCGAACAAAAGCCGGACAAGAATTTCCTCGGTTTCGAGCGCCTGCTCTATCGGGCCAAGAAGGCCTGCCGCAAAGCCGACACCACCGAAAACATGCGGATCATCCGGATCGAAACTTCCTATGCCGTCCGGTATCTGCTCCCCGAGCAATCGGTGGAAATGTTCCATCTCCTATTCCCCGATCCATGGGAGAAACGAAGACACGAACAGCGCCGGATCGTCGGTCTTGATTTCCTGGACTCGATTTCTGTCGCGCTGGTTTCTGATGGAATCTTGCGCGTGGTCACGGACAGTCGGGATTATTTCGATCAAATCCAGCAGGTCGCTGCCCGTTCCGAAAAATTTACCGTCGCGGAAAACAATGGCGAGCGTTACCCAACCTCGACCTTTGAAGAGAGATTCAAACAGGAAGGCGCGGAGATTTATCGCTTATTGCTGCGAAAAACTTCGCCAGTGACATAAGCCTGCGCTTCCCATCGATCGGGAGTGAAGCGGAGTTCAATCGCACCGGTTTCGTCCTGACGGAAAAGTTTAATTCCTCGTGCGCGCACGCTCGCGGCCCACTCGTCCCTGATTCGCTCGTGTCCCGGAAAATCGCGCGAAGTGGCGACGATCAATTGAGGTCGCACGGCGTTCAATAAGGCCTCGGATCCGGATTGACCGGAATGATGCTGGCCCTTGATGACAATATCGCTGCGCAAATCGGCGCCGCTGGCGATCAGCGCGTTTTCGGTTTCGTAACCGCTATCGGACAAAAACAAAACTTTCGTGGACGGCTCGATCGTTAATTGGATTACGAGGGCTTGGTCGTCACCGGTAGCCGCAGCAAAATCCCGCGACGGATACAGGATTTTCGCGAAGACATGTTGCGCGAGCGCAACTTTTTCACCAGCAAACAACTCCTTCGATCTAAACCCGCGCCGCGCGAATTCTGACCGTAATCTTCGATGAACGATGGAATGGTCGGCGGCGGCATTGTCGATCAAAACTGCCGGCGGCAAATCGTCGAGCAACCGTGCGGCGGCGCCGAGGTGAAGGACGTCGCCGTGAGTTAGCAACAATCCAGTCAATCGATTCACGCCCGCGGAATGCAAGTAGGGCCGAAGCGTCCGCTCGTAATTGCGCTCGCTTCCGCAATCAAACAGCCAGTCGGCGTTGTCTGAGCGCAAATGCACTGCGGCGCCTGCGCCAACGTCGAGCACCGTAATCTTCGCCTCGGTAGTTGCCGGCCAAGGCAGACGCTCGAAATAATAATGCCCGGCCGGGATTTGGGCGAAGAAATGCACCAGCGCGAAAACGAGTTTCGCCAGGAGCCAGTTCGTATTGTTGAAAACAATTGAAACCGTTGAAAAAATCGGCGCCGTTAAGAGAGACAACAGCCCGATGGCCAAAATGAAGAAGGCCAGGGGAACGACGACTAAATTGGCGATCAGAGAAATCGGTGTGGCCAGATTGAAATGCCACCAGAGCAACGGCAACGAACCGATCCAGGCGGCCAACGACACGGCCGCGCCGCGGCAAATCCATCCGAAACAAATATGAAGGAATCGCCGCGGAGCGCTTAACAGATTCCGCGGCAAAAATGGATCGGGGGCGCCCCAACGGATCATGATGCGCGAGAGTGGACCGGCCAGCAGAAGAATTCCTCCAACCACGGCGAAGGAAAGCTGAAAACCAATCGTGAAAAGTTCGTTCGTATCCCAACAAAGAAGAAAGAACGCCGCCGCCGCGAGACTGTTAAAGGCGAAAACCTTGCGCTCGAAAAACAAACCGCCGAGCAGAATCGAACACATCATCGCCGCGCGCACGCTGGAGACGTGCAATCCGGTCACCGCCGCGTAAAAAAGAACGAACGGAATAATTATCCCGGCGGCCCATTTTCGCGACAACCGCGCGACGGTTGCTAGCATCCACAATAATTGAGCCACGATCCCGACGTGCAGACCGGCCACGGCAAAAAGATGCAGAGTTCCGGTTTGTTGAAACGGTTCCTCAATGTCTTCAGACGTTTGATGTCGAAGGCCGAGTGTAATTCCGCTGACGAAATTTTGCACATCCGGCGAATCCTCCAGACCCCGGCACAACACCGCCTGCATCCATTCACGCGACGTCTGCGCGGCGCGCAAAATTGGATTTCCGCCGCCATGTCGAACGAGTGCGCCGTCCTCGGCGTATCGCACCAACAAGCTTCGGCGAATATCGCGACGCGCCAGATACGATCGCGAATCGAATTCGCCCGGATTGCGCGGACTTGGAACCTCTCCAGCGACACCGAACAACTTCAACTCGTCGCCGAATTCCGGAATTCCGCGCCAGCGCACCGTAATGGTCGCGGCCGCCGCTTCAGACTTTCCTTCAAGATCGACTGATTCGAGGCGCAGCAAGAAGTTGGAAAATCCATTCGAGCCCGTCTTAGGCTCGCTGATTATCGCTCCGGTCGCACTGATTGCCCGCGGCTCCCCACCCAACTGCGCCGCGAGCCGAAGTCCGGGCGAGTCATGCAAATGAAAGCTATGCAGCCAAAAAAATCCGAGCCCGACCAGCGCATGAGTCACAATCGAGTTCGACCAAATGAGCAGACCGATCGCTCCGATGGCCCATAACCAAAGCAGAACGAGCGAGGGAAATGGCCAAAAGTCCGCCAGAATAATTCCTGCGCTGGCGATCAACGCCAAACCGACAAAAGGCTGGCGCGGTGCACTCAACAAGTTCATGGGGGAAACTGAATTGCGGTTTAGGCGCCGGCGAAGCAGCGCGCTCCATCGTTAGGGTCTCTTCGGCGGATTCGCCGGCGGGGTGGTCAAGTCGTGTTCGATTTTCCTGAGCAACGGCGTAGCCGGCGCGTCGGAAACGATTTTTAGAATGCTTCGCACCAGTGCGACCGCGCGGACCGGCTTGTTTAGTTTGATCCACGCATCCGCTTCTTCCAGGGCCACGCGCAAAATATCATCACGAATGGAGTAACAAGCCCGGGCCTGTTGGAAATAACTGGTCGCGCCGGCAAAATTTCCATCGCGCGCTTCCATCAAACCGAGATCCTCGATCATCGGACAGTTTCTGGCCCGCGAAGCGGCTTGCCGCGCCAGCAGCCGGTATTGCGATGAAGAGTTCGGATAAAATTTGGTGGCGAACTCGTGGTACATCCGCCAGTTCGCCGTCGCTTTGTTCGAATCACGCGCGGCGTCGAGTTGGACCCATGTACCGTACGGCCGGTAAAGTGGATCGCCCACCACCACCGCCATCCAGGACAGTGCCGGGAATGAAGCATAAGCGCTCTCGGCCAGAGTCAATCCATGGAGCAGTCGATCGTTGAAGAGATCGAGATTAGAAGTGATTTGCAGATAGGGTTCGTAAACATTGCCGATACTCGCCGCGGCACCACGCGCGATGAATGGCCCGACCCAGCCGATGTTTGGGTCGCGCAAAGTCGTCGCGCTAAACGAATGAATGTGAACCGCGATCGCGCCGGGAGTGAAACGGAAACCGGGCTGATTGAACGGACCGGACACATTTTGCGCATACCATCCATAATAAAGCGCGCAGTCCGTCATCGGATAGCCGTCGGGAAAAATTGCCGGCGTATCCTCGTAGACCACCGGGATACCCGTTTTGTGAAACTGTTCCACCACTTCCCGGAGCCATTTATCGCCGATCTCCATCCCAGCATCGGTGTGGTGCGCGCCATCAACGAAGGCCCGGCCCCACAGGCCCGTCTTTTCGACCGCGATCGAATCGGTAATCATCTGCCGCACCGCGGTCGTGGTCGGACCATCGAGACGGCAGACTAAAAGTTGGGTCGCATTGTCGATCTCGTTGATCGGACGAAAACTCTTGAAGTAGGGATTATCCGTCGGCCCGGAGATCTGCCGCCGTGAAAGCGCCAGGGTGGCCAGCTCCGAATCCACCGAAGCTTCATTCCGGTCCAAAATCGGCGACGGCCCCGGCTCATCTCCTGGATAAGTCGCCGCCGTTTGATGAATTTTGAGCGGCATCCCTCTAATCAGGGCCACAAAATGAATATTGCTTCCGGCGATCGTTTGTTCCGGCGTATCGCGCACTCGCCACCATTGCCTTTGCTTGAAAATCTCGCGCAAAGGTTCCGCGATGTTCGTGTCGTATTCTTCCCGGCTAATTTCCTCTTCGGTCGAACAGGTCAGCCCGATGAGATGATCGCGGGCAATGCCGCGCTGCTGCGCATAAAAAGTCGCCAGAGAAACGGAATCCGGAACGCTCTTATTATAAACGACGATGGTCGACGCCGTGAGCGGGGCCTCCGCCCGAGCACCGATCGCCAGCGCAAAAAGGAGCGGGAACAAAAATCGCCAATGTTTCATTTACAAACTGAGCTTGAGTCCGTCGTACGCGATATGGGTTCCGGCGGGAAGTCCCGATTCCGCGGCCTGCGCCAATTCATGGGCAACATGCGTGAAATAAGTTTTGCCGGGCAGAACGCGCGACGCGACCTCCAAAGCTTGTGCGACACTCAAATGAGTCGGGTGCGGTTTTTCTCGGAGCGCGTCGATGATCAATACTTTCACGCCCTTAATCAGATCGGCAATCGCATTCGGCACCGCACTGCAATCGCTCAAGTAGGCCATTAGTTTCTCTCCGCCGCGTGAAAAGAGATACCCGTTCACCATAAAATTACCGTGCGGCACCGGCAAAGGGGTAATGCTGGTCGGGCCTAACTCAAATGGTCCGTCGATCACGTGCGGCTCCGGTTTCAAATAACCGGGAAATGGATTCGACCCTTTAAAAGCGAATTCAAAAACGCGTTCCAGATCGCGCATCGTTTCGGCGGAGGCATAAACCGGCATCGATCCGCGCTCATACGAAAACCGGCGAAGATCGTCGAAGCCCATGATGTGGTCGGTATGCGAATGCGTGAAAATGACCGCGTCGACTTTGCGGATGTTCTCGCGGAGCGCTTGGGTCCGGAAATCGGCGCCGGTATCGACCACCCACGAACCCTCGGGCGTTTCTACGTAAATGGATGAGCGCAGCCGTTGATCGCGCGGATCGATGGAGCGGCACACCGCGCAATCGCAGCCGATCATCGGCACTCCCTGCGAAGTGCCGGTGCCGAGGAAAGTGACCGTTAGTTGAGAGTTGCTAGTTGAGAGCTGAGAGTTTGAAATCTTCAGAAGACCCGCACTCTCAACTCTCAACCAATAACTCTCAACCTTCCCCAATGGCCGTTCTCAGTCTGCTGCGAATCAAGAACCTGGCGCTCGTAGAAGAGCTCGAATGGCAGATCGCGCCCGGATTCGTCGCGATCACCGGAGAAACGGGCGCGGGTAAATCGATTATCATCGGCGCGCTCCAACTATTGCTGGGCGAGCGGGCCGATAAATCGCTCATCCGGACGGGCGCCGATCTATGCGCGGTAGAGGCCGTTTTCACCGGGAAAGAATTACAGAAACTGAATCCGCAGCTGATCGAAGCCGGGGTCGAACCTTGCGGTGAAGATCTCATTCTCAAACGAACGCTTTCTACCAGCGGCGCCAATCGCCAGTTCATCAATGGCTCGCCCACGACGTTATCGGTCTTGAAAAACCTCGGAGACGAACTGGTCGATCTGCACGGCCCGCACGATCACCAGTCGTTGCTCTCGCCCGAAAAGCAGTTGTCCCTGCTCGATTCGTTCGCCCGCGCCGGCGATCAACTCGAGGGTTATCGAAAGCATTACCGGCAATTGCAGGCGTTGACCGCGGAACACGCGACCTTGAACACGGCCGAGACGGCGCGCGAGCAGGAGCTCGATCTCCTTCGTCATCAGATCAACGAAATTACTTCGGCGAATCTGGTCGCGGGAGAGGAAGAAGGAATCGAAACTCGCTATAAGCTGGCCAGCAACAGCAAGCGCCTGATCGAACTGGCCAGCGGTGTTGCCCAACGTCTCACCGAATCGGACGATGCCGTTCTGTCGCAGCTTGCGGAAACCCAACGACTCTTGCGCGAACTGGAAAAGATCGACAATTCCGTTTCCCAATTCGCTTGCGCTCATGAGACCGCCGTGGTCGAGCTTTCCGAAATCGCCCGTTCGCTTTCCAACTACGCGGAAAAACTCGACCTCGATCCGGAACAATTGGCTGCGCTCGAGCAGCGCGTTTCGCTTTTCGAAACCTTGAAGCGCAAATACGGCGGCTCGATCGTGGAAGTGATCGAGTTCGGTCAGCAAGCGGCCGAGCGCATGCGCAAGATCGAAGGCCGCGACGCTGAGTTGGAACGCCTGGCCGCCGAAATTGAAACCGCGCGAACAAATTTAAATCGAAACGGCGAAGCATTGAGAAAACTCCGCGCGAAAGCAGCGCCCAAGCTTTCCGCCAACATTCGAAAGAACCTAGTCGACCTCGGTTTCCGGCAATCGGAATTCGAAGTCATGCTGTCTCCCTTGCCTGAACCCCGCGTGAGCGGTTTTGATTCGGTCGAATTGCTTTTCTCGCCAAATCCAGGCGAGCCGCTAAAACCACTTCGGTCCGTCGCCTCGAGCGGTGAAATCTCCCGCGTCATGCTCGCGATCAAATCCGCGCTCGCCGCCCAGGACGCCATTCCTTTGCTCGTCTTTGACGAGATCGACACCAACGTCGGCGGCGAGATTGCGCACGCCGTGGGCGCAAAGATGAAAGCGTTGGCCGACGATCATCAGGTTCTTTGCATCACCCATCTGCCACCGGTAGCCGCGTGCGCGTCGTCCCATTTTGTCGTAACCAAAGAAGTGACCCGCGGCCGCACTCACTCGCAACTCACCGAAGTCTCAGGCAAAGCCCGCCAGGAAGAGATCGCCCGGATGCTCGGCGGCAAAAGCGAATCGGCGCTGGAATTGGCGGCTAGCTTGTTAAGGCAATGACACCTCGCTGCGGCGTCCGCCTAAATCCGAGAACGCCTTCGAATTGCTAAAGAATCTCGTGCACCAAGGCGAGAAAGCGTTGTTGCTCGTCATCGCCGAAGCCTGCGATTGGATTCACGAAATGAAAGACGGCCGCATCGTTACTAGCCACGTCCGTGGCATGATTAATTAAGCATTCGCAGAAATATTAATGTTAAGTGCTTAGATTTGACCCTATTTCTTCGGCGCTTTTATCATTTCGCCTGACTCCGCTGACGTGCCTCACTTATGGCTTTTTCCGCTTCCACTGAAGCGTTTGGTATCCACCGAGTCCAGAGAGTGTTCAGAAAGAACACGTGCTCTGTCCTCACCTTGCCATCTTGCTGGCTTAGTATTATTTTTCCCTCGATAAATTTCCAACTCCCCGTCCGGGTCGCTTTTCCTTCGATGCGAATCGACGTATACTCGGATTCCGATTGTCCCGGCAATGCAGCGAACTCAAGCTTGATTTGCCCTTTGTCTAGGTGCGTCGACACCAGTCGACCAAAAAACTGTATGTCTGCGAAATCTGAACTGGATGCTACCGCTCGAGCCAGCCATGCTTCCTGCGATGAAACGAAGAACATTTGATAGATGCG